>NHCFR00700__coassemble_899_pt1 | contig 69324 bp, 63 predicted proteins | sample NHCFR00700__metabat2_low_PE_032 | metagenome-assembled genome bin NHCFR00700
GATGCAGCAGCCCATGATGCAGCAGGAGCCCAGGCTGATCACCGCCCGCCAGGCTCAGCTTCCCGCACTGGATGTGGAGGACCGGCTGGGCAAGGAGCAGGCGGACAATCTGGAGATGATCATGTCGGTGCCGCTGGAAATTTCGGTGGAGATCGGACGCACCCGGCGGAAGGTGGAGGACATCCTCTCCTTTACCAAGGGTTCTCTGGTGGTGCTGGACAAACTGGCGGGCGATCAGGTAGACCTGTTTGTCAATGGCTTGTGTGTGGCCAAGGGAGACGTGGTGGTGATCGACGACAATTTCGGCGTACGCATTACCGAGGTGCTTAAGCACGGAGAGCTGCTTCAGATGAGTTGACCGGGCGGAAACGCCCTTGACATATTCAAATAATAATGTAAAGGATGGAAATAGCATGGCTAAGATTCTGATTGTGGACGACGCTGCGTTCATGAGAAAGGTCATTCGGGATACCCTGACCAAGAGCGGATACACCGATCTCTATGAGGCGGTGGACGGCGCCGATGCGGTGGAGAAGTACAGCGAGATCTCTCCCAACCTGGTGCTGATGGATATCACCATGCCCAATATGGACGGCCTGGAGGCCCTGAAAGCCATTCGCGCCAAGGACAGCAACGCCAATGTGGTGATGTGCTCCGCAATGGGCCAGGAGGCTATGGTTATGGAGGCTGTGCAGGCCGGCATCAAGGACTTTATCGTCAAGCCCTTTAAGAGCGACCGTCTGCTGAAGGCGGTAACCTCCATTGTGGGCAATCCCTGAGGAATCTCATGCCGCCGGAAATCACATCTCTGCTCTGGGCCCTGGCGGTTACCGTCCTGATGCTGGCGCTGGCCTACTGGTTTACCCGGTATGTGGTGGGCCGGCTGGCAGGGGGCAGGCTGCTGCCCCGACAGAGCCGCATGACGGTGCTGGAGCAGCTCTCAGTCGGCAGGGATCAGCGGCTGCTGCTGGTCAAAGTAGGGGATAAGGTCTATCTGCTGGGGGTTACCTCCGGCGGGATCACCCGCCTGGAGACCCTGACGGCGGAAGAAGCGGCAAGCTGGATGGCGGAGGAGAAATCCTCCGACGCACCGTCCTCCATGAGCTTCCGGGAGGCGCTGCGCAACGTAATCAAACAGAGGAAACAGTAAGGGAGGCACAGGCAACCTTGGACGCGCTTATCAATGTAAACGGGGAGAATGTGCAGACCTTACAGATCCTCTTTGTAACCACCCTGTTGACTCTGCTGCCCTCCATGGTGGTGATGATGACCTCGTTTACCCGGTACATCATCTCCTTCTCCTTCCTGCGCTCCGCCATGGGGCTGCAGCAGAATCCCCCCAATATGGTGCTGGTGGGCATGGCGCTTTTTCTCACGCTGTTTACCATGTCCCCGGTGATCAGCCAGATTCAGACCACGGCCTATGAACCCTATGTGGCCGAGGAAATCACCCAGGATGAATTTCTGGAGCGGGCCAAGGCCCCTCTGAAGGAGTTTATGCTGGACAATACGGAGCAGAGTTCCCTGAATATGTTCTGCCAGCTGGCAGGGCAGGACACCCCCACCGACCCGGATGGGGCCATGAACCTGCCGCTGCGGATTATCGTCCCCTCCTTCGTCACCACAGAGCTGAAAAAAGCCTTTGTTATTGGCTTTTATCTGTATATTCCCTTCCTGCTCATCGACGTGGTGGTGGCCTCCGCGCTGATGAGCATGGGCATGATCATGCTGCCCCCGTCTATGATCTCCATGCCGTTCAAGCTGCTGCTGTTTATCACACTGGATGGTTGGCAGCTGCTCTTTTCCACATTGGTACGGGGATTTAATTAGCGGTAGGAGGATAGACCATGGAACCGGTGGACATTTTACGGCAAGGCGTGGGCGTGGCCTTGAAAATCGCTGGGCCGCTGCTGGTGCTGAGCATGCTGGTGGGCATTTTGGTGGCTATCTTCCAGGCTGTTACCCAGATTCATGAGCAGTCCCTGTCCTTTATCCTGAAGCTCATTGTGGTTGTATTGGTGCTGCTGATCGGAGGCGGGTGGATGCTGGAGAACCTCCAGGACTTTGCCCGCTACCTGTTCACGCTGATGTGAGGGGCCTGAGGCATGGACTGGGCTACCCTGTATCTGTTTGAACTGGTCCTGATGCGGGTGACCGGCTTTATTGTGGCCAACCCGCTTTTCGGCCGGAACAACTACCCCAATCTTGTCAAAGCAGGCTTTATCATGGTGCTGTCGGTGTTCGTCTGGAGCATGGCGGACACCGCGGTGAAGCCCCCCGCTACCCTGATTGAGCTGGTGGTGCGGCTGCTGCTGGAGTTCGGAGTGGGGATTACCCTGGCCTTCGTGATGCGGGTGTTTTTTACCGTGGTTCAGGTGGGCGGCGAGGTGCTGGACGCTCAGATGGGTCTGAATATGGCCCAGGTGTACGACGCCAGCAGCCAGATCAACATGACGGTGACGGCCTCTCTGCTCAATGTGCTGATGGTGCTCACCTTCTTCGCGGAGAACGGGCACTATACCCTGCTGCGGATCTTCCTGTCCTCGGGGGAAGTGGTTCCCTATGGGACGGCCACACTGGGGCAGGCGGTGGCGTCCGGTGTGGCAGAGGTGTTTTTCTCCTGCATGATCCTCTCTCTCAAGCTGGCCTTCCCCATATTGGCGGCCGAGCTGCTGGGGGAGCTGGGCATGGGTATTCTGATGAAGGCCATCCCCCAGATCAACGCCTTTGTCATCAACATCGAACTGAAAGTGATCATCGGCCTGCTGCTGCTCTTTGTATTCCTCACCCCCATCAACGAGTTTTTGCTGGAGGTGGAGGGGGATATGCTGACGGCGCTGGGCCGGATTCTGGAAATCATCAGCGCCTCCGGCTGATCAATGGAACCCGCGGCGGGAGGTGAGTGGACGTGGCGGACGGACAGAAAACAGAAAAAGCAACCCCAAAAAAGCGACGGGACGAACGAAAGAAAGGCAATGTCTTTCTCAGTAACGACGCGGTTTCGGTGGCGGTGCTGATTGTGAGCATGGCCGTGCTGGTTCTGACCATCCCCAATATGGTGAAGGAATTGAGCGCCATGTTCCGCATGTGCATCACCATGGCGGGCCCTTCGGAGAGCCAGCAGCTGTCCGGCGGCAATCAGCTGCTGATGCAGATGCCCAAGACGGTGGCCTGGTGTGTGGGGCCGCTGCTGTGCGCCTCGGCGGCGGCCGGCGTGGTGGCCACCTTCCTCCAGACCAAGATGCTGGTCAGCGGCGAAGCTCTGCGGCCCAAGTTCAGCCGGATCAATCCCCTGGAGGGGATCAAGCGGCTGTTTTCCCTGCGCAGCGTGGTTGAGGCGCTGAAGGGACTTTTGAAGATTCTCATTCTCCTCTTTCTGATCTACCGCTTCCTGGCGGGGGTGGTAGACGTGTTCCCCAAGCTCATGTTTACCGACCTGACCAGCGGCTGCGCCTATCTGCTGGACCTGGCCTTCCAGATGGCCATGCAGATCGCGCTGGCCTATGTGGTGCTGGCAGCTGCCGACTTTTTCTACCAGTGGTGGGACTACGAGCGGCAGATTAAGATGAGCAAGCAGGAAATCAAAGAGGAATTCAAGCAGATGGAAGGCGATCCCCAGGTCAAGGGGAAGATCAAACAGCTGCAGCGGCAGATGGCCCAGTCCCGCATGATGCAGAAGGTGCCCGGTGCGGATGTGGTCATCCGTAACCCCACCCACTTTGCCGTGGCCCTCCGGTACAAGCCGGACCAGGACGCCGCCCCTCTGGTGCTGGCCAAGGGGCAGGACGCGGTGGCCCTGCGCATTGTGAAGGTGGCGGAGGAAGCCCAGGTGGCGGTGGTGGAAAACGTGCCGCTGGCCCGCGCCCTCTACGCCACCACCGAAATCGGGCAGGAGATCCCGCCGGAGCTGTACAACGCAGTGGCCGAAGTGCTGGTCTACCTCTACCGGCTGAATAGCAAGCAGACCTAAGAGAAAGCAGGCAGAAGAAGGACTATGAGACGAATCTTGAACAATGCCATATCGCTGATGGTGGTGGTCATCGTCCTTTTTCTGGTGATCCCGCTGTCCGCCCCGGTGTTGGATGTGCTGATCGTGGTGAACATCTCCCTGTCCATCATGATCCTGATGATCACCATGAGCATCTCCGAGGCGCTGGAGTTTTCCATCTTTCCCTCCCTGCTGCTCATTACCACCCTGTTCCGGCTGGGATTGAACGTATCCTCCACCCGCCTGATCCTGCGGGACGGCGGACAGGCCGGCGCGGTCATCACCGCCTTTGGTCATTTGATTACCCAGGGTAATATTGTTATCGGCGTATTAATTTTCTTAATCATTGTATTGGTGCAGTTCATCGTCATCACCAAGGGCGCCGAGCGCGTGTCCGAGGTAGCCGCCCGCTTCACCCTGGACGCCATGCCGGGCAAGCAGATGGCCATTGACGCCGATCTGAGCTCCGGGCTCATCGACGAAAAGGAGGCCCGCGCCCGCCGGTACAAGATCCAGAAGGAGGCCGACTTCTACGGCGCCATGGACGGCGCCACCAAGATTGTCAAGGGCGACGCCATCATGTCCCTGATCATTACCCTGATCAACTTTGTGGCCGGCTTGATTATCGGTATCGTTCAGGGCGGCGGCGATTTCGCCACCGTACTGAGCATCTATTCCATTGCTACCATCGGCGACGGTCTGGTGTCCCAGATCCCTGCCCTGATGATCTCCACCGCTACCGGCATGATCGTTACCCGGTCGGTGTCCGACGGCAGCCTGAACACCGATGTTATCGGCCAGTTCAAGGCCCAGCCCCGGGCCATTCTGTCCACCGGCATCATCCTGATCCTGCTGGCCCTCTTCCCCGGCACTCCCACCCTGCCTCTGCTGCTGGTGGGTGTCGGACTGAGCGTGGGCGGATTCATGGGCATCCGTCGGATGGAGGCCGCCAAGGCCCTTCCCCAGGAGGAGGAGGCTCCCGGCGAGCAGCTGCCGCCGGAGCTGACGGCGGCCAGCGAGACCGACTACTTCAAGGATATCAGCAACGTCTATTCCCTGCTGACGGTAGAGCCCATTGAGATGGAATTCGGTTACAGTCTGATTCCCCTGGTGGACGAGAGCAGCGGCGGCAAGCTCATCAGCCGTATCGTCATCTTCCGCCGGCAGTACGCCCAGGATATGGGCTTTGTCATTCCCTCCATCCGCCTCCACGACGGCGCCTCTTTGGGAACCAACCAATATATCATCCGCATCCGGGGCGAGGAGGTAGCCAGGGGCGAGATCCTGGTGGACTATTACCTGGCTCTGGAGCCCCCCAATCCCAGCGGCGAGATCGACGGCATCGAGACCATCGAACCGGCCTACGGCATCCCCTCCCGGTGGATCCTGCCGGAGAACAAGGAAATGGCGGAGATCTACGGCTATACCGTTATCAGCCCCCTCACCGTTATGCTCACCCATCTGTCCGAGACCATCAAAAAGCACGCCTACGAGCTGCTGGGCCGGACCGAGACCATGCAGCTGGTGGAGCACCTGAAGCAGACCGAACCGGAGCTGGTGGCGGACGCCATTCCCAATGTGGTGAGCTACGGGGTGCTGGAGAAGATTCTCCGGGCTTTGCTGAAGGAGGGCATCCCCATCCGGGACCTGGGCCTGATTCTGGAGGCCATTGTGGACGCCGGACCCAACCGGGACGTGGATACCGTTACCGAGCAGATCCGCGGCCGCCTGAGCCGCACCATTACCCGCCGCTTCTGCGACAACGGCCAGCTGCGGGTGGTGACCCTGGACGCGGAGGTGGAGAAGAAGATCCTGGCGGCGCTGACCAAGAACGACCAGGGGGTGTATCTGGCCCTCAGCCCCGATATCATGCAGCAGATCATGTCTCAGCTGGGGGAGCTGCGTAAGAAGTTCCAGGAGCTGTCCCAGACCCCCATCGTTCTTACCAGCCAGATCATCCGGGTTTACCTCAGCCGCATGATTGCCCAGTTCTATCCCGACATTTATGTGTTGTCCTTCAACGAGATCACCAGCAACGTTCAGATTCAGGCCATCGGCAACATCACCATGCAGTCGCCGGCTAAGCCGGCATAACCACGGAAGGGGGCGGGAGCGATGGAAGAACAGCATACTGTGCAGACCCTTCAGGCCCCGTTCCACGCCTCCCTGACCCAGGAGGAGCTGGAGGGGCTGGACGACCAGGCCCTGCTGGAGCTCTACAAGCAGACGGGGGACCAGGAGCTGAAATGGGCCCTGGTGCTCCGCTTCACCGGACTGGTACGGCGCATTGCCGCTCAGGCCAGCGGCCTGTACAGCAATTTTGCTCAGCTGGACGATATCGTCCACGAGGGGGTGCTGGTGCTCTCCAGCGCCATTGACAAGTTCGACCTGTCCAAGAATGTGAAATTTGAGACCTACGTCTCCAAGCGCCTGCGGGGCATGATTGTGGATCTGGCCCGGCGGCAGGACTGGCTGCCCCGGCAGGTGCGGCAGAAGGCCACCCGGCTGACCCGGGCCATGGATGAACTGTCCGTCCAGCTGGGGCGGGCGCCGGAGAGCCGGGAGGTGGCGGAGCATCTGGGGCTGAGCCGGGAACAGTATGACGCGCTGCTGTCGGAAACGGCGGTGTCCAGTCTGGTGTCCTTTGAGGCGGTGCTGGACAACTACAACGGCGCCCAGGAAAAGCTGCTGCTCAGTGAGGAGCAGATCAACCCCACCGAAGAGGCCTTTCAGGACCAGGAGCTTCATACTGTGCTGGAGGAGGGGATCGCCTCCCTGCGGAAGAACGAGCAGATGGTTCTGTCACTCTACTATGAGCGGGAACTGAACATGAAGGAGATCGCCCAGGTGCTGGGCGTCAGCGCCGCCCGGGTATCCCAGATTCACAGCCGGGCCCTGCAGCGGCTGCGTACCTGCATGAAACAATACATCGAATCGTAAGAGAAAGCTTGGAAAGAGGGAATTGCCATGACCAAGGGCTTTTACAACCTGACCTCCGGCGTGCTGTCTCAGGGCAGACGGCTGGACGTGATCGCCAACAACATGACCAACCTGGCCACCGCCGGCTACAAGGCGGAGACCTACACCGACCGCACCTTCCAGGAGGTGCTCATCAGCCGGGTGGGCAACAAGGACAAGAGCGGCGCCACCGTCATCGGGGAGGAGAGCTACATTCTGGCTCCCGATCAGCTGTATGTGAACTATGACCGGGGCAGCCTGAAGGAAACCGGTCTTACCCTGGACTTTGCTATTGTGGGAGACGGCTACTTTGCCATCCAGACCGGCGACGGCGTGGAGTACACCCGGGGAGGAAACTTTTCCCTGGACGACCAGGGCCGGCTGTATCTGACCGGCCACGGGCTGGTGCTGGGGAGCGACGGCGCCCCCATTACCCTGACCACCGACCAGATCAGGGCCGACGGCGAGGGGCGGCTCTATACTGAGGACGGCTACTATCTGGGGCAGCTGGGGGTATATGCCTTTGCCGACAATAACCAGCTGGCCAAGGCGGAGAGCGGTCTGTTTGACGCCAACGGACAGCAGGCCCAGCCGGTACAGAACGCCCAGGTGATGTGGCAGTACGTAGAGGAGTCCAATGTGGATATGCTCCAGGAGATGAGCCGGATGATGACCGCCCAGCAGGCGCTGCAGGGCGGGGCCCAGATCCTCAAGCTCTATGATGCCCTGTTGACCAAGACCACCACTGAGGTGGGCAGACTGTAAGATAGAAAGGGGGGCGATTCACCATGCTACAAGCTTTTTACAGCGCCACCGTCGGCGCCCAGCAGCAGATGCAGCGGTTGAATGTCTACGCCAACAATATTTCCAATGTCAATACATATGGTTATAAGGCCCAGGCTCCCGCGTTCCAGGCGCTGATGTACGGAATGCTGGACGGCATTGACGGCAGCCAGCTGCCCCGGGGCAGCGGCACGGTGATGGCCCTCACCGGCACCGACATGGGGGACGGCGCCATGGAGGAGACCGGCCGGGATCTGGATTACGCCATTGTGGGCGACGGCTTTTTCGCCCTGTATGAGCCCTCCACCGGCCAGGTGACCTTCACCCGGGACGGTTCCTTCACCATGAACGCCTACCAGGAGGTGGAGGAGGGGGCCGACGGCGAGGAGCCGGTGGTGAACAGCGTGTACTACCTCTGCGACGGCGAGGGCCGGCAGGTGCTGGGTCCCGACGGCTACCCCATCCCCATGACCGATCCCACCCAGGAGCTGAATATAGGTGTGTTTAACATCCAGTACAAGGATGGCCTGGAGCGGGTGGGCAGCGGCCGCTTTGCCATGGGTGACAAGAACGGCCTGGTATGGGCTGGCGATTCCAAGGTGCTCCGGGGCTTTCTGGAGAGCTCCAACGCCGATTTGGCCAATGAACTCAGCGGCGTCATTGAGGCGCAGCGGTCTTACAGCTATGTGCTGCGGATGATGACCACCGCCGACAATGTGGAAACCATAATCAATGGCCTGGCCAACGGATAACGAGGGAGCGATACCATGAAAAACTATCAGGATCTGAACGGAATGGAGCTGGATACCATCCGTGAAATTGGGAGCATCGGCACCGGAAACGCCGCCACCGCTCTGTCCAGTATGCTGGGCTGCGAGGTACGCATCGATATGCCGGAAGTGCGTATCATGGGTTATAACGAGGCCATCGACTGGATCGGCGGGCCGGAGGTGATTACCGCCGGAGTGCTGGTCCATATGTCGGGGGAGCTGAACGGCATTATGCTCTCCGTCCAGCAGCTGGAATTTGTGAATCTGATTCTGGAGCGGATGATGGAGCGGACGGTTTCCAACTACGAGGAATTGAATGAGCTGGACCACTCGGCGCTGGTGGAAGTGGGAAATATCATGATTTCCACCTTTATCAACGCCCTGTCCGGTCTGGCGGATATCACCACCAAGCTGACCGTGCCCGCCTTCGCCGTGGATATGCAGGGGGCGATTCTGGCGGTGCCGATGGCGGAATTCGGGGGGCAGTCCGATTATATTATGACCATTGGCGCCAATTTCATCTGTCATGAGAAGGAAGTGCCGTGCCGGCTGCTGCTCTCGCCAGATATTCGGTCGCTGAATTTCCTGTTGAAGAAACTGGGTGTTTTGGATGAATAGCAAGCTGATTGTTGGGATTGCGGACATGAAGATGACCCGGGACGAGGGAATGCTCATCACCTACGCTCTGGGATCCTGCATCGGGATTTGTCTGTACGATCCCCTCATCCGGCTGGCTGCGCTGGTCCATGTGATGCTGCCCCTGAACATGGAGACCGGCCGGCGCGCCCCGATGAAATACGCCGATACCGGCATCCGTGAGACCATGAAAAAAATGGAAGAGAAAGGCGCGCTGCGCAGTCGGGTTGTGGCAAAAATTGCCGGCGGCGCCAAGATGTTCGATGTGCCCGGCGGAGGGAGCCTGGGCAATATCGGGCAGCGGAATATTGAGAGTACGCATCTGGTCCTTCGGAAGGAGGGCATCCGGCTGCTGCGGGAGGATGTGGGCGGCTCCACGGCGCGGACTCTGCTGTTTGACGCCGCAACCGGCCAGGCCTGCGTGCGCAGCTACGGTAAGCCGGAGCTGATTTTCTAAGAGATTTTCTGGAGAAAGCGGGGATAAGGAATGGGAAAAGATGGTATTTTGCTGGAAACCGGTACCAATGAGATTGAAATTATGGAATTTACCATTGACGATAATCTCTTTGGCATCAATGTGGCGAAGGTGCGGGAGATCATGATGTCCGCTGAGGTCAAACCAATGCCTCATGTCCACCCGGCGGTGGAGGGGATCTTCAAGCCCCGCGATATCGTGATCACAGTGGTAGACCTGCCCAAATACCTGAACAATCGGGAGTGCGAGAAGAAGCCATCGGACCTGTTCATTGTCACCAATTTCAACCAGATGTTCGTAGCCTTCCGGGTACAGAAGGTGGTGGGGATCAGCCGGATCTCCTGGCAGGACATCCAGAAGCCGGACAACACCATCTCCGGCGGCGCCGACGGGGTGACCACCGGCATCGCCCAGTGTGGGGAGGATCTGGTAAGCATCCTGGACTTTGAGCGTATTGTGGCGGAGATTGCCCCGGAAACCGGCATTCAGATGAGCGAGGTGGAGGCTCTGGGCAAGCGGGACCGGAACGAGAATCCCATCTGGGTGGCGGAGGACTCCATCCTGCTGACCCAGATGATCCGCAACTCTCTGGTGCGGGCGGGGTATGAGAACGTATCCATGTTCTCCAACGGCGCTGAGCTTTGGGACGCGCTGGAACAGCTGGAGGGAGAGCCCAATCTGGAGGACCATGTGGCCTTGATCATTACGGATCTGGAAATGCCGCAGATGGACGGACACCGCCTGACCAAGCTGATCAAGAGCAGTGAAAACTTCCGCCATATTCCGGTGGTCATTTTCTCCTCGCTGATTACGGAGGAAATGCGGCGCAAGGGCAAAGAAGTGGGAGCCGACGAGCAGCTGAGCAAGCCTGAGATTGGCCATCTGATCGGCATACTGGATACCCTTCTGGAAAAGCGGGGCATTGCGCAGGAAAGGGAGAATGGCAAATGAGCAGCAGCAAGTATATCGTCCGTCAACCCATCAAGGACCCGGACAATCATATCCTGGGCTATGAGATTCAGTATTATGGGGAAAATTACGCGTTCAGCGGCGGCGACGCCCAGAACAGAGGCAATGAGTTCGCCGCGGCGGATACCATCTACAACTTCCTGACGCTGAATACCGATAAGCTGCTGCGGGGTTCTCTGAATTTCATGACCTTCACCACCACGCTGCTGATGAAAAAGACACCCCGGCTCTTTGACAAGGGAGAGCTGGTGATCCAGATCGACGACAGCGTGATTATCCACCCCCTGGCCATGCACATGATCAATCAGTATGCCAAGGAGGGCTACAAGATCGCCGTCAATGAGTTCCAGTTTGCCCCCCGCTATCTGGCCATTATGGACAGCATCGACTACATCAAGCTCAACTTCCGGGATACCCCGGAGATGACCCTGAAGAATATCATCGAGATCGCCCACAGCATGAATAAAAAATGCATCGCGGTGAATATCGAGCGTGAGGAGCTCTATCAGCGGGCCATCAAGCTGAAGGTGGACGCCATGGAGGGCACCTTCGTGGCGGAGAAGATGACCACCAAGACCCACAACAGCGGCTACATGCAGAGCAACTTCTTCCGGCTGATGGTGGCGGTGCTTCGGGATGAGCCGGACGTGGAGGAGATCGAGCAGATTATCTCAGTGGACGCTACGCTGGCCTATGGTCTGCTGAAGATCGCCAACTCCCGCTATTTCTCCCTGCGCAGCAAGGTGACCACGGTCCGGCAGGCCATTATGACGGTGGGCCTGAACGAGCTCAAGCAGTGGGTCTATCTGCTCAGCGCCAGCAACGCCGAGAACCCGATGGACGAGGGTGCGGAGGAATTCCTGCGTCTGTCCTTTATGCGTGCCAACTTCTGCAGCAGTCTGATGAACTATGCCAAGGATCTGCCCATCACCAAGCCGGAGGCCTACCTGATGGGTATGTTCTCCACTCTGAACTACCTGATTGACGCGCCTCTGGAGGAGATTCTGGAACAGATTCCCATGCGGGACGAGGTGAAGGAGGCTCTGCTCCATCACACCGGACGCTGCGGTATGCTGTATGATCTGGCCCTTTCCTATGAGCGGGCGGACTGGGAGCAGATTGATTCGCTGGCTGAGCAGCTGGGCATTCCCACCAATCTGTTGACCAGTCTGTACTTCAGCTGTATGGAGGAGGTCAACCGGATCTGGAGCGAGCTGACCCAGCAGACGCCGGGGCAGGAAGAGGCTGGGGAGAAGGCCGAAGAGAAGGCCAGCGAGACTCCCAGCGGGGAATAAGATATATGCAGCCGCCGGACATACCTATACCGCGCACGTCGGTATGGCCGGCGGCTTTTTGACTGATCCGGCGAGGCGGCCAAGCGCTTTGGCTGGCGGAAGGAGGACGGTACCATGGATCGGGAACAGAATGAGGAAAGAATGGTGGAGGCACAGTTGGAAGTGCTGCGCTTTTTGAGTGAGAGCACGGACGACTACCTGTTTCTGCTGGAATTCCGCCGGGGTCGGCTCTATTTTCCGGGTCAGATCTGGGAGAAATACCCGCTGCACAAGCAGGGGGAGGACTGGTGTACGGTAGAGGACTGGGTCCAGATCGTATACGAACGGGACCGCCCCGCGCTGGTAACGGACCTGGAGGAGCTGTGTACGCGCGCCAAATCGGAGCACGATATGGAGTACCGGCTGGTGGACCGGGAGGGGAAGCTGGTATGGATCAACTGCCGGGGCCGCTGCCAGATGGACAGCAAGGGCCAGCTGATATGTATGATCGGCCGGGTATCGGACATGGTGCTGGAGCAGAAGGTGGACCCGCTGACCGGGGCCTTCAACGGCTCGGAGCTGTCCGAGGAGATTGACGCCGTCCGCACCTCCGGCAAGCCGGGCTATTTGCTGCTGCTGGGCGTGGACAATCTCAAGCACATCAACCTCCGTCATGGCCGCGACCGGGGCAACAGCATCCTCCACGCAGTCATGGACACGCTGGAGCGACAGGTGGCGCCCGGCCTGCGGATCTACCGGCTGAACGGGGACTGCTTTGCGGTAAACCTGCCGGTGGAGGATGAGGGCGAGGTACAGCAGGTCTACGATCAGGTGCGGGACTGCCTGGCACGGAACGACTGCACCATATCGGGCGGCGCCGTGGCTTACCACCGCTATGGCAGCGAGGACGCGGGCACCATTTACCAGTACGCAGAGGAGGCCCTGGACCGGGCCAAACGGATGGGGAAGAATAATCTGGCCTTCTTTTCCTGGCGGGACTATGAGGAGAAGCTCTCCACCATCGAGCTGCAGGAGGAGTTCAAGCAGAGCATCCAAAACGGTTTTCAGGGCTTCTCCCTGCGCTACCAGCCCCAGGTCCGCTCCTGCAGCTATGTCATTCACGGGGCGGAGGCCCTCCTGCGCTATCACTCTCCCACCCGGGGACCCATCAGTCCGGCGGACTTCGTTCCCCTGCTGGAGCAGACCGGCATGATCTGCCAGGTGGGCATGTGGGTTCTGGAGACCGCCATGGCCCAGTGCCTGCAATGGCGGAAAATTGTGCCAAACTTTCACATCAGCGTCAATCTCTCCTATGTACAGCTGGCCCAGCAGGGCATAACCCAGCAGATCCTGGACGCCCTCAAGCGGGTGGGCCTGCCGGGCGACGCCCTGACGCTGGAAGTGACGGAGAACATGCAGCTGCAGGATTACCCCCACTTCAACCGTATCTTCTACCAGTGGAAGCGGGCGGGCATCCAGATCTCCGTGGACGACTTTGGCACCGGCTATTCCAGCCTGAGCTATCTCAAGAGCCTGGAGATTGACGAGATCAAAATTGACCGCTGCTTTGTCAGCGGCATTCAGCACAGCGCCTACAACTACCGGCTGCTCAGCAACATGGTGGAGCTGGCACGCGACTCCCAGATGCAGATCTGCTGCGAGGGCGTGGAGACCGAGGAGGAGCTGGCGGTGCTGGAGGGGCTGCATCCCGACCTGCTTCAGGGCTTTTTCTTCCACAGCCCCTGCACTCCGGAGGAGTTTGACGAGCTGTATATCCGTACCAATACCCCGGAGCGGCAGGCACAGATGGCCCACAGGGAGCAGATGTGCCAGCTGAAATGGGGGAAACACCCCGTGCCCGGCGATATGAGCCCCACTACGAAAAGCCTGGAGACCATTCTGGAATCCATGGATGAGATCATCTATGTCAGCGACCTGGCCAACCACGAGCTGTATTATCTCAACCCGGTGGGCTGCGGGCTGACGGGCGTATACGATTACAAGGGGCAGAAGTGCTACAAGGTGCTGCAAGGGCGGAACAGCCCCTGTGAGTTCTGCACCAACGACCGGCTGACCAAGGACTCCTTCTACATTTGGGAGTGGGATAATCAGCTGCTTCACCGCCACTACATTCTGAAGGATAAGCTTATCGACTGGCGGGGCAAGACCTGCCGTTTGGAGCTGGCCATTGATGTCAGTGAGCGGGAAGTACTCAGCAAGAGTGTCCGGGAAAAGCTGGACTTTGCGGAGAACGTGCTGGCCTGCGCCAAGACGCTGGTGGAGGAGCCCGACATGGAGCAGGCCACCCAGCATATGCTGGCGCTGCTGGGCGACTTCTACCAGGCGGACCGGGCCTATCTCTTCGAGCCTGTCCCCAACAGCACGGAGTTGTGGAACAACACCTATGAGTGGTGCCAGACCGGGGTGACCGCTCAGCGGGCCAATCTGCAGAATGTGCCCAGCATGCTGCTGCGGCGGTGGTTCAATCTGTTTGAGCAGGACCAGTCGGTGGTGATGCTCAACCTGGACGACTACCGGGAGAGTGACCCGGAGGAGTGGGAGAGCCTGGCCCGGCAGGGCATCCGCCGCATGATTGCCACCCCCATCTGCCGCCAGGGCCGCCTGTACGGCTTTTTGGGGGTGGATAATCCCCGCCACTGCATCGAGGACGACGCCATGATGCGGATGCTCACCATGTTCGTGGCCAACCGCTTCCGCCGCAACGAGGCGGAGAACCGGCTGGGCGAACTGCTGGACCTCCACTACCAGGACGTGCTGAAGGAGACCCGGCTGGGCCTGTGGTTCCTCCGGCTGGACCCCAACAGCGGCCGGCGGGAGCTGTTTGCCGACAAGACCATGCGCCAGGTGCTGGGGCTGGAAAAGGAGCTGCCGCCGGAGGAGTGCTACCACTACTGGCACGACCGCATCAACGGCGGCTACTACAACTATGTCAGCTCCGCCGTGGAACGGATGATCCAGACCGGCCGGGTGGTTCAGCTGGAGTATTCCTGGACCCATCCCACCCAGGGCGGAGTCATGGTGCGCTGCATTGGTATCCGCACCAAAGACTCTGACGGTATGATCTGTCTGGAGGGCTATCACCGGATCGTCTCCGGGATGGAGCAGACCAAGGTGGTGCAGGATACCGATGCCGGCGAGGTATTTGAGTTCAACGAGCGGCAGGGGACCATCTACTTCCATACCAAGCGAACCCTGCTGGCGGGGGAGAGCATCCATGAGGAGAATTTCCCCCAGTGCTGGCTGGACCGGAAGATGGTCCACCCCCATTTTGCCAAACGGTTCCGCGAATTGCTGCAAAACGTGCAGCAGTCGGCCGACCTGGACGGGGAGGAGCTGCTGCTGCAGTCCAAGCAGGGCACCTACACCTGGTTCAAAATGGATATCCGGCATATGGGCTCCGGCGTTCAGGACCGGGACACCGTTCTGGTGCGGCTCAGCGCAGCCGACCACGAGCGGCTGATGGAGCTGGAGAATATCCGTATCCGCGATTTCTATCGGGCCAGCCTGTCGGAGGCCATCGCCTATGCGGAGTTGGATCTGGAGAGCGAGCAGCTCAACGCCGCGGGCGGCCTGTGGGCCAGCTATGCCGAGCAATGCCGCCATATGGACAGCGGAAGCGTGCTCCAGTTCATGATGGGGCAGGTGAGCGGCCAGGTGCGCCTGGAGGATCAGAACCTGTCCAGCACCACGGGCAGCAGCTGGAAGAGCCTGCTTGCCGACGAGGGGGGACAGACCTACCGTTTCCGCTACCAGCGGCTGCTGCATGGCCAGTGGCGCTGGGTGGAGCTGGTGGCCCACACCTTCCGGGAGGAATTTACCGAAAACGCCTATGCGCTGCTGTATCTGAAGGACAAGGACACCCAGATCCGGCGGGAGCTGGCCCAGCGGGACGCCGCCCGGCGGGATCCCCTGACCCAGGTATATAACCGCAACGCCTTCCACAACGAGGTGGAGCAGTATATCACGATGCCCGACGATGGGCACTCGGGAGTGCTGATGCTGCTGGACATCGACAACTTTAAGTCCATCAACGACCGGTTCGGCCACATGGAGGGCGACAAGGTGCTGAAGTACCTGACCAATCTGCTGCAAGAGACCTTCCGCAGCGGAGATTTGGTAGGCCGTCTGGGCGGCGATGAGTTTATGGTATTTCTCAAAGGGTATGTCTGCCGGGCCACGCTGGAGGAGCGATTGAAGATCCTGGCAGAGGCGTTGCGGCAGTATGAGCTGCTGCCTATCACCTGCAGCATTGGTATCACCCATGTTTCCAGCCGGGGCTTTTCCTATGACGAGAGCCTGCGCCAGGCGGATACCGCCCTCTACCGAAGCAAGAAGGAGAACAAGGGCGGATACTGCTATGCCGAGGGACTGGGAAAAACAGACGGAGTATAAAGAAAACCGGCAGCTGACCGAAGTCAGCTGCCGGTTTTTTTCTATTCCGCGCCCACCGCCTTGGACAGGTCCACGCTGTGCCCGCAACGGTTGTCCACATTGACGCCGTTGCCGGAGAAGGTACTGCCGTCAAAGTGCAGGGTCAGGTCGGTGGGTACGTTCATCAGCAGCACGGCGGTGCCGTTGCCGGTAAAGGTATTGTCGAAGAAACGGTCGTCGGTAGCCGACGGGCCGGTGCTGTTGTAGAACAGGCCCACTTCGTTGCCGGCAAAGGTACACCCGGTGACGTTCACCCAGGCGCCCCCCTGGGTCAGCAGACCGTTTTTGTAGCCGGTGAAAGAGCAGCCAATGGCCCATACCTTGACCAGGGCGGTGATGCCCGTGTTAGAACCGTTCCCCACAAAGTCCATGTCGTAGAAGTAGTTGATCCAATTATATTTGCCTGTCTCCAGCATGGTGAGGCCGCCCTTCAGGGTGGTGCGCTCCGCCCCGTCGGTATTGCCATGGAACTCGAAGGAACGGCCGGGCAGCTCCAGGTCCCCCTCATAAGTCACCGGCGGCAGGTAGAGGATCACCTCGTCGGCGGGATTGATCTGGGCTGCGATGTCGTTCATCAGGCTTTGCAGCTCTTCCAGGGTGTTCATGGGGTAGTCCTGCCAGTGGTACTCATGGGTAAGGATGAGGCTGATGTGGATGTTCTGCCGCACCCGGATCATATCCCCGTTCTTCATCTGAACCGTCCACACCACCTGAGGTTCCCCGGAGTTTCCGGTGAAGTCCAGGGAGGACACCATGGCGGCGTCGGGGGAGTAATCCTCCCGGTGGCTGGGCTCCCCGGCCACCAGGGGATCAGCGGCGTTTTCATCTTGCACCACCTCTACTGTGACCCGCTCCACCAGAGGCTCAAATTCTCCCCAGGCGTCCTGGCCGGTGGCGGCGTCGTTGACGTACCAGCGGGAGGGCCAGCGGTACTGCTCGTCCGGCGCGCCCTGCTGGTAGATGTCGGGGGCGGGCATACAGCGGTCGTTGGGCCAGGCCACCAGCAACTGGTAGGTCTTGTCCCCGGTCTCATAGTAGACCTCGCCCACCCCGTCAAACTCCTGGGGTACATAGGGCCGGTTGGCGTACCAGATTCCGACCCCGGCGGCGATCACCACCACCAGGGCCAGCAGGCCCAGCAGCACCTTTTTCCGCAGGGGAGTGGGCGTTCCCGTCTCCTTCCGGGGATGGACATCCTTGGCGCAGTGGGGGCAGAAAGCGGCGCCTTCCGGCAGCTCCGCGCCGCAGTGGGGGCATTTGTGTTCCATATTCCTCTCTCTCCTTTTACTCAAAAACCGCTTTGGAGATGTCCACATCATAGCCGCAGCGGTTGTCGATATCCGTGCCGTTGCCGGAGAATACCGAGCCGTCAAAATAGAGGGTGCCGTCGGTGGGCACATTTTCCAGCAGCACGGCGGTGCTGTTTCCGGTAAAGACATTATTGTCGAACAGGGCCCGGGTGACCCCGCCGTCCACGCTGTTGAAATGGAAACCTACCTCGTTTTCGGTAAAGGTGCATCCGATGGGGGCGGTCCAGGCGGAGCCGTAGGACAGAATACCGGTCTTGTATCCGGTGAAGGTGCAGCCGATTGCCATGGTGTTGATGGAAGCGGACAGGCCCACATTCGTGCCGCTGCCCACAAAGTCGATGTCAAACAGGTAGTTGAGCCAGTAGCCCTGCTTTGGGGTGGCCATGACGCTGCCGGCAAAGACGGTGCGGCCGCTGCCGTCGCTGCAGCCCCGGAGGGTGCAGGTGGTGGGCAGGGTCAGGGTGCCCTCATAGGTCACCGGGGGCAGGTTGAAAATCAGCTCATCCTCCGGCTTTACTTCCGTCACAGCACGCTCCAGCAGGGCCTGCAGCTCCTCTACGGTGTCCATGGAATAGTCGTGCCAGTCATAGGTGTAAGTATGGATCAGGGTGACGTGGATGTTCTGCCGCACCCGGATCACGTCTCCGTTTTTCATCTGAATAACCCACACCACTTGAGGTTCCCCGCACAAACCGTCAAATTCCAGGTAGGAGGTGCCTGCGACGTCGGGGTAGTTTTCGTCGTGGCTGGGTTCCGAGGCAGTGAGGGTATGGGCCGCGGCCTCGTCCTGGACCACTTCCACCGTGACTGCCTCCACCAAGGGCTCAAACGACCTCCAGCCATCGGCGCCGTTGGCGGCGTCGTTGACGTAGAACCGGGAGGGCCAGCGGGTCAGATCGTCCTCTCTGCCGTGCTGGTAGATATCGGGGGCGGCCTGGCAGCGGTCGGCAGGCCAGGCCACCAGCAGTTGGTAGGTTTTTCCGCCGGTCTCATAGTACACCTCGCCCACCCCGTCAAATTCCTGGGGCACATAGGGGCGGTTGGCGTACCAGATCCCCACTCCGGCGGCGATCACCACCACCAGAGCCAGCAGGCCCAGCAGCAGCTTATTCCGCAGGGGGCTGGGCGCTGCCACTTCCTTGCGGGGGTGTGTACATTGGGCGCAGTGGGGGCAGAAGGCGGCGTTTTCCGGCAGATTTGCGCCGCAGAGGGGACAGATCTGTTGGTCCAAGGCAGTCTCTCCTTTTAGTCTAGGGTGGCCTGGGACAGGTCCGTGGGCTGGCTGCAGCGGTTGTCAATGCTCATCCGGTTGCCCCGGAACACCGAGCCCTGGAAGTTGAGCTCCACATCGGTGGGGACGCTGTCCAGCTGCACCCCCACGTCGTTGCCGATAAACTGGTTATCGTTGAACATGGAGTGGTTGGCGTAGTCGCCGCTGCTGTCAAACCGGAAGCCGATGCGGTTGTACCGGAAGGTACAGCCGATGACGTTGGCCCAGCTGGTGCCATAGGCAAATACCCCGGTGTCCCAGCCGGTAAAGGTGCAGTTGGTGGCCCGGAAGGAGGCGGAGCCGGACAGACCGGTGCCGCCTCCGTTGCCCACAAAGTCCATGTCATAAAAATAGGTGATGGCGCCGTAATGGGTCAGAACCCGAACCGGGCCGGTAAAGGTGGTGCGGTTCCCGTCCGCGTCAGTGGAGCCGTACAGGTTCAGACTCTGATCCTGGAGTGTAATGCCATCTGTATAGGTAACGGGAGGCAAATGTAGATTGATGATGGCCTCATCGTTTTCAAACTGCGCTCCAATGCGGTCAATGAGGGCCTGAAGTTCCTCCGGGGTGTCCATGGGGTACTCCTCCGGGTAGTAGTCGTACACCGGAATGGGGATAATTTCATAGGTCTGCCGGAGATAAATGATATCTCCGTTTTTCATTTGGAAGGTCCACACCAGCTCGGCTGTGCCGCTCTTACCGGTGTAGTCGATCAGGGAAATAAGGGGGCACTCCGGCACGCCGGGATTGTAGGCGGGCTGGGAGCACGCCATAGGGGAGGGGCTGTCTTCCTGGCCCACAAAGACCGCCGACACCGTCTCCACTTCTGCCAAAAACGCCTCAGAGGCGTCCTGGCCGTCGCTGTTGTTGATAAACAGCCGGGCCGGCATCCGGTACTGGCCCTCCGGCTCCCCCTGAACCGAGACCGAGGGGGAGGGGATGAATCGGTCGGCGGACTGGCTCAGCAGAATCTGGTACTCCCCGTAGCGCACCTCTCCATAGCCGTCATAGCTTTTGGGAGAAAAGGTCAGCCATAGTCCGGCGCCCACGGCAAGGAGCGCCGCCAGAAGCAGCAGGCCCAGCAGCACTTTTTTCCGTCGGGGTCTGGGAATAGCCGCCTCCTCCCGGGGGCGGGTAAACTGAGCGCAGTGAGGACAGAAGGAGGCGTTTTCCGGCAAATCCCCGCCGCACCACGGGCACTTGTGCTCCATTGCTATCCTCCGTTCCCCTGATAGTCCAGCATGGTGTAACCAAGCAGGTTATAGTCCTTGTCCAGCAGCAGATAGCACCGCCACCGGCCCTCGTTGGGCAGAAATTCCTCCAGCCGTTCGATCTCCCGGCACTGGCGCTCCGGCTCCGGGGAATGGAGCAGAGCCCACAGGTGGTAGATCTGGGCGTCATCCTCCCGAAGCACGGGGCCCTTTCCGGTGTTGTAGCCGTTCAGAAACCACACCGCCCCACTGTCCTCGATCTGCTCTGGCGGGATGTAGGTGGAGAAGTCCGCCTCCCAGTTGCCCTCGAAGGCGGCCAGCTGCTCCTCATAGAGTTCCGTAAAGTCATAGTCGCAGGACACCACGTCGATCTGCCATTTTCCATCTTCGATCTGAACCGGCTCCCCGATGAAATAGCCCATCAGGTGGGTGTTGCGGTCAAACATCAGCAGGCATACTCGGGTGCCGGAGCTGCGGGCGCTGAACATGCTCGACTCCTCGTCAGTGCCGTAGGCGCCCCGGGAGGCCACCAGGTTGGCCAGCTGGAGGTTTTCCTTCAGATAGTCGTCGATGTTGTCACTGGTGGTGGAGGTGGTACTGAAGTTGATGCCGGCCAGCAGGGGAAAGTATTCCCGCAGCAGGTCGGGGGTGACCTTCACCATGCCGTTTTCGTCCTCCTCCAGGATCACCGCCGTGGTGTCCCCGGCGGGGAGACCGGCGGAGGGAGTTTCCCGCCCAAACCGGGCGTACAGGCCCCCGGCGACGGCCAGGATCAGCGCCAGCGCCAGCACCCATTTCAGCCCCTTCCGCCACAGGTGGGAGGGGACCTTTACCGGCTGGCGGTTTCGGATGCTCTGGGTGCAGTGGGGACAGAAGGAGGCGTCCTCAGGCAGAGGCGCGCCGCAGGAAGGACAGTTGTGTTCCATAGGACTCGTCCCTTTCATTCAAAGGTAGCATAGGAGATGTTGACGGGGTGGCCGGCAGGGTTGGAAAGATCCGTGTCGTTGCCCGCAAACCGGCAGCCGTCGAAATAGAGGGTCTTGGTACCCGGCACCCGGAGCAGCTCCACGGCGGTGCCGTTGTCCAGAAAAGCGTTGCCTTCAAAGCGGTTGGCGTTGACATAGCTGCCGCCGCTGTCGAAGCGGAAGCCCACGCTGTTGTCCTCAAAGAGGCAGCCCACCGGGTCCGCCCAGTCCTCCCCGCCGATGAGAAGGCCGGTGTCCCAGCCGGAGAAGCCGCAGTCCTCCACGTGGCAGTCGGCCTCCACCGTGAGTCCCGTGCCGGAGCCGCCGCCCCGGAAGTCGATAAACTGGATAAATCCCTGGGGGTCCTGCTCCGGCTTGTACACTACCGGGCCCAGGAAGGTGGTGCGCATGTTGTGCTCACCCAGGGAGCCGTAAAGGTTGATGGTGCGCCCGTCGATGGTGAGGCCCCCCTCGTAGGCCACCGGGGGCAGATGGAGGTGTACCACCGTGGGCAGGGGGACCTCCGCCTGGATCTGCTCCACCAGGGCCTGGAGCTCCTCAATGGTGTCCACGGGAAAGTCCTCCGGGTAGTAGTGGAGGGAGTCCACCGTCGCAAGGTTCAGCTTCTGCCGCAGAATGATGGTATCCCCGTTTTTCATACCGATATGCCACTGAAGTTCCACCGGGCCCTGGCTCTCTCCGGTAAAATTGAGAACGGAGTGGAGCAGACCCTCCGTGGCGGGATCGTTGGCGAACGCCGGCTGGAGCCAGGTGACGGGGGAGGGGGAGTCCTCCGGCTGGGTCACCTGAACGTAGGCAGAGACGATCTGTTGGTTGAACATTTGTCCGGCGTCCACCCCGGTGTCCACGTGGGTGATGAACAGCTTGGCGTCCCGGTCGTAGCGGCCGTCCTCCTCTACCTGAACGGTATACTCTGCCTCCGGGGCGCCGTCATTGTGGAAGGTCACCGCCAGATGGTAGTCGTTGCCCTCCAGGGTGTAGGTCAGCTCTCCCCGGGCGTCGTACACATTGGGGGTAACGTAGTTGTATACGGCAGCCGTCAGCAGCGCCAGCACCGCCAGGATGACGGTGTACCTCAGCCCCTTCCGCCACAGGTGGGAGGGGACCTTTACCGTCTGCCGGGGCCGGATATTTTCGGCGCAGAAGGGACAAAAAGCGGCGTCTGACCGCAGGGAGACGCCGCAGTGGGGGCAGGCTCTGGTCTTGCCGGTCACGTTACAGGGCCTCCATCAGCCGCAGCACGTTTTTGTACCGCCGCTGAGGGTTGACATGGGTACACCGGTCCACGATGTGGCCCATTTTTCCCTCCGCCAGCTTCTTGGAGGGGTGCTCTCCGGTGAGCATCACGTTGATGAGGATGCCCACCGAATAGATGTCAGTGCGCAGATCAGACTGGGACAGGCCGTACTGCTCCGGGGCGGCGAAGCCGGTGGTGCCCAGAATCTGGGTGTCCATCTCATGCTCCGGCTTGTGGAGCCGGGCGGCGTCAAAGTCAATGAGCACCGCCTCAGCCCCCCGGAGAATGATATTTTCCGGCTTCACATCCCGGTGGACCGCCCCAATAGAGTGGAGCACCCACAGGGCCCGGCACACCTGAATGACGATTTTTTGGGTCTCCTCCGGGGTGAACAGGGCGTCCTGCAGTAAAAAACCCAGGGTGTCCCCCTGGATCAGCTCTTCCAGAACCAGATTCTGGTCTCCCTGACAGGCCACCTCATACACGGTGGGCAGGTTGGTACAGGTATAGTCCAGCAGCTTTTGATAGACCTCCGGGTTGCCGGTGAACTGCCGGAGGATGAAGTTCCGGCCGGTGGTTTTGTGGCGGACCACCCGTACGCTCCCCCGGGAACTCTCCTTAATCAGCCGCACCTGGTCAAATTCCTGGCGCAGCGCGTGTTCAAACCAGGTATAAATGTCGATCTCCCTCCCAGAAAAAACCTAAAACCCTATGCAGTGGGCATATTGCAATAAGATGTCAAATGATGTAGATTCATTATATACAAATTCACTAAAAAAGTAAAGGGCAGGAAAGACGCAGGAAAAGAAAGGAAGTTTGTCATGCAGGAGAAATCCACCGACGATCTGCGCCAGGAGCTGATGGAGCGGCCGGATCTGGATACCTATCTGAAAGAAAATCAGGCCAGCTTTGTGCAGGACGACATCACCGGCCAGCTGGCTGCCTACTTCGAGCGGGGGAACCAGTCCAAGGCGGCCCTGGCCCGGAAGGCGGGGATGAGCGAGGTATATCTTCACCAGGTGTTCTCCGGCCGGCGGAAGCCCTCCCGGGACCGGCTGCTCTGTCTGTGCGTGGGCCTGGGCCTTAATCTGGAGGAGACCCAGCGGATGCTCAAGCGGGCCGCCTGCGCCCCCCTGTACCCCAAGCTCCGGCGGGACGCCATCGTGACCCACGGTATTCTCCACGGGTTCAGCCTGAACGAGATCAACGACAAGCTCTTTGTGGAAAATGAGAAAACCCTGTATTGACCCAGGAGAGGGGGCGGCGGCTGTGATGGAGAAAAGCACAGGGGATCTGCAGCGGGGACTGATGGAGGAGCCGGACCTGAATACCTACCTGAAGAAGAACCGGCCCTACTTTTTTGACGGCCAGCTCACCCAGCTGCTGACGGAGCTCTACCGCAGGCGGCATATCTCCAAGGCGGCCCTGGCCCGGAATGCGGGGATGAGCGAGGTGTATCTCCATCAGGTGTTCTCCGGCCGGCGGGTACCCTCCCGGGACCGGCTGCTCTGTCTGTGCATCGCGATGGGGACCACCCTGGAGGAGACCCAGCAGCTGCTGCTGCGGACCGCCTATGCCCAGCTCTATCCCCGGCTCCGGCGGGACGCCGTCATCAGCCACGGCCTGGTCCACGGAAAGACCTTGGGGGAGATCAACGAGGCCCTGATGGCGGCGGGAGAGAGAACCCTGTTTTAAGGAAAAAGAAAAGTGAGGTTGAGACGCTATGAAACAAAAACTGCTTACCATGCTCCTGGCCCTTGTTCTGGCTGTGGCCCTGCTGCCGGTGATGGCACTGGCGGAGGAAACCGGGGATGTGAATGGCGGAGAGGGCGAACTCCAGACGACGACCGAAACGCCTTCTCAGGAGGTCACACCCACTCCGACTGTGACGCCTACCCCCACACCCACTCCGACTGTGACGCCCACCCCCACGCCAACTCCGACTGTGACGCCCACCCCCACGCCAACTCCTACTGTGACGCCCACGCCCACACCCACTCACAACACGGGCAGCAGCCAGAACCTGGGCAACATCAGCCGCAGCGAGGCTCAGTCCAGGTATGGCATTTCCCTGAGCGCCACGTCGGTTGATTTTGGCACCAGCTACCTGAAATCAGAGGTGCCGTCGCAGTATGTCACCCTCACCAATAACAGCAGTGTGCCCATCCTGGTCTGGGACACGGACGTCATCCCGGAGTCGGTAGAGGGCGTGATCTCCGCTTCCGCCTCCACTGACATCGTGCGTCCCGGTGGGTCCATTCGGGTCTCGGCGCATCTGCGTACCAACCAGGTGTGCTCCGGTACCGCCTCGGTCAACCTGATGATCATTCTGGATCCCTACACCGGCATTTGGGTTGGAAGCGGTGGAATTGGCATAGGGCCGGCGGGGGATTACTTCACCCTGACCGATGCCTTTACCGTGCGCTACAACGTGGAGGGCTTCGCGGACTCAGGCAGCGAGGGCTTCAGCCTCAGCGCCGGCAGCCTGGACTTTGGCACCCAGAACAGCGAGGCGAATAGCTGGGATGTGGAGAAGACGATTACGATTACCAACACGGGCAAATTCCCCTTCCGGCTGGATTGCCGGATCGAGGACGGGGACGGAACGGACGGGGAAAGCGCCACAGGTATCTTCTGGTGCAGAGAAGGGTGGCGCCTTGACCCCGGGGAGAGCGACACCATCAAGGTCGGGCTGGGAGGCAGCACAAAAACACCCGGCACCGTAACAGGCAAGCTCAGGGTCACCGCGACCTATCTGGCGCATGATATCGGGCAGAGCCAGGATGTGGAGAAAAGCCAGACCGTGGATCTGACGGTCAAGTTCCTCAGCAATGGCGGCTATCTCGTCAAAAACCTGAACAGCGGAACCGTCTATGGCTCCACCATTGGGCCGGACGGCCAGAAGGTCAAAACCATGGAGGTGAAGGAGGGGGGCAGCGCCACCCTGAAGTTTGTAGCCAATCCGGGCTATCATCTGCTCAACGTCTACGTGGACGATACGTGCCTGGGCCCGGTGGACAGCTACACCTTCCAGAACGTCCGGGCAAACCACACCTTCAAGCCGGTCTTTGGCGTGGGCGCCGGGCCCTCCTCCTGGGCGGTGAAGCAGGTGAGCCAGGCGGTGGACGCCGGGCTGGTGCCCGACAATCTCCAGACCCAGTACACCAAGACCGCCACCCGGGCGGAGTTCTGCGCCCTGGCGGTGGAGCTGTATGAGACGGTCAAGGGGGCCGAGATTACCGAGCGGGCCACCTTCTCCGACACCTACGACGTGAACGTGCAGAAAATGGCCGCTTTGGGCGTGGTCAACGGCATCGGCAACGGCAAGTTCAACCCCGACGGCCAGCTGACCCGGGAGCAGGCGGCCACCATGCTGGCCCGGCTGGCAGAGGTGATCGGCAAACCGCTGACCGCCTCCGCCCCCACCTTTGCCGATAACGGCTCCATCTCCAGCTGGGCCTTCGACGCGGTAGGCCAGGTGAAGGGGGCCGGTATCATGGACGGCATCGGCGGCAACACCTTCTCCCCCCAGCAGCCCTACACCAGGGAGCAGTGTATGATGACCACCCTGCGGATGTATGAGCAGATGAAGTAACCCAGTGCAAAAAGGAGCGGGTTTTCCCGCTCCTTTTTTATGCCTGGGGAAGAATCCGAATAATTTGTAAAAACTTTGGCCTAACTACTAGGCAAATGTGGAAAACTATATTAAAATGAGGTGGACTGAAATACCATATGAAGGGGTTGGAAGTATGAGTCAGGCGCAGTACAAACGGGTGCTGCTGAAGCTCAGCGGCGAGGCGCTGGCAGGCGCGGCCAGCCGCGGGCTGGACTTTGACGTAATCGGAAGCGTCTGCGACGTGATCAAGAAATGCGTGGAGCAAGGCGTGCAGGTAGGCATCGTGGTGGGCGGCGGCAATTTCTGGCGCGGCCTGAAGGACGGCGGCGACCGGATGGAGCGCACCCGGGCCGACCATATGGGGATGCTGGCCACCACCATCAACGCCCTGGCCGTGGCCGACGTGCTGGAGCAGAAGGGTGTGGACGTGCGGGTGCAGACCGCCATTGAGATGCGCTCCGTGGCGGAGCCCTATATCCGCTCCAAGGCCATCCGGCACATGGAGAAGGGCCGGGTGGTGATCTTCGGCTGCGGCACGGGCAATCCCTTCTTTTCCACCGATACCGCGGCGGTCCTCCGGGCGGCGGAGATTGACGCCGACGCCATTCTGCTGGCCAAGAATATCGACGGAGTGTACTCCGCCGATCCCAGGAAGGACCCCAACGCGGTGAAGTTCGACACCATCACCTACGACGATATCCTGGCCCGGCACCTGGAGGTGATGGACTCCACTGCCACGTCCCTGTCCATGGACAACAAAATTCCTGTGATCCTGTTCGCCCTCAAGGACCCGGAGAATATCCTGCGGGTGGTCATGGGCGAAAAAATAGGAACCATCGTCAAGGAGGAACCGTGAAATGAAAGAAGTCAACAAGGAATTCGATGCAAAGATGCAGAAAACCATTGATGTGGTCATGAGCGATTTCGCCAGCGTCCGGGCCGGACGTGCCAACGCCGCGGTGCTGGATAAGATTACGGTGGATTACTACGGCGCCCCCACCCCCCTGAATCAGGTGGCCGCCATCTCCTCTCCCGACCCCCGCTCCCTGATGATCCAGCCCTGGGACAGCACCCTGCTCAAGGCCATTGAGAAGGCCATCCAGACCTCTGATCTGGGCATCAACCCCCAGAATGACGGTAAGGTGATCCGCCTGTCTTTCCCCCAGCTCACCGAGGAGCGCCGCAAGGAGCTCACCAAGCAGGTGCGCAAATACGGGGAGAACGGCAAGGTGGCCATCCGCAACATCCGCCGGGACGCCATGGAGAAGTTCAAGGCCATGGAGAAGAAGTCGGAGATCACCGAGGACGACCGGAAGGACTACGAGAAGGAGCTTCAGGACATCACCGAGAAGCGCTGCAAGCAGATCGACGAGCTCACCGCCAAGAAGGAAAGCGAACTGATGGCGGTGTAAGCCGTAAGGCAACCACCTGTTACGGTGCGGGGCGCCTCCTGGTGTCCCGCACCGGCATCTTAATTGGAACAAGGATCGGATAGGATACAAGCTATGGCTTTTTTGAAACCAAAGGAGGACACGGCGGCCCAGGTGGATTTTGACCGCCTGCCCCGCCATGTGGCCATCATTATGGACGGCAACGGCCGGTGGGCCAAGCGGCGGGGGCTGCCCCGGACGGCGGGCCACGCCGCCGGTGCGGAAAATTTCCGTACCATCGCCACCTACTGCAAGAACATCGGTCTGGACTATTTGACGGTGTACGCCTTCTCCACGGAGAACTGGAAACGGCCTCTGGAGGAGGTCTCCGCCATCATGGGCCTGCTGAAGAAGTACCTGCTGGAGTCCATTGAGAAGATGGAGCGGGACCGGATCAGGCTCCACTTTTTCGGGGACCTGTCCCCTCTGCCTGCCGAGCTGCGGGAGATGTGCGGCCGCACAGACGCCATCTCCCAGCGGTACGACGGCATGCAGGTCAACGTGTGCCTCAACTACGGGGGCCGGGACGAGCTCGTCCGGGCGGCCCGGGCCTTCGCCGCCGACTGTGCGGCGGGAAAGACTGCGCCGGAGCAGCTGACGGAGGAGGGCTTTTCCCAGTACCTCTACTCCGCCGGGGTGCCCGACCCGGATCTGGTGATCCGGCCCAGCGGGGAACTCAGAATTTCCAACTTCCTGCTGTGGCAGTCGGCCTATGCCGAGTTCTATTACACCGACGTGCTGTGGCCCGATTTTTCCAAGGAAGAACTGCACAAGGCGCTGGCGGCCTATCAGAGCCGTTCCCGCCGCTTTGGAGGTGTGTGAGTGGTCAAGCGAGTTATGGTGGCGGTGATCTTCATTCCGCTGCTGCTTCTGGCGATCTACTGGGTATCTCCGATGTACCCCATGATCCTGCCGGTGATCATCTCCGGCCTGTCCATGATCGCGGTGCATGAGGCCCTGTGGTCCACCAGTTTTCTCAAGCACCCCCGCATTTCCGGCTATTCCATCATTACGGCGGGCCTGCTCCCCTTCTGGGTGTATTACAGCGGAGAGGCCCTGCCCGTCCTGTGCGGTCTGTTTGTCTACGTGGTGCTGCTGTTCTGCGAGGCCATCGCCAGCCACAAGCGCATCGGCCTGGAGAAAATGGGAGGGGCCTTTTTCCTCACCGTGGTCATCCCCTTTTTCCTCTCCTCCTTCCTGCGCATCCGGCTGATGGACCAGTGGCAGGCGCTGGTGATCCTGCCCCTGGTCATCGCCTTTGTCAGCGACGCCTTCGCCCTGTTTGCCGGCATGGCCTTCGGCAAGCACAAGCTGGCTCCCGAGCTCTCCCCCAAAAAGACGGTGGAGGGGGCGGTAGGCGGCTTCCTGGGAGCGGTGGTGTGTACGGTGCTCTACGGCGCTATTCTCCAGTTTGGGTTTGACCTGAAGGTGAATTACCTCCTGCTGGCCCTGTACGGGGCTCTGGGCAGCGTGGTGTCCCAGCTGGGGGACCTGTCCTTTTCCTATATCAAGCGGGAGTACGGGATCAAGGATTTCGGCAACATCTTTCCCGGCCACGGCGGGGTGCTGGACCGCTTTGACAGCGTGATCTTCTGCGCCCCCCTGGTGGAGCTGCTGCTCCACACCCTGCCCGCTGTGGGAGGCTGACTATGAGCAAATGTATTTCTCTGTTGGGTTCCACAGGGTCCATCGGGCGGCAGTCACTGGAGGTGATTGCCGCCTGTGGCATGACTGTGGCCGCCCTCACCGCCAACCGGGACGTGGAGCGGCTGGAGACCCAGTGCCGCCAGTTCCGGCCGGAGCTGGCGGTGATGATGGACCCCGCCGCCGCGGCCGACCTGCGGACACGGCTGGCCGATACCCCTATCCGGGTGGCGGCGGGGATGGAGGGCCTCATTGAAGCGGCCACCCTGGAAAGGGCGGACACGGTGCTTACTGCCGTGGTGGGTATGGTGGGTCTGCGGCCCACCCTGGCCGCCATCCGCCAGGGCAAGCGGATCGCCCTGGCCAACAAGGAGACCCTGGTGTGCGCCGGGGAGCTGGTAATGGAGGCCGCCGACGCCCACGGCGCGGAGATCGTGCCGGTGGATTCCGAGCACTCCGCCATTTTCCAGTGCCTCCAGGGAAGCCGGGACCGGGGCGAGGTGAAGCGCTTGATCCTCACCGCCTCCGGCGGCCCCTTCTGGGGCTGGGAGAAGGAAAAAATCGCCTCCGCCACGGTGGAGCAGGCCCTGAAGCACCCCAACTGGTCCATGGGGGCCAAGATCACTGTGGACTCGGCCAGCCTGATGAACAAGGGCCTGGAGTTTATCGAGGCCATGCGGCTCTATCGCCTGCCCCCGGAGAAGATTTCCATTGTGGTCCATCGGGAGAGTATAGTACACTCTCTGGTGGAATACTGTGATAATGCCATCCTGGCTCAGCTGGGGGTGCCGGACATGCGCCTGCCCATCCAGTACGCCCTCACCTGGCCCGCTCGGACGGCGGCGGTGGCAAAGCCCCTGGACCTGCTGACCTGTCCGCCCCTTACCTTCCACGCTCCGGACTGCGGCTCTTTCCCCTGCCTGTCCCTGGCGCTGGAGGCCGCCCGTACCGGCGGCACCGCCACCGCGGCCCTCAACGGGGCAAACGAGGCGGCGGTGGCTCTGTTCCTGGCGGGTAAGATCTCCTTCGGGGAGATCGCCCAACGGGTGGAGCACGCCCTGGCTACGGTGCCGGTGGCCCAAAGGCCGGAGCTGGAGGACGTGCTGGCCGCTGATCAGGCCGCCCGTCGGGCGGCGGAAACCTTTTGACGCATTGAGGTGCCTATGACCATCTTTTCCATTGTACTCATCATCCTGTTTTTCGGCCTGCTCATTGCCATCCATGAGTTTGGACACTTTGTGGCCGCCAAGAGCCTGGGGGTGCGGGTGAACGAGTTTGCCATCGGCATGGGGCCCGCCCTCCTGTCCCGGCAGAAGGGGGAGACCACCTACTCTCTCCGTCTGTTCCCCATCGGCGGCTTCTGCGCCATGGAGGGGGAGGAGGAGTCCTCCGACGACCCCCGTTCCTTCCACAACAAGCCCTTTTGGAAAAAGTTCATCATCCTGGTGGCCGGGGCCTTTATGAACTTTGTGGCGGGGCTTGTCATCATTCTGGTGCTCTTCTTTCTGGTGGGCAGCCCCGCCGCTCCGGTGTTCACCGACGTGATGGAGGGGGCGGAGGAGGTGCTGGATACCGGCCTGCAGCCCGGCGACCGGTTCTACACCATCGACGGCCACCGCATCTACTTCCAGAGCGACGCGCTGATCTATCTCCAGCGGGCGGGGGGGGACGTGGACGTCACGGTGGTCCGGGACGGGGAGAAGGTGGACCTGGGCGTGATTTCCCTGCCCTACCGTCTGCTTACCGACGAGAACGGCCAGCAGGTGGAAAAGCGGGGCATCTACGTGGGAGAGTTTTTGGAGGATACGGTGTTTACCCGTCTGCAAAACAGCTGGTATCAGGCTATTGACTACGTGCGCATGGTGTGGATGGGCCTGGGAGATATCTTTACCGGCGCGGTGGGCCTCAAGGACATGTCCGGGGTCATCGGCATTACCGCCATGGCCGGCGAGGTGGGCCAGGCGGGAGCCGAGGCCGCCGGACTGTTCGGCGCGGTGGTCAATCTGCTGGACTTCACCGCCCTTATTGCCATCAACCTGGCGGTGATGAACCTGCTGCCCATCCCCGCCCTGGACGGCGGGCAGATCTTCCTGCTCCTCGTCAACGGGGTCTACCACCTGTTCAGCAAGAAGTATATCGACCAGAAATATCTGGGCTACGTCAATGCGGCGGGCTTTATCTGCCTCATCGCCCTGATGATTCTGGTGGCCATCAACGATGTAAACAGGTTCATTTTGTAGGAGGCAGTTTCGTGACCAGACAGATTCTTGTAGGAGGCGTCCCCGTCGGCGGGGGCGCCCCTGTTACCATACAGTCCATGACCAATACCCCTACCGACGATGTGACCGCCACCGTGGCGCAGATCCGGCGGCTGGAGACCGCCGGCTGCCAGATCATCCGGGTGGCGGTGCCCGATATGGCCGCCGCCAAGGCGGTGGGGGCTATCAAGGCGCAAATCCATATTCCCCTGGTGGTGGATATCCACTTTGACTACAAGCTGGCTCTGGCCTGCGTGGAGGCCGGGTGCGACGCGGTGCGCATCAATCCGGGCAACATCGGCGGGGCCGACCGGGTGAAGGCGGTGGCGGAGGCCTGCAAGGCGAAAAAAATCCCCATCCGCATCGGGGTCAACGGCGGCTCTCTGGAAAAGCCCCTGCTGGCCAAGTACGGCGGGGTCACCCCGGAGGCCCTGGTGGAGTCGGCCTTCGGGCATATCGCCCTGCTGGAGCAGTACGACTTCCACGATATCTGCGTGTCCCTCAAGTCCTCCAGCGTGCCGGTGACCATGGCGGCCTATAAGCTGATGAGCGAACAGAGCGACTACCCCTTACATCTGGGCGTCACCGAGACGGGCACCATCCGCATGGGCACCCTGAAGTCGGCCATCGGCATCGGGGGCCTGCTGGCCCTGGGCATCGGGGACACCATGCGGGTGTCCCTGTCTGCCGATCCGGTGGAGGAGGTGCTGGCGGCCCGGGATATCCTGAAGGCCGCCGGACTGCGGCGGGAGGGGGCCGACCTGATCTCCTGCCCCACCTGCGGCCGTACCCGCATCGACCTCATCGCCTTGGCCAATGAGGTGGAGGAGCGGCTGAAAACCGTGGATAAGCCCATTACCGTGGCGGTGATGGGGTGCGTGGTCAACGGCCCCGGCGAGGCCGCCGCCGCCGACGTGGGTATCGCCGGGGGCAACGGCGAGGGACTGCTGTTCCGCAAGGGGGAGATCGTGAAAAAGGTACCCCAGGACCAACTGGTGGATGAGCTGTTTGCTCTCGTGGACCAACTGTAAGCAGGAGCGTGTCACATGCCAGAAGCACAAAAGATCCCATTTCTAAAGCTGTTTTCCGCCTGGAAGCCGGGGGAGGAGCTGACCGGCCTGGTGTCGGGCTACCTGGTGACCCGGGCGGTGATCGACAAGCACACCCGGTCCATCCGGGCCAGCGTGGAGTGTCCCACCCCGCCGGGGGAGGAGCTGCGCCGCACCATTGAGCGCAGCCTGTCCCTCACCTACCGGGTGGAGCGGGTGGAGCTGGAGGTGGCGGGCCAGTCTGCCGCCCCCGCTGCCGAGCCCATTCCCGTGCCGGAGCCCACCCCCGCCCCTCCTCCGGTGGAGGACCAGGCGGCCGCCGCCTTCCGCCGCACCGAGGAGATCCGCAGAAAGGCCTTGGCGGGGCTCAAATCCCCCAAGCCCTCGGAGAAAAAAGGGGGGAAGGGGAGCCCCAAGAGCCGCGGCAAGCTGCTCTTCGGCAAGCACGAGATCAAGCGCATGGCCACCCCCATGCGCCAGCTGGAGCTGGACATGGGTACGGTGATCGTGGAGGGGGACGTGTTCGCCATTGACCACCGGGAGCTGAAAAAGCGGGGAGCCTGGGTGGTGTCCTTCGACGTCACCGACTATACCGGGTCGGTGCGTATCAACAAGTTCTTTCCCGGGGACGAGGGCAAGGGCATTGTGGACGGGGTGAAGAAGGGCCAGCGGCTGCTCATCCAGGGTAAGCTGAATATCGACCGCTTCACCGGGGACATGGTGCTGGAGCCCTACGCCATCATGGAGAGCGAGCGGGAGCAGCGGGTGGACGGCGCGCCGGAAAAGCGGGTGGAGCTCCATTTACATACCAATATGTCCGCCATGGACGCCCTCACCGCCGTGGGGTCCAAGATGGACTCCCCCATCGGCAGCGACAAGAACGTGGTGAAGCGGGCGGAGCGGTGGGGCCACCGGGCCATCGCCATCACCGACCACGGGGTGGCCCACTCCTTCCCCAACGCCTGGCATTCTGCGAAAAAGATCAAGATTCTCTACGGGGTGGAGGCCTACTTCATCAACGACGTGGACGACCGGGTGGCCGTTCATGGGGAGCAGGACCAGCCCCTGGAGGGGGAGATTGTCTGCTTCGACCTGGAGACCACCGGCCTGGATAACCGCCGGGAGGTCATCATCGAGATCGGGGCGGTGGTGCTGCGGGACGGGGAGGTGGCCCAGCAGTTCTCCACCTTCGTGGACCCGGGCAAGCCCCTGACCCGGGAGATCACCGAGCTCACCGGCATTACCGACCAGATGCTGGAGGGGGCTCCCTCCCAGGAAGAGGCCATCCGCGCCTTTCTGGACTTCGTGGGGGACCGGCCCCTGGCCGCCCATAACGCCGAGTTTGATATGGGCTTTCTGGCCGCCGGGTGCCGCCGGCTGGGTATCCCCTTTGACAAGACCTCCATTGACAGCCTGATCCTGGCCCAGAACCTGCTGCCCGACCTGGGCAAGTATAAGCTGAACATCGTGGCGGAGCACCTGAATCTGCCCGCCTTCAACCACCACCGGGCCTATGACGATGCGGCCACGGTGGGCTATATGCTCATCCCCTTTTTCGACATGCTGCGGGATAAGGGAGTACATACCCTCCAGCAGATCAACCCCGCCATGGCCAGACTCCGCTCCGGGGGCAAGGCCAAGCGGCACCCCAAGCACCTCATTGTGCTGGCCAAGAACCAGCTGGGCCTGCGCAACCTGTACAAGCTGATCTCCGCCTCCTACCTGGACCATTTCAAGCGGTATCCCATCATGCCCAAGAGCCTCATCAACCAGCACCGGGAGGGCTTGATCATCGGCTCGGCCTGCGAGGCGGGAGAGCTGTTCCAGGCCGTCGTCAAGCGCAAGGACTTTCAGGAGCTCAAGCGTATCGCCTCCTGGTACGACTTTCTGGAGATCCAGCCCCTGTGCAACAACGCCTTCATGCTCCGCAAGGGCATGGTGCGCAGCGAGGAGGAGCTGCGGGACTTCAACCGCACGGTGGTGGCCCTGGGGGAGGCCCTGGACAAGCCGGTGTGCGCCACCGGGGATGTACACTTCCTGGACCCGGAGGACGAGATCTACCGCCATATCCTGCTGGCCTCCAAGGGCTTTGAGGACGCCGATTCCCCCCTGCCCCTCTACTTCAAGACCACCCAGGAGATGCTGGACGAGTTTGCCTACCTGGGGGAGGAGAAGGCCTACGAGGTGGTGGTGCGCAACACCAACCTGGTGGCCGACTGGTGCGAGGACGTGGTGCCTCTGCCCCAGGGCCTGTTCGCCCCCAAGATCGAGAACTCCGCCGAGGAGCTGACCCGGCTGGTGTGGGACAAGGCCCACGCCCTCTATGGCGAGGAGCCCCCCCAGATTGTGGTGGACCGGATCAACGCCGAACTGGGGGACATCATCAAATGTAAATACGACGTCATCTACATGTCGGCCCAGAAGCTGGTGCAGGACTCTCTGGACCACGGCTACCTGGTGGGCTCCCGTGGCTCGGTGGGCTCCTCCCTGGTGGCTTTCATGTCGGGTATTACGGAGGTAAACTCCCTGCCCCCCCACTACCGCTGCCCCAAGTGCAAGCACTCCGATTTTGAGACGGCCAAGGAGCTGGGCATCGGCTGCGGCGCCGACATGCCCGACGGGGTGTGCCCCGTCTGCGGTACCCCCTACGAAAAGGACGGCTTCAACATCCCCTTCGAGACCTTCCTGGGCTTCGGCGGCGACAAGGTGCCCGATATCGATCTGAACTTCTCCGGCGAGTATCAGGCCAACGCCCACCGCTATACCTTTGAGCTGTTCGGCCAGACCCACGTGTTCCGGGCGGGCACCATCGGCACCGTGAAGGACAAGATTGCCTTCGGCTACGTCAAGCACTACCTGGACGACCACGGAATAAACGGCACCCGGGCGGAGGAGAACCGCCTGTCCCTGGGGTGCAGCGGGGTGAAGCGCACCACCGGCCAGCACCCCGGCGGCATGGTGGTTATCCCCCAGAACCGGGAGATTTATGACTTCTGCCCGGTGCAGCACCCCGCCGACGATCCCAACAGTGACATCATCACCACCCACTTTGAGTACCACTCCATGGAGTCCAACCTGCTGAAGCTGGACATGCTGGGCCACGACGACCCCACCATGATCCGCATGCTCCAGGACCTGACGGGGGTGGACCCCCAAAAGATCCCTCTGGACGACAAGGACACCATGAGCATCTTCACCTCCTCCAAGGTGCTGGGCTTTGAGAACGACCCCATCCTGGGCCCCACCGGGGCGGTGGCCATCCCCGAGTTCAACACCAAGTTCACCCGGGGCATGCTGATGGACACCCAGCCCCATGAGTTTGACATTCTGCTGCGGCTGTCCGGCTTCTCCCACGGCACCGACGTGTGGCTGGGCAACGCCCGGGACCTGGTGGTGGAGCAGGGCATCCCCGTCGGCCAGGCCATCGGCTGCCGGGACGACATCATGATTTTCCTCATCTCCTGCGGCATGCCGGAAAAGCGCTCCTTCAAGATCATGGAGGCGGTGCGAAAGGGCAAGGGTCTGCCCGAGGGGGCGGAGGAGGAGATGAAGGCCGCCGGCGTGCCCGACTGGTACATCGGCTCCTGCAAGAAGATCAAGTACCTTTTCCCCAAGGCCCACGCCGTGGCCTACGTCATGATGGCCTTCCGCATTGCCTGGTTCAAGGTCCACCGGCCCCTGGCCTTCTACGCCGCCTTTTTCTCCATCCGGGCCAAGGCCTTCGACGCCACCTGCATGTGCATGGGCATGGACGTGTGCAAGGCCAAGATGCAGGAGATCGAGAGCAAGGAGAAGCCCACCCCGGTGGAGGAGGATATGCTGGTCACTCTGGAAGTAGTGTACGAGTTCTACCTGCGGGGCTTCACCTTTGAGGCCATGGATCTGTACCGCTCCCACGCAGTGAACTTCCTGCCCGACATGGAGAAGGGAACCCTGCTGCCCCCCTTTACCTCCATTCCCGGCCTGGGGGAGACCGCCGCCTGGTCCATCATGGAGCAGCGGGGAGGCAAGCAGTTTATCTCCATTGAGGAGTTCTCCGCCGCCTGCCCCAAGGTGTCCAAGACCCACATCGAGCAGCTCAAGGCGGTGGGGGCTCTGGACGGTATGCCCGATACCAGCCAGATGACCTTGTTTGACGGTTTTTAAGACTTGAGGGGCGGCCTGCTTCGGCCGCCCCTTTTCCTCTTGACAAGAGGAAGGTGTTATAGTATAGTAGCGTGGTAAAGTGTGAAAGTAGAAGGGGGAACTCCCGTGAGCGTCATGATTAACACCCCGGAGGGCACCCGGGACCGGCTGTTTGCCGAGTGCCAGGAGCGCCGCCAGGTGCAGGCCCGTCTGACCCGCCTGTTCCGGCAGAGGGGTTTTTTGGAGGTGTCCACCCCGGACACCGAATTTTATGACCTGTTTGCCCTGTCGGGCAGCGCCATCCCGCAGGAGCGGATGATCAAGGTGTGGGATCCCAGCGGCAAGATCTGCGTCATGCGGCCTGACTCCACCACACCCATCGCCCGGGTGGCGGCCACCAAGCTGAAGGCGGTAGCGCTGCCCCAGCGGCTGTACTACGACCAGACGGTGTACCGCTCCAACCCCGCCCACAACGGCGGCAGCCGGGAGCTCCCCCAGTGCGGGGTGGAGCTGATCGGGGCCGGCGGGAAGAAGGCGGACGTGGAGATCATCGTCACCGCCATCGACGCCCTGCGCTCCTGCGGGGCCGCCAGGTTCCATGTGGAGCTGGGCCACGCCGGGTATTTCCGGGAGCTGGCCGGCCGGCTGGAGCTGGGGGAGGCGGCGGTGGAGGAGATGCGGGCCCTCATCGAGGGGAAGAACTTCGCCGCCCTCAACGCCTTTCTGGAGCCCCACCGGGGCAACCCGGCCTGTGCCGCCCTGGAGCGGCTCAGCCGCCTGTTCGGCGGGGTGGAGGTACTGGCCCAGGCGGAGAAGCTGGCGGGCAAGACCCCGGCGGTGGACTATCTCTCCGAGGTGTACGATGAGCTGTCCGCCGCAGGCTACGGGGCCTATGTCCGCTTTGACCTGGGCATGGTCCATCAGATCGACTACTACACCGGCGTGGTGTTCCGGGGCTACGTGGAGGGGGCGGGAGACGCCGTCCTCTCCGGCGGCCGGTACGACAACCTGGTGGGGGTATTCGGCCGGGAGGCCCAGGCCACCGGCTTCGCCGTGGACGTGGACGCGGTGGCCCGCACCCTGCCGGAGATCGCCCCGCCGGTGCTGCGGGTGGTGGTCCACTACGAGCCGGGCTATCTGGCCCAGGCCCTGGAGGCGGTGGACGGCCGCCCCGCCGGCACCAGCGAGCTCTCCCCCTGCCGCACTCTGGAGTCCAGCCTGAACCTGGCCCGGGACAAGGGGGCGGAGGCCGTGCTGGTCTTTGACAAGGACGGAGAAAGGATGGTGCGGGTATGAGCGAGCGTCTGAAAATCGCCATTACCAAGGGCCGCCTGCTGGACAAGAGCGTGGAACTCTTCGAGGGGGCGGGGCTGGACTGCGCCCCCATCAAGGACCCGGGCCGCCGGCTGGTCCACAGCCTGCCCAACTACCCCCTGGACGCGGTGCTGGCCAAGGCCCCCGACGTGATCACCTACGTGGAGCACGGGGTATGCGACCTGGGCATCGTGGGCAAGGACACCATTTTGGAGAAGGGCGGGTCCTTCTATGAGGTGCTGGACCTGGGCTTCGGCAGGTGCCGTTTCGCCCTGGCCGTCAAGCAGGGCAGCGACTTTTTCGGTACCTACAAGACCCGGCGGGTGGCCTCCAAGTACCCGGAGGTGACCCGGGCCTTCTTTGCCCAGAAGGGCATGGATGTGGACATCATCAAGATCGAGGGCAGCGTAGAGCTGGCCCCCATCCTGAACCTCACCGACGCCATTGTGGACATTGTGGAGACGGGGGCCACCCTGAAGGCCAACGGCCTGGTGCCCATTGAGGACGTGGCCCCGGTGTCCGCCCGGCTCATCGTCAATACCGCCAGCATGAAGCTGTATAAGGATCAGATCGCAGATTTTATTGCCCGCTGCGAGGGAGAATTGGAGAAGCGGAAATGATACAGATTGTGAAAGCCGACGGCTGTGCCGAGACGGCGGTACTGGCCGCCATGAGGGCCCGGGCCGCCCAGGCCAACCAGGCTATCGACGCGGCAGCGGCGGAGATCATGGAGACCGTCAGGGAAAAGGGGTTCGGGGCGGTGCGGGAGTACTCCCTCCGCTTTGACAAGGCCGAGCCCCGGGAGCTCACCGCCGCCGAGCTGGATGCGGCCTATGACCGCTGCCCCAAGGAATTGATCGCCGCCCTGGAGCGGGCGGCGGCCAACATCAGGGACTATAACGAAAAGCTGCTGACCCGCACCATGGAGTGGACCTCCCCCGACGGGGGGCTCGTGGGCCGGGTGGTCCGGGGGCTGACCCGGGTGGGTATCTACGTCCCCGGCGGCACCGCCGCCTACCCCAGCAGCGTGCTGATGAACGCGGTGCCTGCCAAGGTGGCGGGGGTGGAGGAGATCGTCATGGTGACGCCCCCCACTGAAAACCTGAACGACGCGGTGCTGGCCGCCGCCAAGATCGCCGGGGTGGACCGGGTCATCGCTGTGGGCGGGGCTCAGGCGGTGGCCGCCCTCACCTACGGGGCGGGCTTCATCCCCCGGGTGGATAAGCTGGTGGGCCCCGGCAACGCCTACGTGGCCGCCGCCAAGCGGCAGGCCTACGGCAAGCTGGACATCGACATGGTGGCGGGGCCCTCCGAGGTGCTGGTGATCGCCGACGGGAAGGCCAACCCCAAGTTTGTGGCCGCCGACCTGCTGAGCCAGGCCGAGCACGACAAGCTGGCCTCCGCCGTGCTGCTCACCGACTCCATGGAGCTGGCCCAGGCGGTGGACGCTGAGATTATCCGCCAGACCGGCTACCTCAGCCGCTCGGAGATCATGGAGTGTTCCCTGCGGGACTTCGGCTGCGCCATCGTGTGCCAGACCTTGGCCGACTGCGCCGCTCTGGCCAACGAGGTGGCGCCGGAGCACCTGGAAATCGTCACCGAGGACCCCCGGGCCCTGCTGCCCGCCATCCAAAACGCCGGGGCGGTGTTTTTGGGGGCCTGGTCCCCGGAGCCTCTGGGGGACTACCTAGCCGGGCCGGACCACGTGCTGCCCACCAGCGGTACCGCCCGGTTCTTCTCCCCCCTCAGCGTGGACAGCTTCCTCAAGACCATGAGCATCATCCAGTATGACCAGGCCAGCCTGGCCCCCATCAAGGATCAGATCATCACCCTGGCCCAGAGCGAAAAGCTCACCGCCCACGCCAATTCCATCCAGGTGCGGTTTGAATCGGATGGGCCGGTCAAGGAGGAAATTTGATGGACATTCCCGTGTATCAATCGGATGCCCCAGTGCGGGCCTATTCCATAGAGCGCAAGACAAAGGAGACCCAAATCAGTGTGAACCTCTGCCTGGAGGGCGGCCCGGTGGAGATCCATACCGGCATCGGTTTTTTCGACCACATGCTCACCGCCTTCGCCTTTTACGGCGGTCTGGGGCTGGAGCTGACCGTCAAAGGCGACCTGGAGGTGGACGGCCACCACACGGTGGAGGATACGGGCATTGTGCTGGGTCAGGCTATGAGCCGGGCTTTGGGGGACCGGAAGGGCATCCGCCGGTTTGCCTCCGCCTACATCCCCATGGACGAGGCCCTGTGCTTTGCCGCCCTGGACTTCTCCAACCGGCCCTTCCTGGTGTTTGACGCCGACATGCCCCAGCCCATGATCGGGGGGTACGATTCCTGCCTCACCGAGGAGTTTATGCGGGCCTTCGCGGTGAACAGCGGCCTGACCTTACATATGAAGTGCCTGTACGGCAAAAACGCCCACCACATCACCGAGGCCCTGTTCAAGGCTCTGGGGGTGGCGGTACGGGAGGCCGTTCAGGTCACCGGCGCCGGGGTCACATCCACCAAGGGGGTGCTGTGATGGCAGGGGAGCTGCGGGTGCGCCCCTATGAGGCGGAGGACCTACCCGCTCTGGCGGAGATCTGGAACCAGATCGTGGGGGACGGTGTGGCGTATCCCCAGGAGGAGGCCTTGGACAAGGCGGAGGCGGCGGCCTTTTTTGCCGGCCAGAGCCGCACCGCCGTGGCTGAGCTGGACGGGAGGATAGTGGGTCTGTATATTTTGCACCCCAACAATGTGGGCCGCTGCGGCCACATTGCCAACGCCAGCTACGGCGTGAGCCGGGATTGCCGGGGCCGGGGCGTGGGCCGGGCTCTGGTGGAGGACAGTCTGGCGGCCTGCGGAGCGCTGGGTTTCCGGCTGCTCCAGTTCAACGCCGTGGTGGCCAGCAATCTGGTGGCCATCGCCCTGTACCAGTCCCTGGGCTTCCAGCGGGTGGGGACCATCCCGGGCGGATTTCGTTTGAAGGACGGCAGATATGAGGATATTATCGTCTTTTATCACAGGGTATAAGGCGGAAGGAGAGAGAGCATGGGCTATACCGCCATTGTGGATTACGGCGTGGGCAACCTGAAAAGCGTCACCAACGCCATGGACTACCTGGGTCTGAGCACCCGGATCACCAGCGATCCCAGGGAACTGGAGCTGGCCGACGCCATCATCCTGCCCGGCGTGGGGGCCTTCCCCGACGCGGCGGATAAGCTGCGCCTGACCGATCTGGATAGGGTGCTGACCGCCCAGGCGGAGCAGAAACCCATCCTGGGCATCTGCCTGGGGATGCAGCTGCTGCTGGACCGGGGGGAGGAAGTGCGGGAGTGCGCCGGTCTGGGGCTGGTGCCCGGCTCCGTGCGGAAAATTGAGACCAATCTGAAACTGCCCCACATCGGCTGGAACAGCCTGAGTTTCCCCAATCCCTCTCCGCTGTTGGCCGGGGTGGAGGAGGGCAGCTACGTCTACTTCGTCCACTCCTTCTGCGCCGTGGCGGACGACCCGGCCACCGTCATCGCCCAGACGGATTACGGTGTGCCGGTGACGGCGGCGGTGCAGCGGGGCAACGTGTACGGCTGTCAGTTCCACCCGGAGAAGAGCGGCGAGGTGGGCCTGCAGATTTTACGGAATTTCGGAGGGCTTAACACATGATCCTATTTCCGGCCATAGATTTGAAGAACGGTCAGGCGGTGCGTCTGTACAAGGGGGACTTTGCCACCGCCCATCAGGTGGCCGCCGATCCCCTGGCGGTGGCCAGGGACTTTTCTCATGCCGGGGCCCGGTATATCCATATGGTGGACCTGGACGGGGCCCGCAGCGGCGCCCGGCAGAACGGCTCCATTGTAAAAGCGGTGGCGGAGCAGTCCGGCCTGAAGGTGGAGCTGGGGGGCGGCATCCGCGACCTGGCCGACCTGGAGGAGGTCTTTGCTCTGGGGGTGTGGCGGTGCGTTATCGGCTCGGCCGCCGTCAGCCACCCGGAGTTCGTGAAAGAGGCGGTGGAAAAATACGGCGAGCGGGTGGCCGTGGGTATCGACGCCATGGACGGCATCGTGAAAACCGCCGGGTGGGAGCAGTCCTCGGGGCTCAACTACCTGGACTTTGCCAGATCTATGGAGCAGCTGGGGGTCCGCACCATCATCTTCACCGACATCGCCACCGACGGCATGCTGTCCGGCCCCTCCTTTGAGCGGCTGGCTCAGCTCCAGAGGGCGGTAAGTTGTCAGATTACCGCCTCCGGCGGGGTGTCCTCCAACGAGGATCTGTCCAAACTGAACGCCATGGGCCTGTACGGAGCCATCATCGGCAAGGCATACTATGCCGGGACGGTGGATCTGCCGGCGGCGGTAAAGGAGGCGGGCGAGCAGTGTTAGCCAAACGGATCATCCCCTGCCTGGACGTGCGGGACGGCCGGGTGGTGAAGGGGGTCAACTTTGTCAACATCCGGGACGCCGGAGACCCGGTGGAGCTGGCCAAATATTATTCCGACCAGGGGGCCGACGAGATCGTGTTCCTGGATATCACCGCCACCAGCGACGCCCGGGACACCGTGGCCGACGTGGTGGAGCGCACCGCCGCCCAAGTGTTCGTCCCTCTGACGGTGGGGGGCGGCATCCGCACCGTGGAGGACTTTCAGCGTTTGCTGCGGGCGGGGGCGGATAAAATTTCGGTGAACTCTGCCGCCGTGGCCCGGCCGGAGCTGATCGCCCAGGCGGCGGAGCGGTTCGGCTCCCAGTGTGTGGTGCTGGCCGCCGACGCCCGGGCCAGAGGTGACGGCACCTGGGAGGTTGTCGTGGCGGGTGGAAGAAAACCCACCGGCATGGACCTCATCCAGTGGGTCAAACAGGCGGAGGCTCTGGGGGCGGGGGAGATTCTGCTCACCTCCATGGACGCCGACGGCACCAAGGCGGGCTTTGATTTGGCCATGACAAAGGCGGTCACAGAGGCGGTGTCTATCCCTGTTATCGCCTCCGGGGGCTGCGGGTCTCTGGCACACTTTGCCCAGGTGTTTGAGCAGACGGGCTGCGATGCTGCACTGGCTGCCTCTCTGTTCCACTTCGGGGAGCTGACGGTGCCCCAGGTGAAGGATTACCTCCGTACCCAAAACATCCCCGTGAGGTGAACCATGGACTTTGATTTGAATTTGCTCTTTCAGAAATCCGACCTGATCCCGGTGATTATCCAGGACGCGGAGACCAGGGATGTTCTGATGCTGGGCTTTACCAACCGGGAGGCGGTGGAGCTGACCCTGAAAACCAGAACCGCCTGGTTCTGGTCCCGCAGCCGTCAGAAGCTGTGGAACAAGGGGGAGAGCTCGGGTCACTTCCTCCACGTGAAGAAGGTGGTCACCGACTGCGACACCGACACCCTGCTCTATCTCTGTGTTCCCCAGGGCCCCACCTGCCACACCGGGGCCAGAAGCTGCTTTTTCAATGACATTTGGGAGGAGACCACATGAACGATACCGTACTGCGCGACCTGTACCAGGTGGTGCTGAACCGCAAGAGCGACCCCCAGGAGGGGTCCTACACCTGCTACCTGTTTGACAAGGGCCTGGACAAGATCCTGAAGAAGGTGGGGGAGGAGTGCTCCGAGACCATCATCGCCGCCAAGAACGGCAAGCAGGAGGAGACGGTGGGGGAGATCTCCGACCTTATCTACCACCTGATGGTGATGATGGCCCAGCAGAATATCCCCCTGGACGCGGTGCTGGCCGAACTGGAGCGCCGCAGCCACAAGATCGGCAATCTCAAGCAGATGAAAACCGTGGACCACGAGACCTGAAAAGGAGGCGCTGCCTGGGCAGCGCCTCCTTTTTTATGCCTGACCGTAGGTGACGAACAGGGTATACAGCCGGCTGATGGTGTTCCAGCTGTCCTGATCCAGGATGCCGGTCTCCGGCCGGCCGTCCAGCCGCTGGATCCAGCGGATGTTGCGCTGGGTGGCGGCGTCGTTCTGGCCGGTGACGGGGGCAGACTCCACCCCGTCCAGCAGCCGGGCCAGGGCCCGGAACATGGATTGCACCAGATAGAGGTGGACGCTGTTCTGGTCCGGCTGGACGGTGAAATCGCCCTTGGGGTAGGTCCGGCCGGGGAGAGGGCCCGCCAGCCGGGCCCTGGCCTGGAGATAGAGGGCGGCGATGGCGTCCCAGGTGGCCTGGTTCACCTGCCCGGTGACCGGGGGGAAAAACTCCCGCTGGAACAGCATGACGGCCTCCAGGGTGCGCTCCCCAAAGATGCCGTCAGGGGTGAGGCGGGGGAGAAAATCATAGAGGAAGGACAGCTCCCGCAGCATGGTCTGGAGGCTGCGGACGGGCTGGCCGATAAGGCGGATCTCCTGGGGTACAATCATGAGGCGGCTCCTCTCTGGTCGGCGGAGCCCAGGGTCATGGGCTGGCCGGGATACTGGGTCAGGCCGGTGGCCTGGCTCTCAGGCAGGTCGGGACGGAATTGCTCGGGGATCACGTTGGTGTAGGTGCTCACCGCGTCCACGATACCGGCATACAGCCGGTACAGGGCGGCCCAGGTCTGGGGGCCCATGATGCCGTCCTGGGGCAGGCCGGTCATCTGCTGGACGGCGATAACGGCGTTTTTGGTGGCCGGGCCGTAGATGCCGTCGATGGCCACGGAGGGAATGTTGCTGTAAAACTCGGCCACCACCGACAGCACGTACTGGATCACCTTCACCGATTCCCCGCGGTCCCCCTCCCGCAGCACGTTGGGGAAGGGCTGACTGCCGGTTTCGGGGTAATAGGTCTGGCCCTGGCTGATGAGCTCCGCCAGGTCCAGCACCCCCACATAGAGAAACACCATTTTATACCAGGTGGAGTTGCCCACGATGCCGTCGGGGGTCAGGTCGAAGATCTCCTGGAACTTTTTCACCGCCGCCTCGGTGGCCGGGCCGAAGACGCCGTCCACCGGGTAGACCTTGGGTATGGCGGGGTAGTCCCGGGAGATCCGGTTGAGCATCACCTGGATGCGCTGCACCGCCTCGCCGCTGTCGTACCGGCGGATGGGGTAGCCGGGGTAGGAGTAGCGGATGCCCTGCACCGGGGCGTTGGTCACCAGTTCGATGTTGTCGCCGTAGTAGTAGCGCAGGATGGATATATAATCGGCTCCCTCTTCCGCCATGGCCTGGCTGCCCCACTGGGAGAGCCCGTCGCAGGTGACGGTGGTGCCGTTGCAGAATTTGGCGGCCAGGGGCTCCACAAAGCCGATGCGCCGTATGTAGGAGTTGAACATCTCATCCACCAGTTGACTGATGTTCTCAAAGATGTTGCGGCCCTTGATGAACTTCTGGTCGTAGGCGGTGGAGGAGGTGATGTTGAAGGGGTAGCCCCGGCTGGGGTAGAACTCGGTGTATACCCGGTTGAGGGCAAAGGAGATGATGGCCAGAATGTTGGCCTGGAGGGCGGCGGTCTCCCAGGTGGGGTAGATTTCGCTGGAGGCCACGTTTTTCACGTAATCGGGAAAGGAGACCGTGACGTTCTCCGCGTTGGACCCCGGAGGGCCCAGGTGGACCGTGATGTACTGGGGCACATAGGGGGTAATGGGCAGGGTTTCAGGCATGCTATCCCTCCTTTACAGGCTCTGGGGCGGGATGTTCACCGGGTGCTCGGGCAGCAGGGCGTCCGTCTGCTCCGGCAGGGGGATGAGCTCCAGCTCCTGCAGGGTCTGGGTGCCGGGGAAAATCTGCACGTTTTCCACCACCAGCAGCTCATAGCCCGGAGATTCCGCCCAGATGTCGCACACCGCGAAGGGCTCCACCGTGCCGGGAGACTCGCTGGCGGCGGCGTCCGGGGTGCTCACCTGTACCGGGGCGGTACGGCCGTTTCCGTCGGTGACCCGCACCGCCAGCAGCTTGTGCCGCCCCTCCGCTCCCCGCTGGGTAAAGGCCACCGTGGCGCCCGATACGGGAATCTGGGCCCTTGAGGTGTAAACCCGGGTCAAAATGGTTCCAAATGCGTCCAACTGACATTCCTCCTTTTGCGGCATCCTATGCCGCCGGCCCCTCCGGGGTTCCCCGGTGAATTGGGCGGGAGAAGTTGACAAGGGCACCTGTTTCGAGTAAACTAAACAGGAACGATTGGCAGTTATGCTCTGGAAAGAGTGTGATTTATGATGAAAAAGCAAAAGGTGTCCAGCGCGGTGATCCGCCGCCTGCCCCGATATTACCGGCACCTGAACGACCTGCATCAGGCGGGGGTGGAGCGTATCTCCTCCAACGCCCTGGGGGCGTCTCTGGGCCTTACTGCCTCCCAGATCCGGCAGGACCTGTCCTGCTTCGGCGAATTCGGCCAGCAGGGCTACGGCTATAATGTGAGCAGCCTGCGGGACGAGGTGGCCGACATCCTGGGAGTCAACCGGGGGCACAGCGCTGTGATTTTGGGCGTGGGCAATCTGGGCCGGGCGCTGATGGAGAACTTCCACTTTGACCGCTTCGGCGTGACCCTGGCCGCCGCCTTTGACGTGGTGCCGGAGATCGTGGGGCGCTCCTGCTCCGGGGTGCCGGTGTACCATACCGATCAGCTGGAGGAGTATCTGACCCAGCATCCGGCCAATATCGGCGTGCTGACGGTGCCCGGCCGGGTGGCCAACCGGGTGGCCGAGCGGCTGGTTGCCGCCGGTGTCAAGGGGATCTGGAACTTCACCAATATCGAGCTGACGGTGGACGCCCCCGACATCGTGGTGGAGGACGTCCACTTTGCCGACAGCCTGCTGGCCCTGAACTATATGATCTCGGAGGCGCCATGAAAAAAACCATCGTACTGCTGCTGACGGCCGCCGTTTTGGTGAGCGGCGCGGCGGCTTACGCCACCGGCGCCCTGACCGGGGAGTCGCTGATTTCCAAAAGCTATCTCACCGGAACCTATGTGCCCGACGTGGAAAAGCAGGTCTCCCAGCGTGTGCAGGAGCGGACGGAGCAGGTTTACCAGTCCGCCCTTACCGCCCTGAACCAGGCCCACAGCGCCTATCTGGCCCAAGCGGGCAGCAGCGGTGGCAGCGGCAGCGGCGGAACGGCCGGAACGGGAACCTACGCTTCCGCCTTGGCCGACCTGCGCTTCAAGAAGGGAGACGTGATCACCCTTTCCACCGGCTCCGGCGGGATGCTGCTGGCGGGGAGCGGGTCGGTTTTCTATGCCGGCGGCGCGGTGGTGGACGTGACGGCGGGGGAGACGGTCCCCTCCGGCAGCGCCCTGGCCCCGCGGCACCGCTACCTGGCGGGGGAGAATACCACCGCCAGCCTGACCATCACCTCGGATACCGCGGTGCTCAGTGTGGAGGGGTATTATTCCCTTGCACCCAGCGGCAGCGTGGATTATAACGCCCTGGCCGACGCCCTGTTCGAGATGGGGCTGTTCCAGGGCAGCGGCACCACGTACGGCAGCGGCTACGATCTGGAGAACCCCACCACCCGGATCATGGGGGTGGTGATGTTCCTCCGCCTTATCGGGGAGGAGCAGGCCGCCCTGTCCAGCACGGCGGTCAACCCCTTTGTGGACACCCCCGCCTGGTGCGACCGCTATGTGGCCTATGCCTTTGAGAAGGGCTATACCAACGGCGTGGGGGAGAGTCCCTCCGGGGCGCTGTACTTCGCCCCCGACCGCCAGATCTCCGCGGAGGAGTATGTGACCCTGATCCTCCGGGCCCTGGGCTATACCGACAGCGGGGCTGCCCCCGACTTTACCTGGGATACTGCCGTGTCCAGGGCTGTGTCCTGGGGGCTCCTCAGCAGCGGGGAGCAGGCCATGCTGTCCCAGAGCCAGTTTTTGCGGGCCCAGGTGGTCTATCTCTCCTATTTTGCCCTGAACGCCCCCATGAAGGGGGGCGGCGTGCTGCTGGACCGCACCGTGTCCAGCGGCGGACTGAACCGCAGCCAGCTGGAGCAGGTTATGGCGGCGGTGACGGTGCCAAGACTATAAGATGGGAACGCGCGGCCCCTTTGGGGGCCGCGCGTTTTGTCTGTCAGAATGGACAGGGTGGAAGGGGAGGAGTTTTGGTGATGTTGCGCATTGACAACTGTTAGCAATGAAACTAAACTGATGGTAGCGCAAAAAAGGAGATGAGCGGATGCGTCAGGAGCACCACGTGGGATATGAGATCAAGGCGCTGGCCAACCTCTTGCGGCGCAAGGTGCTGGAGACCGCAGGGACGCCCGAAGGGGACGATTTTACCGAGATGCAGGCCAAGATCCTGGGCTTTTTGTGCCACAATCAGGATCAGGAGGTGTACCAGAAGGATATTGAGGAGGCCTTTTACATCCGGCGGTCCACCGCCTCCCGCCTGCTCAAGCGGCTGGAGGCCGACGGCTTTATCCTGCGGCAGCCGGTGTCCTGGGACGCCCGGCTCAAGCGGGTGACCACCACGCCTAAAGCGGAGGCCCTGCATCAGGAGATCATGGAGCGTATTTCCAGCGTGGAGCGGACGCTGACCCGGGATATCTCCCGGCAGGAGCTGGACCAGTTTCTGGCCACTGTGGAAAAGCTCAAGCGGAACCTGATGTAAGGGCGCGACAACTGAGATCCTAAGGAGGAAACCTATGAAAAAGAAACGAGGGCTTACAAGCTGTATTCAGGAATTTACGCGGGATACCATCCTCACCCCTATCTTTGTGATCGGTGAGGTGGCCTTTGACGTGCTGATCCCCATGATGACCGGCAAGCTGCTGGACGAGGGCGTGAAGGCGGGCAGCATGTCCCACATCCTGCGGTACGGAGTTCTGGTGGTGGCCATGGCCCTGATGGCCTTGCTGCTGGGCGCCCTGTCCGGCCGGTTTGCCGCCCGGGCCTCCACCGGTTTCTCCCGCAATCTGCGCCGGGAGATGTATCAGCAGGTGCAGAAGTTTTCCTTTTCCAACATTGACAAATTTTCCACCGGCGGCATCATTACCCGCCTGACCACCGATGTGACCAACGTGCAGATGGCCTTTATGATGATCATTCGTATCGCGGTGCGCTGCCCCATCATGCTCATCTGCGCCTGGGTGCTCACCTTCACCATCAATCCCAAGCTGGCCCTCATTTTCCTGGTGGTCATCCCCGTCCTGGCGGTGGGCCTGCTGGCGATCATGAAGTCGGCCCATCCCCTGTTTGAGCGGGTGTTCAAGAAGTACGACTGGCTGAACAACGTGGTGCAGGAGAACCTGTTGGGCATCCGGGTGGTGAAGTCCTTTGTCCGGGAGGACCACGAGAAGGAGAAGTTCGGCAAGGTGTCCAATGAGATCTACATGGACTTCTCCAAGGCGGAAAAGATCATCGCCTTCAATATGCCCCTGATGCAGATCTGCGTCTACGCCTGTATGCTCACCGTGTCCTGGATTGGCGCCAACCTGGTGGTGGGCGGCGAGCTGACCACCGGCCAGCTCACCAGCATGTTCAGCTATATCATGATGATCCTTATGAGCCTGATGATGCTGTCCATGGTGCTGGTGATGATCATTCTGGCCCGTGCCTCCGCCGAGCGGATTGTGGAGCTGCTCAACGAGGAGAGCGACCTGAAGAACGGGCCCAACCCCGTTTACGAGGTGAAGGACGGCTCCGTGGTCTTTGAGAACGTCAGCTTCAGCTATGCCAAGGACCCCACCAAGGAGTGCCTGAAGGATGTAAACCTCACCATCAACTCCGGCGAGACGGTGGGCATCCTGGGCGGCACCGGCACCTCCAAGACCACTCTGGTCCAGCTGATCCCCCGCCTGTATGACGCCACCGAGGGCCGTGTGCTGGTGGGCGGCGTGGACGTGCGGGACTACGACATGGACGCCCTGCGGGAGCAGGTGGCCATGGTGCTCCAGAAGAACGTGCTGTTCTCCGGCACCATCAAGGACAATCTGCGCTGGGGCAACAAGGAGGCCACCGACGAGGAGATGGTCCGGGTGTGCAAGCTGGCCCAGGCCGATCCCTTCATCCAGGAGTTCCCAGACAAGTACGACACCCACATCGAGCAGGGCGGCTCCAACGTGTCCGGCGGCCAGAAGCAGCGGCTGTGTATCGCCCGGGCCCTGCTGAAGAAGCCCAAGATCCTCATTCTGGACGACTCCACCTCCGCCGTGGACACCAAGACCGACGCCCTGATCCGCAAGGCCTTCCGGGAGGAGATCCCCGAGACCACCAAGTTCATCATCGCCCAGCGCATCTCCTCCATCGAGGACGCAGACAAGATTCTGGTGATGGACGGCGGCAGGATCGCCGCCATGGGCACCCACGACCAGCTCCTCAAGAGCTGCGAGATCTACCGCGAGATTTACCAGTCCCAGACGAAGGGAGGCAGCGATGATGAATAAGTATCCGGTCAAGAAGTCCCACACCGTCCGCCGGCTCATGCGTTACGTGGGCAGAGGCTACGGCGCTCAGTTTGTGCTGGTGCTGCTGTGTATCCTGGTCAGCGCCATCGCCTCGGTGTCCGGCTCCCTGTTCCTGGGCTCCCTCATCGACGACTATATCACCCCCCTGCTGGCCATGGATAACCCGGTGTTTGACGGGCTGCTCCATGCCCTGATCATGATGGGCTGCCTGTACCTCACCGGCGCGCTGTGCGCCCTGATCTATAACCGGCTGATGGTCACCATCTCCCAGGGCGTGCAGAAGAAGATCCGGGACGACCTGTTCGGCCACATGCAGGACCTGCCCATCAAGTACTTTGACACCCACGCCCACGGCGACGTGATGAGCGTCTACACCAATGACGTGGACACCCTCCGCCAGATGTTCTCCCAGAGCATCCCCCAGGTCATCAACTCCCTGATGATGATTGTGGTGGCCTTCATCGGTATGCTGTTTACCGACCTGCTGCTCACCGGCGTGGTCATCCTGTGCATCATCGGCATGCTGACCGTCACCCGGTTCCTGGCGGGCCGCAGCGGCCGCTATTTTGTCCGCCAGCAGGTAAAGCTGGGCGATCTGAACGGCTATATCGAGGAGATGATCAACGGCCAGAAGGTGGTCAAGGTCTTCTGCCATGAAGCCGAGGCCCAGGAGGGCTTCGACCAGGTGAACAACGCCCTGTTTGAGAGCGCCGACAAGGCCAACAAGTACGCAAACATCCTCATGCCCATCCTCATCAACATCGGCAACATCCAGTACGTGATCATTGCCATGGCCGGCGGCGCCCTGGCCCTCAGCGGCATCGGCCCCGGCATTACCCTGGGCGTCATCGCCACCTTCCTCCAGCTGTCCAAGAGCCTGTCCAACCCCATCAGCCAGATCTCCCAGCAGCTCAACTCGGTGGTCATGGCTCTGGCCGGCGCCCAGCGGATCTTTGATCTGATGGATGAGCCGGTGGAGGAGGACCACGGCAGAGTGACCCTGGTGAATGTGAACTTTGACCAGGAGGGCAACCTGCATGAGACCGACCAGCGCACCAATATCTGGGCCTGGAAGGTGCCCCAGGAGGACGGCAGCTATTCCTACGTGCGCCTCACCGGCGACGTGCGCTTTGACGATGTGGACTTTGCCTATGAGGAGGGCAAGACCATCCTCCACGATATCACCCTGTTTGCCAAGCCCGGCCAGAAGCTGGCCTTCGTGGGGGCCACCGGCGCAGGCAAGACCACCATTACCAACCTGATCAACCGCTTCTACGATATCGCCGACGGCAAGATCCGCTACGACGGCATCTCCATCAACGATATCCACAAGCCCGACCTGCGCCGTTCCCTGGGCATCGTGCTCCAGGACACCAACCTGTTCACCGGTACCGTCCGGGAGAACATCCGCTACGGCAGCCTGGAGGCCACCGACGAGGAGGTGGAGGCCGCCGCCCAGCTGGCCAACGCCGACGACTTCATCCGCCGCCTGCCCCAGGGGTATGACACCATGCTCACCGGCAACGGCGCCAACCTGTCCCAGGGCCAGCGGCAGCTGCTGGCCATCGCCCGGGCGGCCGTGGCCGACCCGCCGGTGATGATCCTGGACGAGGCCACCTCCTCCATCGACACCCGCACCGAGGCCATTGTCCAGCGGGGCATGGATGCGCTGATGAGCGGCCGCACCGTGTTTGTCATCGCCCACCGGCTCTCCACCGTCCGCAACTCCGACGCCATCATGGTGCTGGACCACGGCCGGATCGTGGAGCGGGGCAATCACGAGGACCTGATCGCCCAGCACGGCATCTACTACCAGCTGTACACCGGCGCATTTGAATTGGAGTAAAAAAGCAGCCCTTTCCCCGCACCTCTCCGCCGCCCTGGCATAGTATGGAATGAGACCGGGCCGGACAGCGGGAAGCCCCCGCCGCCAGCTCCAGGTTTCCATTTTAAACCAGGAGGTACTTCATTATGGGGTGCAACAATGGCTGTGGCTTTGGCGGCGGTAGCTGCCTGTGGATCATCCTGATCATCATTCTGCTCTGCTGCTGCTGCGGGAACGGCAACGCGGGCGGTAACAGCTGCGGCTGCGGCAACAGCTGCTGCTGAGACGGCCGTACCATAGCCGGAAACCGGCATAACAAGGAACGCCGCGGGGCAATGCCCCGCGGCGTTCTTTGTTTCTTCCATATTATAGAAAACAGACAGGGGATGTTGTTATGAATCAGCACGCAAAGGTGACCGCCCTCTTTTTCAGCCCCACCGGAGGTACCAGGGCCTATGTGGAGGAGATTGCGGGCGCCATGTCCGACCATGTGGAGACATGGGATCTGACCCGGCCGGAGGTGCGGCGGCAGAGCCGGTCCTTTGGCCCCGACGAGGTGGTGGTGCTGGGCGTGCCGGTGTACTACGGCCGGATACCCGAGGTGGACGGCCTGCTGGACGGCCTGACAGGGGAGGGCACCCCGGCGGTGCTGGCGGCGGTGTACGGCAACCGGGCCATTGACGACGCTCTGGCGGAGCTGGCCGACCTGTGTGCCGCCCGGGGCTTCCGGCCGGTGGCGGCAGGGGAGTTCATCGCCCCACATACCTTCTCCGCCAAGGTGGGGGCCGGCCGGCCGGATGAGGCGGACCGGGAGGCGGCTCGGGAGCTGGGCAAAAAAGCGGCGGACAAGCTGGACAAGCCTGACTGGGCCCAGCCTCAGCTGCCGGGGAATCGGCCCTACCGGGACTTCCAGGTGGCGCCCTTCTATCCGGAGGGGGACAGCCGCTGTGTCCAGTGCGGCGCCTGCGTCCGTACCTGCCCTGTGGAGGCCATCTCCAGCCAGGACCCCAGGCAGACCGACTCGGAGCGGTGCCTGCGCTGCCTGGCCTGTGTCCGGGCCTGCCCCACCGGCAGCCGGGCGGTGCGGAGCATGGCCTACGACGCCACGGTGGACAAGCTGGAGCACGCCCTGGTCCAGCCCCGTCAGCCCCAGCTGTACCTCTGAGGACTCAGACCGCCTGGGGCTTGTCCTGAACGGGCATCCGCCGCATCTCCCGCCAGGTGAGCAGACCGGCAACCACCAAGGCGGCGGTGTCGGCGATGGGCCCGGCATACATCACCCCGTCGATCCCCCACAGCAGAGGGAAGAGCAGGATCAGGGGGATGAGGAAGAGCACCTGCCGGGTGAGGGAGATGAGAATGCCCTTTTTGGCCTTGCCGATGGAGGTAAAGAAGTTGGAGGTAATGGGCTGCACCGCATTGACGAAGGTCATCAGCATAAAAATGCGGAAATAGCGCTCAGAGAACTGGAAGTACAGCTGGGAGCCGGAGGAGTCGAAAATACCGGCGATCTGCCGGGGGAAGAGCTGGAAGCACAAAAAGGCCACGCAGCAGATCAGGGTGGCCACGATGATGGCTTTCCGGTAGGCCTCCCGCACCCGGCTGTACTTGCCGGCCCCGTAGTTGAAGCTGAAAATGGGCTGGCACCCCTGGGAGATGCCGATGGTGAAGCCCAGCACCAGGATATTCACCTTGGAGATCACCCCCACGCAGGCCAAGGGGATGTCGGAACCGTACTGGGACTGGGCGCCGTAGTAGGTCAGGGTATTGTTGAGCACCACCTGCACCAGCAGCATGGCGATCTGGTTGAAGAAGGGGGCCATGCCCAGGGAGAAGATGTCCTTCAGCAGCCTGGGCTTTGGCCGCAGGTCCGCCCGGGTGAGGGGGACGGTGCGGATTTTGGTGCGCAGCAGGTAGCCCAGCGCCAGGGCCAGGGAGAGGGCCTGACCCAGCACTGTGGCCAGGGCGCCGCCGGCTACCCCCATGTCCAGAGGGAAGATGAAGATGGGGTCCAGAATGGTGTTGAGCACCGCCCCCGACAGGGTGCAGAACATGGAGTAGGCCGGGCTGCCGTCGGCCCGGATCATGTTGCTGGCCCCGGTGGTGAAGGTGACCATGGGCAGGCCGAAGGCGATGATGCCGGTGTAGGTCATGGCGTAGGGAAACACGTCGGGGGTGGCGGCAAAGAAGGTGAGCAGGGGGGCCCGGAGGAAGTAGGCCGCCAGACCCAGGCAGACGCCCAGCACAGCCAGCACCGTCAGTCCGGTGCCCGCCACCTGCCGGGCGGTGTCCCGCCGTCCCGCCCCCAGGTTCAGGTTGAAGTTGGCCGCCGTGCCGATGCCCATGAGCAGGGCGATGGCGGTGGAGGCGGTGACAAAGGGAAAGGCCACCGTGGTGGCCGCGTTGCCCAGATAGCCCACTCCCTGGCCAATGAAGATCTGGTCCACAATGTTGTACAGAGAGGTGACCAGAAAGGCGATCACCGACGGGATGGCGAATTTGGGCAGCAGCCTGCCGATGGGCGCGGTGCCCAGGGGGTTGCTCCGGGTAGGTTCCATTTGCCTCACCTCACGTTTGGACGTTGCGGATTCATTTTAATACAGGGATATTGATATGTCAATATTCCGCAAAAGGAACGGGGCCGTCCCCCATGGGGACGGCCCCGCTCTTTTTGCCCTTATGCCGCCGGAGGTTCCTCCGCCGGACGCCGATCGGTGAGGGGGAAGGATACCCGGACGGTAAACAGGTCCGCCTCGGTCTGTACCGCGAAGCTGCCGCCGCAGGCCTCGGTGAAGGTGCGGGCGATGGACAGCCCCAGACCGCTGCCTCCGTCGGTGCGGCTGGCGTCTCCCCGGACGAACCGCTCGGTGAGATCCACCCCCTGGGGCAGCTCGTCCCGGGAAATATTCCGCACCATGGCGGTGGCCGTGCCGCTCTCCACCGCCAGGTCCAGGTAGATCCGGGAGCCATCCAGGGCGTATTTCAGGGCGTTGCCGATCAGGTTCTGAAACACCCGGTACAGCCGGTCCCCGTCGGCCTCGATCCACACCGGCTCCTCCGGCAGCCGGGGCCGCAGGGAGGCGGGGGAGGCCTCAATGGCCTCGCTCATGTCCGCAAGAGTCTGCCGCAGCAGTTTGGCATAGTCCAGGGGCGCCATTGTCACCGGCAGATTCCCGGCGGCTGCCTTGCTTACCTCGAACACGTCCCGCACCATGGTTTGGAGCCGCTGGGACTTTTCCGACAAAATCCGCACGTAATCCCGGGCGTGCTCGGGCAGACCCTCCTCCTGTCCCAGCAGTTCCACATAGCTGACAATGGAGGTGAGGGGGGTTTTCAGGTCGTGGGACACGTTGGCGATGAGCTCGATTTTGGTGCGCTCACTTTTCATCTGCTCCTCCAGAGCGGCCCGCAGCCCGTCCTCCATGTGGCCCAGACTGGCAGCAGCTTCCCGCAGGTCGGAGTCCTCCGGCAAAGCCAGTTCCCCGGTGGGGCGGCCAGCTCCGGCGGACTCTATATGGGTGAGCAGACGGTCCATGTCCGCCGAGGTTTTCCGGTTGGCGGTCATCAGCCTGAGCTGGGCGGCGATCAGGCCCGCGCCCACCAGAAAGAAGCCCGCCAGCGCCAGAGGCCACAGACTGTAATAGTACCGCTGGTAGAGGCTGGGGAACCGGGCTAGCCACATCAGGAAAAAGGGGACGCACAGGATAAACTGGAGCACCGCCCGCCGGTCCATCCGCCGCTGGACCGACCAGCCCAGCTCCTGCCGCCGGAACAGCCGGACGCAGGCGGCGCAGAAGCTGTGAGTGTGCAGCTGGTCGAAATTGTACCGCAGGTCGTTGAGGTAGAGGTAAGACAGCCAGAGGGGGAGCAGCGTGGCCAGACACCAGAGCAGCTCGTTGTAGTTGCTGCCCACAAACAGGTTGATACAGGCCACTATGGAGCCTGCCCACAGCCAGACCAGAGGGAGCAGCAGGAGCAGCTTGATTTCCAGCCAGACGTGGCTGCTGAACCAGGCGATGGCCTGGTCGGCTCGCTGCTTGTATTTGCGCCAGAGGATATACCACACCAACAGTCCGGCCCCCGCCGCCGAAGGTACCAGCAGCAGCCAGATCAGGAGCGTACGCACCGCGGCCATGTCCCGCACCACGCCGTAGGGGCCGTAGCCCGTGCCGTAGTCCACTGGATTTTCCGCAGCCGCCAGGTACACCACCGTGTCCAGATAGTACGCGGATACCGGAATGTCTGCCACCTCATAGCCCGGTAAATCCCAGTCCCATTCCGTGCCGCGGTAGACGCCGTCGCCATACACGTCCAGCTCCTGACCATCCTTCCAGATGGAGGCGGTGCTTCCGTTGAAGGTGAGCAGGAAATTGTAGCCTTCGGGCAGCGTGTCCGGGGAGGAGAGGTCGGCGTATGTGTTGGAGGCCAGCGGGAGGTTGTTTTTTTCCACATAGTACAGCAGGTTCAAATCCCCCTCCGCCATGGGGACACTGGAAAAGGCCTGTGCGTTGGCGGCATAGTTGAGCAGGGTATAGAGATCGCTGCTGATCATGCTGCGGAAGGTGGCCGTCTGCTGGTAGTCTGAGCGGAAAGTGTCGGCCAGATTGCTCCGGATACTGGAACTGGTGCCGGTAAACAGGTACAGCCAGGCCGCCCCGCTGTACAGCAGCAGACTCACCCCCAGCACAAAGCTCAAAAGGGCCAGAGCAGGCTTAATGCTTTTCAATTTTGTATCCAATGCCCCACACCACCTTTAGATATTCCGGCTCCTTTGGATTGAGCTCAATTTTTTCCCGGATGCGCCGTATGTGGACCATCACCGTGTTCTCGGTGGCGAAGGGCTCCTCCCCCCACACCCGACGGTAGATCTCTTCCGCGGGAAAGACCCGGCCCGCATTGCGCATCAACAGCTCCACGATTTTCAGCTCGGTGGCGGTGAGCCGCACCGGCTCCCCGTCCACCAGCAGGGTCCGCTCCTCCACCTGGTACCGCAGCCGCCCGTTGATGATCTCCCGCTCCCTGCCTGAGGCGTTCACATCCCCCAGCTGGGTGTACCGCCGCAGGTGGCTGCGCACCCGGGCCACCAGCTCCTGGGGGTGAAAGGGCTTGGCAATGTAGTCGTCCGCCCCCATGGAGAGACCCAGCACCTTGTCGGTGTCCTCGCTCTTAGCGCTGAGGATCAGGATGGGCAGGTTGCGCTTCTCCCGGATCCTCAGCACCGCCGAGAGCCCGTCCAGCTTGGGCATCATCACATCAATGAGGATGAGCCGCAGGCTGGGTTCCAAAGCAAGGTCCAGTGCCTCCATGCCGTTGTAGGCCTTCAGCACCCGGTAGCCCTCTTTTTCCAGTAAAATGGCGATGGCCTTGACGATTTCGGCGTCGTCATCCACCACCAGTACGCACTCATTCATCCAATCCCTCCTGTGAACATAGAATAGCCCAGATTTCTTTCAAACTCAACGGCTGAAATCTTTCAGAATTCTTAAAAAAAGAGCCTTGACAGCAAAGTTAAAAGGTGCTAAATTATTAGTAACAATTACTATTAGCAAATAATGGGGGTCAATACCATGGAACTGAAAGGAACCCGTACCGAACAGAATCTGCTTGCCGCCTTCAGCGGCGAGTCTATGGCCCGGAATAAATATCTCTTCTTTGCCGAGAAGGCCAAGCAGGAGGGGCACAACGAGGTGGCTGAGCTCTTTGAGAAGATGGCCCAGAACGAAGGGGTCCACGGCAAGCTGCTGTACCAGCGGCTCAAGGGCGTGGGCAGCAGCGCCGCCAACCTTCAGGAGGCCGTCATGGGGGAATACGGCGAGTGGAGCAGTATGTATCCCTCCTTTGCCAAGATTGCCCGGGAGGAGGGCTTTGAGGGCATTGGGGAGCTCTTTGACCAGATCAGCCAGATTGAGCGGGACCATGAGCACCGTTTCCTGGCCGCGCTGGCCAAGTTGAATGGGGCTGCGCCCGCTGCCAAGACGGCTGCGCCCGCCGCCTCCGCCTCTGCCGCCAAGACCACCAAGACGGTGGAGGTGGCCGGCTACCGCTGCATGTTCTGCGGCGCTACCTATGAGGAGCGGCCCGACGTGTGCGGCGTGTGCGAGGCCATTGGCTCCTTTGAGCCCACCACCATCCAGAAGACGGTGGAGGTCTGAGCAAAGTGAAACCGGGGGACGTCCTCAGGGACGTCCCCCGGTTTTTTGCGCCGTATCAGATCTCCCGCAGCTTCAGCTGCCCCTTCTGACTCTTTTTGATCTCGTAGAGCACTTGGTCGGCCAGCTGGTACAGTTCCGCGAAGGTGCGGGGCGTGTGGCCGTATACGCCGCCCACTGACAGGGTGGACTGGGCGGCGGGGCATTGGCTCCAGGTCATCTCGCCATAGGACTGGATGAGGGCCGTGACCTTGCGCTCAATGGCTCCCACATCCTGACAATCCGCCACAAAAACCGCGAACTCGTCGCCGCCCAGACGGCAGACGGTATCCGATTTGCGGAAGGATTCCATCATCTGCTCGGCAATATAGCACAGAACCCGGTCTCCCTGCTCATGGCCGTAGATGTCGTTGACCTGCTTGAAATTGTCCAGATCCACCATGAAAAATACATAGTCCGAGGTGGTTTGTATGGCCTGGGTAATGCGGTCCTTGCCGCCCTTGCGGTTGTATACGCCGGTCAGGGGATCGTTGGAAGCCTCCTGCAGCAGGTGGGTCTGGGTGTGGACCTGCTGGGAGATGTCAACGAGTACGCTGATGATGGCATCCCGGCCGTCGCTGGAGACCGTCCGGCGGCCGATATCGTGAACCCAGAGATAGGTGCCGTCCTGCTTGCGCATCCGGTACTCAATCTCATATTGGTCGCCCGGGGCGGGAAGATGCTGGAGCTCCTTGCTGATGAACTCCCGGTCCTCCGGGTGAATACAGTTGATGATATGCCCTTGAATGTCTGACTCAAAGGCCTGATAGCTCTCATAGCCCACCATCTGCAGCAGGCGGTCATTGGCCACGTAGAGGGGGAAGTCTTTCTCCACGTATCCGCCGATGATGCCGCCGGGCATGATCTGGCTGATGATCTCCATCAGCTCGTGCTGGGTCTCCCAATTGATGACTTTGGGCCCCTCCGAAATAAACTTCATGGGCAGATATTCGCCCTCTTCCTGGTAGCCGCTGGACTCTGAGGCATGGAGGGTGTCAATGATAATGTCGCCGTTCTCTCGGTGAAGGCCGGCGGTGACGCGCAGGAAGTACAAAGCCTCTACCCCGTTGGGGGTCTTGACTTGCATTTCCAGATTGCAGAAGCAATCCCAGCAGTTCTCCGTCCGGCACTTCTCGTTGTAGTTGGTGATGGTATAGTGCAGCGGTCCGGGAAGCAGAGCGATCTCATCGTAAAGGAGTTCGCGGAAAGCCGCCTTTCCAAGCGCGATCTCCCCTTCTCCGGTTCCAATGCTGTAAAGTTGGTCGGAAAGCATGGAAAGGGTTTTTTCCGCGTCACGCTCTACAAAGTAGTGATGAAAAAACTCGTCCAGTACGGAATAGATCTCGCGGTTTTCACACATCATATCCCGCCTTTCCACCGGCGACTCCCTCCTTATGCTATTCTATGCTCTGCTGGCTTTCGCTGACCAACTGATACACATCATGGACCTCCATGGGGCGGTAGTAATAATAGCCCTGGATCATGTCGCAGCCGGTGTCCAGAATGATGGAATTCTGGTCGGCGTCCTCCACGCCCTCCATACACACCGCCTTGCCGAACTGGTGGCAGGCATAGACAATGCTTCGGATGAAATTCATCTTCTCATCGGATTCGGTTACCTCCTGAACCAGGGATCGGTCCAGTTTGATGATGCTGGAGGGATATTGCAGAAGCATCCGCAGGGAGGAATAGCCGCTGCCAAAGTCGTCCAGGGCAATAAAGAGACCCATTTTCTGACATTCCACCACGAACTCTTCCAACTTCTTGGGCTGCTCGTCCAGGCAGCTCTCGGTCAGCTCGGCCACCAGGCTGGAGCCGGACAGCTGGTATTTTTCCAGTACTTTGCGCATAAAAGGCAAAAATCCGCTGTCAGAGAGCTGAAGCAGGCTGACGTTAAAGGTGAGATAGAAGCCCGGGTCGTAGGCGTGGAGCCGGGCGCAGGTGCAGGCCGCCTGCTCAAAGACCCACCGGCCCGCCAGATGGATCATATTCTCCTTCTCCAAAATGGGGATGAAGATTCCGGGCGAGACGTCCCGCCCCTCAAAGGTCCAGCGCAGCAGAACCTCGCCGCCGATGGCCGTCCCGTCCCCAGCGGCCACCACCGGCTGGATGACGATGCGGAAATGCTGCATACCCTGGGTTACGTCCTGGCAGAGAGCCAGGGCCATATTGGACATCTGCCTGATCTGCTGGATGCTCTGGGCGGAGTATTCCACATAATTTTCCTTGACCTCCTGCCTGGCCACACGGATGAGGGAGATCAGGTTGTCCACCAGGTCCTCCGGCGTGAAGTCATAGCAGGGGTATTCCATCAGACCGAAGGAGCAGGTGTTCTGGATGGAAATGCCCATGGATTCATAACAGTCCTTGATGATGGACCGGAGCTGCTGCACAAGGTTTTCCTTCCCCTCGCTCTGAAAGACGATGGGGTGGACGATGGCCATGCACCGCATGCCCTCCAGACGGTAGAAGTACATTTTCCAGGACATGTTCTCCATCAGGCTGTCCGCCACTTTTTTCAGCAGGCGGTCGCCGTAGGACCGGCCCTTGGTGCTGTTGACTTCCGTAATGCCGTTGAGGCTGAAGCCGATCACCAGGGATTTTTCCCCGTTGGTGGTCAGCTCGGCCAGATGCCGGTAGGCGGTGTGCTCCCGGGGCAGGTTGCTGATGGGGTCGATGACGAAGCTGACGTCCTGGTGGGTGACCCGGCCGGAGAAGAACAGGGGAGTGGTCTTATCCTGGTCCCATTTCAACATGCCGTAGCAGCGGATCCACTGGTTGTTGCCGTGGATGTCCCGCACCCGGTAGCTCAAATCGTGGAGGGTGCGCTTTTCCCGCAGCATCCCTGAAATGTCCTGCCAGAACAGGTCCTGGAATTCCGGCGTGCTGATGCGTTTGGCCCACAGCTTCAGCAGCCCGGGGACCACGTTGTCCTGGAAACCGAAGTCGTCCCGCATGTTGTCAGAGATGTAGAAGATGTCCCGCTGCATGTCGCCGAAATAGAAGTAGCTGGAGGCGTTGTCCTGGGCGATGGACTGGAACAGGGCCTCCGTATCACAGTAGGCGATGTTCAGGAAATCCTGGAAAGGACCGTCGGACCGGAGGAGCGGGGCCGCCGGGGCGGGGAATTGCTCTCTGCGCTCCACGCCGGGCAGGGAGCGGTTTTTCTCATAATAGGCCCGCTTGTTCTGACACATGGCCTGACCGGCCTGGATAATCAGTTTTTCCAGGATCAGCGGCTGCTGGTCAGACCAGACGTACCCTACGGAGAGACTGAGCTGGTGATCCCGCAGCTGGTTATGCAGCGCGGAGACATGGTCCTGGAAGACCTCCTCCGTGCAGTTGATGCACAGCGCGGTAAACTCATCTCCGCCGCTGCGGTAGATCATGCAGTCGCGCAGCGTGTCCCGGATCAGATTGTAGCAGCGGCAGATCAGCCGGTCGCCCGCCTCATGGCCCTGGGCGTCGTTGATCCGCTTCAGACCGGTGATGTCGCAGTTGAGCACGCCGATAGACTGCGCGTCCAGGGTGCCATAGCGCTCAACCAGGGCGTTGCGGTTGAGGGCCCCCGTCATCTGGTCGTAATAGCTCAGCTCGTGGAGGCGGCACAGCAGGTCCCGCCGCTTCAGCAGGGTGGAGGTAAAATACCCGATCACATTGAGCAGAGGAGTTACCAGACTCATCATCTGCTCATCGGGGTTGTCCATCCCCCAAAAGCCCACCACACGGCCGTCCACCTTGATGGGGCCGGCGGCCAGGGAGGTGATGTCCTGGGGCTTCAGGATGGCGTAGGCCTCCGGATGCTTGGCGCGGATCTCCTCCAGCTGGTCGATGACGATGACCTCGTTTTTTTCAAAGGGAGGCATCCACCAGTCAATGGCGGACAGGGGGACGCTTTGGAGCACCGCGCTTTGGGGGGAGACGTTTTCCGCACACCACTCGTAGGTGTTTTTTACCACAAACTCGTCCTGCTGTTCAAAAATATAGGCCCGGTCACAGGAGAAGGTGGTGCCCAGATAGGAGAGCATGTTGTGAATGGAGCCCTCCGGCGTGGCACAGGAGAAGATCTGCTGCAGGCACTCGTTCAAAATGGTCTCGCTGCGGGCGTAGTAATAGGGTGTTCTGCACACCACGTCGGCGTCCACATCAATGGCGATCTCCATCCGATACTGCCGGCCGTTGTGGAAAAAGGAGCCGTCCTTCACCAGAAAGCGTTTGCCCAACACCGGGTTTTTGTGGGTCCAGGAGAGGAATTTTCCCACCTCCAGGTTCCGGTTGGTGCAGAAATCACAGGGCGAGTTCCGCCCCTGCAAAACCGCATAGCAGGGACGCCCCACATAGTCGCTGTGGGACGTGTAGCCCAGCGCGTTGCGCAGATGCCGGTTCATGAACACAAGCTCATAGGTCTGCACATCTGACACGTATACCATTTCGTCCAGATCTTCAAAGAACTCCCATATGTTGTCCATAGACAGGCACCTCATCTTTTCTATGCGGACATGCATTGATTTTCCCGTACCTAAAGAGTACCACGGGACGGAACATTTTTCAATTCCCGGAAACAATATCATGTAAGAATTTTGGAAAATAAAAAAAGACCGTGAGAACTGAACAACAGATCTCACGGTCTTGGCGCAGAAGGAGGGATTTGAACCCTCGCACGGTTTAACCCGCCTACTCCCTTAGCAGGGGAGCCCCTTCGGCCACTTGGGTACTTCTGCATACAGAATACGCTGCCGAATCAAAGCACAATATAAAAATGGCGGAGAGAGTGGGATTCGAACCCACGGATGCTTGCACATCGCCGGTTTTCAAGACCGGTTCCTTCAACCACTCGGACATCTCTCCAAGTCCGGGCTCCGGCCAAATGCAAAAGAAATTATACAACACTTCCCCGGGCTTGTCAACGAAAAATGAAAATATTTTCTTTGGCGGCGGGCCCTCAGTTGAGGGCCCACACGCCGAAGTTGAGATAGGCGGCGAAGCTGACCCACAGCAGATAGGGCAGCTGCAGCCAGGCGGCCGGCTTGTCGCAGGCCCGGAAGAGCAGGAGCATGGCCAGCACCAGCCCCCACAGGGCGGCCAGCCACACCAGAGCGAAGCCGTAGGCCTGGGCGTTGAAGAAGATGAGGCTCCAGCAGAAGTTGAAGGCCAGCTGCACGCCGAAAACCGTCAGGGCCCGGGTCCGGGCGGGGGAAGGGGGCGTCAGCCATATCCGGGCCGCCCCCACCCCCATCAGTGCGAACAGGGCGCTCCACACCACGGGGAATACCACGCTGGGCGGGGAGAGGGGCGGCTTTGCGGTGGTCTTGGCGTAGAGGTCCGCCCCCTGCCGGGTCAGCCAGCCGGACAGCCCTCCCACGGCCTCAACGGCCAGAATACTCAGAGCATAAACCTTCCATGTCTTTGTTTTCACGCTGCATCACCCGGGGCTAGCTTATGCATCCCGCGGGCCGGTCATGCGTGGCAGATCCAGGGGACAAAACTTGCGGCGGGTTATGCCTCCGGGGCAAAGGACAGGGTGCAGCGTTTTTGACCGCCCGCTCCGTCGCCGAAGGAGACGGTCACGCTGTCGGCATGCCAGGTCACAGCGTAATCGCCCGCCTCAATGGGCTTATAGCCGTCGTCCGTGGTTTCGCTGGCCCGCAGGTGTACCACCAGCGGATGGATCCGCTCATACACGCTTACCGAGCCGGCCAGAAGAACGCTGCGCTCATGTACGACAATGGTGTGGGCGCCATCCGGGGACGTAAAGCTGTGGTTGCAGTCCCCGTTATCCCAAAACAGGCAGAACACATTGGACAGGAGCAGCAATACCGCTTGACAGATGTTTCATTCGCCTGCCGGCCTGATGCCGCCAGGTCTGCCAGGATGCCGGCGCACAGAGCGATAAAAAGCACGCAGGCAAACGCCGCCAGAGAGTACATAGGGATGCCCTCCTTTTTTAAAAGGCACCCCATTGCTATTCAGGCCATCGCGCTGTCTAACAAATGGGGTGCCGATTTTTATGTATTCAGGATTTGCTGGTTTCCTGGCTGCTGTGGAGCAGCCGCTCGTGGTCCTCCAACAACGCCTGGGAGGCCATACCGAAGGCCTCGGCGTCCTCGTAGCGGTTGACCAGCTCGCTCTCCTGCAGATCGCTGTAATCCTTCTCCTTGCCACGGTAGACCAGCTTCAGCAGGATGGGGGTGAGAATGGTGGTGGCAATGACCATCAGCACCACCGGCCCGAAAAATTCCTCCTTCATCAGGCCCACGGCAATGCCGTTGTTGGCCACGATCAGGGCCACCTCGCCGCGGGAGATCATCCCCACGCCGATGCGCAGGGAATCCTGCCCGGAGTAGCCGCACAGCCTGGCGCCCAGTCCGCAGCCGATTACCTTGGAGACCACCGCCCACAGCACCAGCAGAACGGAAAAGAGGATGATGCTCATGCTCATCTGGGGCAGCACCACCTTCAGGCCCAGACTGGCGAAAAAGACCGGGGAGAGCAGGGTGTAGGAGAGGGTGTCGAACCGGTCCTGCAGGTAGGTGACCCGGGGAGTCTTGGCAAAGATCAGTCCGGCGATGTAGGCTCCGGTGATATCAGCCACACCGAAGACCGCCTCCGCCACGTAGGCGTACAGCAGGCAGAAGGCAAAGGAGATGACCACAAAGCGGCGTTTGTCCCGGTTATACCGCTTGAACCACCACTCCGCCGCCCGGTGGAGCAGCATCCAGGCCACCACGCTGACGGCAAAAAAGGCGGCGATCTTTACCAGTACCAGCACCAGGCTGGTTCCGGTGCCCGACAGGCTGGTGATGATGGTGAGGGCCACGATGCCCAGTACGTCGTCGATGATGGCGGCCCCCAGAATGGCGTTGCCCGAGCGGGTGGACAGCTTGCCAATCTCCTTCAGGGTCTCCACCGTGATGCTCACCGAGGTGGCGGTGAGAATGACGCCGATGAAGCAGTTCTGCAGCATGGTATCCGGCCCCTGGTTAAAGAAGCCGGCCAGAATGAAGCCGCCGGCCAGGGGCACCAGCACGCCGATGACGGCGATGATAAAGGCGGATTTTCCGGCCTTTTTCAGCTCTCCCAGGTCGGTCTCCAGACCGGCGTTGAACATCAGCACGATGACCCCCAGCTCGGCCAGCTGGTCCATCAGGGAGGTCTCCTGCAGAATGTTCAGCATGGCGGGGCCCATGATCAGGCCGGCCAGCAGCGCGCCCACCACCTGGGGCAGGGCAAACCGCTTGGTGATGATGCCCAGCACCTTGGTGCTCAGCAAAATCAAAGCCAGCTCAAACAGAAAATGATAGCTCACAACAAACACTCCTTTTGCGGGCAGGGTAAAAACGCACTGTAAATAGTATTTCGATTTCAACCGAAAGTCAACGGTTAACCTGGATAGAAATTCAACCCCGGACAGCTGAAATTATGGCGAAACAAAGGGGGGCGGCAGGAGGGACACCCAAAAATTCCAGAATCAGGACATCCTGGGAGCCCCTTGACTGTTGTCCTTTAAAGCAATAAAATAGACAACACAAAAAAGTCGCGCCTGCCTCCGGCGGTGAGCCGGAGGGAAAGGGGAGAGGGATATGGTAATAACGGAATTTCTGGAGCGCAACGCCCGGCTGTACCGGGACGAGACGGCGCTGGTGGAGATTAACCCCTCGGAGGAGCGGGACCGGGCCGTCACCTGGCGGGAGTTCAGCCTCATTGAGCGCAGCCGCCCCGACGAGCCCTACCGCCGGGAGATGAGCTGGGGGCAGTTTGATAAAAAGGCCAACCGCTTTGCCAACCTCCTGCTGAGCCGGGGAGTGAAGCGGGGAACCAAGGTGGGGATCCTGCTGATGAACTGCCTGGAGTGGCTGCCTATCTACTTTGGCATCCTCAAGGCGGGCTGCCTGGCGGTACCGCTGAACTTCCGCTACTCCTCCGACGAGATTGCCTACTGCCTGGATCTGGCGGACGTGGAGGCGCTGGTGTTCGGCCCGGAGTTTATCGACCGGCTGGAGCCCATCCTCTCTGACCTGGACCGGGTGCGCCTGTGGTTTTATGTGGGCAACAGGACGCCCGACTTTGCCGAGAGCTACCGGGAGCTGGTGATGTACTGTTCCTTTGAGAATCCGCCGGTCCATCTGGAGCTCAGCGATCTGGCGGCCATCTATTTTTCCTCCGGCACCACCGGCTTCCCCAAGGCCATCTTACATAACCACAAGGCTCTGTTGTCTGCCTGCCTCACCGAGCAGCGCCACCACGGACAGACCCACGAGGACGTGTTTCTGTGCATCCCGCCCCTGTACCACACCGGGGCCAAGATGCACTGGTTCGGCTCCCTGGTCACCGGCGGCAAGGCGGTGCTGCTGCGGGGGGTGTCTCCCCAGTGGATCCTGCGGGCGGTGACGGAGGAGAAGTGTACCATTGTCTGGCTGCTGGTGCCCTGGGCCCAGGACATTCTGGACGCCATTGACAGCGGGGCGGTAAAGCTGGACGACTATCTGCTGGATCAGTGGCGGCTGATGCACATTGGCGCCCAGCCAGTGCCCCCCAGCCTGATCCGGCGGTGGAAAAAAATCTTCCCCCACCACCTGTACGACACCAATTACGGCCTGTCCGAGTCCATTGGGCCGGGCTGCGTCCACCTGGGTGTGGAAAACATCCGCAAGGTGGGGGCCATTGGCAAGCCGGGCTACCTGTGGCAGGCCAAGGTGGTGGACGAGCAGGGCAACGAGGTGCCCCAGGGCCAGGTGGGAGAGCTGGCGGTCAGCGGTCCCGGCGTGATGCAGTGCTACTACAAAAACCCGGAGGCCACCGGGCAGGTGCTCAAGGGAGAGTGGCTGTACACCGGCGACATGGCGGAGGTGGACCCGGAGGGCTTCATTTACCTGGTGGACCGGAAGAAGGACGTGATTATCTCCGGGGGCGAGAACCTGTACCCGGTGCAGATTGAGGACTTTTTGCGCAAGTTTGACAAGGTGAAGGACGTGGCGGTAATCGGTCTGCCCGACCACCGGCTGGGCGAGATCGCCGCCGCCATTGTGGAAATCAAGGAGGGGGTCTCCTGCACGGAGGAGGAGGTGCGGGCCTTCTGCCAGGAGCTGCCCCGGTACAAGCGGCCCCGCCGGATCATTTTCGACCAGGTGCCCCGCAACCCCACCGGCAAAATCGAGAAGCCGGTGCTGCGGGAGCGCTACTGCCGGGGCCGGCTGGTGGAGGCCCAGATTACGCAGTAAATGTGAAGAACTGGATGAAATACATTGACTTTATTGTAAGAAAGTGATAAAGTAAAACCGTTCAAAGTTTTGCGAGTACGGAACCAGGTAGAGGCCGTTTCGCCGGAATTTTTCGTCCTCTGCATGTGCGCAGAGGACGTTTTTTTATCTTCCGGGCCTCTGATAAAGGAGAGATGCACCATGAAAACCCTGATGCTCGGCAACGAAGCCGTGGCCCGGGGCCTCTATGAGGCGGGCTGCTCCGTCGTTTCCAGCTATCCCGGCACCCCCAGCACCGAGATCACCGAGGCCGCGGCCAAATACCGGGAGATCTACGCCGAGTGGGCCCCCAACGAGAAGGTGGCCATGGAGACCGCCTTCGGCGCCAGCCTGGCGGGGAAACGGTCCTTCTGCGGCATGAAGCACGTGGGCCTCAACGTGGCCGCCGACCCCCTGTTTACCATTGCCTACACCGGGGTGAACGCCGGCATGATCATCGGCGTGGCCGACGACGCGGGGATGCACTCCTCTCAGAACGAGCAGGATTCCCGCCACTATGCCCGGGCCGCCAAGCTGCCCATGCTGGAGCCTGCCGACTCCGCCGAGGCCCTGGCCTTTACCAAGCTGGCCTACGAGCTGTCCGAGCGGTTTGACACCCCGGTGCTGCTGAAGATGTGTACCCGGGTGTCCCACTCCCAGAGCGTGGTGGAGACCGGAGAGCGGGTGGAGCCCGCCCCGGTGCCCTATGAGAAGAAACCCGCCAAGTACATCATGATGCCCGGCTACGCCAAGCTGCGCCACCCGGTGGTGGAGCAGCGACTGGCGGAGCTGGCGGAATACGCCGAGACCTCCCCCCTGAACCGGGTGGAGGAGGGCGCCGACCACAAAATCGGCATCATTACCTCCTCCACCAGCTACCAGTACGTAAAAGAGGTGTGCGGCGACAAGTACCCGGTGCTCAAGCTGGGCATGATCTGGCCCATGCCAGACCGGAAGATCAGGGACTTCGCCGCCTCGGTGGATCTGCTGACGGTGGTGGAGGAGCTGGACGGCTTCATTGAGGACCACTGCCGCTCCCTGGGCCTGGCCCTGGCGGGGAAGGACTACTTCTCTCCTATTGGGGAGCTGAGCCAGAACCTGGTGGCCGAAAAGCTGGGCGTGGCTCCCGACGCCGGCAAGGCCCTGGAGGAGAATATCCCCGCCCGGCCGCCGGTGATGTGTGCCGGCTGTCCTCACCGGGGCCTGTTCTATACCTTAAATAAATTGAAGCTCACCGTGCTGGGAGATATCGGCTGCTATACCCTGGGGGCGGTGCCCCCGCTGGCGGCCATTGATTCCACCATCTGCATGGGAGCCTCTGTGTCCGGCATCCACGGCTTTTTGAAGGCCAGTGGAGGGGAGATGGACGGGAAAACCGTGGCGGTGATCGGCGATTCCACCTTCATGCACTCGGGGGTCACCGGCCTCATCAACATCGCCTACAACGAGTCCAACGCCACCGTCATCATTCTGGATAACTCCATCACCGGCATGACCGGCCACCAGCAGAACCCCACCACCGGCTATAATCTGAAGGGAGATCCCTGCACCAAGATCGACCTGGAAAGCCTGTGCAAGGCGGTAGGTATCCGCCGGGTGCGGGTGGTGGACCCCTACGACCTGAGCCAGTGTGAGAGCGTGATCAGGGAGGAGCTGGCCGCGCCCGAGGCGTCGGTGGTGATCTCCCGCCGGCCCTGTGCCCTGCTGAAGTATGTCAAGCACAAGGCCCCCCTGACGGTGGATACCGCCAAGTGCGTGGGCTGCAAGGCCTGCATGAAGATCGGCTGCCCCGCCATCTCGGTGCGGGACGGCAAGGCCGGGGTGGACGCCACCCTGTGCGTGGGCTGCGGCGTGTGCCAGCAGCTGTGCAAATTCGACGCCCTCCAGGCGCCGGAGGAGGTGTGAGGGATGCAGACGAAAAACATCATGATTGTGGGCGTGGGCGGCCAGGGCACCCTGCTGGCCAGCAAGCTGCTGGGCCGTCTGCTGCTGGACCAGGGCTATGACGTGAAGGTCTCCGAGGTCCACGG
>NHCFR00700__coassemble_926_pt1 | contig 57353 bp, 63 predicted proteins | sample NHCFR00700__metabat2_low_PE_032 | metagenome-assembled genome bin NHCFR00700
ATAGGGCATGCCGTGGGAGATGATGGTGGACTCCAGGGCCACCACGGGCTTGCCTTCGGCTACGGCGGCGGCTACTTCGGGGGCTACGTCCAGATACTGATTGAGATTCATCTTGATTCCCTCCATAATCATTACAACAGTTGTTCCGCCCGGGCTTTCAGGTTTCGGGCGCTCATATCAGGGTTAATGGTCTCGCCGCTCTCCATGGCGATGGCCCCGGCGGCCATGGCCGCCCGGGCGGTGCCCTCCAGGCCGGTGCCCTCCAGGTAGGCCCAGGTGATGGCCGCCATGGCGGCGTCCCCGCAGCCGGTGGTGTTCACCATCTTGCCCGGACAGCAGGGCAGGTGGAGCCGCTGCTGGTGGTCGGCGGCATACACCCCGTCGCCCCCCAGGCTGACGAACACCCGCCGCAGGCCGGTGGCCAGCAGGGTATCCACCGCTCGGTCCAGGCTTTCCTGATCGGTGATGGACACGCCGGACAACAGCTCTGCCTCCAGCCGGTTGGGCTTGAGGGTGTGGAGCCTTCCCAGCACCGGCCGCAGCTTCTCCGCCTTTGCGGTGGACACCGGATCGGCAAAAATGGGCAGCTTCACATTCTCCGCCAGCCAGGCAATGGACTCCGGCGGGATATTGGTATCTACCACGATCACCTGGGCGTTCTGCAGCAGCCGGGCCCGGCCTGAAAGAAAGGCAGGCGTCACATGGTCGTAGATTTCCATGTCGCTGACGGCCAGAGCCATGTCCCCCTGCTCGTCGGCGATAAACAGATAGGTGGAGGTGGCCGCCCCCGGCACCGTCAGACACTGGCTGATGTCGATGCCCAGCTCCCCGCAGCTGGCGGCGATGCGCTGGGCGTTCAGATCGTCCCCGAAGGCGGTGAGCAGGCGCACGTCCACCCCCAGCAGGGCCAGGTTGTGGGCGATGTTCCGCCCCACGCCCCCCAGACTCATGCGGACCTGGCCGGGGTTGGAGTCGGCGGGTACCAGGGCCTTGTGGGACCGGCCCCCGATGTCCATATTTACGCCCCCCACCACCACCGCGTAAGGGGCGGTGCGGACGATATATCCCTTCCCGGCGATGTGGCCCTGCTTCATCAGGTTGGAGATATGGACCGCCGCCGAGGAGCGGGTGATCCCCGCCTTGTCCGCCAGCTCCTGCTGGGAGATCAGCGGATTTTCCTCAATCCACTTGAGGATCTGCCGTTCCCGCTGGGTCATGGCGCCACCTCCTAAACATTTATCTATGTACTAATCATATGCTTATCACACAGTCTTGTCAACCCCCTTTGGGAACTTTCTAGAAACGATTTCGTCCAAAAAAGAAAAAAGGAGGGACTGACCATGAAAAAAACCGTATTGCCGCTCCTCGCCCTTTGTCTTGCCCTGCTGGCCGGGTGCGGCCCGGCGGACGGCGCTGCCCTGCCGTCGGAGAGCCCGACGGACACGTCCGCAGTCCTGGTGGACGGGGCCCCCTGGTTTGCCACCTTCCGGGTGGTGGCGGGCGCGGAGACCGGGGAGCTGGTGCTGGCGGCCAACGACGGCACCTCCGGCGAGGTCTACGTCCTGAATACCGAGGGCATACCGCTGGACCGTCCGGTGGAAAACGGAGAGCTGATCAACGTCTATTACGAGGCGGTGATGGAGTCCTTCCCCTGCCAATTTTCCAACGTCACAGCGGTGGAGCACACCGAGACGGAGCGGGACGACCGCTGCGGGCTCTACCTCCAGGTACTCTCCGACCTGTGGGAGGTGGACCCCGGCCTGAACACCAATCTGGAGGAGCTGGCGGTGGATCTCTCGGAGCTCACCGACCTGAGCGAGAGCGAAAAGGCCGCCGTGACCTGGGCCTTTGGCAATGCCCATGGCCTGATGCCCATAACCGGCACCTGGGAGGAGCTGGTGGAGGCGGGCTATATCGACGGGGAAAACCTGATCTGGAACGGCAATGGCTGTCTGTTCACCCTGTCCGGCTCCGCCGACGGCACCTTCCGGGCGGACAAGTGGGCCTCCGGCCTGGGGGCGTATACCTTCAGCGACTGCACCGCCAAAATGGGGAAGGACGGCAGCTGGAGCTACACCATAGGCTATGAGGCCATTTCATGATGTGATAAATTTCTCACATTTCTCTTGACACCCGGCTCCTGTTGTGATATATTTCTCACATAAGATACAAATATATCACAAAAGGAGCTGTGTCATATGTGTCTGTCCAAGCGTATTTCCCTCACCCGCAACCGGCAGCTGGGCGCTCTGTGCTGGGCGCTGATCCTGGCCGCCGGCCTGTGCGCCCGTTTCTTCCCTGTCCGGGGTCTGCCCTTTCCCGTCCGGATAGCCGTCGCCGTGGTACTGGGGGCGGCCGGTGTGGTGGTTGTCTGCACCACCCTGGGCCTGTTCACCGAGAAGGGGGATGAGCGCTCCGCCGAAAATGAGCGGCGCACCAACGCCGCCCTGTTTACCCTCTTTTTCCTGGCCATGGGGGCGGGGCTTTTCCTGCTCAAGGATGGGCGCACCGTCCTGATCGGCAAGGGCGAGCTGCTGATGATTTTTTCCTCCGTGTGTCTGGCAAAGGATCTGCTCTTTCTGGCCTATGAGAGGTGGTCGAGCTGATGCTGGAGACGAAGATCCGCGCCCTCCGGCAGGAGCGGGGGATGGACCAGAGCCAGCTGGCCGAGTTGGTGGGGGTGCGGCGGGAGACCATCGGCAGGCTGGAAAAGGGACTGTACAACCCCTCCCTCAAGCTGGCCATGGACATCGCCCATGTGTTCGGCCGCACCGTGGAGGAGGTTTTTACCTTCCGGGAGGAATAAGCGTGACCGGTTATCCACCCAAAGGGGCCGTCTGTCCGAAAATCGTGGACAGACGGCCTCTTTTTCGCTATATTGGGGGTGAAAGGAGGGGGCGGCATGAAGGTAGATATCCACATTGAGCCGGGCTGTGGGGAAATCTCGGTGACCATCACCGCCCCCGCCCTCACCGACCAGGTCAAGGCCCTGGCCGTCCGGCTCCAGGGCGGCGGGGTGCTCACCGGCTGGCGGGGGGACGTGGCCGTTCCTCTGCCGGCGGCGGAAGTTTTACGCTGCTACGGGGAGGAGAAGGGGGTAAAGGTCCAGACCACCCAGGGGGTGTACGACCTGAAGGAGCGTCTGTATGAGCTGGAGAGCAAGCTGGACCGGCACACCTTTGTACGCATCTCCCACTCCGAGCTGGTGAATCTGGAGAAGGTCACCGCCCTGGACCTGTCCCTCACCGGCACCATCCGCATGACCCTGGCGGAGGACACGGTGTGTTACGTCTCCCGGCGGTACGTGAAGAAGATCAAGGAGGCCCTGGGGCTTTGAAAGGGGGGGAAATTCCGTGACGGACAGACAAAAACAATGGCTGGTCCGCATCCTCATCGGCGGGCTCATCGGCGTGGCCGTACTGGTCCCGGTGGGCGGGCTGTTCAACGACCTGGTGAGCGGCGGGCTCATCGCCACGGGGACCCACACCCTCTTCCGGCTGGTGAGCGCTGAGCTGGAGCAGCTGGCGGGCCCCGCCGCCCTGGCGGTGCAGCTGGGGCTGTACTTTCTGATGGGGGCGGTGGTGGGGGTGTCCACCCTCCCCTTTGCCGACGACGGAGCCACGCTGGTTCGCCGCTCCCTGGCCCACTTCGCCGCCACCGCCGGGGCCCTCACTTTGCTGGTGTGCCTGTGCGGCTGGAACTGGGGAAAGGTGGTCCCTCTGGTGGTGTATCTGGCGCTGCTGGCGGCGGTCTACCTGCTCATCTGGCTGGTGCGGTGGGCGGGCTGGTACGCCGAGGTGGCCGCCATCCGGGAAAAGTTGGGCCTTGATCCTGGCTCCTCCCCGCTGAAGTGGAAGGAGACCCTGCCCTACGTCCCCCTGGCTCTGGCCCTGTGCCTGGGGGGGCCCTGGCTGCTCCGGCAGCTGGAGGGCAGCGGCATGCCTTTGTTCAGCGGCGCAATCTATGCCCAGCTGCTGCTGCCTGTGGGCTGTCTGGCCTCCGGCATGCGGCTGGGCAAGCGGCACGGGTTTTGTCCCCTCTACCCGGTGGTGTGCGGGGTGGGAATGCTGGCCGCTGTTTTTCTGCTCTACAACTACTCCGTACTGGTCCTTTTCTGCGCCATCGCCGTTGGCTCTGCCCTGCTGGGGGTGGCGGCGGGAGCCAATCCCCGAAAGAAGAAGGAGAATTGAATGGACAGACTGTATCTGCTGATGATGGGAGGCTCCCCCATTCTGGGTGGTCTGCTGGGGGCGATGGCCCTTACCCGGCTGACCCGGCGGTGCCGGCTTCTCCGTCTGCTCCCCTTGAGCCTTCTGTCCATCCCTCTGATCGTTGCCGGGAATGGGTATTTAATGAAAAATCTGTTTTGGGAGCTGGGTGTGCTGTACTCAGCCGCCGTGGGCGGAGCCATCCTTCTGGGGTGGCTGACAGGATGGCGGCTCTGCCGTGGAAAGGAGCGATTGCCGTGAAACGGGATGTCAAGCTGTACAACGTGCTGCTGCCTATCTGGATTCTGTATTTCTTCCCCCAGGTGTGGCTCATTACCCTGCCGGGGAATCTGCTCATCGACTGCGCGGTGCTGCTGCTCACCCTGGCCGCCCTGAAGCACACCGAGAAAAAGGCGGTGCTGAAAAAGCTGTGGTGGAAGTTCTGGCTGCTGGGGTTTCTGGCCGATTTCATCGGGGCGCTGTTTCTCTTCGGCTGCTGGTATCTCTCCCTGTTGCCGGAACCCGTGGGTTCCTGGATAGACAGTATCATCTCCCAGGCCTTCCTCAACCCCTTCCGCACCCTGCTCGGCTTCCTGTACACCCTGACGGGGGTGGCCATCGCCGGGGTATGCATCTACTTCTTTGACAAGCGGGCCATGAAGTCCTGTACCCTGCTGGACGCCCGGCAGCGGCACATCGTGGCTCTCACCATGGCCGTGGTCACCGCCCCCTGGACCTTCCTGATCCCTCTGTACAACTACTGAGCCGCCTGCCCGCGGCACAAGGCTTGAAGCTTTGTGCCGCGGGCATTATAATATAGAGGTATGCAACACAGAGAACGGGGGATGAACATGGGGAAAGGCATCAGCTATTTCGGCCTGGTGGCCATGGGGGTGGGGTGCATGCTGGGCACCAGCTGGCTGCTGCTCACCGGCACCTGGCTGGACACGGCGGGAGGCCCCCTCAACCTGGCGGTGGCCTTCGCCCTGTGCATTGTCATCGAGCTGCCCTTCGCCTTCGCCTACATGGAGGCTATCCCCATGCTCCCCCTGCCCGGCGGCGAGGTGGTGTACTCCTACGCCGCCTTCGGCCCCGGCGGCGGCTTCGCCGTGGGCTGGGCGGGGATTCTGATGAACACCATTGTATTCTGCTGGGTGGACCTGGCGGCGGTGTCCCTGCTGGACGGGCTGTTCCCCGCCCTGGGGACCACGGCGGTGCTCTACCACGTGGGGGAATTCGCCGTCACCCTGCCCAATGTGGTCCTCCAGCTGGCCCTGGCCGGGGGAATCCTGTGGGTACAGCTGCGGGGGGCCAACGTGTGCGCCTCCCTGGCCAAAATCGCCACGGTGGTGCTGCTGGTGATGTGCGCCATCGGCCTTGCCATCTGCTTTGCCCACTTTGACCCGGCCGTTTACGCCGCCGACGGGGGCCTGGACTTCAACTTCTCTGGCTCGGCGGCCCTGCTGTCCCTGCTGGTGTTCTCGGTGGCCGGGTGGGAGACTGTGTCCAAGGCCGCCGCCGACGCCACCGGCCCCGCCGCCCGCAAGGCGGGGGCCGCCCTCATTACCTGCCTGTTTCTGGTCACCGGCATCCTGTGTCTGGTGTCCACCGCCGTGGCGGGCTGTATGCCCTGGACCGAGGCCATCGGCCGCACCGCCCCCTTTGCCGACGTGCTGGTGGGCCTCACCGGTCAGAGCTGGGTACGGCCCCTCTTTCTGATCACCGCCTTTGTGGGGGCGGTGGGGGTGATGAACTCCACCCTCTACTCCTCCGCCCGGATGCTGTACGGCCTGGCCCAATTCGCCCTGGTGCCCCCCAAATTCGCAAAGCTCCACCCCAGATACGCCACCCCAACCCGGTGCATCTGGTTTACCGCCGCCTTTGTGGTGGTCACCCCCTTCACCGGCAAGCTGCTGTTTCTCCCCTTCATCAACGTGGCCTCCCTCACCACCATCGTCATGTGGGTAATGACCTACGCCGCGGTGCTCACGCTGCGGCGGAGCAGGCCCGAGCTGCGCCGCCCGGTGTCCATGCCGGGGGGACGGGTGACTGCGGTGCTGGGGGCCGCGGCGTCGGTCTTTCTGGCGGGCAACATCCTGCTGCCCATGAGTCCCGGCGCCCTGAACGGCCTGGAATACGCCCTGGCCGCCCTGCTGGCGGCGCTGGGGGCGGGGCTCTACCTCCGGCGGGACCGGTCGGTGTCCCGCCAGGAGCAGGAAACGCGGATTTTTGGGGATCTTCTGCGCCGGTAATTCCCCAAAACCCCTTGCAAAATCAGGGGAAAATGATATACTAATCCCCACTGAGACTTCATTTTACAGAAACAGAGGGAACGAACATGGAACGCACCAAAATCGCACAGCTTTTTGCCGACAAGGAGCGCCTGGGCGGCCAGACCGTCACCGTCTCCGGCTGGGCCCGCACCATCCGGGACATGAAGGGCTTCGGCTTCGTGGAGCTCAACGACGGCTCCTGCTTCAAGAACCTGCAGATCGTCCTGGACGCCAACGCCCTGGACAACTATAAGGAGATCGCCGGGCAGAACGTGGGGGCCGCCCTCACCGTCACCGGCACTCTGGTGCTCACCCCCGAGGCCAAGCAGCCCATGGAGGTGAAGGCCGCCACCGTGGTGGTGGAGGGCGCCTCCACCCCTGACTATCCCCTCCAGAAAAAGCGGCACAGCGTGGAGTATCTGCGCACCATCCAGCACCTGCGCCCCCGCACCAACCTGTTTTCCGCCGCCTTCCGGGTGCGCTCCGTGGCCGCCCACGCCATCCACACCTTCTTCCAGGACCGGGGCTTTGTGTACGTCCACACCCCCATCATCACCGCCTCCGACTGCGAGGGGGCGGGCGAGATGTTCAAGGTGACCACCCTGGACCTGGAGAACCTGCCCCGCACCGAGGACGGCCAGGTGGATTACAGCCAGGACTTCTTCGGCAAGAGCGCCAACCTCACTGTGTCCGGCCAGCTCAACGCCGAGAACTTCGCCATGGCCTTCGGGGATGTGTACACCTTTGGCCCCACCTTCCGGGCGGAGAACTCCAACACCCAGCGCCACGCCGCCGAGTTCTGGATGATCGAGCCCGAGATGGCCTTCTGCGACCTGAAGGGCGACATGGACGTGGCCGAGGCCATGATCAAGTTCATCATCAAGACCGTGATGGAGAAGTGCCCCGACGAGCTCAACTTCTTCAACTCCTTCGTGGACAAGGGTCTGAAGGAGCGGCTAGAGCACGTGGCCAACTCCGACTTCGGCCGGGTGAGCTACACCGAGGCGGTGGAGCTGCTGAAGAAAAACAACGACAAGTTTGACTACAAGGTGGAGTGGGGCTGCGACCTGCAGACCGAGCATGAGCGCTACCTCACCGAGCAGATCTTCAAGCGCCCCGTGTTCGTCACCGACTACCCCAAGGAGATCAAGGCCTTCTATATGCGCCTCAACGACGACGGCAAGACCGTGGCTGCCGCCGACTGCCTGGTGCCCGGCATCGGCGAGATCATCGGCGGCTCCCAGCGTGAGGAACGGCTGGACATCCTGGAGGGCCGCATCAAAGAGCTGGGCATGAACCCCAAGGATTACTGGTGGTACTGCGACCTGCGGCGGTACGGCGGCTGCAAGCACGCCGGGTTCGGCCTGGGCTTTGAGCGGATGGTGATGTACCTCACCGGCATTTCCAACATCCGGGACGTGCTGCCTCACCCCCGCACCGTGGGCAACGCGGACTTCTAATTCGGCGGGCCTGTCTCTTATCAAAGCCGGACAGACGGTCGATATTATTATCGGAGCAATCCGCCATCTTGTGAGAAAGGAGTGACCGCTATGGTAGAGGCCATTATGGGTATGCAGACCGCCCAGATCCAGGGTGCATACAGCACCGCGCTGATGAAGCGGTCCATGGAAGACGCGGAAAGTCAAGCGCTCTCCCTCATCAACGACATGGTTGCCTCCGTACCCGCCCCCGCTCAGTACACCTTTGATGTCCGGGCCTGAGTTGGGAACAAAACAAAAGGACGGCCGATCACTGATCGGCCGTCCTTTTTTCGTATTTTTTCAGCAGGTCCTCAATGGCCTCGTCAATCAGCCGGGACTTCGGAATGCGGGTATCCTTTGCCAGCTGGTTGAACTGTTCCATCAAACGATTGTCCAGCGACGAGGTAAAACGGGTTCGATTCACAAGAATTGCCTCAGCCATAATGAATACCTCATTGCACTATATAGTGTAATTAGTATATCTTCGGCCCTCCGAAAATACAACTGGTTGAAAATTACACTACATGATGTATAATAGTGCAAGGAGGTGGTACAAATGGAGGAAAACAAGACCTGTTCGTCCTGCCGCTATTTCCGTCAGCATTATGTGAGATTGGCCCGCAACCGCTTCGATCCCATCCCCTGCGGACACTGCGGCGAACCCCGGCTCCGGGAAAAAAAGCCGGATACCCCGGCTTGCTCCCGCTATTCTCAAAAGAAGGCGGCCTCCGGCGGGCCCCTTTCTCAGCGATGAGAAAGGGGCGAAAGAATCGACAGGGGGAGGGATTTCGATTTCCCTCCCCCTGTACCTTTGCCCACTTTCGGCCAGTCGAAAGTGGGCCGCCGGAGGCATCGCCTCCTTAATCTTTCGCCAGCGGCAATGTCACTGTAAAGGTGGACCCCTTCCCCACTTCGCTCTCCAGGGCCACCGTACCCCCGTAGAGCTGGACGATATGCTTGACAATGGCAAGCCCCAGTCCGGTGCCGCCGTTTTTCCGGGCCCGGCCCTTATCCACCCGGTAGAACCGTTCAAAGACCCGGCTCTGGGCCTCGGCCGGGATGCCGATGCCGTTGTCGGTCACGGTGATCACCGCCTGATTGTCCTTGAGCTGGATGGCGGCGTCCACCTTGCCGCCCTTTTCGGTGTACTTGATGCCGTTGCTCATCAGGTTGAGCAGCAGTTCCTTCACCCGGCTCCGGGGCACCGCCACCATGGCGGACAGGCCGGACACCGACAGGCTCACGCCCCCCTCCCTGGCGGCGGGAGCGAGCAGATCGGCGGTCTCTTTGGCCACCTCCAGCACGTCGGTGCGCTCGCTGCACTGGTCGATGGCCACCGACTCCAACTCGGAGAGCTTCAAAATGTCGTTGATGAGGTCGATGAGCCGGTCCACCTCCACCCCGATCATGGTAATGAAGCGCTTCTGATCCTCGGGGGAGGCCACCATACCGCTGGAGAGCATCTCGGTAAAGCCCTTGATGCTGGTCAGGGGGGTTTTCAGCTCATGGGACACGTTGGCGGTAAACTCGCTGCGGATCCCCTCCGCCTTTTTCAGCTCGGTGACGTCGGAGATGAGGATGGAGGTACCCACCGGCTGGCCCTCGTACTGCCGCCCGGCCACCGGGGAGACGAACATCCGCAGGGAGCGGGCGCTCTCGGCCAGGGCGTCCACGTCCAGCACCACGCCGGCATGCTTCTGCTGGCACTCCTGGATGGCCTCCCGCAGGCGGCGGCTGCGGGTGAGCAGCAGGGCCCCATCGTCCTCCTCCCCCTCGGGGAAGCCGAAGATGGTCCGTGCCGCCCGGTTGATGGCCAGCACCTTGCCGTCCTCGTCCAGCAGGATCAGGCCCTCGGCCATGCAGTCCAGAATGAGGGCCACCTTGTCCCGCTCGTCGGTGATGGACTGGATGTAGCCCCCCAGCCGCTCCATCAGCTTGTCGATGTAGCGCAGGATGGGCCGCAGCTCGTCGTCGGACTGGTATTCCTCCAGCCCCGGCTTGCCGGTGCCGTCCAGCACCCCCTGGAGAGCCTGGCTGACGGCGTTGAGGGGGGCCACCACCCGGTTGGCGGTGCGGCGGGCCAGCAGCAGGGCCAGCAGCAGAGCCGCCGCCGAGGCAATGAGCACGCTCCACAGGCTGCTCACCACCAGGCTGTCAATGGAGGACAGGGGCATGGAGGCCCGGCCCACCATGCCGTCGGCGAATCTCTTGGCCACGTAGAGCATGGAGGTGCCCATGGTGTCGGAGTGGCGCACCGCCTCTCCCCAGCCGGTGGCGGAGGCCGACTCCACCTCAGACCGGTTTCCGTGGTCCTCCAGCCCCTCCGGGTCGGCCCCGGTGTCGGCCAGCACGGTGCCGTCGGTGTCGATGATGGTCAGCCGCTTGCCCGGCGCGGCCTGGCTGAACTGCCGGGCCAGCTCCTGGGGATCGGTGTCGGCGCTCTGGGCGTCCATCAGCACCAGCAGCTCCTGGAGGGTGTCCCGGGCGGCGTCCATCTCCCGGCTGCGGAAGATCAGCACCCCCACCAGGTTGGATAAAAGCAGGGCGCACACCACGGTGAGCAGCGTGGCCCCGATGATACGTTTTTTCATGCAGGTCCCTCCCACTAGGACATTTTGTAGCCCACGCCCCGGACGGTGGTGATCACATCCTCCCCCAGCTTCTGGCGCAGGGCCTTTACGTGCATGTCCACGGTGCGGGTCTCCCCGGTGTAGTCGTAATCCCACACGGCCTGGAGGATCTCGTCCCGGGTGAGGGCCACCCCCCGGCGGGTACACAGCAGGCGGAGCAGCTCAAACTCCTTGAAGGTGAGCTCCACCAGCTTGCCTCCCTTGCGCACCTCCCGGGCGGCGGGGTCGATCTCCAGCTCGCCGCAGGTGAGCACCCGGTCTCCCCGCCGCTGGGTGCGGCGGAGCACCGCCTTCACCCGGGCCTGGAGCTCCATGATGCCGAAGGGCTTGACCACGTAGTCGTCCGCCCCGTTCTCCAGCCCGGCCACCCGATCCATCTCGGCGGTGCGGGCGGTGAGCATGATTACCGGCACGTCGGCGGTGTCCCTCCCCTCCCGCAGGCGGCGGAGGATCTCCAGCCCGTCCATGCCGGGGAGCATGATGTCCAGGATGTACAGGGCGGGCAGGCTCTGCCCCTCCTCCCCGGCGAAGAGGGCCTCGCCGGACTCATAGGCCCGGACGGCATAACCCACCGATTGAAAATAGTAGCGGAGCATCTCCCGGATGCTCTCGTCGTCCTCCACCACCGCGATGGTTCTGGACATGGTATCACTTCCTTACCCCAGAATTTCGCCGGTGACGCAGAAAATGGCCCACTGGGCGATGTTCACCGCGTGGTCGGCGATGCGCTCCAGGTACTTGGCGATGATAATAAGATCAATGGCCTGGTCGGCCTCCTGGCGGTTTTCCACAATGAGCTCCACCAGCTCGGCCTTGATGGTACGGAAGAGCTCGTCAATCTCGTCGTCCAGCGCGATCACCGCCCGGGCGGCGTCGGTGTCCCGGTTAACGTAGGCAAAAATGGCCCGCTTCACCATCACCCCCGCCTTCTGGCTCATGGTGCGGATGTGGGCCAGGGCGGAGGTCTGCTTCTGGCCGGTGAGCAGCAGGGAGATCTCCGCGATGTTGGAACACTGGTCCCCGATGCGCTGCAAATCCGTGACCATCTTCAAAGCGGCGGAGATGGTGCGCAAATCCCGGGCCACCGGCTGCTGCTGGAGGAGCAGCCGCAGGCAGCGGTTTTCGATATCCCGCTCCATCTCGTCCATATGGCGGGTCACTTCCACGGCGGACTTGGCGGCCTCGTCGTCCCCGGAGGCCAGGGACTCGGTGACCACGTCGATGGCATCCTCCGCGGCGGCGGCCATGTCGATCATTTCATAGTTGAGCTCCTGGAGCTCGGCGTCAAAGGTCTTTCTCATTACCCCACTCCTTTATGACGTAGAACCCGGAGAACCGGGTTATGGAAGTTCTTTTTGATTCTTTTTCTTTCAAGAAAAAGAATTAACCGAATCTGCCCGTAATATAGTCCTCGGTGCGCTTGTCTCTGGGCATGGAGAACAGCTGGGTGGTGTCCCCGAACTCAATGAGCTGGCCCAGCAGGAAGAAGGCGCACTTGTCGGACACACGGGTGGCCTGCTGCATGTTGTGGGTGACGATGACGATGGTGTACTGGTTTTTCAGGTCGGAGATCAGGTCCTCGATCTTGGAGGTGGAGATGGGGTCCAGGGCGGAGGTGGCCTCGTCCATCAGCAGGATGTCGGGCTCCACCGCCAGGGCCCGGGCGATGCACAGCCGCTGCTGCTGGCCGCCAGACAGGCCCAGGGCGGACTTTTTCAGCCGGTCCTTCACCTCGTCCCAGATGGCCGCCCCCTGGAGGGACTTTTCCACAATGTCGTCCAGGCGGCTCTTGTTGCGGATGCCGTGGGTGCGGGGGCCGTAGGCCACGTTGTCGTAGATGGACATGGGGAAGGGGTTGGGCTTCTGGAACACCATGCCGATCTGCTTGCGCAGCCAGGTCACGTCCACCTTGGAGTCGTAGATCTCCATGCCCCGGTACTGCACCGAGCCGGTGATCTTGATGCCGGGCACCAGGTCGTTCATCCGGTCCAGGGTTTTCAGAAAGGTGGACTTGCCGCAGCCGGAGGGCCCGATGAGGGCGGTGACCTGCTTTTCGGGGATGTCCACGCTGACCTTTTTCAGTGCCTGGGTGGGACCGTACCAGAGGTCGAGATCCCGGGCAGACAGGACTATATTCTCATCCATAATGGGGTCTCCTTACTTTTTCTTTAATTTCTTGCCCACCAGCTTGGCGCTGAGGTTGATGATCAGGGTGAGGATCATCAGAATGGCGGCGATGGCGAAGGCCACGTCGAACTCCGCCCGCTCCCGGGCGTACACATACAGTGCCACGGTGAGGGAGGCGCCGGAGGAGTGGAGGAAGTTATCCACAGAGGCGAAGTAGTTGTTCAGGCTCATGCCCATGCCGGCGGTAAAGAGCAGCGCGGCCGACTCGCCCACGATGCGCCCCACCGACAGGATACAGCCGGTGACGATGCCGTCCACCGAGGAGGGGAGCACCACCGTGCGGATCATGTGCCACTTGCCCGCCCCCAGGCCCAGGGCCGCCTCCCGGTAGGACTGGGGCACGGTTTTCAGGGACTCCTGGGTGGTGCGGATGATGGTGGGGATGGTGACGATCACCAGGGTGAGGGAACCGGCCAGCAGGGAGGCCTGCAGCCCCATCAGCTGGCAGAAGAACAGCATGCCCACCAGGCCGAAGATGATGGAGGGGATGCCCGTCAGGGTCTCGGTGGCGAACTCGATGGCGGCCACAAACCGGCGGTTGGAGGCGTACTCGGTCAGATAGATGGCCGCCCCCACCCCCAAAGGCAGGATGATGATGAGGGTGATCACCACCAGATAGATGGTATTGAGGATATTGGGCAGGATGCCGATGGTGTCCCGGATGAAGCTGGGCTCGGTGGAGAGGAATTCCCAGGTCACATGGGGCAGACCCTTGACAAAGATATAGCCGATGATGAACACCAGCAGGGCGCAGGTCAGCGCCGCGCAGAAGTAGAGCAGAAACCGCAGGATGCGGTCATAGGCCTTCCGTTTTCCGGAGAGAGGCTGTATTTCCATCACAGTATATCACCCCTTCTTCCGTTTGAGAAGCGTGTTGAGGATTACATTGATGAGCATGATGAAGAGGAAGAGCACCAGGGCGATGGAGAACAGGGCCTGGCGCTGGAGGCCGGAGGCGTAGGCCATCTCGCTGGCCACGGCGGTGGTGAGAAAGCGGACGGACTGGAACAGCCCCGGCATGTTGGCCACGTTGCCCGCCACCATGATGATGGCCATGGCCTCGCCGATGGCCCGGCCGATGCCCAGCACCACCGAGGCGGCGATGCCGCTGGAGGCCGCCGGGACGGACACCCGGAACACGGTCTCGATGTGGGTGGCGCCCAGGGCCAGGGAGGCCTCCTCGTACTCCTTGGGCACCGCCTTCAGGGCGGTCTCGGACACGGAGATGATGGAGGGCAGGATCATGACGGCCAGCACAATGATGGCGCAGAACAGGCTGGCGCCGTCGGGCAGGTTGAAGGCCACCCGGACGGCGGGCACCAGCACCATCATGCCGATGAGGCCGTACACTACCGAGGGGATGCCCGCCAGCAGGTCCACAGCGGGCCGCACCACGGCGGCCAGCCTGGGAGGCGCCACCTTGGCCAGGAACACCGCCGTCATGAAGCCCACCGGCACGCCCAGCAGGATGGCCCCGGCGGTGCCGTAGATGGAGGTGAGGATGAAGGGGAGGATACCGAACTTGGGCTCTGCGGCGGTGGAGGCCCACTCCTTGCCGAACAGAAAGTCCACCAGGCCGATCTCACGAATGGCCGGCAGACCGGAGACGATCAGGTAAATGCTGATAAACAGCACGAACACGATGGCGATCAGCCCGCACAGGAGGAACAGCAGATTCATGATGACTTCCAGGGGGCGGAGCTTTTGTTTCATGGTAGATTACCGGCCTTTCGTAGGATGGAGCAATCATGCCGAGTGCCCCCTCGCGTTCCGAGGGGGCACATCGCGTCTGTTTCGGTGGGGTGGGACTCAGGCCAGAGGCACGGCGCCGGCGCCGGCGATCAGGTCGGAAGCCTCAGCGGAGGTGGCCCATTCGATGAAGGCGTTGGCAGCATCGGAGAGCTCCGCGCTGTCGCTGACGATGAAGTTGAAGTTACGCTGAATGGCGTAGGTGCCGTCCAGCACGGTCTCCTCGGTGGGAGCCACGCCGTCCACGGTGATGGCCTTCACGGTCTCGTCCACAGAGGACAGGGAGGCGTAGCCGATGGCGTTGGGGTTGGAGGCCACGGCGGCGATCACCTCGCCGGTGGAGGTGTACTCGTTCTGATACTTGCAGGCGTCCTCGGTGCCGGTGATGGACTCAAAGCCGTCCCGGGTGCCGGAGCCGGCCTCGCGGCCCATAAAGACCACCTGGCCGTCGTTGCCGCCCACCTCGGACCAGTTGGTGATCTCGCCGGTGGCCAGCTGGGCGATCTGCTCCACGGACAGGTTCGCCACAGGGTTCTGGGGGTTGACGACGATGGCGATGCCGTCCTTGGCCACAGTGATGGGCTTCACGCCGGTCTCCCCGTCCTTCAGGTCACGGGAGGCCAGGCCGATGTCGCAGGTGCCGTCCTGGGCGCCGGTGATGCCGGCGCTGGAGCCGGAGGCGGTGTAGTTGATGGTGATGCCGGGCTGCACCTCGGCAAAGCCCTCCTTCAGGTAGCCCATCACCTTCTCCATGGAGGTGGAGCCGTTGGTGTTGACGATGCCGGAGAGCTGGGTGTTGTCGCCGGCGGGCGCCTCGGACTCCACGGCGGCGGGGCTGTTGGAGCCGGCGGCGGGGGTCTGGGTGGTATCGCCGCTGCTGCCGCAGCCGGCCAGCAGGCCCACGCACAGGGCGGCGGAGAGCATCAGAGCAAGAGTTCTCTTCTTCATGGTGTTCATTCTCCAATCATGCATAAAATTCTTCACTTGCGGGAACGCTTATCAGTATATCCGGCAATTGTAAAGTTGTCCTTCAAGCCTTTGTAAAGTCTGTGTAAAGCCCCTTTTTGACATAGGATTGCCCGCTTTACACAATCCATACCGATTTTGGACACAGAAAAGCGCGCCGTGGAAGGTTTCCTTCCACGGCGCGCCGCCGGTTTTTCTTCAGTTGAGCCCCAGCCACTGCTTCAGTTCCCACAGGTCAGGGGCGATGTGCTCACAGGGCAGGCGGGCGGCCAGAAAATCCTCCGCGCCGGTGGTGCCGTTGAGCACCGCGCAGAAGTGGGCCCCCGCCCCCTGGGCGGTCTGGGCGTCAATGGTGGTATCTCCGCAGTAGAGCACCTGCTCCGGAGTCAGGCCCTGAGCGGCGATGGCGGCCAGCAGGCCCTCCGGATCAGGCTTGGGCTTGTTCACCTGATCGCCGCCGGTGACGCTGGCCAGCAGGCTCAGCGCCCCCCTGGCCTCCAGAATGGCCTTCAAAGTGTCGCTGCGCTTGGTGCTCACCACCCCCACGGGCACGCCCGCCCGGGACAGGGCGGTCAGCAGCTCCAGAGCGCCGGGGCACAGCTGGGCGGTCTCCACCTGCATGGGCCCCGCCTTCTCGGTGTAGAGTTCCCGGAATCTGGCCCGGTTTTCCGCCGCGGCGTCTCCGGTGAGGGCGGTGTACCCGTCCTCCAGGGTAAACCCAACGGTGTGCCGCACCTGGTCATAGCCCGGCTCAGGCCAGCCCATGCGCTCAAAGGCGTACCGGAATCCAGCCACAATGGCGGGGGTACAGTCCCCCAGGGTATAGTCAAAGTCAAAAAAGACCGCTTGATACTGCATTTCGCCTGTTCTCTCCCTTACTCGTACTGTTTCCGGCCGGTGGTGCTGGGGATGTGGAGCTCGTCCCGGTACTTGGCCACGGTGCGGCGGGAGAGGGTGCAGCCCTGCTGGGCCATCAGCTGGCACAGCTTCTGGTCGGACAGGGGCTTTTTCTTGTCCTCCCCGGCGATAAGCTTTTTCAGCAGCGCCTTGGCGGCGTCGGGGGAAGCGGCATCCTCTCCATGGGACACCGGGCCCAGGCTCCGGGAGAAGAAATAGCTCAGGGGGTACACCCCCATGGAGCACTGGATATATTTATCCTTGGTGGCCCGGCTGACGGTGGACTCGTGGACCCCGATGCGCTCGGCCACGTCGGCCAGGGACAGGGGTACCAGGTGGCCCGGCCCCTTGCGGAAGAAGGCCTCCTGGAACTCCAGGATGCACTCGGCGCAGGCCATCAGGGTGGAGCGGCGCTGCTCGATGGCCTTCACCATCCACTTGGCCTGCCGTACCTTGCCGGTGAGGTACTCCTTCACCTGGCCGTCGTCGCTCTCCTTCATCAGGCGGGTATAGTAGCCGCTGATGTTCAGGGTGGGAAAATAATAGTCGTTGGTCAGCAGCTCAAAGTGGTCGGGAAAGCTGACCACAATGATGTCGGGGTTGATATAGGTCAGATTCTCCCGGGCGGCAAAGCCGGTGCCCGGCCGGGGATTGAGCTTGCGGATGTGGTCGCAGGCGGCGCGGACCTCCTCCTGGGTGACTTTCAGCTCCCGGGCGATGAGCCCGTAGCGGCTTTTGGACAGGGCGTCCAGATAGCCCTCCACGATGCGCACCGCCAGCTGGTCCACCGGGGTGCGGCGGATCAGCTGGAGCTTCAGGCACTCGGACAGGTCCCGGGCCCCCACTCCGGCGGGCTCCAGGGACTGCACCGCCTCCAGGGCCTTCTCCATGGTCTCCAGGGTACAGCCGCAGTCGGCGGCCAGTGCGTCCAGGGGCTCGTCCAGCCAGCCGTTCTGGTTCAGGCTCTCCACCAGGAAGATCCCGGCGTCCATCACGTCGCTCTCCAGCTCCAGCACCTTCAGCTGGGAGAGCACGTAGTAATACAGATTCTCGTCGTCATCCCGCACCGTTCCGTAGTTGCTCAGCGGGTCGTTTTCCTCCTCAGTGTCCTGTTGATGGTAATAACGGTTTTGGGGGTCGGTGGATTCCAGCCACTCCAGCTTCCGCTGGAGAGAGGAAAATTCATCCTGCTTGTCATAATTCTGCTCCGGCTCCAGAACCGGATTTTCCTGCACGGCCTCCTCGATGTATTCCAGAAGCTCCTGGGAGCCCATCTGCAGAACCTCCATGGACTGCATCATCTGGGGAGACAGCGTCTGCGTCTGCTTCTGAGATAGATTGAGTTCCAATGCCTTTGGCCTCCCTTTGCGAAAAACGTCACATTTCGTCCGGGAGACAGTATATCACGGAACCGGGGCAAATTTCAACCGCCGCCCCCCGGCGGGGATGTAGAAAATGCCGCCAGTGATTCTTCAGCGGCAGTCCAGGAAGGCCTCCGCCCCGTAGCGCAGGCAGCGGCGCAGCCGGGCCTCTCCCCGCTTGATGGTGCGGGAGACGGTGGACTTGTCCACCCCCAGCCGCTCCCCGATCTGCCGCATGTTCAGCCGCTCGCCGTAATAGAGCAGCAGAAATTCCCGCTGCCGGGCGGTCACATCCTCCCGCAGGGCCCGGGCCAGATTGTGCTTGAGCCGGGCCATCTGCTGGGAATTGTCCTCCGCCATGGCCCGGGAATAGGCCGCCATGTCGGCGGCATACTTGCTCCCCCGTCTATATCGTGTATTTGACATTGCGCCGGTACCCCCTCTCATAATACCGCTCACACAGCACCGCCAGATCCCTGGCCTCCCGCCACATGGTACGCAGCAGCTTGATGCGGTCGGCCAGACACACCCGCTGGGCCTCGTCCCAGGTCTCCCGCTGCCGCTGCTCCAGCAGCAGGGCCCGCTCCCGCAGCGCGTCGGCGTTGGTCCGATATTCCACGGACAGTTCCAATAAGGTCATGCTTCTCCTCCTCTTCCTCCTGCCGGAGGTCCTCCAGGCAGCGGGCGCACACCTCCCGCTCCTGCCCGTACAGCTCTCCCCGGCACCGGCGGCACCTGCCCGCCGGCGGCGTCCGCTGCGCGTCCCGCAGCGGGTCTGTCCACACCCGTACCCGGATCTCCTCTTCCCCCTTTAAAAATTTCAAAAAAGCTGTATTTTTTCTCTTGACAAATTGCCTCCTCTCTGATAAAATAACCTTCGCTGTGGACGAGCTGATATGCTGGTGTAGCTCAGTTGGTAGAGCAGCTGATTTGTAATCAGCAGGTCGGGGGTTCGAGTCCGTCCACCAGCTCCACAATTTCATACGGAGGAGTTCCCGAGTGGCCAAAGGGGGCAGACTGTAAATCTGTTGCGATTCGCTTCGGTGGTTCGAATCCACCCTCCTCCACCAAAAATGTCTCGCCGATAGGCGGGGCATTTTTTATGTCCACTTCTCCCCAAATGGTGTTGCCCTCCTCTTGCTTTTAGAACATCTGTTCTATTGCTTGATTATGTTAACACCATTTGGAGATAAAAGTCAAGGGCTTTCTCCAGATTTTAGTTGCGTTTGGTGATGAACTGTGATAGAATAGCCCCGAAAATGGGACTGGGAGGGGAACGGGATGGAGCAGGAGACCACCATCGGGGCCCGCCTGCGTACAATGATGGAGGAGCGGGGCTGGAGCTACGAGCAGCTGGGGGACCGGCTGGGGATGAATCCCCAGACTCTGAACCGCTATGTGCTGGGCCAGCGGGAGCCCAAAATCGGCACCGCCGCCGCCATGGCCCGGGCGCTGGGGGTGGACCAGCTGTGGCTGCAGGGCTTTGACGTCCCCCGCTCCCCCGCCGTCCCGGCGGGCGGGGAACGCCCGGTGCCCATCCTGGGGGTGATCCGGGCGGGAGCACCCATCCTGGCCAACCAGTGCATTGAGGGCTACGCCCCCGCCGGCGTGCCCGACCCGGAGGCCTGCTTTTACCTGCGGGTCACCGGCGACAGCATGATCAACGCCGGCATCCGGGAGGGGGATCTGGTGCTTCTCCGGCGGCAGGAGACCGCGGAGAACGGGCAGATCGTGGCCTGCCTGGTGGACGGGGAGGACGCCACCCTCAAACGCTTCCGGGTGCAGAAGGGCGTGGTGATCCTCCAGCCGGAAAACCCGGCCTATGAGCCCAAGCTCATTCCCATCCGGGAATTTGAGACGGGGGCCGCCCGGATTATCGGGGTGGCGGTCAAGCTGGTACGGGACTTATAAAAGGAGGAAAATGCCTTGGTTACAGAAGATTGGCTGATGCGGCAGGTGGACGCCATGGCCCGGTCCATCGCTCTGCTGGTATTTCACAAAAAAGATACAGCCTACGTTCCCTCCGGGGACGAGACTGCCGACGGGCTCCATGAGGAGCTGATGGCCCGGCTGGAGTCGGGAGATCTGGGCGGAGCGGAGGACCTGCTGTTTGAGGCCGCCGAGAGCGGCGGCCTGGGCTGTCTGGAGGCCGGGGTGGACTTTTACGCCCGACTCAACGAGCTGACCGACGCCCAGCTGGAGGAGGCCGGTTTTGGCCGGGACGAGATCCAGGAGGGCTTGCAGGACCTGTCCAGGCAGCTGGGCGTGGTACTGTAACCATAAGGAGGGAAATCAGGATGATACTTTCGTTTGCCCAGATGGAGGAGACTCCCATGCCCCAGTTCAAGGGGGGCGAAAAGACCACCTATGCCAGGATGTACACCGACGCTCACAACCGGATCATGCGCAGCCGGCTGGAGCCGGGGGCGTCCATCGGCCTGCACACCCACGAGGGGAACAGCGAGGCGGTATATATCCTCTCCGGCAGCGGCAAGGCCCTGTACGACGGGGGCGAGGAGCGGCTGCACCCCGGGGACTGCCGCTACTGCCCGGAGGGCCACGCCCACTCCATCGTCAACGACGGCACGGAGGACCTGGTGTTCTTCGCCGTGGTACCCCAGCACAGCTAAAAAAGGAGGGCCTGCTGCCAGTGGCAGCAGGCCCTCCTTTCAGGTTTCTCTCCGCCGGAATTTTTCCATTTCCAGCTCGTCTCTGATCTCCAGGCCCCGCTCCCCGGCCAGGCCTTCGATGTGGTGGGTAAACTCGTGGGACAGGGTGGTGTACAGCTCGTCCTCCCAGTCCTCCTCCGTCCAGTCCTCCTGCTGCGCCAGGGCGGCGAAGGAGCCGTAGTAGAGGTTGATATACTTCCCCATCATGTCGTTGCAGTACTCCCCCATGATATAGAGGTCGTCCAGCTGTCCCTCCGGGTCCTCCTTGGCCTCGGGCAGCAGGGAGATGCCGCCGTTGAGCTCCCGGTAGAATTCCTCCGGGAACTGCTCCGCCATCTCGTCCAGCAGGTCGCCCACTTCGTCAAAGCTGAGGATCATACCGCCGCCTCCTTGGGTTTCTTCATGGTCAGGGAGATGCGCTTCTTCTTTTCGTCCACCTCCAGCACCCAGACGGTGACGATGTCCCCCACGGCGCACACCTCGCTGGGGTGGCGCACCCGGCGGTTGGACAGCTGGGAGATGTGGACCAGTCCATCCTGATGGACCCCGATATCCACAAACACGCCGAAGTCGATGACGTTGCGCACCGTGCCGGTGAGCTCCATCCCCGGTTTCAGGTCCTTCATCTCCAGCACGTCGGTGCGCAGGATCGGCTTGGGCAGCTCATCCCGGGGATCCCGGCCGGGCTTCATCAGCTCGTCCACAATGTCCTTCAGGGTGGGCAGGCCCACGCCGCAGGCCTCCGCCGCTTTTTCGGGGCCGTAGGCCTTCACCTTCTCCCGCAGCTGGGAAATAGCACCCACCGCCACGTCCTTTACGGTGTAGCCGCACAGCTCCAGCAGCCGCTCTGCCGCCTCGTAGCTCTCCGGGTGGACCCCGGTGTGGTCCAGCACGTTCTTGCTCTCGGGCACCCGCAGAAAGCCGGCGCACTGTTCAAAGGCCTTGGGGCCCAGCTTGGGCACCTTCAGCACCTGCTTGCGGGTGGTAAAGGCCCCGTTTTCCTCCCGGAACTTTACGATATTCTTGGCGGTGGTGTTGCTCAGCCCCGCCACGTAGGACAGCAGCGGCGCGGAGGCCGTGTTCAGGTCCACCCCCACGGCGTTGACGCAGTCCTCCACCACGCCCCCCAGGGTCTCGTCCAGCCGGGCCTGGGGCATGTCGTGCTGGTACTGGCCCACGCCGATGGACTTGGGCACGATCTTCACCAGCTCGGCCAGGGGGTCCTGGAGCCGCCGGGCAATGGACACGGCGCTTCTCAGGTTCACGTCGTAGTCGGGAAACTCCTCGGCGGCCAGCTTGGAGGCGGAGTAGACCGAGGCCCCCGCCTCGTTGACGATCATATAGCTGACGCCGCCCCCCACCTGCCGGATGAGCTCCACCGTCATCTGCTCGGTCTCCCGGCTGGCGGTACCGTTGCCGATGGCGATATGGGCCACGCCGTGCTTGCGGATAAGCCTGGAGAGCACGTCGATGGCCTCCTGCTTTTTCCGCTCGTTGAAGGTGGGGTACACCACCGCCGTATCCAGCACCTTGCCGGTGGGGTCCACCACCGCCACCTTGCAGCCATTGCGGTAGCCCGGATCCAGGCCCATGGTGACAAACCCCTTCACCGGGGGCTGCATCAGCAGGGGCTTGAGGTTGAGGCCAAACATCTTGATGGCCCCCTCGTCGGCCTGCTCGGTGAGGGTATTGCGGACCTCCCGCTCCAGGGAGGGCTTCAATAACCGGTCCCAGGCGTCGTCCGCCGCGGCGCGGACAAACTCCATGGCCGCCCGGCCGGGCACCACCGCCCGGCGCACGGCGATGCGGGCGGTCTCGCTGTCCAGCTCTACGCTCACCTTCAGAATGTTCTCCCGCTCGCCCCGGTTGATGGCCAGCACCTGGTGGCCCATCAACCGCCCCACCGGGGCCTGAAAGTCGTAGTACAGCCGGTAGACGCTGTCCTCCGGCTCCTTCTCCGCCGCCCGGGATACCAGCGTTCCCCGGCGCAGATACAGCTCCCGCAGGCTCTTGCGGACGGCGGCATCGTCGGAGATGGCCTCGGCAATGATGTCGCTGGCCCCCTGGAGGGCGGCCTCCGCCGTCTCCACCCCCTTGTCCGGGTCGATGAAATCCTGTGCCAGCTGCTGGGGGTCCACCTGGGGACCCATGGCGAACAGGGCCTCTGCCAACGGCTCCAGCCCCTTCTCCTTTGCCATGGTGGCCCGGGTACGCCGCTTGGGCTTGTAGGGCAGGTACAGGTCCTCCACCTCCGCCAGGGTGGCGGCGGCGTCGATGGCGGCGGTCAGCTCCGCCGTCAGCTTGCCCTGGCTCTCGATGGAGGCCTTTACCTCCTCCCGCCGCTTGTCCAGGTTGCGCAGGTATTGCAGGCGGTCGGCCAGGGTACGCAGAGTTGTGTCGTCCATGGCCCCGTGAAGCTCCTTGCGGTAGCGGGCGATAAAGGGAATGGTGTTGCCCTCGTCGATGAGGGTGACCACGTTCTGGATATAACTCTCCTTCTGGCCCAGCTCTCTGGCCAGAATCTGGATCATGGTTTCCATTGGGATACTCCTTTATGATAAACATACCTCTATTTTACGCGATTTTGACCGCCAAGTCCAGCGGATCTCCTTGCGCTTTTTTGCCGCACCCCGTAGAATAGAGGAAAAAGGAGGGATTGGCATGGACCAGCGGTTGGAGCAGATCAACGCCAAGTGGAAGGAGCTGATGGAGCAGGCCTCCCGGCTGAGCCAGGCGGGGGCCCAGCAAAGGGAGCTGGAGCGGCAGCACGCCGAGCGGAAAGCGCGGGTGTCGGAAACCGGAGCGATCTACCGCAAGGAGCAGGACGACGTGGACAAGCTGGAGAAGGGGGGCCTGCGGTCCTTCCTGCTGAGCCTCACAGGAGATAAGGAGGAGCGGCTCACCAAGGAGCGGCGGGAGGCCATGGCGGCCAAGTGCCAGTACGACCAGGCGGTGTCCGACCTGGAGTACCTGGAAAACAGGCTCCGGGAGCTGTGGGGCCAGCAGGCGACCCTGAAGCACGTCCGGCAGCGGCTGGAGGAGCTGAGCCGGGAGAAGGCGGCGCTGCTCAAGGAACTGGGTGGCGAGACCGGGGCCCGGCTGATGGAGCTGGATCAGCGGCAGGCGGAACTGGAACACCAGCTCCGGGAGGTGGGAGAAGCCCTCTCCGCCGGCCGTCGGGCGGAGGTCTGCCTGAGCCAGGTGCTGGACAGTCTGGACAGCGCCCGGGACTGGGGCGTATGGGACATGGTGGGCGGCGGGCTGCTTTCCACCGCCATGAAGCATGAGCGGCTGGACGACGCCCAGGACGGCCTGCGGCAGGTCCAGCGGGCTCTGTCCGACTTCCGCACCCAGCTGGCCGATGTGGGGGACATCCAGGTGCCCGATATCTCCATCGGCTCCTTCGCCACCTTTGCCGACTACTTCTTTGACAACCTGTTTGTGGACTTGCATATCCAGTCCAGCATTCAGGACGCCCAGGAGGGTGTGTCAAAGGTGCGCTATCAGGTACATTCCGCCCTGCACACCCTGGAGGAGGCGGAGGGCCGGCTGCGGGGAGAGCGGAACGTGGTGGAAAGCCAGCGGGAGAGGCTGCTGGAGGCCTATTGACAGACTAAAAAAAGGGGGGGGCGGAACGCCGTACGGCGTTCCGCCCCCCTTGTCTGCTTGTCAATGTCCGTCCCCATGGCCTTCCCAGGCCTGGATGTGCCGGGCCACCTTGGTGTCCTCGGTTTTGATGTGGTTGATGAGCCAGATGCCCAGCTGCTTGTTGATCTCTCCCATCAGCTGGAGGGTAGGCCCTTCTATTTTCAGGCGGTTGGAGAGATCCTCCACCATGTTCATCAGGGCCTCATGGTATTTCTTATGGTTCTCGTAGTCGGGATAGTGGGACTCAATCTGCAGCTGCTCCTCATGGCGGAAATGGGTCTGGGTGTACTGCTTCAAAAAGTCCACCGTCTGGGACAGCTTTTCCTTTCCGGTCCCCGCCGCGCAGACCGCCAGCAGATTGTTGCAGGCCTGAATGAGCTCCTTGTGCTCGGCGTCGATCTGGGCGTTGCCCGTCTCCATCTCCCGGGTCCAGGCAAAGGCCATGATCAGGCCGTCTTCACTGGCCCGGGCCGCCTTTTTGATGTTCTTCAGGATGTACATTTTGGCGTCCGCCTGCTGCATCACCAACTGAGGAGAGATATTCCCCTCTCCGGTGATGTGTACCACCCCATAGCTGATGGACATGGGGAACTCCCCGGAGCCGGCCACCAGGTTCCGGTCCAGCTCCTCCATCTTCCGCAGGGCCACCGGCGCCTTGCAGTCGGGAAACAGGACGGCAAACTCGTCCCCGCCGATGCGGCACACCATGTCGGTGGACCGGCTGGTACGCAGCATCTCCTGAGCCACGGTACACAGGTATTTGTCCCCCGCCGCGTGGCCGAAGTGGTCGTTGGCATATTTCAGGCCGTCGATATCCACCATGCAGAAGGTAAACTCAGCCCCCGTCTCAATGAGCCGCTCCAGATTCTCCAGGCAGAAGCGGCGGTTATACAGCCCCGTCAGCTCATCCACATAGGCCAGGCCCTCGATCTGCTCCCGGTACTCCTTCTCGCTGGTGACGTCGGTGATAAAGTGGACATAGGCCATCTTCTCACTCCACCGGATGGCATAGGAGTGGATACGGAAGGTCTTTTTCCACACATCGCACTTGTACTCAAAGACGCAGTTTTCACTGTTGCACTGCTTGTAGTGCGTAATATAATCCAGCAGGTCCTCAAAGCCGGAGCACTTCTCCTCCGCCTCCTGGTTTTTCAGGAAAAACTGATGGGCGGAGCGGTTGGTGTAAATAATCTCTCCGGTGTCCTGGGTGGTGACGATGATCCACTCCTTCAGGCCGTCCATGATGGACCTCATCAGCCCCGCCGTCTCGGTGAGCATGGTAGACTGCTCCTTGAGCTGGGTCTCCCGCTCGGCCAGCTGACGGATCATCTCGTTAAAGGATCTGGAGAACTCGCCCAGGAAGTTGACGCTCTGGCTGTAATCCCCATGGGCCACCCGGTCGGCCTGCCAGGTCAGGTGCTTCAGGGCGGAGTGGAGTTCCTTCAGATTTCCGGCCAGGAAATTGTGGCGGCTGGGGGGCTTGGCGTCCAGCTCCCCGTTGCGCAGATGCTTGAGAAATTCGTTGGCCTCGGCCAGGCAGTTGGACAGGTAAAACACCGCCTCCTGCAGGTCAGCCAGCTCCTCCGACTCGCTTTTCAGGTCGTCGGAAATGGGCTTATTCAAAATAATGTATCGGATCTGTTCCACCAAACGGTCTATGTCTTCCCTATTCATTGCCTCTCTCGCCCGTCTTTTTCACATTGGCCTCAAACCGGCACACCCGGGAGCCGGTGGCCCAGCAGTCCACTTCGGTCACCACGTAGTCCTTTTTGGTGTACACCTTCAGAATACCCGCCAAAAAGCCCTCATCATAGTTGCAGACGGTCTCTCCCGTCACCGGCAGGCCGGAGCAGTCCAGGTCCTCCCCCACCGTCAGCACCGCGTCCCCGGTCTCGGCGTCAAACTTCTCCACCCGGAGAATTCCGATCTTGCTCTCCTCCAGCACCGTGCGCAAATGGGAAATAAACTGATCCAGGGGCAGCTCCAGATTCAGCAGATGGCTGGCGAACTCCCGTCCGGCCAGCTCGCCGGCCTGACGGAAAAGCTCCACCGTGGCCTCGTTGCCGAAGCGCTTGGCCAGCACATCCTTGATGGTGAACTGGAACAGCCGGTACACATACACCGGCATATCCTCCCCTAAATTTCTCCTGCCGTCCACCACGTCGCCAATGGAATCCCACGTGAACTTATTCTCATCCTCCGGGTCAAACAGTTGAAACATAATGACTGTCCCTCCTTTACTCCTTCAAAGCGTATCAAAGCACGGAATCTCCATCTATTTAGTATCAAATATTCTAGCACGCTCTTCTGTAAATTACAAGGGATAAAACAGGGATGGGGACGTCCCCGGCCAAAGACGTCCCCAAAAGTTCCATATTCAATCCAGGGTCAGGTCTCCCGCCCTGATCCAGCCGATGCGCCGGAAAAACAGGCCGAACAGCCAGCTCAGCACCGCCGGCAGCACAAAGCAGATGAGCGCCAGGCCCGCCCAATCCACGGCGGTGACGGCGGCCTTGGCCCCTGTGGCCACATCGTTGACCCAGCCGGTGTACACCCCGATGGGACCCACCATGCCGCAGGTGCCCATGCCGGAGGCCACGGCGGAGGCCGGGTCGTTCATCTCCAGGTGAAACACGCAGGTGGCCAAAGGCCCGGTAATGGCGGAGGTCAGGATGGCGGGCAGCCAGATGCGGGGATTCTTCACGATGTTGCCCATCTGGAGCATGGAGGTGCCCAGCCCCTGGCTCACCAGCCCGCCCCACCGGTTTTCCCGGAAGGACAGCACGGCGAAGCCCACCATATTGGCGCAGCAGCCCGCCACCGCCGCGCCTCCCGCCAGACCGGTGAGGCCGATGGCGGCGCAGATGGCGGCGGAGGAAATGGGCAGGGTGAGGGCGATGCCGATGACCACCGACACCAGAATTCCCATCCAGAAGGGCTGCAGAACGGTGGCCCACTTGACAAAATCCCCCACGGCGGAGGCCGCCGTGCCTATGGCAGGGGCCCACCAGGCGGAGAGGAGCACCCCCGCCAGAATGGTCACCAGGGGGGTAACCAGAATGTCGATCCTGGTCTCCTTGCTCACCAGCTTGCCCAGCTCGGCGGCAATGACGGCGATGAACAGCACCGCCAGCGGCCCGCCCGCCCCCTTTCCGCCGTCCAGGGTGGTGCTGCCCAGGGCGTTGGCGGCGTAGCCCACCGTGGCCAGGGAAAAGAGCACCAGCGGGGGCGCCTTCAGGGCGTAGCCGATGGCGATGGCCATGGCCGCTCCGCTCATGGCGGAGGCGTAGGCTCCCACCGTCACCAGAAACTCCAGCCCCAGCTGCTTGCCCAGGGTATCCAGAATGGTGCCGATGAGCAGGGAACAGAACAGGCCCTGGGCCATGGCCCCCAGGGCGTCAATGCCGTAGCGCCGGGCGGAGATCACCACGTCTTTCCGCTTCAAAAATGCCGTTATCCCTTCCATATCCTCATGCTCTCCCGTCAAAAAATAGGACATTACAGGTGTCATGACACCTGTAATGTCCTATTATAACGGCCGGGAAAGATTTGTCAATCCCCTTTTCTACCCTTCCGGTAGAGTACCACCGCCAGGATCACTCCGGCGGCCAGGATCAGAAGCCCCACGGCCAGGATCACCGTGGCAATGGTGAGGGGAACGCGGACAAGGGAACTGGCTCTGCTCCCGTCGCTTATCTGGAAGAAGCCATCTTCCAGTATGGGCCGGGTCATCTGATAAAAGCCGTACCGTGCCAAGGCCCCCACCAGGGTGATCCCCGCCCCGCTGACGGCGATGTACACCCCCGCCAGCCAGCCGTACCGGCGGATAAGCCAGGCCACGCCTCCAAGGCCCCGGCGGCAGTCAGGCGGCTCCGGCCAGGGCGGCGGAGGGGGCGGCGTCCCGGCGGCAGGCTCTGCCGGGCTGAGCAGCTCGTCGGTGGTCACCCCGAACACTCTGGCCAGGGCCACCAGCTTGTCCACCTCAGGGGTGGCGTCTCCCAGCTCCCACTTGCTCACCGCCTGGCGGGACACTCCCACCCGGGCGGCCAGCTCCTCCTGAGACAGCCTGGCCTGTTTGCGGTAGTATAGGATTTTTTCATGCAATGTCATATCCCGTCACCTCCTGATGGTCTCAGCCTACCAGAAAAGCCGGTTGCGGGCCACCAGCAACCGCTGGAATTTTCCGCAACCAGTGGTTGCGGCGGGTCAGACGTACCCCAGAAGCCCCCGGACCGACACCTCGCCGGAGGAGAGGACCTCCTCCCCGCCGTCCTTCCAGGCCACCCGGAGGGAGAAGTCCTCCTCCACCCCCAGGGCGGCGCCCTCCCGCTCCCCGGCGCGGGAGAGCACCCGGACCGGCTTTCCCACGGTGAGGCAGTCCGCCCGGTAGCGGGCCAGCCACCCTTCCCGCTCCTGGGGAAAGCCGGCATACAGCCGGTCCAGGCTGTCCAGCAGAGCCCGGGCCACCTCCGCCCGGCGGGGGGCCTGCCCCAGGGCCTGGGCCAGGGAGATGGCCACCGGGGCCACCTCCGGCCCGAAATCGGCCTTGGTCTGGCTGATATTCACCCCGATGCCCACCACCACGTACCGCAGGGCGGCGGTCTCGGCCTCCAGCTCCAGCTCGGTGAGGATGCCGCACAGCTTGCGCCCCTCCAGGATCACGTCGTTGGGCCACTTGATGCCGGGACGTACCCCGCACAATTTCTCAATGGCGTCGCACACCGCCACCGCCGACCAGGCGGTGAGAGCGGGCACCTCTCCCAGGGGGCAGTCCGGCTTCAGCAGGGCGGACAGATAGAGTCCCTTTCCCGGCGGGGACACAAAGCTCCGCCCCCGGCGGCCCCGGCCGCCGGTCTGCTCCCCGGCCACTATCGTCAGGCCGTCGGGCACCTCCCCCACCGCCCGGCGTTTGATTTCGTTGTTGGTGGAGTCCACCTGCTCCAGGCACACCAGCTCCCGCCCCACCCGGCGGTCCGGCCGGCTCAGCTCCCCCGGAGAGAGCAGGTCCGGGGATTTTTCCAGCCAATACCCCCGCCGGGGAGCGGAGGAGATCTCATACCCCTCCTGGCGCAGGGCCTCCATGGCCTTCCACACCGCCGCCCGGCTCACCCCCAGCGCCCGGCTCATGGCCTCTCCGGAGAGGGGCTCCCCCTCCCGCTGCCGCAGCAGCGCCAGCACGTCGTCCCGCAGCATGTCCATCCCTCCTTTTTCCCCATTGTACCGTGGGAAACACATTCATGTCAACCAACTTTCCTTTTTGGTTGACATTTAGCCATTTGTAAACTAAAATAATAAATCAGTTTACAATATGGAGGGACATCTATGAATACACGACAACTGGCGGCCACGGCGCTGATGGCCGCCCTGCTGGCCCTGTGCGCCTGGCTCACCATCCCCACGGTGGTGCCCTTTACCATGCAGACCTTCGGCATTTTCCTGGCGGTAGGCCTGCTGGGGGGAAAGCTGGGCAGTCTGGCGGTGGGGGTCTACCTGCTGCTGGGCATAGTGGGCCTGCCGGTATTTTCCGGCTTCTCCGGCGGGATCGGCGCCCTGGCCGGGGTCACGGGGGGCTACCTGCTGGGCTTTCTCCTTATCGCCCTGGTGATGTGGCTGGCCGAGAAACTGTTCGGCACGGGCACGGCGGTCTTTATCCTGTCCGGCCTGGTGGGGCTGGCGGTGTGCTACGCCTTCGGCACAGCCTGGTTCCTGGTACTCTACACCCGCTCCACCGGCCCCATCGGGCTGTGGAGCGTGCTGTGGAGCTGCGTATTCCCCTTCGTGATCCCCGACCTGTGCAAGCTGGCCCTGGCTCTGGCTCTCCGCCGGCGGCTGCGGCGGGCCCTTCCCGCCGGCTAGGGCATATCCCGTCCTCCTGTCCCATATAGATAGACAAGACTATGTGGGAAAGGCGGGGTAGCGTATGCCCTATGAGGACAATCGGGGGCGGCCGGAGGCGGCCCACCATATCATTGTGGAGGAACGGGAACGGCTGTCGGTCTCCGGGGTGGAGGAGGTGGAGCGGTTTGACGAGAACACCATCGTTATGACCACCGTCCGGGGCACTCTGGTGATCCAGGGGGAAAATCTGCATATTGAAAAACTGAGCCTGGACGGGGGCGACCTGAAGGTGGAGGGGGACATCGACGCGCTGAGCTATGAGGACAGCGGCCGGAGTTCCTCCGGGGGCCTGCTGTCCCGGCTGTTCCGCTGAGATGGCCGGGCCGCTGGGCTGGCAGGTTCTCTTTCTGGCCGGCGCGGCGGCGCTGGGGCTGGGGGTGGGCCTGCTGTACGACCTGTTCCGGGTCATGCGGGTGCGCATCCCCCTCCCGCTGCTGGGAGGGGCGCTGGACCTGCTGTTCTGGCTGGTGGTGACGGCGGGGCTGTTCGTCTACACCACCGCCGCCGGCAACGGGGAGGTCCGGTTTTACATGATCGGCGCGGTGCTGCTGGGGGCGGTGGTCTACTTCTGGCTGGCCAGCCGGTGGGTACTCAAGGGTGCCTACGCCGCGGCGGATCTTGTGGCCATCTTGTGGAAGCTCATTACCTTTCCGCTGCGTATGCTTCTTCTGCTAAGTAAAAAACTTGAAGAAACCGCAAAAAAGTCCTTCCATTATCGGCGAAAGTGGTATAAAATAAAGCTACTATCCAGGGAAATGGACGAGATACGCCGGGCGGCGGAACGCCAGGTGGGGAAAGGAGTCGGGAATGAAGGTAAAAAAAGCGTCACTGCTGACCAAAATCGTCATTCTGGCTCTGCTCATCGGCGCCGCCACCACGCTGCTGAATCTCCAGAACAAGCTGGCTGTGGCTCAGGAGGACCTGGCCCAGGCTCAGGCGGAGGTAGCCGCCCAGCGGCAGGTCAACGCCGACCTGTCCGACGCGGTGGAAAACAGCGGTGACCCGGAGCGGCAGGCCGACATCGCCAGGGATAAGCTGGGTCTGGTGACGCCGGGGGAGTATGTCTTCTATTTCACCGATTGAATTTAAAAGAGAGGATTTTGCTGGCAGTTATGGAGTTTGGTGTTGGTTCGATTGTGGAAGGAAAGGTCACGGGGATCACGAAGTTCGGCGCCTTTGTCGCCTTGCCGGAGGGCAAGTCGGGGTTGGTGCATATCTCTGAGATCGCCTATACCTATGTCAATGATGTGAAGGAGCATCTGAAGGAAGGTCAGGAGGTCAAGGTCAAGGTCATCGGCATTGACGAAAACGGCCGCATCAACCTCTCCATCAAGAAGGCGATGGACCCCCCGCCCCGTCCCGCAGGTCAGGGCCGGCCCGGCGGCCGTCCCGCCGGCCACGGCGGCAGCGCGGGATTCCGCGGCAAGCCCGCGCCGGCGGAGCCCACCAGCTTTGAAGACCGGCTGAAGCAGTTTATGGCCGCCTCGGACAGCAAGCTGTCCGAGCTGCGCCAGGCGGAGCGGCGCAGCTCCCGCCGGGGCGGCCGGAGATAAGTGAACATAAAAAAGGTCCCGACTGTATGGTCGGGACCCTTTTTTATACCTGTGCCGGTCAGAGCAGCTCCTTGTACAGAGCGGAGGCCTCCGCTTTCCCGGCGTGCTCGGTGACCGAGAGCACCTCCACCTTCACTGTGCGCTCGCCGAAGCGCAGCTCCAGCACGTCGCCCTCCTTCACCTCATAGCTGGCCTTCACCGGCCGGCCGTTGGCGGTGACCCGCTGGTTGTCGCAGGCCTCGTTGGCCACCGTGCGGCGCTTGATGAGCCGGGAGACCTTGAGCCATTTATCCAGTCGCATACCGTTCCTCCTGAAAAAAGGACCGCCGCGTCACGGCGGCGGTCCCACAGTTTCGTTACTGAGATACGATGTCCTTCAGCGCCTTGCCGGGCTTGAACACAGGCACCTTGGAGGCGGGGATCTTGATGCTCTCCTTGGTCTTGGGATTGCGGCCGATGCGCTCGGCGCGGCTCTTCACCTCAAAGGCGCCAAAGCCCACCAGCTGCACCTTGTCGCCCTCAGCCAGGCACTGGGAGATCACTTCGATGGCGGCGTTCACAGCGCTCTCGGTATCCTTCTTGGACAGACCGGCCTTCTCCGCGGCCGCGTTGATGAGTTCAGCCTTATTCATGTCGATCATTCCTCCTGTGTTTCACGGGCATACACCCGCCATTTGTTTATACTTAAGGCGTCGCCGCCTTTAAGTCTCCTTGGCCCGCTCCCACAGCTGGTCCAGCTCGGCCAGGGTCATCTCCGTCATGGGACGCTCCCCAGCCTGCTCCTCCACCTTGCGGAACCGGCCAATGAACTTGTCTGTGGCCTGATTCAGGGCGTCTTCACAATCCACCCCTAAAAACCGGGATACGTTTACCGCCGAAAACAGCAGATCCCCCAGCTCTTCAGCCACGTTGGTGCCCTGGGCCGCCGCCTGGCGCAGCTCCTCCAGTTCCTCGGAGAGCTTGTCCAGCGCGCCGGACACCTCCGGCCAGTCGAAACCGGCCTTTTTGGCCTTCTTCTGCACCTTCTCCGCCCGCCACAGGGCCGGCAGAGAGCGGGCCACCGCCTCCAGCGCGTCGGTATTGGTGGCTTGTCCCTTTTCCTTGCGCTTGAGCTCCTCCCAGTTGGTCAGCACCTCTCCGGTGCCCGACACCGCCACGTCCCCAAACACATGGGGGTGGCGGTAAATGAGCTTCTTGCACACCCCGTCGGCCACGCCGTCCAGGTCAAACCGGCCGGCCTCCTGCTCCATCCGGGCGTGGAACACCACCTGAAGCAGCACGTCGCCCAGCTCCTCCTTCAGGTGGTCGGGGTTTTCCTCGTCGATGGCCTCCGCCGCCTCGTAGGCCTCCTCCAGGAAATTGCGGCGGATGGACTGGTGGGTCTGCTCCGCGTCCCAAGGACAGCCCCCGGGCGCGCGGAGAATGCGGACGATTTCCTCTAAGTCTTTGACGTTATAGGAATCCTTATACTGAAAATCTACCATATTTCAAGGCCTCCTGCAACCTTTTTTTCCAAAAAAGCTTACTGAATATGCAAGAGTTTTGCAATTCTATCCCCTTTGGGCATCATTTCCAGGTCATCCTTGGAGAGAACCCTCAGCAGCACCACCAGAATGGCGTACACCGCCACGCCCACCAGGATGGCCCCGGCGGTGGCCGCCGCGTTCATCAGGAAGGAGCCGGAGAACACCCGGCTCAGCAGGCCGTGGCTGGCCCAGGCGGCCGCCCCCATAATGGCGGAGGCGATGAGAGGCTTGATAAAGACCAGGTGATACCGGGGGGGATGGGGCACCATCCGCTTGATGATGAGCAGATTGAGCACGCCCACCACCACAAAGCAGGTCAGGGTGCCGATGGGGGCGCCGTAGATCATGATCTTGGGGTTGCCCACCAGAGTATAGCTCACCAGCACCTTGCACACCCCGCCGATGACCATAGTGATAATGGGCAGGTTGACAATGCCGTTGGCCTGGAGGATGGAGGAGGCCACCACCTGGATGCACACGAAGATGGAGGCGATGCCCAGAATGGACAGCAGGGGGCCCGCGATGGACACATCCACATTGCCCACGGTGAGCAGGTTGATGATGGGGCCGCCCAGGGTCAGCAGGCCGAAGCCGCAGGGCAGGGCCACCAGGGCGGAGATACGCAGGGCGGACTCGGTGGTACGCCGGGCGCCCCGGCCGTCCCGCCGGGCGATGCAGGCGGACACGCCGGGAACGATGCAGGCGGTAAAGGGCACCATCAGGTTAAAGGGCAGGTTGTAGACGCTCATGGTCTTGCTGTAAATGCCGTAGAGGGTGCGGGCGGAGTCCAGCACCGGATCCAGGGTGGTGTTGGGGTTGACCAGCACATCCGCCTGCCAGTTGGCCATATTCTCCTGGAACAGGGCCTCCGCCTTGGGGAAGATGCCCAGCACGCTGTTGCTCACCCCGCTGAGGCCGTCTCCCATGGCGGAAAACACGCTCTGGAGCTGGCTCTGGACCAGGCCGGTGTCAATCAGGTTGACCACCGACAGGGTGCAGGAGGCCAGGCTGATGGGGATGGCCAGCTTCAGCATGCGCAGCAGGATGGTACCGCTCTTGTCGGGCCGGTCGGTGGCCACCACCTTCTCCCGCCGCTTGGTGCGGATGTGGTTGACCACCAGGTAGCACAGGGACAGGATGGCGCCGATGGACACGCCCACCAGGGCGCCGGCGGCGGCCAGCCGGTCCCGAGTGTCCTCGGGCTGGATGGCGGAGTTGAGAATCAGCATGGCCAGAACCAGGCCCAGCACCATCTTGCACAGGGCCTCAATGACCTGGGACACACCGGTGGGCACCATGTTCAGGTGGCCCTGGGCGTAGCCCCGGAAAGCGGAGCAGCAGGTACACAGCACCGCCGGGGACAGGGCCAGCACGGCGAATACCGCCTTCTCGTTCTGCAGCACGTAGGTGGCCACGATGGGGGAAAACAGGGACATGCACAAAAAGCTGATGCTCCCCATCACCAGGAAGGCGGCCAGGGCCACCCGGAACACCCGCTCCTTCTGATTGTGCAGGCCCAGGGCGTTGCACTCGCTCACCGTCTTGGACAGAGCCACCGGCAGGCCGGCGGTGGAGATGGTGAGGAACACGGTGTAGATGTTATAGGCCGCGTTGAAGTCGCCGTAGGCCTCGTCGGGCAGCAGGGCGGTCAGCGGAATTTTGTAGATGGCGCCGATGATCTTGACCAGGATGGTGGTCATGGTCAAGAAGGCGGCGGCCCCGTAAAAGGTATTTTTCTTCCGGCTTGACAACGATAATCCCCCTTAAGCTTTGGAAAACAGCAGGGGCAAAGCATAGTCAGCCATTTCCCGCTTCACCCGCTCCAGGTCGATGGTTTTGAAGTCCCCATCCTGATATATGACCTTACCCCGGGCCATATTCATCACCACGTCGCTGCCGTGGGCGGCGTAGGCCAGGTTGGAGAGCACGCTGTGGCAGGGAGTCAGGTTCAGGTGGGAGAAGTCCACCAGGATCAGGTCGGCCTGGTAGCCCGCCTGGATGGAGCCGGTCTTGCGGCCCAGAGCCTCGCCGCCGTTGCGGGTGGCCATGTTCAGCGCGTCCAGGGGCAGCAGGGCCAGAGGGTCGCAGTTGGCCCCGTTGTGGAGGATGGCCGCAAACTTCAAATCGCTGAAAAAGTCGGTGCAGTTGTTGGAGGAGACCCCGTCGGTGCCCAGGCACACGTTGACCCCCGCCTGCTTCATGGCGGGCACCGGGGCGATGCCGCTGCCCAGCTTCAGGTTGGAGATGGGGTTGTGGATGGCGGACACGCCCTTGCGGGCCATGATCTCCCAGTCCTCCGGGGTGGTCCAGACGCAGTGGGCGGCAATAGCCCGGGTATCCCACACGCCGTAGTCGTTCAGGGTCTGAATGGGAGTCTTGCCGTGGCGGGCCATGCAGGCCTCATGCTCCGCCTTTGTCTCGGAGATGTGCACGTGCATCCCCAGGTTGTGGCTCTGGGCATAGTCCGCCATCCACTGCCACAGCTCCTTGTGAGAGGTGTACTCGCCGTGGATGGAGGCGTCCACCAGGATCTGCCCGTCGTTGTAGCCGTGCCACTTCCCGGTCAGCTCCCGCTGCACCACACAGTCGTGGTGGGTGGCGGGGTCCAGGCCGTCGCAGAACTGCACGCCGCCGCAGCTGAGGTTGGCGCTGATGCCGCTGGCCACCACCGCCTGGGCCACCGCGTCGGTGTGGCCGTACATGTCGGCGATGGTGGTGACGCCGGAGGCGATCATCTCCGCCAGACCCAGGGAGGTGCAGGCCTGAATGGCCCGGTCGTCCCACCTGGCTTCCACCGGGAAGATATAGTTGTGCAGCCAGTCCTGCAGGTTGTTGCCGTCGCCGTAGCCCCGCATGGCGGTCATGGGCACGTGGGTGTGGGCGTTGACGAAGCCGGGCATGAGCACCCGGCCCTTCCCGTCAATCTCCTCCTCAAAGCTTCCCTGGGGCCGCTGGGTCCCCACCCAGCTGATTTTACTCCCCGCCACCGTCACATAGGCGTTGGGCAGCACGGTGCCCGCCTGATCCATCAGGACGGCGGTACAGTTGTGAATGAGAATGGACATAAACCTTCGGTCTCCTTCTTCAAATTGTGGGCGGGCGGCTTACCCGATCTGCTTCAGGCAGGCCAGCACCAGCTTGGAGAACTTGTCCCGGCAGGCGGCGGCCGCCTCCAGCACCTCCTCCTCGGAAAGGGGCCGGTCCAGAATCCCGGCGGCCATGTTGGAGAGCAGGGTGAAACCCAGCACCTGCATGCCGCAGTGGCCGGCCACAATCACCTCGGGGGCGGTGGACATGCCCACCGCGTCGGCCCCGGCGATGCGGGCGAAGCGCACCTCGGCGGGGGTCTCGTACTGGGGGCCGGGGAAGTACATGTATACGCCCTCCTTCAGGTCGATGCGCAGCTCCCGGGCGGTCTTGCGGGCCATCTGCTGCAGGGCGGGGGTATACAGGTGGGAGGCGTCGGGGAAGCGCACGCCGAACTGGGGCAGATTCTCGCCCCGGAGGGGGGACTCCATAAAGATCTTGATCTGGTCGGTAATCAGCATCAGATCGCCGGCCTTCCAGTTCATGTTGACGCACCCGGCGGCGTTGGTGACGATGAGGGTGTCGCACCCCAGCAGCCGCAGCACCCGCACGGCGTAGGCCACCTCCTCGTAGGAGTAGCCCTCATAGTGGTGCATCCGGCCCTGCATGACGGCCACCGGCTTGCCCTCCAGGGTGCCGAAGACCAGCTGGCCCTTGTGTCCGGGGGCGGTGGAGGCCTTGAAGTGGGGGATCTCCTGGTAGGGCACGGCGATGGCGTTTTCCACAATGTCCCCCATATAGCCCAGGCCGGAGCCCAGAACCATCGCCACCTTGGGCTGGAAGGAGCCGATCTTCGCCCGGATGGCGTCGGCGCTCTGCTGATACTGTTCAAAGGTATAGTTCATATGCTTGTCCTCCTTTTGTACTGTCAGGAGCCGGGCGGCAAGCCGCCCGGCTGGTGGGCCCGTCAAAGTGAGGCGCCGCAGCCTCTGCAGAATTTGTCCTCCTGTCCACACACCGCGCCGCAGGCGGGGCAGCTCTTGCTGTGGCGCAGCACCGCCACCCGCTCCCGCAGGGTCTCGATGGCGGCGGACTTCTGATCAATGCCGGCCAGCAGGCCGTCCATGGTCTTGTGGTCGGTCTCCTGACCCCGGTGGGCGTCGTACACCATCTGTCCGATGGCCCGCAGGTCCTGGTCAATGTCCCCTTTCAGGTCAAAGATCTTCATATTCAGCTTGGCCACATCCAGCATCTGTCCGGCGCACTTTCCGGCGCAGCGGGCGGTGGTGCCCGCCGCTTCCCCTACGGCCAGGGCGGTGCCCCGCACCCGCTCCAGCAATTCCTTCACCCGGTCGTCCATAGAAAAGCCCTCCTTTGGTCACCCCGGTCAAAGAGATACTAAGGTATTTTACACCTCACCGGGGAAAAAAGCAATTTATTCTATGCCGTAACCGGGAAAAAGCTGACACTTTGCCGGGCCTATCCCTCTTTTTCCCAACCGGACGGCCGTCCAGTTCTCAGAATGGATCGTTTTTTGCAGAAAATACAGACAACATGCAGATATCGGGTTAACGCCCCATTGTAAAATCCGGGCGGCTTGCTATAATAGGCTTACAAATACGGAAACTTCCCCAGGGCGGCCAGGCAAGGTCCTCACCCAGCCCGTCGCCGCGATTATCACCAGTTTGAGGAGTGAAAACAACGCCATGCGCCAACTCTCAGCCAACGCGATCATGGAAGCGGTGGCCCGGCTGTGCATCACGGCCAATACCCGTCTTCCCCAGGATGTGAAGAACGCCATCTCCGCCGCCCGTCAGGCGGAGCCCTGGCCGGTGGCCCAGGATATTCTGGACAAGCTCATTGAAAACTACTCCATCGGCGGCGACGTCCCCATCTGTCAGGACACCGGCATGGCCTGCGTCTTTCTGGAGGTGGGCCAGCAGGTCTATATTGACGGAGATCTGACCCAGGCGGTAAACGAGGGGGTACGCCGGGGCTATGCCGAGGGCTACCTGCGCAAGTCGGTGGTGGCCGACCCCCTGGACCGGGTCAACACCGGCGACAACACCCCCGCCATGCTGTACACCAGCCTGGTGCCCGGGGAGCAGGTAAAGATCACCGTGGCGCCCAAGGGCTTCGGCAGCGAAAATATGAGCCGCATCGCCATGCTCAAGCCCTCCGACGGGCTGGAGGGCGTGAAGGCCTTCATTCTGGACACGGTGGAGCAGGCCGGCCCCAACCCCTGCCCTCCCATTGTGGTGGGGGTGGGCATCGGCGGCACCTTTGACAAGTGCGCCCTGCTGGCCAAGCAGGCCCTGCTGCGGGAGATGGGCTCTCATCACCCCAAGCCCTTCTATGCCGCGCTGGAAGACGAGCTGCTGGAGCGCATCAACGCCCTGGGCATCGGCCCTCAGGGCTTCGGCGGCAGGACCACCGCCCTGGCTGTCCACATCGAGACCCTGCCCACCCATATCGCCGGTCTGCCCTGCGCGGTCAACATCAACTGCCACGTGGCCCGGCACGTTAGCGAGGTGCTTTGACATGGCGAAATATCTGACCGCCCCCCTTACGCCCGAGGTAAGCCGCAGCCTGCGGGCCGGAGAGAGCGTCTACCTCTCCGGCACCGTCTATACCGCCCGGGACGCCGCCCATAAGCGGCTGTGCGCCCTGGTGGCGGAGGGCAAGCCCCTCCCCTTCCCCATCGAGGGCTCTGTCATCTACTATGTGGGGCCCTCTCCCGCCCGGCCCGGTCAGCCCATCGGCGCCGCCGGACCCACCACCAGCTATCGCATGGACGCCTACGCCCCTGCCCTGCTGCGGCTGGGAGAGCTGGGCATGATCGGCAAGGGCAAGCGCAGCCCGGAGGTGATCCAGGCCATGCGGGAGACCGGCGCGGTCTACTTCGGCGCCATCGGCGGGGCCGGCGCCCTGCTGGCCAAGTGCGTCAAGTCCGCCCAGCTGGTGTGCTATGAGGATCTGGGCGCCGAGGCCATCCGGGCGCTGCAGGTGGAAAACCTGCCCCTCACCGTGGTCATTGACAGCCTGGGAACAAATCTTTACGAGACCGGCCGGGCAGACTATCTGCGCCAATATGGATCGAAAACCGCTCCCTGATAGGAATACAAAAATGCCGCCCATACGGGCGGCATTTTTGCTTAATATGGCGTTTTTCTGCATACTATCGTCCATACTATTGTAGCAATCCGCGCAATATACACACTGGCAGGGACTCAATATCCCTGCCAGTGTGTAAAGCCAATCGTTTGGACGACAAATCTGATGCAGTCAGGGACCGCATCAGAGAAAACCGGCCCGAACGGAACGCGTCGTTAGCCGCTGAAGCTGCTGCTGAGCTGGCTATCCACCTCGCCAAAGGTCTGGGCGGCGGCAATCGTCTGCTGGCCAAGGCCATTTACGATTTCAGGGAAGGTGTTCAGGGTCTCCTTGAGGCCCTCGTAAGAGCTCATAAAGGCATCCTGCGCCAGGCCATCCCAGGAGTCGCAGATTTCGTTAATCTTGGCATCCACGCTCTTCAGAATGTCGGCAAGCTGTTCGCTCATGTCCACGAGGTTGTTGCCCTGCTGTTCCAGTTCTTCCGGAGTTACTCTGATACTCGCCATAATAAAACATCCTTTCTTTCTTCTCAGATATGTATGTCGAAGCCGTCACGGCATTCGGCCCATCAGGAGAGTACGTGAATGGTTTCAATCTGTTCCCGGACCAATCCATCGTACTCCTTCGCAGCACGCGTCAGTATTTCGGACAGAGTTTCCAGCATATCACAATACCGGTCTATTGTGTCGCCCCAGTCCATGGCGACCATCTGGGAAAACGCAATGCCAGCTTCCGTCGTCCATCCTTTTTGACTGAGATCATCCAGGAGGGTGCATAGCTGTTGTTTCATCTGGGATAAGTCGTCTGAAATGCTCTGGTAGCTTGTAGCGCCTTCCTGCAAGTCCTCCAGATCAAAGGAGAGATCTGTCCCACTACCGCCAAACCACGACATTTTTGTTCACCTCACTGCGCAGTATACAGCGCTTTCAGTTCCGGCTTCAGCAACACCGCCGTGTCTTCCTCTGCCTTTGCCTCCGCAAGTTTTCCCTGCTTACGATAGATGTCAGCCCGGATGGTATGCGGCTCTGCAATTTTCTCATTCAGGCTGATCACCAAGTCAATGACCTCCAGCGCCTTATCATAATCCTCCAAATCTCTCAGGGCCATGGCCCGGTATAGGTAGGCATCCAGCTGCGCGGGGCGTTTCAGCGTTTCGTTGCGATAAATCATGATCGCTTGGCGATAGGCCGTCTTGGCCTCCGCATCACGGTTCAGATTCTTGAGGGCCAATGCCTGATAATAAAGGGCGGCCCGATAAAATTCGTCTCCGGATTCCTGCGCCACCTGGGCAGATGCAACTTCATAGAGCCCCTCATAGTCTTGGGTCAGCATCAACAGATTCATCAGCATCTGACGGCCTTCCCAGACATTCCGGTCATTCCCGCCCAGCGCAATGCAGGCCTTCAGCTCTGCAATGGCCTGGGCAAAGTTCTGCTTTTGTGCAAAAATCTGCGCACGCAGCAGCATAAACTCCTGCCGGGACTGCTCAAAATAGGGCATGGCCTCCGCCCGTTCCAGCACGGAAATGGCCAGGTCCAGGTTGCCTGCCAGCGCCTCGCTTCTGGCATAATCCAACAACAGGCCCACATCCTCGGGGAACCGCTCCATGGCCTCCTTGGACTTGGCGACAGCCGCCGCATAGTTGCCCTGTCCCAGCAGCAGCTGCGTTCTGGCATGATATCCTTCATAAAGCTCGGGCGCAGAGTGAATGAGTTCTTCCGCCATCTGCATGGCCTCCGCGGTCCGGTTCAGCCGGGCCAGAATGACCATTTTCTTGACCTTATATTCGGCCATGGATGGATCCTTCAGGATAGCCCGCGTCAGGTGGCGCAGAGCCATGTCATCCTGGTCCATTTGTTCATAGGCCAGCGCAATAAAAAACTGCATTTCCGCTTGATCATATCCGGCATCCAGCGCCCGGTTGTAGTTGCTCAGACACTCGCTCAGCTCATCCAGCATCAGGCAGGCGTTCCCCAGATCAAAATAAGTCCGGCCCTGGGTCTTATCAATCAAAAGGGCTTTTTTGAATTGTTCCTTGGCCTGCCGGTACTGCTTTTGCTTCATCAGCACGGCGCCCATGGCATTGTAGCTTTCCGCATAAGTAGGATCCAGCTCCTGCGCTCTGGCAATGACCTTGGCTGCTTCCTCCGGCTTCTGAGCCGCCAGCAGCATGCGCCCATTTTGCGTCAATTCCTCTACTTGCAGACGCACTTCGTCGCTTATCATGACCGATACTCCTTCCGACTCTCTATCCATACTCAACAATCCGTTCCCGCGGCCACCCGCTATTGCGGCATACTGCGGTGATAATTTCATCAACCCGGTCCGCCGGCAACAGGGAATTGATCACGGCGCCCTTTCGTATCTTATCATAACAGGGAACCGGCGTACCGTCCGCCGCGTATTCCGCGATCTGTATATGGAGAGTCCCGTAAATTTCCAGCCGTGCGATGCGTCGGTTAAAGCCGATTTTTGTAATATCCTTATACTGAACCGTATAAGACACCTGGCGGATTCTGGGCGTTCCATCCCGCCCTGCGGCCGGATAGCTGTCATAAAAGGCTGTCATTTCTTGCTCTCTGAAAATAAAGACGGCATCCATGGTGACGCCCCTGCTTCCGTCCCTGGTCCTGCTCAGGTACAAAATACACACCAGTGTAGGAATCGCCAGGACCTTGACGGCCCCTAACAGGGTATCACCCCGCAGGATTAAAACAATAACCACCAGGTAAACCACCCAGCAGAAAAAAATGGTCCACTTGATCCACGGCCTCAGCTGATAGAGCGGCCCTCGATAAGGCACGTTGATGGCAGCCCGCTCAGAAAAACAAAGTCGTTCCCGTTCCTGTAAATGATCCATCTGCAACTACCCCGCTGGCACTGCACAACGCAGGTCATGCATCCGTTTGGTAATTTTCTTTAACTCATCCGGAGTAAGGATTTCCTTGATTTCAGCTCCGCTGTCTATGGTGCTTTTTCCAAAGTCTACAAGCTCACCGAGATTAATGGCATTATCATGAGTCCCAGTGGCAATGGGATTCAGCCCCAAATTGGAAACCATGGTATAAATGGTGTCGTTGGCAATACCATCCATCAGGTCGGTAAAATGCTTAATGCCGTCCAGGCCCTTTCCAAGCTTATCGATATCAGAAAAATCAATCGCCTTGATATTATCCCATGCCTCAATGTGATCCGCCATCACGCTGGTTTTATACGCATGGAGCGAGTTCTTCAGCAGCGCTTTGATCTGGGTCGAATCTCCCGAACGCAGGGTGCTGAACACATTGCTGGCGCCATTCTTTATCTCGCTCCAGCGGTCTCCTATCATCGTTTTCCAGTTTCCGTTGGACAGGCCCTGCTTGATTTGAGAAAAAGTAAGGGTTTCAATATCCAAGTTCGGCTTTTTGCTCAGCCAGGTATATCCCTTTTTGACCAGCTCCGTTCCGCCGAGAACCAGAGAGGCAACGCCCAGTGCCGTCTCCGTTATGTCCAGGCCAGTCGCCAGGTTGTGCAGCGCTTGATTATCGGTGGTGCGCAGCCAGTCCGCCCCGGTATTGATATCGTTGGTACGCTTGGCCTGGCCAGGGTCTTCTGCGGCTTGTCCGCCGGCTCTGCAATTGTTGATAATATTGCATACGCCATTTCCGATGGCAAACAGGCCGGCGGCAATGCCGACCACCGCCGCTGCAATGGCCAGTGCAGGCCCGCCTGCCAGAATGGTGCCAATCGCCGCCAGGACGCTTGCCACCGAGGCCGCAATGGCCAGTGCCGCCGCGAGATTTTCCGTTAAGTAATACTTTCCGCCGTCGTACTCATACCAGAATTCTATACGATCCCATGCCTCACCTAAGGCATTCCCGCCCTTGTCCAGCAAATCGCCCAGAAAACGGCCCAAATCCGTGCTGTTTCCACTGGCTACACCCAAATAGCAAAGGGCCTCCCAGACTGGATTGACGCTAATATCATTGCGGGTTTTGAAGTCGCCTGTCAAACGGGAGATCAGGGAGGAAACCTGTTGGTCTGACTGCTTGCAATAATCCACCAGAGCATCCAGGCGCTCACTGAATTGTTTCAGGTCAGCGGATCGCCCCTCCATAAAATGAATTTTTTGGGTAATTGCCCGCTCGGCGCCGTAGATATTGGCGGTCTTTGCGCCTGTATAGTTGTCCAGATGCTCAGAAATTCGCCTTTGTAAATCATCGGCATATGCATCCATGCGATCTGCCACGGTTTTTGCTCTGTTGGATGCCCGGGACATATCGCTGTAATCAAAGATCGCAGCACTCATATGAAAGCGCTCCTCCTTCCATGGCTAGATACCGGCTGCTTCCGCCGCTTCAGCGGCTTCTGCCAGGCGGCGATATTCCTCAGCGGCATCCTCCGCTTCCTGTTTTTTGCGCTGCAATTCCCGGATTTCCTGAAGAAGGTAGTCGTCCGCCGTCGAGATTTGCAGATCAGAGTGGGGCATTCGCTCTTTTGCCTGATTTAATTCATCCATCCACCGGCCTGGTGCTGAAAGATTCAAAATCCCCTCATTGATGGCGTTGGCGCACTCGTCCAGCTTCTTGTTGATTCCAGATACGTTGTCATCAAATTCTGAATCCAGGCGGTTACGGGTGGTCGTCAGGTGCTTGATTTGCTTTTCATAGCGTTCGGCCTCTTCCTTCTTCTTGTCATACATTCTCCAATAATAGGATGCAGACATCCCTCAGTTCCCCCTCTTTCCCGCATCGGTTTATTGGGATGCCATGGTCATGCTCTGGCGCATATCTTCATCCGCACCGCCATAAGCGGCTTCGGCATCCACCAACGCATTGTACATCTCATCCAGGCTGTCCCCCAGGTCACCGATTTTCGCAACCAAAAGCTTATACTGGGTCTCAAATTCATCCCGTCCGCGCCCAACCCACTGGCTTTTGACTTTCTCTGTTGTGGTATTGATCCGCTCCTTGATATCCAGAAATGAATGAACCATTTGATACATTTGCTTTCTAGCGGCTACGATATATTCCATCTCAATCGTGCCTTGGGTTAACTTACTGGCGCCCATCTTCATAACTCCCCTTTCCACCAGACTGAATCGTCTTAAGCCGCATCAACGCGCCCTCCTGGAAGAAATACGCATCCCCCTTGGTGATGCTCCGGGTAAATTCTTTGCTCTGCTTCATATTGACCTCATAGAAGCGGCAATCCGACAGATTTCCGAACAGCAGGCCGCAGCGGTGCTCCCGCAGCTGCTTAAAGAACTCCGGCGCGTTGAAGGACAGAGCCGTATTCTCCAGACCGCTCACCAGCAGCAGGCCGCCGCATTTCTGCAAATCCTTCATGAGTTGCAGCAGCAGTCCGGCGGTCTCCTTATCCTTCATGGCATTTTGCAGCAATGTGCGGTCCTCCAAAACCACCACGAGCCTGGTATCCTGCTTCTTCTCCTGGCTGCGGCCGTGCAGATGGTCGCACAACTCTTCCACATAGGCAACGGCTTCTGCCGGATCACTGCAATAGCCGTGTACCATGCCGTATTTCTCAATGCCCTCCAGCTCACGGCTGCTGTTATCAAAGATATAGACCTCCGTGGGGTGGAGCACAATCGTGCGCTGCAATTCCTCTAAAAACGCCATGAGGAAACCCCGCCGTCCCCCATGATCGCTGCCCAGCAGCGCACAGGTAACACACTGGAACAAATCCAGGCAGACAAATTCCACCTGATTATAGTCCAGTCCGATGGGCAGGCAGCCAGGCGTACGGAACAATTCAGGATGCTCGGTAAATACCTGCTCCAACGGCAGGGCATCGGGCACCATCGGGATGGGGACAGCCGCTCCTTCGGTCTCCCCGTTGCGGGCTTCGATAAGGCTGCGCAGCGCTTCCACCCGCTCGATCTCACGCAGCGAAGCGCCTGTCAGCGCAATCTGACACTCCAGAATCTGTTTGTCATGCAGGGTAAGGGCCCGTCCGGCAATGGGCTTGGGTGTCAGGCGGCTCCTCCCCAGCAGAGTGCTGTACTCACTGCTGTCGGTACAGGTAAAGACGATTCTCCGGTTAAAGTTGGCCTGGGACTTATAGCTCAATCCGTTTGCCTGGGAGGCGGTCAGGACAAAGGAAATACCCACGCTCAGCCCTTCACGGGTCAGGACCAGCAAACTGTCCATGAGCTTGTCATAGTACTCCCGGAAGGCGGAAATGTTGTCCAGCAAAACCACAATCTGAGGAATATCCCGGAAACCCGCCTCCAGGTAGTCGCTGTAAGTACCCACGCCTCGTTCCGCCATATGGCTGCGCCGCTGCTCCACACACCGGAAAAGCAGCTTGAAGAGATTTTCCATGCGCTCTTCCTCGGTAGCAAGCACCACGCCTCCCACATGCCGGGCATCCTCCAGCACCTTGAGCGACATATTGCCGCAGTCAATCAGATACAAATTGACATCCTGTACAGAATAGGACTGGATGATTGCGGTGGCAATGGTCCGCAGCAGGGTGGTTTTCCCCATCTGCGAGGAGCCCACCACAAATGTGTTGGCGGCCGTCAGATCCAGAACCAGCGGGTCCTGGCGCTGTTGGTCGGGATTGTCCATCCAGCCCACCGCCACCTGGATTCCGCTTCCGCCCACAGGCTGATGCAGCTGCGCCAGCTCCAGCGCATCGGAGAGGGGGGGCAGGCAAATTCCGGGCAAGGGCTGAATTCCTTGCTCGGCGCAATAGGCGCCAATATGGCTTACCATAGCCTCAAGCTGGCTGACGTCGCTGCCTGTATGGGCATCAATTTTATTGGAATAGATCAGCTCCCGCTTACCCCAGGGGTTGACCTCGCTGATCTGGTAGATTTGGCTCTTGGCGCTCTCCAAATCGGGAATGGGCGCGCCGCCGTAGGCGGACTGAAATAGTTCAAATATTTCGTTGTTGCCGACCTGGAAATAGGCCCGGCCGGGCTCTTTGATCTCCGCGGCCAGAGGCGACTTGAGCACCTCGTTGCTGTCCTCCTTGCTCTGGACCTTCAAGCACAGGCGGAATTTGGAGTTGGCCCAGATCTGGGCGTCCACAACGCCGCTGGGCTTTTGGGTGGCCAGAATCAGATGGACGCCAAGGGTACGACCAATCCGGGCGGCGCTGATGAGTTCCTTCATGAATTCAGGAAACTCATTTTTCAGCTCCGCAAACTCGTCTACAATAATGATGAGGTGGGGAAGGGGCTGGTTTACATTGCCGCTTTTGTACTGCTTGATGTAATCGTTGATGTGATTGACACCAGAAGCGGCAAAAATTTCCTGTCTCCGCAGTAATTCCGCCTTGATGGAGCGCAGGGAGCGGTCGATTTCCCGTCCGTCAATATTGGTAATGCTGCTGAGCAGATGGGGCAGGCCGTGAAATTGGTTGGCCATTCCGCCGCCTTTGAAGTCGATGATCAGGAAGCCGACGTCATAAGGGTGAAAGAGCGTGGACATAGACAGAATGTAGGTCTGTAAAAGTTCGCTCTTACCCGAGCCGGTGGTGCCGGCTACCAATCCATGGGGCCCGTGGGCGCTGGCCTTGTCGCCAATATCCAGGCACACCAGTTCTTTTTTCCGGTCAATGCCAATGGGGGCGGACATACTGCGGAACACTTGAGCGGTGCGCCACCGGGTCTCCAGGTCCAGATCCTCTGCCGCCATAATGCCAAGCAGTTCAAACAAGGTAATATGCTGTGTCAGTTCAGACTCCAGGGAGATTTCTTCCACTTTTACGGCGGACAATTTCTGTATGGCGGCCAGGCATGCGCTGGAATCGGGACAGGTATAGGTAAAGTCCACCTTATTTACCGCCTGCGCCGAGGAAAGGAGTGTCGCGCCGTGGGAGTCGTTCATGAGGAGCACCTCACCGCAGCCCCGCGGAAGCATTTCCCGGTGGGAGACAAAAAACACAAACGTACAGCCAAGTTGGGCCGCACATTCAAAATAGCGGGAAATGGGGTGCTTTTTCAGTTCATTGACCCCATAAACAAACACGACAAAATGCGGAGACAGCTGTATTTCCCCCTGCTGAGCGGCATCCTGTATCTGTTTTTCACGACTTGACAGATTTGCGTACAGCATTTCCAGCAGCGCGGAACGGCTTTCTTCGTCGCATCCGTAGCACCGCAGCTGCTCGCCTTCCTTTATGTGCGGAAGCCACCGCAAGGGGGCAAACTCCGCCGCCGCCTCATCTCCCAGCAGATAGATCAGGCGAATGTCTCTGAAAAAATGGCGGGCACACAGATCCAGGCTAAGATTCCACACCATTTGCCTGATGGCCTGGCCCATCCCCACCACGCCCAGACAGTTGTCAACGCGCAGCCCGGCGGTAATGGGGGCGTCATTCAGATAGCGGTAACGCTCGGCGGTCTCCTCCGGCAGACCCGCCAAAACGTCATCCTCCTGGTAAAATTCCTGGGGTGTGATTTTGACCGGGTTGGGCGCCGCAATTCTTCCCCGTCCCAGATAGACCTGGAGGTAATCCGGGTCCTCCTGGGAACGCTCAAACAGCCGCACGTCAAACGCATTGATACATCCCAGATCCTCTTCCAGATTGGTATAGATGTAATTCAGCTCATCCTGCTCCCGGCAGCGCAGCGCCTCAATCTTTGCGCACTTGTCCTCCAGATAGGCGCGGTACTCCCGCTGCCGTTTCTCCTCCTCCAGCCGGTCGTCCCGCTTATCCGCCAGATAAGTGGCCACGCTCATCACAATACCAATGGCCATACTGCACACGCTGTAAATGACAAAGGTGCCTCCGCTGCCCAAAATGCCCCGCAATACCACAAGGAGCACCAGCATCAACAGGGCAGGGATCAGAGAAAACAGCAGGCTGCGGCGCTTGCGCTCCTTTTTGGCGGAGGCGGGAAGAATTTCGATCTCTTCCTCCGGCACCTGGCGCTGAAAGCGCACGCTGCGGTTGAATTGCGGATAGACAAAGGTATTGCAGCTCTCCGGCAAATCGGTATAGGGCAGCCGGATGGTACAGGTGGGGAGATCATCCGTCAGCAACGTATTCCCCCGCAGGCAGAAGGAATATCCCGCCAGAGAAAAGAAGTCAAATTCCCGCACCGTCACCGGCCCGTCTATCAAGGCGCCGTTGAAACTGACACCGTACCGCGTTTTGTTGTCGCTCAGGCGAAGCCCGTCCGCCTGCCGCACCAGCGTAATGGTGTCCTGCCCAACCAGCTCGTCGTCCAGCAGGATATGCTGCCCCTGGCCGCCGATGCTGATGTGATCCACTCCGGAAAAATCCACCGCTCTGGTATAGCGCCGGGGCAGCCGTTCAAAGTCCAGCAGGAAGGAACAGCGGAACAGCTCCATATCCGAACTGCTGTACACGCTGAAATGCATACCATGTTCCAGCTTCAGGGATTGCAATTTCAGGACCCCATCTTGGGTTACATGGATATTCTCCGACGCGTGCAGCTGCCAGCTGCCTCTCTCCCGGGTAAATTCCAGATAAAAGTCCTCGAAAAACAGCTCTTTGCGATAGCGCATGTCGCAGGTGACACTGGTTCCAATCCGAAATCCATTTTCAGTGGCAGGGGTAAGCTCCGCTTCCCGATAGGAGTGGCGCATTTGCAGCACCAGCTTATATGAATTCTCCATCGTCCTCCCCCTATCTTGTAAAATGGATGATGGAGCCATCGCGCAGCCCGATTTCTCTCAGGGTGCGGTTGCCGCGCAGCAGCGCCGTGGGAAACTCGCAGGACAGATAGCACTGTGCCATCTGATCCACCGCAACGCCAAGGGCATAGGCCTGATTCAGCGCTACCAGCAATTCCCTTGCCGTCATATCCAGCGGCAGTTCCAAATCCACAGTACGTCCTCTCTTGTGCATTTGGAACTGCACAATTACATGGTCAGGCATAACACTCTCTCCTCTATTTATGGTGCCCGCGAAACTTTATGTATAACTTGGCCTAGACCAACCGGTAGGCCAGGCGCATAACCGCCTCCTGGTTTCCAATTTCATCCACACGGCTTCGCAGATGCGCAGGCAAATAGGGAATATATTCGGCCAGGTTGATTTTTCCCAACAAAGACTCTTTCAAATAGTTTTCCTCATCTTCACGGTAACGGCAACAGACAAACTGGAATTTTTCTCCGTCTCTAATGTTGATGTTGCGCAGCAGAGACTCGATCCGGCGGCAAGCCTGCTGCTCCTGACTAAGCAGAATCAGGACGGTGGAGCAGGCGCTCATCAGCACGGATTTCTCCTGAGTAAACTCTGAGGAACAGTCCAGAATAATACAGTGATAGCGATTGCTCTGCTGTAAATCCTGGGCAAGCTTTATCAGGTGGGTCAGGGTAATCCCGTAGCTTGTAAGTGAATTTTCAAAGGGCAGCAAATAGTCAAACCCACAGTGCCCAAATGCCTCCTGTCCCGGCAGCTCCGTTCCGTTGACTTCCCGCAGCAGCTGATTGCGGCATTGCGCATCCATAGTGGGCGGCTGCTGGGGCAGCAGGCTGGGAAAGCTCTGAATGGTCTCCGTATTGAGATATAGAACCTTCCGGTTGAGCTTTACCAACGCGGCGCACAGCCCCAGAGAGAGCGTGGTGCTCCCGATACCTCCCACAGGCGAATAAACACAGACCAGCCGGGTCTCCTGGCGCTGAGCCCCACAGGAGGCGGCCCGGTCCAAATAGGGAGCCAGTTCGTCAAAGAGGATCTTCATGCCTGTATATTTATATAAAATGCAGCCGCTCTTTTCCCAGCAGGTCTCCACAGGCACTTCGCTGAGCCGAATAATCGCTTCAATGCTGTGGCGGGTCAGCTCAGGCAGATAGAGCGCATCGTTTATGATAAGCAGATCCAATTTTTTCGGGGTCTCAAAATAGCTGCGGAAATAAGCAGGATCCGAAATCAACTGAATGTCAGCGACATCCCCAAAATATTCCAGAAAACGCAGCTCCAGAAGGGAAATATAGTCCTCATCCTGGTCAGCCAGCACAATCTGATACCTTGCCATTGTAAGCTACCCCCTGCATCGAATCTGCATCCTCCAAAATACCCTCTGTTATATTCTGGCGGTACAATTACTCACATACCAGCATAAACTCGCTGTTGGCCAGTCGGATCCTGTCCCCCACATGGACCGGGTAAGCAACTTGAGGCGTCAACCGGTTATTGTTGATAAAGGTTCCGTTTGCGCTGCCCAGATCCGTCAAAAAACAGGCGTTTCCCTGTACGCGGATGGCGCAATGCCGGCGGCTGATGGTTCGATTGAACATAATTGCCCCAGCTCCCAACTGGGGGTTTTTACCTAAAACAAGCTCTGCACCCAGTATGCGGATGGAGATCGGTTCGGGCGTCCCCACACCCACCAGGGTAAAGCCTGCTCCGCGGGAATCCCGGCCTGCTTTTTTGCCAAACAGCTTTTGAAAAAAGCCAGGATTTTTTTGTTCCCCCGCCGGCGGCGCGGGGGCAGGAGGCGGAGGAGGATTATTTTGCTCCTGCTGAGAACTTTTGCAAAAGAAACCCTCCTGAATCTGATGGCGCAGCTCCCGCAGGGATGCGCCTGATTGAAATGCGTCATCCAGCATGTGGACGCGGGCCTGTGTAATCCACTGTGAGCCATGCAGCAGCTTATGAACTTCCTGCCGCAAGCGGTTCTCAAACTCCGCCCTGCTCTCCAGCTTGCCCCGCGCCTTGACCGGAAAATACAGCAGCAGCACCTTTAACCGGTTGCAGTCGATGAAAATGTCCTCCGGCTTCAAGCTCACATTTTCATACTGCAAAAATCCGATGTCGTAGACCTGCTCCACCACCGCAAGAAGATCGCACAAAATGGCGCATAGCTGTTCAAAACTCAGCTGCGCCAGCAGCCCGTCCAGGCTGGTATACTTTGAAATCTCATATGTAATTTTAACCCGGCCATTGTATCCCGATTTGTAGCCGCAGAGCAGACTGGCCCCAGATGTGTTTTGCAGCACCTTATATCCAATCTGATCCAGGCTTTCTTCATCAGGCAGGAGCAGATTGATTTTTTGATTGTCTCGGATATACTGCACGTCCGTCTGCATGTTGGGATCATACATTTCCTATCATTCCTTTGGCATTCAAGCTTATGGGAGGGCCCCGCACAGAAGCGGTCCGGATTCAGGGGAGCAGAAATCGCATTTCGTAGCCGTTTTCCCGGCGCAGTATCAGGCATTCATCAGACAGGTCAACGGTGTCCTCATTGGCCCCCAGCGCATCATCTGTGCGGAGATAAATTGCGGTGATGTTGTCACTCTCACCCCGGTCCTTGGCCTGTTGTATCATCTCCAGCAGGCACCGGTCGGCCTTGCTCTCCGTCCCCAGCTGCTGGGGAGCCATTCTGCGAAGCAATTCTCCCTGGCTATAGCTGCGATAAAAGCCGTCGCTGCACAGTAAATACCCGGAATTGGGATAGACCCTGCCCTGAGCATATTGGGGCAGAAGGGTTGACTGGCCCCCCACGCAGCGGGTCAGGACATTACGCCGGGTGTCCTGCCTTGCCTGCTGCGGGGTCAGCAGGCCTTGCTCCACCTCCCGCTGCACCAGGGTGTGGTCCCGGGAAATCTGGTCAATCCGCTCTTGGGTCAACTGATAAATCCGGCTGTCCCCTACGTTGACCGCATAATAGGAGCCATTGCTCATCAGCAATGCGGCCACGGTCGTACCCATTTTATTGCCCATGCGCTGGCTGTACTGGAATATTTGCCGGTTGACCTGCTGCAGCACGCAGTCCCAGGCATGCTGGATGTGCTGCAGGGAAATCTGCTGCGTAAACAGCTCCGGCACCTTCTGGTCAAACCACTGGAGAAACGTATGCACAACGGTATTGCTGGCAACTTCGCCGCAGGACATGCCGCCTACTCCGTCACATACCACGGCAAAGACAATTTCATGAAATCCATTGCAGGCAACGCGAAGTCCATATGCGTCCTGATTTTGCATTTTTCTGGTTCCGATATCGGTCTTAATCGCATAACTTGTACCCATCTGCATTTCCACCTGTTCTGCGCCGATACTTGCGGTATAGGCGGACAGGCTCCCACTGGCCAGGCACAGTGCGCTCTACACCTTTAGTACCATTGCGGTGATATTATCGGTTCCTCCACGTTCCAGCGCCATATTGACCAGCTGCTGCACACTTTCCAAAGGGGATTCACAGGCCAAAGCCAGTGTCAGCTGATCGTTGTTCAAGCAATCGCTCAGTCCATCGGAGCACAGCAGAATACGCTGCCCTGGCTGGAGCCTACGATAGGCGCAGCTGGGCGCGGGGTCATATTCTCCGCAATCCATACCAAAATATTGGGTCAACTGATGGCTGCGGGGATCAGACGGAGAAAGAGGTTGTCCGTCTGTCAAGCCCATAAGTTCCGCTTCGGCCGCGACCGTATGATCCTGGGTAAGCTGCTGCAGCTTGCCCGCCTCCAGCAAATAGATCCGGCTATCCCCTAACCCATATGTATATATGCCGTTTTCCCGGATAGCCGCTATGACAATCGTACTGCCCATGCGGTACTTCCGCTCCTGGCAGAATTGCCAGAGCTGTTTACTCAGCCTGCTGAGGATGGCGCTGCCCTCTTTCTCGGGCTGCGCCCCCCGCAGGAAGGCGTCCCTGCTTTCATGAATCCAAGAAACCGCCACCAGGGACGCCATCTCTCCGTACTGCTGGCCCCCCATACCGTCACAAACGGCAAAGAGGGCAGGCTGATTTCTGGAATCGCTTAGCAGCTGATTCCGGTCCTTGTTCTCCAGATGTTTCCAGGTTCCATCCAGGTAATAATTATCCTCGTTATTGCCGCGGCCACCACCGATATGGCAGCACACAGCCGCCTCTATCTTTCGCTCAGAACCAATCATACTTCTCTGTTAAGCGGGAAACAATCAGCAGTCCCTGCTCCCGGCTGAGATTCGTCGTGGGCGAGAAGGTGTCTGCGCTGCTCCCCTTCATGATGTTATTTTGATAACAATACGCCACATAAGGAGCGGCCCAATCGGAAATCTCGGCGGCGTCTTTATAGTAGGTCATGCTGCTGACCTTGGTGGGCACATTGGCGCCCTCCACCACGTTCAGGAACGTACACAGCATTTTGGCTGCCTCCTGCCGTGTCAGGGGCTTATCCGGAGAGAAAGTCGTGCCGGAGGTACCGCTGATCAGCTTTAGATTGTAGGCGCGTACAATGTCGTCCTTAAGCGGATGGTCTTGAATGTCCTTGAACTTCCCCTGATTGTTGGTTGCGGAAAGAGTGCTATTGCGCAAATCCTGATACAGGCTGACCAGCAGATGTGCAAATTCCGCTCTGGTGATGTTGCCCTGATAGGAATTCCACAGCAGCGGCGGAACAACCCCTTTATCATACAGAACTCCAACTTCCTCCCGCGCCCAGCTGCTGACAGAGTCTAAGCTATTGGTATGATACATACCGGCATCCGCAACCGTAGCCGTTATGCGCTGAGGCGTTTCCGCATTGACGTTTTTCTTGGTGCCCAGCTGATAGTTTTTGTTTCTGCCCCAGGCGTACACCGCGCCGCTTTCCGAAGTAAACAGGCAGTGATAGGTGCCGCAGGCAATGCCAATAGGCACCGAACCGGACGGAAGGCTTATGATCTTGGGGCTGGTCTGACTGATGACCGCGCCATTGATGCCCAGCTGTCCATATTCGCCATAGCCCCAGCTATAAATCTTCTTGTCCTTGGTCAGCGCCAACGAGCAGTCGGTGCCCGCGGCCACCTGCGCGGCATTTTTGATACTTTTTACCACGACAGGTTCACTGGAATCCTCTGTGGTTCCGTCTCCCAATTGTCCGTAACCGTTGCTGCCCCAGGCGTATACCGTGCCGTTGCTGCCTATCGCCAGAGAATGGCTGTATCCGGCTGCGATGTCTATGATGTTAAACAGACCGTTTAGCTTTTGGGGCTTCGTGCTGTCCTGGGTGGTTCCGTTCCCCAACTGACCGCTCCAATTTCCCCCCCAGGCATACACCTCTCCGTTGGTGGTAAGCGCCAGGAAATGGCTGCCGCCCGCGTCAATGGCCACAATGTCTCTTAAACCGGAAACCTGTGCGGGCTTTCCGCCTACGCTCCATTGCCATACGGTACCGTCGCCGGCTAGAGCCAGGATATCCATCTGGCCTGCCGCAATAGCTACCACGTTGGACAGCTCATTCACGGCGGTGGGTGTCTCCTGCTGGCCGCCGCCCCAGGTATATACCGTACCATTATATTTCAGCGCAGCAGAAAAATTGTAGCCGGCAGCCACAGAAACCACGTTATCCAGCCCTTCCACCGTTTGGGGCGCAGTTATCTGCTCTTTGTCGGGTATGCCCAGCTGATATTCCTGATTGGAGCCGCAAACCTGAACGGTGTCCTTATCAGTCAGGATAATGCTATGGGACATTCCGCCATCTACCACCACGTTCTGGCGATTGGTTCCGACTGCCTGCACGGGCGTCACGGTGATGCATAACGCAAACACTGAGGCCAGGGCAATGAACCGTTTCCACTGTTTCATCATGACAGTTCCACCTTTCTTCTTTTCTCCACTCGGAGAGAAATCCTTATTCTTGTTATGATGTATGCTGGCTTCCATGCTTCAGCTTACCGACACGGTACACCGGGCGCTGTAACCGCCGCAACTGGCTGTGATCACGGCCGTCCCCGGGCCAACCGCCGTTACATATCCCGAACTGGTGACTGTTGCCACCGCAGGATTGGAGCTGGACCAGCTGATGCTCTCATTGGTGGCGTTTGAGGGAGACACCGTTGCAGACAGACTGGCTCCGCCCCCTACATCCAGCACGATGCTGCCTCTGGAAATGCTTACACCGGTCACCGACACCGTGCTGGACGTAGGCTTTGGTGTGGGGGCTGGCGTGGGCTTGGGTGTAGGTTTCGGCGTGTGCTTCGGCTTGGGTGTGGCCTGCGGGGTTGCTTTTGCGGATGCCTGCGGAGTGGATTGTGCCGCTGTTGGAGTGGGCGTTGGTGCAGTTGATTCTGCGGGAACGCCACTTACCGTTGCCACCTGGGAAACCACTGTCCAGTCCTCCACCGGATTGCCACTGGCCTCCAGGTTAGACAGCTGTGTCAACTGACTCAGCGGAGAAAGATCAGTAATCTGATTGCCGCTGATGTTGAGATAACGCAGATGGGTCAATCTGTCGGCAAAGGCCACCGAAGTCAGGCCGGTATTGCGCAGGTCCAGATTTTCCATGCTTGCAGGAAGCTGTTCCAATACGCCCACATCCATGATCTGACAGTTCCCCAGATTGAGGGAGATCAGCTCAGGCAGCTCGGCAAGCATAGAAAGATTATTCACAGACTGACCGCTGATATCCAATATACTCAGATTAGACAGATATTCCAGACCAGAGAGATCCGAGACAATGATTCCGGTCTGCGTTCCGAGCCTCAGTTCGGTAATCTCCCCAAGCTGCGCCATTTCCAGAGGCGCCTCCGGTGAGAGGTCCAGTTCGGCCCGGATAGCGGCAGCCAGACCGCTGTCCGGGAACTGGAGCGTGGAAGTAGATACAGGGGTCGGCATGGCACTCTGTATCGCCGCCGAAACGGTAGTAACCGGAGTAGCAAGGTCTTGGGCGCCTTCCTCTCTGGCTTGCTGACCCATCAGCAATATGCCGGCAACGATAGCGACAGCCGCTGCACCTCCCACGCCTAAAAACAAAGGCAATTTACTCTTGTGGGACATACCTCTGTCAAGGGGCTGCCCAGAAGGGACATGTGTTTCCTGCTGCATTCTTCCCGCCTGAGCAGCAGCTCCGCCATGACCTGCAGCGTCCTCCTGAGGAAGAAACACGGTAGCTTCCTCCGCGTCCTCCTGGGGAAGAAACACCGTTTCCTCTCCCGCACCCTCCTGCGGGAGAAACACGGTTTCCTCTCCCGTACCCTCCTGTGGGAGAAATACGGTCTCTTCTCCCGCACTCTCTTGTGGGAGAAATACGGTTTCCTCTCCCATATTCTCCTGCGGGAGAAACACGGTCTCTTCTCCCGTACTCTCTTGTGGGAGAAATACAGTTTCCTCTCCCGCATTCTCCTGTGGGAGAAATACGGTTTCTTCATCCCCGCTTTCCGGAGACAAGTGTGCAGACTCACGGCCGGATGGCGCCTGTGTTCTGGGTCCAGACAGTTCACCGTCCGCAGTATGCGGCGACTGCACTGCTGCTTTTCCAAAAACAACTGCGGCTGCCTGATCCGGCGGCAACTGGGCAATATAGCGTTGCAGCGCCTCATACATTTCTTTTGCATCCTGATAGCGGTCCTGAGGCTGATAGGCGCAAGCCCGCAATACAATGGCAGCCAGCGAGGGGTCGGCCATGGCAGGGGCAGGGAGAGGCTCACCTTGCATTCTGCGCCGCTGGGCCAGATTATTGTCATCATAGGAAATAACCGCAGGCGGCGGGGGAAGAAAGGGGCTTCGATTTCCGTTAAGCAGACGGTACAGTACCAGCCCCAGGGAATAAATATCCACTCGGAAATCCCCTTCGCCGCCTCTGGCCACCTCGGGGGCCATAAAAGCAAAGGTACCTTTCACCGACATGCTGTTTACTGTTTTTTCCATGGTGCGGGCCACACCAAAATCACCCAATTTAAAGTGTCCGCTGCTGTGAATAAAAATATTGGCCGGCTTGATGTCCCGATGTATGATTTTCTTCTGCTGCAAAACGGTAAGCGCCGTACACATGTCGCAGCCGAGCCGCACAACATCCGCAACGGTCAGCGCCTGGCTGCTGATGTAGTCCGGCAAACTGGTCAGCAGTTCCATTTTGATAAAAATATCATAGCCGGGCTCAGATTCCCGGGGGATGACCTTGTGCTCTTCATAGGAAACGATATTTGAGTTTCCCTTCAGCTCATAGTTAATGCTAATTTCGGCCATAAGAGAATGGAGCACTTGTTCGTAATAATTGTTTAAGGTAGCGTCGTCAGTGACCAATCCCTCGCTATATAGTTCCTTGGTCTGGTTTTCATCGTTGGGAATTCCGATGTATTTAATGGCAGAATAATAGTGCTTTCCCAACTCTACCTTTTCCGCCAAATATACCTTGCCATACGACCCCTGCCCCAAAACCCGTATGGTGCGCCACTCGCCCCAAAGTGGCTCAAATGCTCGAATATTGTGCATTTTATCACCTCAAAGCAGGTATAGCCCGGAAATCTTATACCTACCCTTTTACTCGATATTGTGTAT
>NHCFR00700__coassemble_951_pt1 | contig 48642 bp, 53 predicted proteins | sample NHCFR00700__metabat2_low_PE_032 | metagenome-assembled genome bin NHCFR00700
CCATTCCTCTGTGGAAGAGCCAGATGGTGCTGGCCCTGGGGCTGGAGCACTCCCGTCAGGCCACCGCCGCCCAGAACGCGGTGACCAACATGACCAACGAGCTGCTGCAGAAGAACGCCGACATGCTGAAGATGGGCACCATTGAGACCGCCCGGGAGGCCGAGCGCAGCGTGGTGGATATCCAGACTCTCCAGCACACCAACCAGCAGCTCATCTCCACCCTGGACGAGGTCATGAAGATCCAGCAGGAGGGCGCCCAGAAACGGCGGGAGGCCGAGGTGGAGCTGGGAAGAATCGAGGGCGAGTTGAAGCAGAAGCTGCTGGAGCTGCGGGGTTAACCCATGAAATTTTTCAAGAGCTACACCGGCGGCCTGGTGGTGCTGGCAGTGGTGATCGTGCTGTCAGTGCTGCTGGGGTCCCACCGGTCTCTGGTGGGCGAGCGGGCCAAAGTGGAGGCGCAGTTTGCCTCCATTGCCGGGGATCTGCAGGACTGCCTGGACATCACCGCCAATGTGCTGACGGTGGGGGGGCGCTACCTGGAGGAGGACGAGCTGGCGGGACTGGAGGGGAGCCGGAATATGCTCTCCGACTGGCACGGCATCTCCAGCGGCTACACCGCCTATACCAGACTGCAGGAGGAGGCGTCCGCCGTGCTGGACGCCCTGGAGACCTGCGCGCTTACCGACAAGGACCGGCAGTATGTCCAGGGCTTCCGCACCGACCTGGCCGCCGAGGCGGATACCATCGCCCGGGACGGCTACAACGCCGCGGCGGAGCAGTTCAACCGCAAGGTGCTGGGAGCCTTTCCCGCCAATATCCTGTCCCGGTTGACCTTTGTGGCGGGGGCGGAGCTCTTTGCATAGGAGGGAACCATGAGACGGAAATTTTGGAACGTGCTGCTCTGTCTGGCCCTGGGGCTGGGGCTGCTGTCCGTCACCGCCGGGGCGGTGGTGGAGCCCACCGAGGCCTTTTACGTGGCGGACTACGCCGACGTGCTCAGTGCCGACACCGAGCAATATATTATTGACAAAAACCAGACCCTCTTTGACACCACCGGCGGGCAGATCGTGGTGGTGACGGTGGAATTCATGGACGGCATGGATTCCGCCGACTACGCCATGCAGGTGGTGGAGAACTGGGGCGGCATCGGCGACGTGGACCGGGACAACGGCTTTCTGCTGGTGTACGCCGTGGGAGAGAACAAGGTGTGGGCCATGACCGGCTCCGGTCTGGAGGACGCCCTGCCCGCTTCCCAGATAGAGCGGTATCTGGAAGAGTATTTTTACGACGACTATGACGCCCAATCCTATGACCGGGGCACCCGGGACTTCTTTGACGCCATCTATGCCTGGTATGAGAGCTATTATGCCGGCAATACCGGCGGCGGGGAACAGGACTTCCACTATTACCCCGAGGCGGAGCCGGATTATGTCTATGGCTACGTGGGGCCGGTGTTCGGATTTGGTGTGTTCGGCCTGATGGGCCTGATCATCCTGCTGGTGATCCTGGCCTGCCTAACGGACGGCATCAGATACCGGCGCTACCGCCGGCGCTATCTGATGCCCGGCATGCCCCCTCCGCCCTATGTGTACCGCCCCTTTATCTTCGGGCGGCCCCACCGGCCCAGGCCGCCCCGTCCGCCCATGGGCGGCGGCTTCCGGAGCGGCGGCAGTTTCCGCGGCGGCGGTACGGGCCGCAGCGGCGGTGGTTTCCGCAGCAGCGGCGCAGGCCGCAGTGGTGGTGCGGGCCGCCGTGGCGGCGGGTTCCGAAGCGGCGGCAGTTTCCGCGGCGGCGGCGCCGGACGCCGGTAACAGTACGTAGATACGTCCTGGAGGGATTCTTCCTCCGGGACGTTTTTTTCTCCGTGACATCAAACCGACACAACTGGGTGTTATCCTGAGGAGGAGGAGGGAAGGAATATGGAAGAGCAGGTGCTGCTGGCCGAGGACGAGGAACGGATGCGGACCATCGTCCGGGACTATTTTCAGGCCCACGGGGTGGGCTGCGACCTGGCAAAGGATGGGGCGGAGGCCCTGGAGCTGCTGCGGCAGCGGGACTACGACGCAGTGCTGCTGGATGTGCTCATGCCGGAGGCCGACGGCTTTACGGTGTGCCGGACGGTGCGGGAGCACAGCCGGGTGCCCATCCTGTTCCTCACCGCTCTGGGAGAGGAGCGGGATATGCTCCGGGGCTATGGGCTGGGGGCGGACGACTATATTACAAAGCCCTTCTCTCTGGCGGTGCTGCTGGCCAAAACCCGTGCCCTGATCCGCCGCAGCCGGGGGGAGGAGGGCGAAACGCTTACCTGCGGAGCCATTGCGCTCCAGCCGGCCCTCCGCCGGTGTACCGTGGGGGAGGCGACGGTGGAGCTGGCGCCCCGGGACTACGCTCTGCTGCTTTGCCTCACGCGCAACCAGGGCCAGGTTCTCAGCCGGGCTCAGCTGCTGGACAAGGTGTGGGGCATTGACTTTGACGGCGGCGAGCGGGCGGTGGACGTGCGTATCCGGGCCCTCCGGGCCGCCCTGGGTCCGGCAGGAAAGCAGATCCGGACGGTATTCAAGGCGGGCTACAAGCTGGAGGAGGGTTGAACATGAAGCGGTTCAAGGCGCTGTGGAAGGGAGCACTTCCTCTGTTTCTGGCCTTCTGGGCAGCCATGATGGCCATTCTGGCCTGGCTGAACCTCCAGACCCAGGAGGAGCGCATCTCCCGGCTGGTGTCCTCTGCCCGGCGGGATGTGGAGCGGAGCTATGAGGAGATCTGGACCGGCGGTGCGGAGGAAGAGCGAAAGACGATGATCCTGACCTGGCGGCTGGCCAGCCAGACTCTATGGGAGTATCATGGCTTTGCCGTATTCCGGGTGTATGACGGCAGCGGGGAGGAGCTGGCCCGGAGCCAGCTGGCCCAGGGGACGGCCTGCCCTTTTGGTACAGGGGTGTATAGCTGGTATCTCCAGTTGGACCCGGTACTCAGTGAGGAGGAGCAGCTGGCTCTGGCGGAGCTGCTGCGGGGCGAACCGCTGCTGGGGGACTTTCGCGGCACGGCGGGCGGCGTCTATGAGGCGGGGGAGCGCACGGGCCTGTACTGTGAGGTCACCGGCGTGGTGGACGAGGAGCGGCAGGTGATCTATCCCCGCACCATCACTTATGTCTACGAGGACCATACGGTGACCCTGGTGGACAGCGACAGCGACTTCTTTGCCGGCAAAGAGGAGGAAACCCTCCAGTTTGACGCGGTGTGGCTATCCTCCGCCCTGGTGGGGGTGCGCGCATCCCCCAAAGAGCTGCTGGGCTATTACCGGCAGGCGGAGGAGAAGCTGGAGCGGCTGCTGGAGGGGGGAAAGCCCAGCCTGAACAGTGTCTCCAGCAGCAGTGACGGCAGCAGCTGCGCCCCTATTGGGGGCGAGGCCGTTCTGGCCTCCTCCTATACCTGCGCTCCGGTGCGGACGGCCTTGATGGGCCTGGGGCCGGTAACGGTGCTCACCCTGCTGGCGGCGGTGGCGGCGGCTCTGTCCATCGACCGGCGGCAGCGGGAGACGCTCCGGCGGGAGCGGGCCTTTACCCGGGCGGCGGCCCATGAGCTGAAAACCCCTCTGGCGGTACTCCGGGCCCACGCCGAATCCCTGAAGGAGGACATCGACCCGGCCAAACGGGAGGAATATCTGGATGTGGTGCTCTCCGAGACCGACCGTATGACCGCGCTCACCGGCGCTCTGCTGGATCTGGCCCGGCTGGAGCAGGGCGAGGCTCTGGTCCGGGAGCCGGTGGAGCTGTCCGCCCTGGTGAAAGGGGTCTTTGACCGGCTGGCCCTGCCTTTGGAGCAAAAGGGAATAGAATGGAAGCTGGAGCTGTCTCCGGTTTGGACGGAGGGGGACCGGGTCCGGCTGGAGAGCGTGGCGGATAACCTGGCCTCCAACGCCCTGCGCCACGGCGTGTCTGGCGGGAGGCTCACCGTGACATTGGAGGAAAAAGGCGGGAAAGCGGTGCTGACGGTGGACAACGACGGGGAACCGGTCCCTGAGGACCAGCTGGCCCGGCTGTGGGAGCCCTTCTACCGGGGGGACCGGAGCCGCGGCCGGGATACCGGCGGCACCGGCCTGGGTCTGGCCATCGTCAGGGCGGTAGTGAAGGCCCATGGGGGAGACTGCGCCGTGTCCAACCGGGACGGCGGCGTAATTTTCCGGGTGTGGCTCCCCAGCTTGCAAAGCGACCAGTGATGTGATATGATACCTTCACCATAAAGAGATTGTGAGGGATTACCCATGGGATTTAACCGCCCGGAGGCAAAGTATCGGGCCAGAATGGCCATGCAGGGTGCCTACCCGCACCCCATGCTGGTGACGCTGGTATATGTGCTGCTCACCGGCGTCATTACCAATGTGATCATGTTTTTTGTGTCCGATCCGTTTACCACGGCCTATCTCTACATACTGGACGGGGCGGATGTGGATGAGGTCTACCGCTATATTCTGACCGGCCCCCGGGTGACGGTCTATCTGCTGGTGCAGCTGCTGATCACGCTTTATTTGTGGGTCATGCAGTTCGGCTACACCGCCTACGGCCTGGGCCTGGCCCGGCGGACGGGACCGGGCTATCGTACCCTGCTGGAGGGCTTCCTCAACCTGGGCAAGGCCCTGCTGGTCAGCTTCCTCACCGCCCTGTTCACCGCCCTGTGGGGCCTACTGGGCATGGTGCCCGGTATTGTGCTCACCTTTGTGGGGGCCCTGATGGGACCGATGGGCCTGGGACTTGTGATCTTGGCCATGTTTATGATGATAGGCGGCTGCTTTGCGCTGGAGATCGTCATGTCCTATCGGTACCGCCTGGCCACCTACTATCTGCTGGACCACCCCGATATGGGCGTTCTGGAGTCCATCTCCAACAGCAAGCAGACCATGCACGGCAAAAAGGCGGACCTGTTTGTGATGGACCTGTCCTTCCTGGGCTGGCTGATTCTCTCCGTCTTTACCCTGGGCATCCTGGGCCTGTGGGTATCGCCCTACCTGTGTGCCAGCGAGGCCAACTTCTACCATTGGGCGGTGAACGGCGTATTCCCCGGAGATGATGGCATTGGGAAACCCTCCTTTGGCGGGCAGCTCCCCGGCGGTCCCACCTCCGGCGGGCCGGACTCCGACAGTTCCGACAGCTCCGGCACCTATCACAGCCCCTACGGCGACTGACGGCAAAAAACGCCGGACTGCCTGTTTTGGCAGTCCGGCGTTTTTCCTTTATTCCAGCACCGCGCCTCTGGCGGCGGAGGTGACCAGCTTGGCGTACCGGGCCAGATAGCCGGTTTTGACCTTGGGCTCGGGGCATACCCACTTGGCGCGGCGGGCGGCCAGGGTGGCCTCGTCCACGTTCAGCGTGATGGAGCAGCTGGGGATGTCGATGGAGATGATGTCCCCCTCCTCCACCAGGGCGATGGGGCCGCCCTGGGCGGCCTCGGGGCAGACGTGGCCGATGGAGGCGCCCCGGGTGGCGCCGGAGAACCGGCCGTCGGTGATGAGGGCCACGCTCTCCCCCAGACCCATGCCGCAGATGGCGGAGGTGGGGTTGAGCATCTCCCGCATGCCGGGTCCGCCCTTGGGACCCTCGTACCGGATCACCACCACGTCGCCGGAGACGATCTTGCCCTCATAGATGGCGGAGATGGCCTCCTCCTCGGAGTTGAATACCCGGGCGGGGCCGGTGTGGCGCATCATCTCGGGGGCCACGGCGGAGCGCTTCACCACGCAGCCCTCGGGGGCCAGGTTGCCCTTGAGCACCGCGATGCCGCCGTCGGCGGAGTAGGGGTGCTCGATGGGCCGGATCAGTTCCGGGTTCCGGTTGACCACCCCCTCCAGATTCTCCTCCAGGGACTTGCCGGTGCAGGTCAGCACGCTGGTGTCCAGCAGGCCTTTCTTGGTCAGCTCCTTCATAACGGCGTACACGCCGCCGGCGCCCTCCAGGTCTTCCATGTAGGTGTCCCCGGCGGGGGCCAGGTGGCACAGGTTGGGGGTCTTGGAGGAGATCTCGTTGGACATGTCCAGATCCAGCTCAATGCCGCACTCGTGGGCGATGGCGGGCAGGTGGAGCATGGTGTTGGTGGAGCAGCCCAGGGCCATGTCCACCGTCTCGGCGTTGTGGAAGGCGGCGGGGGTCATGATGTCCCGGGGCTTGATGTCCTTCTCCACCAGCTCCATGATCTGCATGCCCGCGTGCTTGGCCAGCCGCAGGCGGGCCGACCACACGGCGGGGATGGTGCCGTTGCCCCGCAGGCCCATGCCGATGGCCTCGGTGAGGCAGTTCATGGAGTTGGCGGTGTACATGCCGGAGCAGGAGCCGCAGGTGGGGCAGGCGTTGTTCTCGTAGTCCTCCACGCCCTCCTCGTCCAGCTTGCCGGCCTTATAGGCGCCCACCGCCTCAAACATATGGGAGAGGCAGGAGCGGCGGCCGTCGTTGAGCCGGCCGGCCAGCATGGGTCCGCCGGAGCAGAAGATGGTGGGGATATTCACCCGGGCGGCGGCCATCAGCAGGCCGGGCACGTTCTTGTCGCAGTTGGGGATCATCACCAGTCCGTCAAACTGGTGGGCCAGGGCCATGGCCTCGGTGGAATCGGCGATCAGATCCCGGGTCACCAGGGAGTATTTCATGCCGATGTGGCCCATGGCGATACCGTCGCACACGGCGATGGCGGGAAACTCCACCGGGGTGCCTCCGGCGGCCCGTACACCGGCCTTTACCGCCTCGGCAATTTTATCCAGATTCATATGTCCGGGCACGATCTCGTTATAGGAGCACACCACCCCGATGAGGGGGCGCTCCAGCTCCTCCTTGGTGTAGCCCAGAGCGTAAAACAGGGAGCGGTTGGGGGCGCGCTCCACCCCGCGGGTCACATTATCGCTGCGCATGGCAAGCCCTCCTTGCGGTTTATTCGTCGGAGTTTATTATAGCGCAGCAATGTGTGAAAAGAAAGATAGCTATGATACAATCTTTCACAATTATGTGTCCAGCACAAAATAGGCCAGCTGGCTGCTCTGGGGATCGTACAGGGCGATGGTGCAGTTGAGGGGGAAGTCCCGGCTGTGTCCGGCCGGGGAGCGGTCGGTATACCAGTACCAGCCCTGGGCGGGGAGCGTGTAGTCCAGCCCCTGGCCGGCCAGCAGAGAGAGGATGGATTCCATCACCGTGGCGGGCACCTCGTCCAGAGGCAGGGCCTGCCAATCGGTCCGACTGGCCAGCTCCTCCGCCAGAGCGTCTCCGTTTTCCGGGGTGAAAGCCAGGATTAGACAGGAGGTCCCGTCTCCATGAAAGCCCCCGTGGGTGTCAATGTTGGTGAGCACGTCCCCGGCGGGCAGGGACAGATCCAGAGCCTGTTCCGCCTCTTTCGCGGGAGAGGCGGAACAGGCCGCCAGCAGGAGTACCGGAAGAAGCAGCAGCAGTCGTTTCAGCATGGGCAAGGCCCCCTTTCTGTCCAACAGGATACCACAAGTTATATCATAAATCAATGAATATTTATTGAAAAACAATATTTTAAGGAAAACGTAAGGGCCGCCTGAACAGGCGGCCCTTACGTTTTTTGAATCAGGCGATGGTGAACTGGGCGTAGAGCATTTGTTGGTCATAGTCTCCGCTGTTCCGGAAGTCCACGATCTCCTTGCCCAGCCGGTAGGTGCCGGCGGGGAGGGAGCCGTAGAGCCATTCCCAGTCCACCGTCCACTGGACGGAGTCGTCCATGGGAATGGCCCATGCCTCTGCGGTCCATGCTACGTCGTACTCCTGGGGGAGCTGCTCCACCGCTGTCCAGCCTTCTCCCTCCAGAACCTCCAGGCTGTAATAGCTGCCGGTTTGCAGTTCTCCGGTGGGGGAGCCGCCGGACTGGGTGCAGGTGAGGGTGAGGCCGGTGGGGGACACGTCCTCAGCGGAGAGGGATACCCCCCAGTCGCTTTCCGCCGCTGGGGGCGTGGTCTCGGCCTGGGGCGGCTGGGCTGCCGTACTCTGGGCGCAGCCCGCCAGGGTGAGGGCGGCGGCCAGCGCCAGGGCCAGCGTCATATGCTGTTTCATATTCTGTTCCTCCTTTGCTCCTTTGGACGAAACCGCACGGGAAAAGTTCCATAAAAACAGGGCCCCGGAGGATTCCGGAGCCCTGTCTACGATCAGTTCTTTAGTTGGAAGCGGTATCCAGGTCCTGGTCGCCGCCCCAGATCATGTTGCGGCGCAGCTCCTCGCCCACAATCTCCATCTGGTGCTTCTTGAGCTGAGCGCGCTTGGAGTTGAAGAAGGTACGGCCGTTCTTGTTCTCGGCAATCCACTTGCCGGCGAAGGTGCCGTCCTGGATGTCGGCCAGCACGGCCTTCATGTTCTTCTTGGTCTCCTCATAGGGGAGCACCCGGGGGCCGGAGACATACTCGCCGTACTCAGCGGTGTCGGAGATGGAGTAATTCATGGCCGCCACGCCGCCCTTGTTGATCAGGTCGATGATCAGCTTCATCTCGTGGATACACTCAAAGTAGGCGTTCTCAGGCTCGTAGCCAGCCTCCACCAGGGTCTCGAAGCCGCAGCGCATCAGGTCCACCACGCCGCCGCACAGCACGGCCTGCTCGCCGAACAGGTCGGTCTCGGTCTCGTCATGGAAGGTGGTCTCCATCACGCCGGCCCGGGCGCCGCCGATGCCGGCGATGTAGGCCAGGGCGATCTTGTAGGCGTTGCCGGTGGCGTTCTGCTCCACGGCCACCAGGCAGGGCACGCCCTTGCCGTTGACATAGGTGGAGCGGACGGTGTGGCCGGGACCCTTGGGAGCGGCCATGAACACGTCCACGCCGGCGGGAGGGACGATCTGCTGATAGCGGATATTGAAGCCGTGGGCGAAGGCCAGGGCCTTGCCCTCGGTCATGTAGGGAGCGATGTCCTTCTTGTAGACCTCGGCCTGAACCTCGTCGTTGATGAGAATCATCACGATGTCGCCCCACTGGGCGGCCTCAGACACGGTCTTGACCTGCAGGCCGGCCTTCTCGGCCTCGGCCCAGCGCTTGGAGCCCTGGCGCAGGCCCACGCAGACGTCGCAGCCGGAGTCCTTCAGGTTGAGGGCGTGGGCGTGGCCCTGAGAGCCGTAGCCGATAATGGCGATCTTCTTGCCGTTCAGGTAGGACAGGTCGCAGTCCTTCTCGTAATACATCTTAGCCATACACGTTGCACTCCTTTATGATATGCTGTGGATCTTTGTCCCCGATGATAGCACAGCGGGGAGAAAAAGAATGATACGCATGATACAATCTCAAAAAAGATTTCCCGGCAGCCTTTACAGGAAGTTCTTGCCCAGGTTGAACTCAGCCTGCTCTTTGGTCTCGTCGCCGATGGTATAGGCGCCGCGCTCCAGGGCCACCATGCCGGTGCGCACCAGCTCCAGGATGCCGAAGGCCTCCAGCAGCTTCTGCATGGCGTCGGCCTTGGACTCGTCGCCGATGAGGGCCAGGGTGAGGGACTTGAGGGACACGTCGATGATGGAGGCCCGGAAGATGTTGGCAATCTGGATAATCTCATTGCGGATATCGTGGGTTTCGGCCTTTACCTTGAACATGACCAGCTCCCGGCGGATGGACCGCTCGGGCAGCAGCTCCTGCACCGAGTAGACGGGGAACTGCTTGCGCAGCTGGTTCATGATCTGCTCGATCATGGGGCCGTCGGCCATCACCTCGATGGTGATACGGGACACGGTGGGGTCGTCGGTGGTGCCCACCGCCAGGGACTCAATGTTATATCCCTTCCGGGAGAACAGCCGGGACACCTGGCTCAGCACGCCGGCGGAGTTTTCCACCAGCACCGAGAGGGTACGGCGGATGGCATTGGGTTCATTCATGTTCCACGCCCTCCTTTAATCCAAAATGAAGTCGGTGACCGGGGCGCCGGCGGAGACCATGGGATGGACCATGGCGTCCTTGTCGATGGCGCACTCGATCACATAGGGCTTACCGGCAGCCACCGCCCGGCGGAAGGCGGCCTCAAACTCGCTCTGGGTGGCGGCCCGCTCCCCCTGGATGCCGTAGGCCTCCGCCAGCTTGACGAAATCGGGACCCCGGTCCAGATCGGTCTGGGAGAAGCGCTTATTGTAGATCAGGTTCTGCCACTGGCGGACCATGCCCAGAGTGCGGTTGTTGAAGATCACGGTGATCACCGGGATATTGTAGTGCTCGGCGGTGCACAGCTCATGGCAGTTCATGCGGAAGCAGCCGTCGCCGGTGCACTGGACCACCACCTTGCCCGGGTTGCCCACGCTGGCCCCCATGGCGGCCCCCAGGCCGAAGCCCATGGTGCCGAAACCGCCGGAGGTGATGAACTGGCCGGGGCGGGAGAAGTGGTAGTACTGGGCGCACCACATCTGATGCTGGCCCACGTCGGTGGCGATGATGGCGTCCCCGTCGGTAACGGCCTGGATGGTCTCCAGGATCTCGTGGGGGTGGAGGATCTCGTCCTTCTTCAGGGGGACCTCCTTCTGGGAGAATACCCACTGCTTCCACTCCGGGTAGTCGTGGGCGGGCAGCTTGGCGTTGAGCAGCTCCAGCACCCGGCGGGCGTCGCCGATGATGTGGTGGTCGGTAACCACATTCTTGTCGATCTCCGCCCGGTCGATGTCGATATGGACAATCTTGGCGTTGGGGGCAAAGGTGGCGGGATCGGTGGCCACCCGGTCGGAGAACCGGCAGCCGATGGCGATGAGCAGGTCGCACTGGTCGCTGGCGTGGTTGGAGGCGTGGGAGCCGTGCATGCCGATCATGCCGGTGAACAGCTGGTGGTTGCCCGGGCAGGCGCCGCCGCCCATGATGGTGGAGGCCACCGGAGCGCCCAGGGTCTCAATGAATTTGCGGAACTCAGGCACCGCGCCCCGGGAGCGGATCACGCCGCCGCCCACCAGCACCAGAGGCCGGCGGGCCTCCTCGATCATGTCCAGCAGGGTCTGGATGTCCCCGGCGTCGGGCTCGGGGGCCTTCAGCTCGTGGCTGGCCCGGCGGAGCATGGCCCCCAGGCGGCCGTGGTTGGGGTGCTCGGACAGGGGCAGACGCTCGTATTCCGCTTCGGCGGCGGTGACGTTCTTGGCGATATCCACCAGCACCGGGCCGGGCCGGCCGGACCGGGCGATGGCAAAGGCCTCCCGGAGCACATCGGCCAGTTGGTTGGGGTCCTTCACCAAGTAGTTGCACTTGGTGATGGGCATGGTGATGCCGGTGATGTCCACCTCCTGGAAGGAGTCCTTGCCGATGAGGTTCTCACTGACGTTGCAGGTGATGAACACCACGGGGGAGGAGTCGTAATAGGCGGTGGCGATGCCGGTTGTCAGGTTGGTGGCGCCGGGGCCGGAGGTGGCAAAGCACACCCCCACCTTGCCGGTGGCCCGGGCGTAGCCGTCGGCGGCGTGGGAGGCGCCCTGCTCGTGGGCGGTGAGGATGTGGCGGATCTTGTCCTTATAGCCGTGCAGCTCAAACTCGTCGTATACATTTAATATGGTGCCGCCGGGGTAGCCGAATACCGTGTCCACTCCCTGCTCCAGCAGGCACTCCATCAGGATCTGGGCTGTTTTCATTCTCATGGGTTGGATGACCTCCTTTGACTGGAATAAAAAACATGGCGGCCTCGTCCCATAGGACGAAGCCGCCATGACACTCCGTGGTACCACCTAATTTCGCGGGGCAAACCCGCGCACTCTTGCCCTGATAACGGAGGGTGACCGTCTCCGCCTACCTGCACGTTCAGCGGAACTGCTCCCGGGTGACCTTCCAAAGCGGCCTCACGGGAGCTTACACCAGCCGCTCCCTCTCTGCGCTTGCGCGCCGCCCGTACTCTCCCGGTCATCGCCTTTGGCCTTCGTAATCTTACGAAAGATAGATTTACAAAATATGATAAGCTTCCCCACCCGGTTTGTCAATGCGGTAAGGCGGGATTTTTGAACTTCTACATTTTAAACAAGTAAAGTGCGCTGGAAGCCTTGAAAATGTGCCGATCCATCAAAATTTAAACTGGACAGTCTGCGAGAAAAGAGCCCCGGTTTTTGAGGCGGAAAGAGTGGAAAAGAAACAAAACTGGACAGTTCAGCGAAAAAAGACAGAAAAATGTTAGATTTATCTAGACAATTTCAAGCGATTGCGATATGATTATTCTGTTTGAAATACCGGTCAAACGACTCAGAAAAATGACCCGTGTGTGGGCCAGATTTGCGAGGTGGACCTATGAAGCAAAGCTTTTATGGCGGCGTGCACCCCCATGACCGGAAGGAGTTGGCACGCCACAAGGAGATTGCGCCGCTGAGCGCGCCTCCCAAGCAGGTGGTCATCGCCATGGCGATGCATATCGGCGCCCCCTGCAAGCCCATTGTGGCGGTGGGCGACCACGTCAAGGTGGGCCAGAAGATCGGCGAAGTGGCCGGTCTGGGCGCTCCCATCCACGCCTCGGTTTCCGGCGAGGTGAAGGCCGTCGAGCCCCGTCCCTATGTGGGCGGCGGCAAGATGATGTCGGTGGTGATCGAGAACGACTTCCAGGATACCTGGGGGAGCGAGCTTGAGCCCCACGCCGACTACTCCAAGCTGAGTGCCGACGAGATCGTCAACATTGTCAAGGAAGCCGGTATCACCGGTATGGGCGGCGCCGGATTCCCCACCCATGCCAAGATCAGCTCCGGCATCGGCAAGGTGGACACCATCATCCTCAACGGCGCCGAGTGCGAGCCCTACATCACCGCCGACCACCGGCTCATGCTGGAGCAGGGCGAGCGGGTTATCGGCGGCGCCCGGATCCTGATGCAGGCCTTTGGCCTGAAGAGCGCCGTCATCGGCGTGGAGGCCAACAAGGAGGATGCCATCGAGCACCTGAAGGCTCTGGTGGGCGGCAAGGGGGATGTGATCGTGGAGTCCCTGCGTACCCGCTATCCCCAGGGCGCTGAGAAGCAGCTCATCCAGCGCATCACCGGCCGGGAGGTGCCGCCCGGAGGACTGCCCGCCCATGTGGGCTGCGCGGTGTTCAACGTGGGCACCGCCGCCGCGGTGTATGATGCCGTGGTGTCCGGCAAGCCTGTGACCCACCGTGTACTTACCGTTACCGGAGACGCCATTCAGGAGCCCAAGAACCTGCTGGTACCCCTGGGCACCTCCTTCCAGTACCTCATCGACGAGGCCAAGGGCTTCAAGGAGGACCCCGACCGGATCCTCACCGGCGGCCCCATGATGGGTATTGCCCAGTACAACCTGGACGTGACGTGCATCAAGGGCACCAACGCGGTGCTCTGCCTCACCAAGCGGGAGGCCGCTCCCGTGGTGGTGGAGGAGGTCTGCCTGCGCTGCGGCCGCTGCGTCAACGTCTGCCCCATGCACCTGACCCCCGTGTACATGCACCTGTATGCCGAGAAGGGCATGTGGAAAGAGGCGGAAGCCCTCAACGTCATGGACTGCATCGAGTGCGGTTCCTGCAACTACATCTGCCCCGCCCGCATCCATCTGGTCCAGTCCTTCCGGGTGACCAAGGGTGAGCTGCGGAATCTGGCGGCCAAAGAGAAAGCGGCAAAGGAGGCGGCCAAAGCATGAACGACGTGAAAAAGCTGAATCTGACGGTGGCTTCGTCCCCCCACGTGGCCTCTCCCATCGACACCCAGAACCTGATGCGGGACGTGCTCATTGCCCTGGTGCCCGCCCTGGTGTTCGGCGTGGTGTTCTTCGGCCCCCGGGCTCTGGTAGCCACCATCATCTCCGTGCTGGCCTGCGAGTTCTTTGAGTGGGGCTACCGCAAGCTGATGCACAAGTCCATGGCCAACAAGGACCTGTCCGCCGCCGTTACCGGCGTGCTGCTGGCCTTCGTGTGCGCCCCCACTCTGCCCTACTGGATGCTGATCATCGGCGACTTCTTTGCCATTGTGGTGGTCAAGCAGCTCTTCGGCGGCCTGGGCCAGAACTTTATGAACCCCGCCCTGGGCGGCCGTGCCTTCCTGATGCTGTGCTACCCTGTGGCCATGACCACCTGGGTGGTGCCCGGCATCGGCACCGACAAGTGGGCCGGCCTGCTCTCCGGCTCGGTTACCATGACCGGGGCCGATGTGGTCACCGGCGCCACCCCTCTCTCCGCCGACTTTATGCACGGCGGCCTGCTGCCCGACGTGTCCCTGCTGGACGCCTTTGTGGGCAACGTGGGCGGCTGTATCGGTGAGATTTCCGCCCTGGCTCTGCTGGCCGGCGGGCTGTACCTCATCGCCCGGGGCGTGATCCGGGCCCGCATCCCCGTGGCCTATATTGCCACCGTGGCGGTGCTCACCTTCCTGTTCCCCATGGGCGGCAACGACCGGCTGACCTGGATGGCCTATCAGCTGTTCACCGGCGGCCTGTTCCTGGGCGCCTTCTTCATGGCCACCGACTATGTCACCAGCCCCGTCACCAAGAAGGGCGAGATTATCTACGGCATCGGCTGCGGCCTGCTGACCGTGTTCATCCGCTACTTCGGCGGCTACCCCGAGGGCGTGAGCTACTCCATCCTGATCATGAACTGCTGCGTGTGGCTCATTGACAAGGTGGGTAAGCCCAACCGCTACGGCGTGACCAAGGAAATGAAGGCTGCCGCCAAGGCCGCCAAAAAAGCCGGGAAGGAGGGCTAAACCATGAGCGAAACTGCAACCAAGAAGAAAGAGCCTGGGATGGCCACTCTGGTTATCGTGCTGTTTGCCATCTGCGCGGTGACGGCCCTGCTGCTGGGCCTGACCAACTATGTGACCAAGCCCTTTATTGATGAGAACGCCCGGCTGAAGCAGGAGAAGGCCATGTCCGACGTGCTTCCTGCCGACAGCTATACCGAGGTTACCGACCAGTACACCGGCGGCGACCCCACCGTGCTCAATGTCTATGACGCCGGGGAGGCCGGCTATGTGGTGCAGGTCAAACCCGCCACCTCCTTCAGCGGCAACCTGACCGTGATGGTGGGCGTGGGGGCCGACGGCGCCTGCACCGGTATCTCCATCACCAGCAGCGGTGAGACCTCCGGCCTGGGCTCCAACGCCAGCAAGCCCGCCTTTGCCGACCAGTTCATCGGCAAGACCGGCGAGGTCAAGGTGACCAAGGACGGCGGCGAGATCAACGCCATCACCGGCGCCACCATCACCTCCCGCGGCGTGGCCGAGGCCGTTACCAGCGCCATCGCCGCCGCGGCCAGCATGGGCTAAGGAGGTAAGCGAAGATGAATGTAAAGAATCAACTGCGTGACGGCCTGTTCTTCCAGAACCCCGTTACCGTCCAGCTGCTGGGCATGTGCTCGGTGATGGCTATTACCACCACCCTGTTCAACGGCCTGGGCATGGGCGTATCCGTGCTGGTCATCCTGACGCTGGCCAACATTATCATTTCCATCCTGCGCAAGATCATCCCCAACAATATCCGTATTGCCTGCTTTATCGTGGTCATCGCCGGCTTTGTGACCATCGTTGACCTGTGCCTGCAGGCCTTCCTGCCGGACCTGTCCTCCAGCCTGGGCCTGTTCATCCCCCTGATCGTGGTGAACTGTATCATCCTGGGCCGCGCCGAGGCCTTCGCCTACAAGAACGGCCCCGCCGCTTCCGCTCTGGACGGTATCTTCCAGGGCCTGGGCTACACCATGGTGCTGGTCATCATGTGCGTGGTCCGTGAGCTGCTGGGCAACGGCACCTTCGGCGGCGGTTTGCTCAACGGCGGCGAGGGCATCCGCATCATCCCCGAGGGTATCCCCGCTCTGGGTATGATTCTCCCCGTGGGCGGCTTTTTGACCCTGGCCTGCGTGATCGCTGCCATGCAGTACATCCTGAACAAGCCCAAGAAGGACGAGAAGAAGACTGAGGAGGTGGCCAAGTAATGGAGTGGAAGGATCTTTTTACCATTGCACTGGGCGCCGTCCTGGTCAATAACTTCATTGTGGCCCAGTTCCTGGGCATCTGCCCCTTCATGGGCGTGTCCAAGAAGATTGAGACGGCCTCCGGCATGGGCCTGGCGGTTATCTTCGTCATGGGCCTGGCCTCCGCTATCTGCTGGCCCATCAATACCTTTATCCTGATGCCTCTGGGTCTGGGCTTCATGCAGACTGTGACCTACATTCTGGTTATCGCCTCTCTGGTGCAGTTCATCGAAATGTTCCTGAAGAAGGCCATGCCCTCTCTGTACGAGGCCCTGGGCGTGTACCTGCCTCTGATCACCACCAACTGCGCCGTGCTGGGCGTGGTGCTCCAGAACACCCAGAACAGCTACAACTTCATCGAGAGCGTGGTGTACGGCGTCACCGGCGGCATCGGGTTCCTGCTGGTTATCGTGATTTTCGCCAGCATCCGGGAGCGGATGGAGTTCTCCGAGTGCCCCAAGGCCTTTGAGGGCTTCCCCATCGCTCTGATGTCCGCCGGCCTGGTGGCCCTGGCCTTCATGGGCTTCTCCGGCCTGAAGGTCTTTGGTTAAGGGAGGCGGAAGAGAATGAATACTGTTATTTTTGCTGTGGTGGTCCTGGCTGTGCTGGGCGCCATCTTCGGTCTGGTACTGGCCATCGCCGCCAAGGTGTTCGCCGTGGAGGTGGACCCCCGTGAAGAGGCCATTCTGGGCTGCCTGCCCGGCGCCAACTGCGGCGGCTGCGGCTTCCCCGGCTGCTCCGGCTATGCCGCCGCCGTGGTAAAGGGCACCGCCCCTGTCAATGCCTGCGCCGCCGGCGGCGAGGCGGTGGCCGCGCAGATCGGCGAGATCATGGGCGTGGCCGCCGGCGCCACCGTGAAGCAGATCGCTCAGGTGCACTGCACCGGCTGCGGCCAGAACTACAAGCAGTACAACTATGTGGGCCTCCACGACTGCGTGGCCGCCTCCAAGCTCCCCGGCGGCGGCGACCTGGGCTGCTCCTACGGCTGCCTGGGCCTGGGTTCCTGTGAGAAGGCCTGTCCCTTTGACGCCATCCACGTCGTCGACGGCGTGGCCAAGGTGGACGAGGACAAGTGCAAGGCCTGCAGCAAGTGCGTGGATGTGTGCCCCCGGCACATCATCGCTCTGGAGCCCTACAAGACCAAGCGTCACGTCACCATTCCCTGCTCCTCCCACGACAAGGGTGTGGACGCCCGGAAGGTGTGCGACAACGGCTGCATCGGCTGCTCCCTGTGCGCCAAGAGCTGCCCCAAGGAAGCCATCACCATGGTCAACAACCTGGCCGTCATCGACTACGAGAAGTGCATCGGCTGCGGCATCTGCGCCCAGAAGTGTCCCCGCAAGCTGATCACCGTGGACGGCAAGGTGCCCGAGGTGAAGCCCGCGGCGCCCAAGGCGGCTCCCGCCGCCAAGCCTGCGGCTGAGGAGGCCAAGGCTGAGACTCCCGCCCAGCCCAAGGAGTAAACAAGAAAAAATCAGGACCTGCAAGATTTAGCTTGCAGGTCCCGATTTTTTTGCCCAGTGGCTTAGTGCTGGCCCAGCTGGAAGGAGGCGCACTCGGTGGAGGCGCACTTGGTGGCGTTGGGCTCGCAGCAGCCGACCTTGATCTCGTTCAGGGTGCAGTAGTTCTGGCCCTGGCAGTGGTGGGCGCAGCTGGACACGGAGCACTTGATGCTGTTGTTAGGGGTCTGATTCATGGAATAATTCCTCCTTACTTCCGTGGTACGCCATTAGTATGGCACGGAAAGAGGAGGATTATTCGCAATCTTTTTTGCCGGCCCGCTCCGCCTCATGGGGCAGGGCTTTGGGAATGAAGCGCCGGGCAAAGGAACCCTTGCCCCGGTTTTTTACGTAAAAATAGCCGATAAAGGAAAAGACCACCGCGCCGATGAAGTTGACGAACAGGTCCTTCATGGTGTCCAGAATGCCAATGTCCAGATAGCCCCCCAGCCCCAGCGGATGCTGGCTGCCGTCGGCGGTGACCACAATGACGTCGGTGATGTTGTGGATGGCCACTGGGGTGTTGCCGCCGGTGGGGTCCAGCATGACCGAACCGATGGAGTGGACGATGGTATCCTTCTGCATGTCCAGCAGGAAGAGTTGGTCCATAGTGCACTCAAAGAATTCCCACAGCACGCCGATGGTCATGGAGAAGCAGAAGGCCACCACGGCCAGATAGACGGGGGAGAGACTGAAGGTGAGCCGCTCGTTCCGGTTCAGGATGTCCAGCAGGGAGAAGCCGATGGCGGCGCACAGGAACCCGTTCAGGGTGTGGAGCATGGTATCCCAGTAGGGGAAGGTGACGTAGTAGGCCCGAATCTCCCCCAGGATCTCCGCGGCAAAGATGAACAGGAGAATGATAATCTCCAGCGTGTTGGGGATGTCAATGCGGATCTTCCGCTCCAGAAAGCTGGGCAGGGTAAAGAGGAACAGGGTAAGGACGCACAGAAAGACGTTTTCAAAGTTGCCGTTGAAGACCTGGGCGATCAGCATGAGGACCACCAGCAGCCGCAGGATAAAGTATACGGCGGCCAGCCCGGGATTTTTCCGGACCTGATCCCGGAACTGTCTGCGGCGGTCGGCACGACTTTCACGTTGCTTCACAGAGACCTCCTTTACCGGGCGGCCGCCGCCGGCAGCTGCAGGGCGGATACCCGGCGGTATTCCGCTGCCGACTCCACAATGCTTTCGGTCTCCTCGCTCCGGAGGGGGCGGACGACCCTGGCGGGAGAGCCTACCACCAGGCTGCCCGGCGGAATCACGGTGTCCTGGGTGACCAGGGCGCCCGCCGCTACCAGACTGCCCGAGCCGATGACGCAGCCGTTGAGCAGGATCGCCCCCATGCCGATGAGGCAGCGGTCCTCAACGGTGCAGCCGTGGAGAATGGCGGCGTGACCCACGGTGACGTCCTTGCCGATCAACACCGGGAAGGACCTGTCGCAGTGGACCACCGCGTTGTCCTGAATATTGGAGCCGTCTCCCACCCGGATGGCGGCTTCATCCCCCCGGAGCACCGCGCCGAACCACACGCTGACTTCCGCGCCCAGGGAGACGTCTCCCACCAGCGTGGCGTTTTCCGCCACCCGGGCGGAGGGGGTGCAAACAGTGGCCTTGTCCTGATAAGATTGAATCACAGAGACCTTCACACTCCTTAAAAAAATCTGAAAAATAACATACTGCTTTCATTATAGCCCCGGAGCCGGGGGCTGGCAAGTCAAATCTGGGCGGAGCCGGCATAGGATAGGGAGGAGGTGAGCAAAATGGATTTGAAGCACAACAAGATCACGGTGGGGGAGCTGATGGATCACCCCAATACCCGGGCGGTGCTCCAGCGGCGGTTTCCCATGCTGATGAAGCACCCCCTGATGGGGGCCGCCCGGACCATTACATTGGAGCAGATTTTATCGGTGGCCCAGGCCTATGTACCCCAGAAGAAGATTGACGAGACCCTGAACGAGCTGCGGCGGGCATAACCATCCGGGGCGGGAGAGTGCTTCTCTCCCGCCCCCGTTGCCGCTCAGGCAGCCCTGCGGCGGGCGGGGGGAAGGTACCAGCGCAGGGCGTTGGTGTCCCCGGTCCGCCGCAGCACCAGGGCGGTGAGCAGGGTATCCGCCCCCCACAGCAGCAGGGCGGGGGGCAGCGCCCAGAGAGGAATGGCGCTGACCAGCAGAGCGGCCCAGGGATGGATTACCCACAAAGTCAGTACAGCCAGCCCGCCCCAAAACAGGCTGAACAGGGGACACACCCGGCCGCCCAGATTCATGGGCAGATGGGAGTAGTCCCAGAAGGACACCCGAAATACCCGCTGGTAAAACAGGCCCGCGCCGTATTCCACCCCGGTGCAGGCCAGCGCGGCTGCGGGAAAGAGCAGCAGCGGATGCTGCCGCACCGGCTCCGGCAGCAGCAGGATGGCCAGGGCACCCAGCCCGTAAACCGGGCAGACCGGCAGGAACAGGCGGCACTTTCGGTCCCGCTTGGGCTCCCCCCGAAGGCGCACATACACCACCTCCACCAGAAAACCCAGAAAGCTGTAAAACAAAAAATACCAGAACCAGGCCAACCTTCATCCCCCCTTTTGTGGCTTTAGCATGAGCGAAGGGAGAAAAATCATGCCATGCAGTTTTTAGCAGACAGGCCACTCCATACGGCCCACAAGGGGCGGCGGGAAAAAGTGTGGAATTTTGTCCATTCTGCTCTTGCCGGAAGATAGTGAAATATGATACGATAGAAAAAATTCAAAAGGGGTAATGAAGCGTCATGCGGCATCTGATCGACTTTGGAGACCTGACGAGGGCGGAGTGGGAGTCCCTGTACCAGCGGTGCAGTGAGATTATGGACCACCCCGCCGATTTTATGGACGCCTGCCGGGGGCGGGTGATGGCCAGCCTGTTCTATGAGCCCTCCACCCGTACCAACTTTTCCTTCCAGACCGCCATGCTGCGGGTGGGCGGCACGGTGTTCGGCTTTGCCGATCCCAAGTCCACCTCCACCGCCAAGGGTGAGACCCTGAAGGACACCATCAAGATGGTGTCCGGGTACGCCGACGTGGTGGTGATGCGCAATCCCAAGGAGGGCGCCGCCAAGGCCGCCTCTCTCTATTCCGACGTGCCGGTGATCAACGCCGGCGACGGCGGCCACATGCACCCCACCCAGACCACCGCCGACCTGACCACCATTACCCGGCTGCGGGGCGGGGTGGACGGGCTGTCGGTGGGCCTGTGCGGCGATCTGAAAAACGGCCGTACCGTCCATTCCCTCATCAAGGCCCTGGCCAAGTTCGACGGGGTGAAGTTTTACCTGATTGCCCCCCGGGAGCTGGCGGTGCCCGAGTATATCCGGGCCCTTATGAAGGAAAACGGGCTGTGGTTTGTGGAGGTCACCGGCCTGGAGACCGTTATGCCTCAGTTGGACGTGCTCTACATGACCCGCATCCAGCGGGAGCGGTTTGTGGACCCGCTGGAGTATGAGCGGTGCAAGGGCGTGTATGTCCTCAACCGGCGGAAGCTGGACCGGGCCCGGAAGGACCTGCTGGTGATGCATCCCCTGCCCCGTGTGGACGAAATCGCCATCGACGTGGACGACGACCCCCGGGCGGTGTACTTTGACCAGGCACGGTACGGCATGTTCGCCCGGATGGCCCTGCTCACCGACCTGGCCAACCAGGACCGGAAAAAGGCCGAGCCCGTGGAGATCGGCACCACCCCCGTGTGCTCCAACCCCAACTGCATCACCCAGACCGAGCACTATCTGCCCCCTTTGGTGAAGCAGAACGGCGGTGTGGACTGCTGCGCCTACTGCGACGCCCAGCTGCGGTAAAAAGAGAACAATGGAAACGAGATGCGGGACGGCCTGTAAGCCGTCCCGCATTGTGCTTTTTAAAAAAGTTTAGGGCCACCTGCGACCTGCTGCCGGTTTTGTCGCTCTATATAGGCAGAAGGGCCTTTCAAAAGCAGGGAGGGAGAAATCATGACGGACCAGGAACTCATCCGGCTCTATCAGGCCAGAGATCCCCGGGCGGTAGAGGAGACCAGGACCAAATACGGCGCCTACTGTGGGACCATCGCCCGCCGTCTGCTGACAGATGAGCGGGATGTAGAGGAATGTCTCAGCGACTGCGCCATGGCAGTGTGGAACGCCATCCCGCCCGCCTGCCCGGAGCATTTCAAGGGCTGGCTGGGGGCTGTGGTCCGCCACCGGGCGCTGGCCATTGGCAAGGCCAACGGCCGCCGGCCGCCCACGGTGGAGGAGAGCGCCCTGGAGCTGGCCGCCTGCCTGGCGGAGGGGAACGTTCCCCACAGGCAGCTGGAGGCCAGGGAGTTGGGAGAGGCTCTCTCCCGCTTTCTCTCCCAGCAGAAGCCGGAGGTGTGCACGGCCTTTTTGCGGCGGTACTGGTATGCCGAAAGCCTGGAGGAGGTGGCCGCCTATATGGGCTGGGGCCTGTCCCGGACCAAGAGCGTGCTCTTCCGGACCAGAAAGCGGCTGGGAATCTATTTGAAACAGGAGGGATATTTATGAAGCAGCAGGAGCGGCTTCAGGAGGCGCTGGGGTATGTGGACCCGGCCCTGGTGGAGGCGGCGGACTGTCCCCGCCGGAGACGGCCCCTCAGGCTGGGGCGGCTGGCGCTGGCGGCGGCCTGCCTGTGCGCGGCGCTGCTGGGCACGGTGTGGGCGGCGGGCCTGACAGGCGGATTCCGACTGGTGGAGTTTTTTGAAGGCCTGAGTGTTGCGCATGGGGAAGAGACCGTCTACGACGGTTACACCCTCTGGGGCGGGGTGTCCTTTACCGCGCTGGAGGATTTGCCCCAGGAGGTCTTGGACACAGCCAAAGCTCACCCCGCCTCCACGGTGGCGGTGGATGTACACAGTTGGAGCGAGGCAGAGGAGTACTTCGCCCTGGACTTACCGGAAAACGAGTATTTGGATGAGCTGATTCCCTCCGGTTTCCGGAGCGAGTTGAGCAGCGATCAGGCGGGCCCCACGCTGCTGGAGTGTCGGGCCAGCTATCGCAGCCGTCAAACGCCCGGCCTGCGGCTGAAGGTGAGGATGATGGCCTATACCGAGCGGATGTACCGGCCTGATGGCGAGCTGTCCATCAGCTCCCTGTTTCCCGAGGGCACCGAGTTTACCACCCAGGCGTATACCGCCGCCAGTGGTCTGGAGGCCCTGGTGACCACCGTGGAGCTGCCCCCAGACGACCCCCGGGGCAGCCGGATGGTGCGGGCCGACTTTGCCCTGAACGGCGTGTGGTACCAGGTGGAGGCCAGCAGCCGGACCGAGCCGGCCCAGGCCCTGGAGGCTGTGAAGGCTGTTCTGGACGGTTTTGAACGTTAAGAGAGGAAAAACGGGGTATCCTTGACAGAACGTGAAAAAGCGGATATAATAACATTCTGAAAAAGACGCAGATGGGAAGGAGTACCCCCACGGAAGGTGCAGAGAGGAGCCGGTCTGGTGCAAGGCTCTCCGGCGGTGGGGGGAAGGTCGTCCCGGAGTCCCGTTTCCGAATGCGAGTAAGAGGCGGCGGAATCCTCCCGTTACAGAGGCAATGAGTGTCCCGCAAGGGAAATTCAGGTGGTACCGCGGACTTTACCGGTTCGCCCTGAGCAAAGGCTTGGGGCGGACCGTTTTGTTTTGCCCCGAAAAGGAGTGTATCAGATGAAGAAAGAACTGCCCAAGGTCTATGAACCCCAGGAGGTGGAGGGCCGGATCTATGAGATGTGGGAGCACAACGGCTGCTTTGAGGGCCGCCGTGATCCCGACAAAAAGCCCTTTACTATCGTCATGCCGCCCCCCAACGTCACCGGCCAGCTCCACATGGGCCACGCCATGGACTGCACCCTTCAGGACATCCTGACCCGGTTCAAGCGGATGCAGGGCTATGCCGCTCTGTGGGTGCCCGGCACCGACCATGCCGGTATCGCTACCCAGATCAAGGTGGAGGAGGAGCTGCGCACCAAAGAGGGCCTGTCCCGCTATGACCTGGGCCGGGAGAAGTTCCTGGAGCGGGTGTGGGACTGGAAGCATAAGTACGGCAACCGCATTGTGGAGCAGCAGAAGAAGCTGGGTTCCTCCTGCGACTGGTCCCGCTCCCGGTTCACCATGGACGAGGGCCTCAGCCGCGCTGTCCGTCACGTGTTTGTCTCCCTGTACAAGAAGGGACTGATCTATAAGGGCTCCCGCATCATTAACTGGTGCCCCAACTGCGTTACCGCCCTCAGCGACGCCGAGGTGGAATATCAGGACAAGCCGGGTAACTTCTGGCACATCCGCTACCCCATCCAGGGGGAGGAGGGCCGGTATGTCATCGTGGCCACCACCCGGCCGGAGACCATGCTGGGCGACACCGGCGTGGCCGTCAATCCCAACGACGAGCGGTACAAGGACATTGTGGGCAAGAAGTGCATTCTGCCCCTGGTGGGCCGGGAGATGCCCATTGTGGCCGACGACTATGTGGACATGGAGTTCGGCACCGGCTGCGTGAAGATGACCCCCGCCCACGACCCCAACGACTTTGAGGTGGGCCTGCGCCACAACCTGGAGACCATCCGCGTGCTGGACGACAACGGCAAGGTGGTGGAGGGCTACGGCAAGTACTCCGGCATGGACCGGTACGAGGCCCGGAAGGCCATCGTGGCCGACCTGGAGGAGCAGGGCTACCTGGTGAAGGTGGAGCCCCACCAGCACAACGTGGGCACCTGCTACCGCTGCCACAACGACGTGGAGCCCCTGATCTCCGCCCAGTGGTTCGTGAAGATGGGCCCTCTGGCCGAGGAGGCCCTGCGGGTGGTGAACGAGGGGGAGGTCAAGTTTGTCCCCGACCGGTTCTCCAAGATCTACACCAACTGGATGGAGAACGTCCATGACTGGTGCATCTCCCGCCAGCTGTGGTGGGGCCACCAGATTCCCGCCTGGACCTGCCAGGAGTGCGGCCACATTACCGTGTCCGAGACCGACCCCACCGAGTGCGAGCACTGCCACTCCAAGCACATCAAGCAGGAGGACGACGTGCTGGACACCTGGTTCTCCTCCGCCCTGTGGCCCTTCTCCACCCTGGGCTGGCCGGAGGAGACCGAGGATCTCAAGTACTTCTACCCCACCGACGTGCTGGTCACCGGCTACGACATCATCTTCTTCTGGGTGGCCCGGATGATCTTCTCCGGCTGCGAGCACACCGGCAAGCCCCCCTTCCACACCGTGTTCATCCACGGCCTGGTGCGGGACGACAAGGGCCGCAAGATGTCCAAGTCCCTGGGCAACGGCATCGACCCCCTGGACATGATCGACCAGTACGGCTGCGACGCCCTGCGCTTCAACCTGGTCACCGGCAACTCCCCCGGAAACGACATGCGCTTCTACACCGAGCGGTGCGAGGCCATGCGCAACTTTGCCAACAAGATCTGGAACGCCAGCCGCTTCCTGATGATGAATCTCACCATCGACAAGTGTGAGCTGCCGGACAAGCTGGAGCTGGAGGACAAGTGGATCCTGTCCAAGCTGAACAGCGTCATCCCCGAGATCACCGAGAACATGGAGCGGTACGAGCTGGGCGTGGCGGCCCAGAAGGTGTACGACTTCATCTGGGACTCCTACTGCGACTGGTATATCGAGCTGACCAAGACCCGCCTCCAGGGGGAGGACGAGGACTCCAAGGTGCGGGCCCAGCAGGTGCTGTGCTATGTGCTCACCCAGATTCTCAAGCTGCTGCACCCCTTCATGCCCTTTATTACCGAGGAAATCTGGCAGGCCCTGCCCCATGAGGGCGACTACCTGATGCTCCAACAGTGGCCGGAGCACCACGCCACCCTGGACTTCCCCGAGGAGGAGAAGGCCATGGAGCTGATCATGGACGCCATCCGGGCCATCCGGGCCAGAAGGGCGGAGATGAACGTGCCTCCCTCCAAGAAGGCCCAGTTGACCGTCTCCACCCTGGAGCAGGCGGTGTTCCACCAGGGCATTCCCTTCCTGAAGCGTCTGGCTTACGCCAGCGACGTGCAGGTGGTGGAGGCCACCCGGGAGATGGATACCCAGGGCATGGTCACCGTCACCACCCACGCCGCCCGGCTGTACCTGCCCCTGGCGGAGCTGGTGGATCTGGAGAAGGAGAAGGCCCGTATTGCCAAGGAGCTGGACAAGAACCGCAAGGAGCTGGACAAGCTGGAGACCAAGCTGAATAACCCCGGCTTTGTGAATAAGGCCCCCGCCCAGGTGGTGGAGGCCGAGCGGGAGCGGGCGGACAAGCTGCGGGCTTTGCTGGTGAAGCTGGAAGAATCCGCCAAAACTCTGGGCTGATAAACAGGCGAAAAACGGCGAAACGCCGCCATCGAATGTGTATGGCGGCGTTTTCGTGTCCATATTGTCACTCTTTGTAACACGGTAGTGGTTGTACTTTTGTCGGGATTCCGGTAAAATACTAAAAAATCCTGCGTGACGGTCAGGAAAGGAGGCTGGACTCAATGAAGAAATGGATTCCGCTGCTGGCGCTGCTTCTGCTGCTGGCGGGCTGCACCAGCTCCTGCGGAGAGACGGAAGCCAAAGAGCCCGTCCAGCCGGAGGAGAGTCCCGGCGCCCAGGTGAGCGCGCAGCCCACCGCCAGCGCCACGCCCTCCGCTGCTCCCACAGTTACGCCCAAGCCCACCCCCACGCCCATAGAGACGGAGGAGGTTGTCAGACCCTCTCCCGACCCGGTTCCCACATCCTCCCCGACGCCCACGGCCACGGCTGCTCCCGGGCCCACGGACGAGGAGGTGCTGGCGGTCTACCGGGAGGCCCAGGAGGCCTATTCCTGGTTCCACCTGGCCCCCATGCCCTTTGATCCGGAGGACAGCCGGGAGGTGGACGGCGTGGTGTATTACCGGGTGGACTACCCTGGAATTGACAGCCTGTCCGCGCTGCGGGGATATCTGAAGGGCCTCTTTTCCGACGCCATTGTGGAAAATCTGCTGCCCTATGACGGGGTGCAGTATCTGGACATCGACGGCGTGCTCTGCGTCCAGGACGGAGGCCGGGGCGACGACATCTACCGGGGTGCGGAATACACTCAGGTCATGCGGGGCGACAATCCCAACCGCCTGGTGGTGCGGGCCACGGTAGAGGTGGTGGATCCGGAGCAGAACGGCGCGGTGACCGGGAGCGTAACCTATGAGTTTCCCTACGAAAAAGTGGGAGAGCAGTGGATTTTCACCGATTTTTCCCTGGTGCGTTGATTGCTTCGACAGAATCGGCGGAAGGCATATGATAGTATCGCGGTATACCATTATCTGGTATGCCGCGATTTTTTTGCACAGGAGGGACAAGCCATGGCAATGAACTGCAGGGCGGAGCACCGTACCCTGTATGCCGCCATTGACGGAGAGGTGGATCACCACAGAGCCAGGGAGCTGCTGGCAGAGCTGGACCGGCAGCTGGACCTGGAGCTGCCCCGCAGCGTGACGCTGGATCTGGGCGGGGTCAGCTTTATGGACAGCTCCGGCATTGCCATCCTGCTCCGGGCCCGCCAGCGGGTGAGCGCCCTGGGAGGCGCGCTGCGGGTGGTCCATGTGCCGGAGCAGGCGGCCAAAGTGCTGCGGGCGGCCGGCGTGGACAAGCTGATGGATTTGGAATAAGGGGGAAGATACATAATGAAACCGATCAACGAAGCCGTGGTGAGCTTTCTCAGCCGGTCGGCCAACGAGGGCTTTGCCCGCACCACCGCGGCCTGCTTTGCCGCCCAGCTGGACCCCACCCTGGATGAGGTGAACGACATCCGCACGGCGGTGAGCGAGGCGGTGACCAACTGCATCGTCCACGCCTACCCGGACACCCTGGGGCTGGTGACCATGCGTCTGCGGCTGTTTGCCGACAACACTCTGGAGGTTCAGGTGAAGGACAGGGGGGTGGGCATCCCGGATGTGGACCAGGCCCGCCAGCCCATGTATACCACCGGCGGCGCCGAGCGCAGCGGTATGGGCTTTACGATTATGGAGAGTTTTATGGACAAGCTGAAGGTGCGCTCCGTTCCCGGCAAGGGCACCGTGGTAACCATGCGCCGGCGGATCGCCCGCCGGGCGGGGGCCGCGTGGTGAAGGTAGCCGACACCCCGGAGCTGTTGGAGGAGGCCCGCCGGGGGGATAACGAGGCCTGCACCCGGCTCATTGAGGAGAACGGCGGACTGATCTGGTCCATTGTCAAACGCTACTACGGCCGGGGGGTGGAGCCGGAGGACCTGTATCAGCTGGGCTGTCTGGGATTTCTCAAGGCGGTGCGGGGGTTTGACCCCGCATTTGGCTGCCAGTTTTCCACCTACGCCGTGCCCAAGATCGCCGGGGAGATCCGGCGCTTCCTCCGGGACGACGGGGCGGTGAAGGTGAGCCGTGGGCTGAAGGAGCGGGCGGGGAGCATCCGGGCGGCCCGGGAGAAGCTGTCCGCCCGGCTGGGCAGGGAGCCCACCCTGTCCGAGTTGGGGGCGGAGACCGGCCTGGAGCCGGAGGAGATCGCCGCCGCCGAGGAGGCCAATCTGCCGGTGGCCTCCCTCCAGATGGAGACCGGGGACGGTCTGACCCTGGAGAGCGTGCTGGGTACCGACGGCATGGAGGAGGGCATCGTGGAGCGGGAGTCCCTCCGCTCCGCCATCGGCAGTCTGCCCGAGCGGGAGCGGCGGGTGGTTCTGCTGCGCTACTACCGGGGCATGACTCAGGAACAGACCGCCCGACTGCTGGGGGTCAGCCAGGTCCAGGTCTCCCGCATTGAGCGGCGCACCATGGAGCGGCTGCGCCGCAAGCTGGAGGAGTGAAGGGAGGGGGCGAGCGTCGGCTCGCCCCCTCCCCCTTTTGTAGAAAGTGATGGTTGAATCAACCTGGAGAACATGATAAGCTATAAAGGAATGTGTGTACGCTCCGGCAAGAGCGGGAATAAAGGAAGTGTACGGTGCATGAGAGCGGACAGCCTTTCTGTCTGGCTGGGCAGGGCAATGCTGGCGATTTTCCTGGCGGTGTGCGCCGCGGCGCTTGTTCTGGGGGTTACCCAGGAGAGAGCCTATACGCAGGCCTTCCTGCTGGCGCTGGTGTGCGTGGCCGCCGCGCTGTGGCTCCTGCGGCCGCTGTGCCGGTTGGCGGCGGAGCTTGGTACATTGCGGATATGGATTGCCCTGACCGCCCTCTGTCTGGCGGTCAAGGGGGCGTGGGTGCTGCTGGTGCAAGTGCCTATGTCGGGGGATTACGCGGTATTCTGGGGGTATGCTCAGTCCCTGGCCCAGTCGGAGACCATTGACGGGGGCCGGTATATGGCCCTGTTTCCCCATATTTTCGGATACGCCTCCTTTTTAAGCTGGTTTATCCGGGTGCTGGGGCCTTTGCCTCTGCTGGCCCAGACCCTCAATGTGGTCCTGTCGGCGTGCTCCGGCAGCCTGTTGTTTTTGCTGGGGGAGCGTTGGTGGGGCCTGCCCGCCGGGATCTCTGCCTATCTGTTCTGGATCGCCTGCCCCTCCCAGACCATGTACAACAGCCTGGTACTGTCCGAGCCGCTGTATACCACCCTGATTTTGCTGTTTCTGCTGCTGGCCACCTGCCTGACCCGGTGGAGCGGCAGGCCCCGTCCCGTGCTGCGGGGCGCGCTGTGGGGGATAGCTGCGGGGCTGCTGCTGCGGTGGATCAACGGCCTGCGGCCCATTGCCGCCATTCTGCTTATCGCCAGTTTCCTGTGGGTGCTGCTGCTGCGGAGCGGCAAGCTGAAGGATGGGGGGACGAGACGGCTGTTTCTCCCCTTCCTGGCGGTGATGACGGCGGTGTATCTGGTCACCGGCCCCCTGTGGAACGCCCATATCGCCAGGCGGATTGGGGAGGAGCCTTCCACCACGCCCGGATACAGCGTACTGGTGGGCTTCAATCCTGCCTCCGGCGGCCGGTGGAATCAGCAGGACAGCGATACCCTGTTCGGATACAGCGACCAGCCCGGCGCCACGGCCCAGCAGGCCCAGGCGGCGGCCATGGAGGACGCCAAAGCCCGTATCACCTCGGGCCAGGTGGACTTTACCGCCCTGTTTCAGCAGAAAATCCGCACCTTTTTGGGCTCAGACGACACCTGCGTGGGGTACAGCTCCGCCGTTCTGCGGCATACCGAGCTGTTTTCCAAGGTCTGCAACGGCTTCTATTACGGTATTGTGCTGCTGTCTCTGGCCGGCGCCGTCCAGCTGTGGCGGCGGGGGGCGGGATCGGCGGCCCTGCTGGCCCCCCTCTATGTGCTGGGCCTGACCTCGGCACAGATGCTGGTGGAGGTGGCGGGCCGATATCATTACTCCCTCATTCCCATGCTGGTGCTGGTGGCCCAGGCCGGCCTGTGGGATACCGGAACGAGCCAGGCGGCGCGTCCGCGCCGGAAACACCAATGAGAAAGAAGGCATGACACGATGGCGGACATTCTTTATATCGTTGTCCCCTGTTACAATGAGGAGGCGGTTCTGCCCGAAACCTCCCGCCGGCTGAAGGAGAAGCTGGAGGGGCTGATGGCGGCGGGGAAGATCGCCCCGGAGAGCCGGGTGCTCTTTGTCAACGACGGCTCCAAGGATAAAACCTGGGAGATCATCTCCCAGCTCCATGAACAGTGTCCCCTGTTCTCCGGCGCGGACCTGACCCGCAACCGGGGGCACCAGAACGCCCTGCTGGCGGGGCTGATGACCGCCAAGGACCGGTGCGACATGGCCATCTCCATGGACGCCGACCTCCAGGACGACATTGACGCGGTGGACGCCATGGTGGAGCAGTATTACGCCGGGTGCGATATTGTGTACGGCGTACGCTCCTCCCGAAAGAAGGACACCTTTTTCAAGCGGTTTACCGCCGAAGGCTTTTATAAGCTGATGAACGCCATGGGGGCGGAGACGGTGTTCAACCACGCCGACTACCGCCTCATGTCCAAGCGGGCCCTGGAGGGGCTGGCTCAGTTCAAGGAGGTCAACCTCTTCCTCCGGGGCATCGTGCCCATGATCGGCTACCGCACCGCCGCGGTCTCCTATGAGCGGGGGGAGCGGTTTGCCGGCGAGAGCAAGTACCCCCTCAAGAAGATGCTCTCCTTTGCCATGGAGGGCATCACCTCCCTGTCGGTAAAGCCCATCCGCATGATCACTGGCCTGGGCTTTCTGGTGTTTCTCATCAGCATTGCCATGCTGATTTACTCCATTGTCCGCTGGGCCATGGGGGAGACCATTCTGGGCTGGGCCAGCCTGATCTGCTCGGTGTGGGCCATCGGCGGCCTGATCCTGCTCTCCCTGGGGGTTATCGGCGAGTATATCGGCAAGATCTATCTGGAGACCAAGGAGCGGCCCCGGTTCCTGCTCCGGGAGGTATTGGAGGACAGAGATGGCAAAGCTGATTGATCAGAGCATCCCCAAGTTCCTGCTGGTAGGGGTGCTCAACACCCTGGTGGGCGCGGGGATCATGTTCCTGCTGTACAACGTGGCGGGCTGGGGCTACTGGCCCTCCACCGCCGCCAACTATCTGGTGGGCGGCGTGGTGAGCTTTTTCCTCAACAAGTATTTCACCTTCCAGAACAAGGAGCGCAGCTGGTGGCAGGTGGTCAAATTCGTCATCACCGTGGCGGTGTGCTGGGTGCTGGCCTATGCCATTGCCAAGCCTCTGGTGCTCCAGGTGCTCTCCGGCCAGAGTGTGAAGCTCCAGGAAAACGTGGCCATGCTGGCGGGTATGTGCATTTACACCGGCCTGAATTATTTCGGACAGCGGTTCTTTGCCTTTAAGAAGGGGGACAAAAAGGATTAAATTTGCATGAAATCTCCATGACTGCTCTTGCGCGGCGGGGCGGAACGGGGTACAATAAGCCCAGCAAAACCAATGACGAGCCGTAAGGAGGTTATCATATGGCTTTTTTTGACGAACTGAAGGACCGGGCCATGGACCTGGGCCGGGCCGGCGTGGCCAAGTCCAAGCAGCTGGCGGAGATCACCAAGCTGAGCCTGAACAATGCCGGCGAGGAGGACGCCATCCGCAAGGCCTATATTGAGATTGGCAAGCTGTATTACGCCGAGCGGGGCATGGCGGCCGAGCCCGCCTATGTGGCCCTGTGCGAGCGGATCACCGCCGCCAAGATCAATATTGAGGAGAACAAGAACCGCATTGCCGAGCTCAAGCAGGAGGGCAACATCAGCGATGATGAGGCCGCCAGCTATGTGGAGACCAACGTGCCCCCCGAGGAGCCGGTGGGCGGCGAGGCCGCTGCGCCCAGCGAGGAGATTCCCCCTCAGGAATAAACAGAAAAAAAGACCGCTGCGCCGCAGCGGTCTTTTTTATTTGGCTCTGTTAGCCCTGAGTGTTGATACGAAAAAATAAAGGTTAATTTATCAGCTCATCTAACCTGGATAAAAACTTTTTTCGATTAAATATGATAAACTTGTAAGCAATACCGTTTTTCATGGCGAACGTGACGGTTGGGAAACATAGTGTCCATCCTGTTTTGATCTTCTCAATACTGTTGTATGGCATTTCCAGATGGCGATATTTTGTTTCCACCTGCAGTTTATTTGTCCTATATAGCACTTTGTCACGTTTCAGATAGATTGCACCACCAAGGATACCCTCATGGAAGAAACTTGCCATAAAAGCATCTTTCATATCTGATCCTCTTTTACATGCTGTCATATATCAACTGCTGTCCCTTGTCAGGGTTTTCAAAGCCTGTTATTTCAGCAGCCTGCCCAGAGGTCCCCGCTTCAGTTCCACCGCCTTCTGGGGACAGAGCTCGTGACAGCAGTAGCAGCGGATGCAAGAGCCGGGGTGGACTCTGGCCTTGCTGTTTTCCATGGTGATGGCCTTACCGGGGCAGGCGTTTTGACAGATGCCGCAGCCCACGCAGCGGTTGGGGCGGATGCGGGGCGTCTGGGAGAGAAGTGCCTTGCACAGCTTTTTGGCCGGGGCGGCCAGGGGGCCCAGAAACTCCATCAGATCCCGCCGCACGTTGGCGGGGAACCGGTAGTCCGGGATGCGCAGCTGTTCCCAGCTGCCCCCCACCAGCTCCACCTCCTCCGCCCGGTTGGGGGTCAGGCCCCGTCGCTGGGCGGCCAACAGCAGCGGATTGGAGTCCCGGGGCAGGCCCATGAGCTCCGCCGCCGCCACGTCCAGGGCCAGGGGATTTTCCGCCACCAGCAGCAGACCCACCCGCCGGGGGGTGCCGGAGGCGCCGGGCCCCTCCCCCTCCATGGCCAGAACCCCGTCCATGATGGACAGCCGGGGGGAGAGAAAGTCCGTCAGATCCAGCACCACGTCGGCGAAATCCGTCCGGTCCGGGTGGCTGCCGTGAAAGCCCACCTTGGACAGGCCGGGGATGATGCCGAAATTGTTTTTCACCGCTCCGGTCATGCCCATCAGCACGTGGGTTTTCATCTTGCACAGGTCCAGCACCCCGTCGGCCTCCGCCGCCGGAGCGATCACCTCCGCCTGGCGGAGGGCTTTTCCCCGGGGCAGGGACACCAGCCGGGTGGAGGCGTCATAACACACCTCCGCCCCCGACTGGGCGGCGGCCTGGGCCATGCCCGTTTTCTCGTACAGGTGCCGGAGGGTGGACTCCTTCTGGAGAGCCCCGCCGGGGCTGTCGGCGATCACCGCCCGCCCGCCGGCCTGGACGACCAGCTTGGCCACCGCCGCCACCACCGCCGGGTGGGTGCAGATTGCAGACTCCGGCGGGGCGGGGCGGAGCAGATTGGCCTTCAGCAGGATCCGTTCCCCCGGCCTGACAAAACGGCCCATCCCGCCCATCTGCTCCAAGACGGCCCCCAGGGCCTCCTCCACCTGGTCATAGTCGGGGCAGGGGACCACATAGACCCGATTTCCCTCCATGGCTCAGTCCATGGACTTGGGTCCGAAGCCGTGGGGCAGCAGCTCCTTCAGCGACAGCTTCACAAAGCTGTGGTCCTTCCGGGCTACCAGCACGGTGAGGTCGGGCGCGAATTCATACAGCATCTGCCGGCAGGCGCCACAGGGCCAGCAGGGCTCGGTGGAGTTGCCCACCACGGCGATGCGGGTAAAATCGTCCCGGTGCCCCTCGCTTACCGCCTTCACCAGGGCGGTGCGCTCGGCGCAGATGGTGGAGCCGTAGGCGGAGTTTTCCACATTACAGCCGGTGAAGATGGTGCCGTCGGCACACTCCAGCGCCGCCCCCACGGGGAAGTGGGAGTAGGGCACGTAGGAGCGCTCCAGCATGGTAAAGGCCAGTTCCACCAATTCCTGATCGGTCATATTGGCCGCCTCCTTCCATAAAAAAGTGGTACAATGGATTGGACATCCATTGTACCACAGGGTTGGGTTTTCTGCAATGGGCGTTGGTTGTTACCAGCTGGTGCCCAGATTGGGGCGCACATCCAGGTCGATGATCTCCCGGGCGTCGTAGAACTGCTCGTACCACTTCAGGGCCTTGCCGTTGCGCAGGGTGGTTCCGTCGGGGTGGAGCCGGTCGCAGATGACGGCGGAGATGTCGTCCTTGATATAGGAGAAGGAATTGATGCCCACGCTGGCGAAGATCCGGAAGCCCTGGCTCTGGAGGTACTGGAACACCGGGCCGGTGGTGTGCCAGTCGTCCCCGTCGGGGCGGCCGCCGTGGGGATAGAAGAGAATGTTGGTGGGACCCACCAGGCTGCCCACCTCCTCGGCCCAACGGACGGTGTCCCGCTGCACCGACTCCAGGGGCCGGCTGTCCAGCCGGATGTGGCCCCAGGTGTGGGAGCCGAAGGTCCAGCCGGTCTCCTTCAGCCGCTCAATGATGGGTTTTACCGCCTCGATTTCCGCCTGGCGCTTGGCGTCGAAGGCGGGGCGGGCGGGGTCGTCGGCGGCGATGTCGATGTCGTTCTGGGTGCGGTAGCCGAAGATGCCCTCATACCCGGTGAGGGAGTAGATGGCCTTGGCGCCGTTGAGGGAGAAGTCGGGGTGCTCCAGCACGAAGTTGTCCAGAATGGGGGTGGCGTCCAGGTCCTGGGTCAGGGAGACCTCCCCGGTGAAGGGGTCCTTTGTCTCGGCCCAGATCTGTCCGTCCTCTCCCAGCACCAGCTTGGAAGTGAAACCCTCCTCCAGCATGTACTGGTAGTAGTTCACATCGTCAAAGGAGATCACCAGGGGCTTTTTCCCCTCCGGGAGCATCAGGGTGTTGCGCTGCATCCGGGTGACGCCGTTTTCATCGGTGACCTCGCTCCACACGTCGCCCATGTTCACCAGGATATAGCCCTTGTCGTACACGCTCTGCAGGATCTTCTTGAACTCGTCGGCGGTAACCATCCAGTCGTCCAGGCCCTTCTGCCGGTCGGCGGAGATGGCGCTGGAGAAGGTGTACTCCGGATAGGCGATGACCGGGTGGAAAAACAGATGCTCCACCACCTGGTCAGGGCCCCAGGCCTGGGTGAGCTGGTCCTCGCTCCAGTAATTGCGCACCGCGTCATAGGGGTCGGGGGTAGGGGTGGGCGTGGGCTCCGGCGTGGGCGTGGCCTCCGCGGCTGGGGTGTTGTTGGGGCCAACCGTGTCCGAGCCTTTTCCGCAGGCGGCCAGGGGGAGCATCAAAGCGGCCGCCAGAGCCAGCGCGGCCGCGCGCCGAAACATACCATTCATAGGGATCGAACCTCCTGTTTCTTTCTAGGCACCATCTTACGACACAGTACGGGAAAAGCAACTACAATTCGATGACAAATCCTTAAGATTTTATGTCGCCCGGGGCGGGGACCCGGTGGACCAGCAGCATGGACACACCGCCGGTGACCGCCCCGGTGACCAGAGAGCAGAACAGCAGGGGGGGCAGGTAGACCAGCGGGGCCCGACCGCCCAGCACCACCATGGCGGCCAGGATCTGCCCGGTGTTGTGGGCGGCGGCCCCGGCGATGGACACGCCGAACAGGGACAGGCAGCTGAGCCGCAGCAGCAGGGCCATCACGGCCAGAGCCAGCAGTCCGCCGGACAGGGAGAAGGCCAGGGCGGTCAGGTTGCCGCCCAGCAGGGATCCCAGCAGGCACCGGGCTACCAGGATCAGCAGGGCGTCCCGGCCGGACAGGCGGCACAGGGCGTATACCGTCACCAGATTGGCCAGGCCCAGCCGCAGGCCGGGGAGGGGAAAGAGCACCGTCAGGGGTACCAGTCCCTCCGCCACAGAGAGGGCCAGGGCCAGGGCGGTCAGCACCGCGCAGCGGGTCAGCCGCCGCAGGGATGTGGACAAGAGGCTTCACCTCCGCTTTGTTAGGAAAAATTTGGACGAAACGGGGAACTTTCAGCCGGTTACAGCGTCTATTCCCTCAGAGGTCTCCCCCTCCAGCGCAATCACCAGCCGGTTGGGCAGACAGATGAGCTGCTGTCCCGCCCGGCTGGCCCAGCCGGTGTGGACGCAGTCCTGGCCGGGGCAGCTGCTTTCCGCGATGCGGATACGGCCGTGCTCGGCCTGGATGGTCAGGGGATAGGGGGCGCCGTCCACCTCCAGGGTTACCGGTTCGGTCAGGGTGGTCAGGTTGTACTGTGCGATGGTTTCACCATCTAAGACGACGCGGGCCGACAAAAAGTTTCCGCTTTCCTGCCGGAGAAAAAAGAGAAGGGCCACGGCGGCTCCCACCACCAGAACCGCCACCAGCAGGTCCCAGGGAGTGGGCCGCCGCCGGTCAGCGGCGGATAATCTGGCAGTCATAGCCCAGCTCCTCTCCGGTAAAGGTAAACCCGGCCTCCAGCCCTTCGGTGACCAGCAGCTGGTTTTCCTCGGTACACAGTACCAGTTCAAAATCCTCCCGGCTCCGCCAGAACTCCAGGGCCTCCTCCGGCCCGGCCACAAACAGGGCGGTGGAGAGGGCGTCGGCCAGCAGGTGGTCGTCGGAGATCACTGTCACCGATTTCAGGCCGGAGTCGGCGGGATAGCCGGTTTCGGGGTCAATGATGTGGTGGTAGCGCACGCCGTTTTCCTCAAAGTAGCGCTCGTAGCCTCCGGAGGTGGAGGCGGTCTGGTCCTCCAGAGAGAGGATGCACAGGTACTGGCTGACGTTTTCCGGGTCGGCCACCCCCACCCGCCAGGCTGTGCCGTCGGTTTTGGGGCCGATGGCGGTGATGTTGCGGCCCAGGTCCAGCAGGGCGGAGGTGACCCCGGCCTCCCGCAGGGCCTCCTCCGCCTTGGCGGCGGCGTAGCCCTTGGCCACCGCGCCCAGATCTACCGCCATGCCCGCCCGCTCCAGCCGGGCGGTACCCGCGGCTTCGTCCACCCACAGTCCCTCGCTGCCCACCAGAGCCATGGCGGCGGACAGGGTCTCGCTGTCGGGTACATGCCGGTCCTCCCCGGTAAAGCCCCAGGCGTCCATCACCGGGGCGATGGTGATGTCAAAATCGCCGGGCAGCAGCTGGGAGACGGATTTGGAAAAGGCCAGCAGGCGGGCCGTATCTGCGTCCATCGCCACGTCCGTGCCGTCTCCGGCGTGGGCGTTGAGCTGAGAGATCAGGCTGTCCGCCTTGGTGCGGGAGAGCTGAGCGTCCAGCGCCTCGATCTCCCGCCGGGCGGAGGCGGCCGCCTCCGCCGCTCCGCTGCCGTAGGTATGGATGGACATGACGGTGTCCATGCTGAAAAATTGTTCTTCCGCCTCCTGGGCGCCGCAGCCGGGCAAAAGGAAAAAAAGCGGCGCCAGGAGGAAAGAAATCAAGCGTTTCATGGCATACTCCTATAATAGTAAGGCTGGGATAGGCAGACGACATTCTATCACATTTTTTGTAGATTGGAAAGAGGAAAGGGAATCTTGACTTGCAATATGGCTCGAATTCTGGTAAACTATACGAGATTGATGATTTCGCAGGCGCCAGTGCTCCAGGAGACGGACCGAGGGCGCCGCGCACAGGAGATGGATGCATGAATAAGAAAGAACAGCAGGCGCAGCGGGCGAAACAGGAGGACGTGGTCCTGAACAAGGTCCTCTGGTGGATTGTGGGTTCCGTCATTCTGGAAGCGCTGCTGCTTTTGCTCAATCGGGTATATGTCAACTATACCGCCTCTGAAATTGAGTTTGCCTACGCCCTCCGGGGTGTATTCAAGGTGCTGGCCATTGTGCTGCCCATTTGCTTTGTGGCGCTGGCCGCCCTCTGGCTGGCTGCCAGAAAGTCAGGCAAGCTGGTGAAGCTTACCGGTGTGCTGGCCCTCGTCGCCCTGATTTTGGCGGTATGCGCCGTGGTGGTTCGGATCTTTGACGTCAGCGGGGTCAAGTTCCTCTACATCGCCGTGCCTGTGGTGGCGGTGCTGGCCCTGATCTACTACCTCTATCAGCGGGAATTCTTTGTTTCCGCCGTGCTCTGCGCCCTGGGCCTGCTGGGAATCAGGCTGCTGCCCCGGGTGAGAGGCGCCTCTCTGGTGGGCTATGCCTACGCCGTGGGGCTGGCGGTGCTTCTGGTGGCGGCGGTGGTGCTGTTCCGGATGATGCAGAAGAGCCAGGGCAAGCTGACCGTAAAGGGTGCGCCCATGCAGGTGTTTCCCAAGGGGGCCAACTACGCCCTGCTGTATGTGACCTGCGCTCTGGTGGCGGTGGTGGCCATTGCCGCGGTGATGATGGGCGCCCTGGCCCTGCTGTACGGGGTGCTGGTGGCCTGGCTGCTGATTCTGGCCGTCTACTATACCGTGCGCCTCATGTGACAAAGAGAAAAAATCCCCGGAGCCTGGCTCCGGGGATTTTTTTGTTTCTTACAGATTGGGAAGGGCGGAGAGCAGACCGTCCACATCGGCCTGGGTGGTGTGGAAGCAGGTAACAAAACGGATTACCGTATGGCTCTCGTCGTAGGGGCACCACACCTCGCAGTCGCATACCTCGTCCACCTTGGGCTTGATCTGATTGGGGATCACGGCGAACACCTGGTTGGTGGGGGACTCCACCCACAGCGTCCAGCCCTTGGCCTTCAGCCCATCCTGGAGCCGGGCGGCCATCTCATTGCCCTGGCGGGCCATCTTGAAGTAGAGGTCGTCCTCAAAGAGGGTGAGGAAGGTGACGCCCTGGATCCACCCCTTCTCCATCACCGCCCCCATCCGCTTTTTCATGCGGAAGAAGCCGTCGGTGAGCTCGGGGCGGGTGATCACCAGGGCCTCGCCGAACATGGCGCCGTTTTTGGTGCCGCCGATGTAAAAGGCGTCCACCAGATGGGCAAACTCCGGCAGGGTCAGGTCGTTGGCGTCGGAGGTGAGGGCGGCCCCCAGCCGGGCGCCGTCCACAAAGAGGAGCAGGCCGTTTTTATGGCAGAACTCCGACAGGGCGGTGAGCTCCGCCTTGGTGTACACCGCGCCGTTTTCAGTGGAGTTGGAGATGTACACCAGCCCCGGCTTGGTCAGGTGGGGGTCCTGGTGGAGCTCCAGCAGGGGGGGCAGCATGTCGGGGGTGATCTTGCCCTCCGGAGTAGCGGGCACGGTGAGGATCTTGTGGCCGGTGGCCTCAAAGGCGCCCACCTCATGGCCGTTGAGATGGCCGGAGTCGGGGCAGATGGCGGCCTCCCAGGGTTTGAGCAGGAAGGAGCAGGCCACCACGTTGGTCTGGGTGCCTCCGATGAGGAACTCCACCATGGCGTCGGGACAGCCGCATACTTCCCGGATGCGGTCCTTGGCCCGGGCGGTGTACTGGTCGTCGCCGTAGCCCCAGTTGCCCTCCAGGTTGACGGCGCATACCGCGTCCATCACCTTGGGATGGGCGCCGAAGGAGTAGTCGTTGCGGAACAGATACTTCATGGTTGTAACCTCCCGATAACATAGAGCGGGCGGCCAGGGGCCGCCCGCTATTTGGTGTGGTTAGAATTTAAAGGAGTCCTTCAGGCTCACCGACCGGTTGAACACCAGATGGTCGGGGGCGGAGTCCTTGTTGTCCACGCAGAAATAGCCCTGCCGCAGGAACTGGAAGGAGGCGGGAGCCTCCGCGCCGGCCAGACCGGCCTCCACCTTGGCGCCGGAGAGCACCTCCAGGGAGCCGGGATTCAGGCAGTCCAGGAAGTTCTTGTCGCCGGCGTCGGGCTCGGCGTCGGAGAAGAGGTTGTCGTAGAGGCGGATCTCCGCGTCCACGGCGGTGGCGGCGTCCACCCAGTGGATGGTGGCTCCCTTGATCTTCCGGCCGTCGGCGGGGTCACCGCCCTTGCTGTCCGGGTCGTAGGTGGCGGTGATCCTGGTCACGTTGCCGTTCTCATCGGTCTCGCAGCCGGTGCACTTGATCACATAGGCCCCCTTCAGGCGGCACTCCGGCCCGTCGGGGTAGAGCCGCTTGTACTTGGGCACCGGGGCGGGCAGGAAGTCGTCGGCCTCGATATACAGCTCCCGGGAGAAGGTGACCTGACGGCTGCCGTCCTCCGGGCGGTTGGGGTTATTCTCCACGGTGAAGCTCTCGCTCTGCCCCTCGGGGTAGTTGGTGATCTCCAGCTTCACCGGGCGGAGCACCGCCATCCGGCGCTGGGCGGTTTCGTTCAGGTCCTCCCGTAGGCAGTGCTCCAGGAAGGCGTATTCCACCGTGGAGGCCGCCTTGCTGACGCCGTTGCGCTCGGAGAAGTTACGGATGGCCCGGGGGGTGTAGCCCCGCCGGCGCAGGCCGCACAGGGTGGGCATCCGGGGGTCGTCCCAGCCGGACACCCGGCCCTCCTCCACCAGCTGGCGCAGCTTGCGCTTGCTCATGACGGTGTAGTTGATGCCCAGCCGGGCAAACTCGATCTGCCGGGGCTTGGCGGGCACGGGGCAGTTCTGGATCACCCAGTCGTACAGGGGCCGGTGGTCCTCAAACTCCAGGGAGCACAGAGAGTGGGTGATCCCCTCCAGGGCGTCCTCGATGGGGTGGGCAAAGTCGTACATGGGGTAGATGCACCACTTGTCCCCCTGCCGGTGATGGTGCATGTGGTTGATGCGGTAGATCACCGGGTCCCGCATGTTGAAGTTGCCGCTGGTCAGGTCGATCTTGGCCCGCAGGGTGTACTTGCCGTTGGGGAACTCGCCCGCCCGCATCCGGGCAAACAGGTCCAGGGACTCCTCCACCGGCCGGTCCCGCCAGGGGGAGCGGGCGGGGGTGTTCACGTCGCCGCGGTACTCCCTGAACTCCTCCGGGGTGAGCTCGCACACGTAGGCCAGCCCCTTCTTGATGAGCTCCACGGCGTATTCGTACATCTGCTCAAAATAATCCGAGGCAAAGTAGAACCGGTCGCCCCAGTCGTAGCCCAGCCAGTGGATGTCCTCCTGGATGGCCTCCACGTACTCCACATCCTCCTTGGTGGGGTTGGTGTCGTCCATGCGGAGGTTGCACAGCCCGCCGTACTTCTCCGCCGTGCCGAAGTCTACGAAGATCGCCTTGGCATGGCCGATGTGCAGGTAGCCGTTGGGCTCCGGAGGAAACCGGGTGTGGACGGTCATGCCTTGGAACTGACCACCCTGGGCGATGTCCTCATCAATAAAATCATGGATAAAGTTCTGCGTCATGGTGGGCTTCAGTTCTTCTGGCATTTGATTCACTCCTTCTATCTTGATACGAACTAATATTGTACCCCCAACGGCGGCAAAATGCAAGAGCGGAACCCGGCGGAGGGATGGGTAAAAAATTTTTTATAAAGGTATTGACATATTAGAATATTTGAATATAATAATATTAGAAATTGCGGATGGAGGTGAGCCACAGTGGAGCTGGAATCCTGCTACGGTGAGAAGGCCGAGCTGCTCAAGGCCCTGTCCCATCCTCTGCGGCTGCGGATTGTCCGGGGACTGCTGCTCAACGGCTGCCGCAATGTGGGCTGCATGGAGGCCAATACCGGCCAGTCCCAGTCCTGTATTTCCCAGCATCTCATGCGGCTGAAGGCCGCAGGCGTGGTACGGGCGGCCCGGTCGGGCAACGAGGTCTACTATGAGGTGGCCGATCCGGCGGCGGCGGCAGTGGTTTCGGCGCTGTTCGGGGACAGGGAGGAGGAGTATCAGTGTACGATATCGCGGTGATCGGCGGCGGCCCGGCTGGGCTGTCGGCGGCGGTGCAGGGGCGGGCCAGAGGCCGGTCGGTGCTGATGGCCAGCGGAGACATCCGGGATAATCCCCTCTACAAGACCGAGCGTATTGACAACTACCTGGGCTTTTACAACGTTACCGGCGCCCGGCTGCTGGACCAGTTCCGGTACCAGGCCAGACGGATGGGCGTGGAGGAGAAAGAGGGCCGGGTACTGAATATCATGCCCATGAACGGCACATTCTACCTGAGTATCGGCAGCGATATGGAACAGGCCCGGGCGGTGGTGCTGGCCACCGGGGTGGTCCGCTCCGCCAAGTACCCCGGGGAGGAGGCCCATCTGGGCGCGGGGGTGAGCTACTGCGCCACCTGCGACGGGATGCTCTACCGGGGCAAGGAGATCACGGTGGTGGGCCTGGCGGCCGACGCCCCGGCGGAGGCCAACTGGCTGCGGGAGATCGGCTGCAAAGTCACCTATGTGGGCCCCGGCCAGCCTGACGGCCTGCGACCGGACATTCCGGCGGTAAAGGCGGGCAAGGTGGAGATCCTGGGGGAACAGAAGGTGGAGGGCCTTCGGGCCGGCAGCGCCGTGATTCCCTGCGAGGGCGTGTTTATCCTCCGCTCCTCCATGGCTCCCACAGACCTGCTCCCCGGACTGGAGCTGGAGGGCAATTATCTCAGGGTGGACCGGAATATGGCCACCAACATACCCGGCGTGTTTGCCGCCGGAGACTGCACCGGACTTCCCCTTCAGGTTTCCAAGGCCGTGGGGGAGGGTCAGGTGGCGGGCCACCGGGCGGCGGAATATCTGGAGCATTTGGACCAACAGGCATAACATATACAAAGAAAGGACGATTTGATTATGGCGATCATTCATTTGACCAAGGACGGATTTGACAAGGCCACGGCCAGCGGCATCTCCATGGTGGACTTCTGGGCCTCCTGGTGCGGTCCCTGCAAGATGCTGGCCCCTGTGATGGAGGACCTGGCGGGCAAGTATGAGGGCAAAGCCCTGGTGGGTAAGGTGAACGTGGACGACGAGCCCGACCTGGCCATGCGCTTCGGCGTCATGAGCATTCCCACCGTGGTGTTCCTCAAGGACGGCAAGGAGTTTGACCGGAAGGTGGGGGTTATGCCTCCCGCCGCCTACACCGCCGTGCTGGACGCCAATCTGTAACACCCTGTTTCCCCGCCGTCCGCTGGAGTTCCAGCGGACGGCGGGGCTTTTCCATATCCCGCATTGTCAAATTCAGCCACAGCGTGTAAAATAATGACACAGACTGAGGGGCGAACGCCCTGAGATTGGATGGAGGAGCGAGACAATGCGCATTTTGGTGGTAGAGGACGAGCAGGACCTGAATCTTCTGATCCGGAAGGTGCTGACAAAGGCGGGCTATACGGTGGATGGCTGCTGGGACGGGGAGGAGGCCCAGCTCCATCTGCTGGGGGCGGAGTACGACGCGGTGATCCTGGACGTGATGATGCCCAAGAAGGACGGGTACACGGTTATTCAGGAGATGCGGGAGCAGGGCAGCGACGTGCCGGTGCTCTTCCTCACCGCCCGCGACAGTATTGCCGACCGGGTGAAAGGCCTGGATCTGGGGGCGGACGACTACTTAATCAAGCCCTTTGACTTTGACGAGCTGCTGGCCCGGCTCCGGGCCATGACCCGCAAGCATGTGGGGCAGCGGAAGAATCAGTTTGTGGTGGGGGACCTGGTGCTGGATGTGGAGCAGCACCGGGTGACCCGGGGGGGCGTGGAGCTCACTCTGCTGCCCAAGGAGTTCTCCATTCTGGAGCATCTGATGCGCAATAAGAATAAGGTAGTCTCCCGGGAGCAGCTGGAGAACCGGATCTGGAACTATGAATACTCCGGCAGCTCCAACAATGTGGACGGCTACATGAGCCGCCTGCGGAAGAAGGTGGACGGTGAGCACAGCCAGAAGCTGATCTACACCATCAAGGGTCTGGGCTGGACCATCCGGGAGGCCAAGGAGGAAGGGGAGACCACGTGAGGAATGTAACGATCAAGGTGCGAATCACCGTCTGGTATCTGCTCCTGATGACCATGATGGCCGGGCTGCTGCTGGCCTTTCTGCTGCTCATCAGCGGCACCGTCACCACCCAGACGGCCATGGAGCAGCTCTCCCAGACCGTCCGGGCCAATCTGCACCAGGTGGAGATGGCGGACGGCTCCCTTCAGTTGGGCGAGGACTTCAACTTTTATGAGGACGGAGTTTACAGCCTGATTTACAGCCAGAACGAGGCCCTGCTGGCCGGTCAGGTGCCGGTGAACTTCAGCACGGAGGAGCCCTTTGAAAACGGACTGACCCGTGTGGTGGAGGTGGGGGCCGACCAGTACTACGTGCTGGACTTCTGGATTCCCATGGGGTGGGAAAACGGGGTGTGGATCCGGGGGATTCTGGAGGTGCCCCGCAGCTCCGCGGCGCTGACCAACCTGCTCCGCGCCGCCATGATCACCCTGCCCATTTTCATCCTGCTGGCCGCCGTGGGGGGCTACCTGATCGCCCGCCGGGCCTTCCGCCCCCTGGAGCAGATTACCACCACAGCGGCCGCCATCAGCGAGGCCTCCGACCTGTCGGCACGGGTGGAGATTCCCCCGGGAAAAAATGAGTTTGTCCGCCTGGCCCAGACCTTCAATCAGATGTTTGAGCGGCTGGAGCGCTCCTTTGAGGCGGAGACCCAGTTCACCGCCGACGCCTCCCATGAGCTGCGCACCCCCGTATCTGTAATCAAAAGCGCCTGTGAATACGCGGAGAAATATGAGGAGACCCCGGAGGAGCATCTGGAGACCATCTCCATGATCCACCGGCAGGCGGACAAGATGTCCCGGCTCATCGGCCAGCTGCTGAGCATCACCCGGCTGGACCAGGGCACCGATATGGCCTGTCAGGAAAAGGTGGACCTGTCCGCCCTGGTGGAGGAGCTGTGCGCCGAGCAGACCTATCCCAAGGACCGGCTGCTCTGCCAGTGTGAACCGGGGGTCCTGGCCCGGGTGGATACGGCCCTCATCACCCGCCTCACCCAAAATCTGATCGACAACGGCTTTAATTATGGAAAGCCGGACGGCCACGTGTGGGTGGAGCTGCGCCGGACGGCGGAGGAGATTCAGCTCAGCGTCAAGGACGACGGCATCGGCATCGACCGGGAGCAGCAGGAGAAGGTGTGGCAGCGGTTTTATCAGGTGGATCCCTCCCGCAGCGAGCGGGGGGGAGCCGGGCTGGGGCTGTCCATGGTGCGGAAGATCGCCCAGGCCCACGGGGGCTATATGACACTGGACAGCATTCCCGGTCTGGGCAGCACCTTCGCCCTCCACCTTCCGCTGGAGGGAATGGAGCTGAAAGAAAAAATTTGAAAAGTTAATTTGATTTCATGTTTATTTCATGTTGGACTGGTAGGATATAGCCAACAAGAAGAAGGGAGGCATTTCAAATGAAACGAAATGCAATTTACGGCCTGTGTGCCGCCGCGATGCTGATGACCGGTCTGGCCGGCTGTGGACAGCAGGGCAGCCAGGCGGAATATATTGGAATCGACGCTGCCAAAGCCATCGCGCTGGAGAGCGCCGGAGTATCGGAGGCCAACGCCTCCTTCTCCACCGCCGGACTGGATAAGCAGAACGGGATGGACTTCTACGCCGTGGACTTTACCGCCAACGGCCAGTCCTATGAGTACGACATCGACGCCGTTACCGGCGTGGTGATCAGCAGCGTCACCCCCCAGTCCGGGAATGAGCAGGTGACGGCAGGGGCGGAGGCCTCTGCCACCCCCGCGCCTCAGACCACACCCGTTGCCACCCCGGCGGCCAGCACCCCGGATACCGCGAATACCGGCGCCCAGCAGAATGGCAGCACCCAGGCCAGCGCCGGCATCACCGAGAGCAAGGCCAAGGAGATCGCACTGGCAGACGCGGGCCTGTCCTCCAGCCAGGTGACCTTCATCAAGAGCAAGCTGGACTGGGACGACGGCCGCCAGGTGTACGATGTGGAGTTCTACACCAGCGACTACAAGGAGTACGACTACGAGATCGACGCTTCTACCGGGAAGATCGTCTCTTATGACTACGACGCCGAGAGCTACACCCCGCCCGCCACCTCCAGCGGCAACGCCATCACCGCCGATGAGGCCAAGCAGATCGCCCTGGCGGAGGTGCCCGGCGCTACCACCAGCGACATCTATGAGTTTGAGCTGGACCGGGACGATGGCCGGCTGGAGTACGAGGGTACCATCTACTACGGCGGTGTGGAGTATGAGTTTACCATCGACGGTTACAGCGGCGCCATCCGCGGTTGGGAAGTAGACCGCAACGGCCGCTGATCAAATAAAGTTTCTGTTACAATCAAACTGAAATATCTGAATAGGAGGAAAGAACAATGAAGGCTAACAACAGACTGGTGAAGCGGGCAGGCGCTCTGGTGCTCTGCGGGGCTCTGGCGGCCAGTACGTTCCTGATGAGCGCCGGCGCGGTGAATACCAACGTGACCGCCCAGCTCTCCCCCAATATCAACGTGGTGGTGGACGGGACCACCCGCACCTTCTACAACGCCGGGGGAACCGAGGTACACCCCATCGTCTATAACGGCACCACCTACCTGCCCCTGCGGGCCATCGGCGAGCTGATGGGCAAGAACGTGAACTGGGATCAGAGCAGCATGACCGCTTCTCTCGGCGGCACCCGTACCGACGGCGGCGTGGCCGGTACCCCCGACAATACCACCGTGACCCAGAATGTGTCCGCAGTGATCTCCACCGATATCACCGTGACGGTGGACGGTGTGGTCCGCACCTTCAGCAATGCCAACGGCACCACGGTGTATCCCCTGGTCTATAACGGCTCCATCTACCTGCCCCTGCGGGCCATCGGCAACCTGATGGGCAAGAATGTGGGCTGGGACGGCTCCACCAGCACCGCCACCCTGAGCAGCGACGGCCCGGTGATCACCGACGCCGACAGCTTCGGAAATGGCAATAACACCGGCAACACCGGCAATACTGGCAATACTGGCAATACTGGCAACACCGGCCTGATTACCGCCGACCAGGCCAAGAGCAAGGCGCTGGCTCACGCCGGCCTCAGCTCCAGCCAGGTCACCTTCGTGCAGGCCAAGCTGGAGTGGGACGACGGCATCCAGATCTATGACGTGGAGTTCTACACCAGCGACTATAAGGAGTACGACTACGAGGTCAACGCCAAGACCGGCGATATCCTCAGCTTTGACTACGACGCCGACTACTATACTCCTCCCGCCAACCAGACCGGCACCACCATCAGCCGGGATAAGGCCATCAGCATTGCCCTGTCCTATGTGTCCGGCGCCACCCAGTCCAACGTCCGCTCCTGCAAGCTGGACCGGGACGACGGCCGGATGGAGTACGAGGTGGAGATCGTTTACGGTACCATGGAGTACGACTTTGAGATTGACGCCTACACCGGCACGGTGATCTCCCGGGACTCCGATTCCATCTACGACTGATATCCAACCATAAGGAGGAGCATCCGCTGTGAACAAGGGTCAGAAATGGTTTAAGCTCTATGCCGAGCAGCCCAAGGCCTCCAATCTGTCCATCGCGGGAGGGGCGGTGAAGCTGCTGTCCTACTTCCTGATGGCGGCCGCCCTGCTCTTTACCCTGGCGGTGGTTCTGGTTGGCTTCCGCATCGCCATGGCCGGCGGCATTGGGACCGCGTTTATCTTCCTCATGGACGAACTGGAGGACCAGATTTTCGGGGCCTTCCTTCTCTGGGGCATGGTGGCGGCCTGCCGCTATGTGTCCAGCGTTCTCCAGGAGAAGGCCGACCTGCTGGCCCTGGGAGACCGGCAGCCGGAACTGGCGGAGATTGTGCCGGAGGCGGAGCAGGATACCACGACAGGCTGAAAACAGAACACGCGGGGCGACCGGAAGGGCCGCCCCGCGTGTTTTTGCTTGTGATGGTGTTAATGGGACCGGCCGGAGAGCATGGCGTTGCGCTCGGCCTGGGTACAGTGGTAGTCTCCGTCTCCGCTGCGGCGGTAGGAGCCCCGGACCAGGTCCCCGCCGATGTACACCGGCAACTGGTCCCGCTCTGCCATGGGCACGAAGATGGCCACGATGTCTCCGCCGTCCACGTGGAGAATCTGGATGTCTTCTTCCTTCAGCAGGTTGACGCTCACCACCTTGGGGTCGGAGAGCAGCGTGCAGAACTGCTCCACCAGTTCCTGGGGGTCCAGCAGGCCCTGGACCCGGAGGGAGTGGTCGGGCAGCTCCTCCACCCCCAGCAGGATCACCCCACCGTAGGTGTTGGCAAAAGCGGAATAGGTCTCCCAAATGCTGTGGGGCAGCCCGCCGGTGGCCAGCTTGGCCTCCAGCCGGTTGTTTTCCCGGTAGTGGGTGATCTGGCTGATGTCAAACATGAGCGCCTTTCTCCTTTCAGCGGCTCAGGAAGGCCTCCAGCTTGGCGCCGTCCTGATAGCCGTAGCCGTACAGCCGGTCCAGAGCCAGCCCGTTGCGGCGCAGGGTGCTGATACCGTCGATGTCTGCCGGGGCCAGCAGCAGGGCCTTGCCCTGCTCCTCCAGGGCCAGCACCTCCTCCACCGCCTGGTTGTAATTCAGGTGGCGCTGAAGGAGGGCCTCCAGGGTCTTGGGGTAGTGGTGGAGGGCCAGCCGGGCCACGCCGGGGTGGCTCAGGGGCGGCCGGCGGAAGTCCCGGGGCCGGGTGAGCAGCACCACCAGCTTGTCGCACCCGTCTGCCAGGGCACGGCGGTAGGGCACCGGATCGGCCACGCCGCCGTCGAAGTAGGGCACCCCGTTGATCCGGTAGGGCCGGCAGGCGATGGGCAGACAGCAGGAGGCCTTGACCACCGAGAAATCGTCAGGGCGCACGTCGTCCTTGGTGAAGTAGCGGGGCAGCCCGGTGTAGGCGTCGGTAGCCACCGCCACATACTGGCTGGAGTTGGCGGCGAAGGCGGCGTAATCCACAGGATCCTCCCCGTGGGAGTCGCTGAGGGTGGAGTAGATATAGTCCACGTCCACATAGGAGCCGGTGGTCATAAAGTTGTGCAGGCTCATATACTCCCGGCGGTTGGCGTAGTTGGTGTAAAACCTGCGGTTGCGCCCCCGTTGTCCCGCCAGGAAGGAGACCAGGTTGGCGCTTCCGGCGGATACGCCCAGGCAATAGTCGATGGAAATATGGTGGTCCAGCAGATAGTCGTATACTCCGGCGGTGTAAATGCCCCGCATTCCGCCGCCCACGTCGATGATACCAACCATAAGATACCGCCTCCCCGGATAAAGTAAAAAAGCCTTGAAACCCAATGGTTTCAAGGCTTTCTGGTGCGCGAGGCGGGACTTGAACCCGCACGTGCGTAATGCACACTAGAACCTGA
>NHCFR00700__coassemble_963_pt1 | contig 45522 bp, 38 predicted proteins | sample NHCFR00700__metabat2_low_PE_032 | metagenome-assembled genome bin NHCFR00700
CCGCCATGGCCTCCTGGATGGTGCGCACCGGCTCCAGAGGCTCGTAGTCGATCTTTACCAGCTTTTTGGCTTCCCGGAGAATGTCCTCATTCTCCGCCACCACCATGCAGATGGCGTCGCCCACGCAGCGGGTAATGGCCCCCTGGGCGATGAACACGTCCCAGTCCTGCTGGAGGTGGCCCACCTTATTGTTGGGTACGTCGTCGGCGGTGAGCACCGCCAGCACGCCGGGGAGAGCCAGGGCCGCGCTGGCGTCAATGTCCAGGATCCTGGCCCGGGGATACTGGGAGCGGATGGCCGAGCCGTGGACCATGCCCTCCATCTCCACATCGTCACAGTACTCGCCGGTGCCCAGCACCTTTTCCCGCACGTCGGTGCGGAAGGCCCGGTCGCCCACCTGGTAGCGGTCGCCCCCCTCCAGGGCGGGGTCGATCTTCTCGTCCCCCCGGAGGATGGCGGCGGCCAGGGAGATGCCCTCAATGATCTTCTTGTAGCCGGTGCAGCGGCACACGTTGCCCCGGATGGCCTTTTTGATCTCGTCCTCAGAGGGGGTGGGGTTCTGGTCAATGAGGGCCTTGCCCGCCATCACCATGCCGGGGATGCAGAAGCCGCACTGCACCGCTCCCACCGAGCCAAAGGCGTACACGAAGGCCTCCTGCTCGTCGTAGCTCAGCCCCTCCACGGTGAGGATGGTCTTGCCCACCGCCTTCTTGGTGGTGAGGATGCAGGAGCGGACAGCCTTGCCGTCCACCACGATGGTGCAGGTGCCGCAGGCGCCCTCGCTGCAGCCGTCTTTCACCGAGGTCAGATGGAGGTCCTCCCGCAGGTAGCGCAGCAGGGGTTTGTCCTCCTGGGTGGTACGCAGGACGCCGTTGACAGTAAAGGAATAGCTCTCGCTCATGTGAGGTACCTCTTTTCTGATGCGGGTTCAGCCCGCCGCCCGTGAAGGGCGGCAGGCTTTCGGCCGCTTATTTCAGCAGATAGCTGTAATTGTCGTACACCGCGCAGATCAGGCGGCGCAGGGGCTCGTACAGGCCGCAGCTCTCGTCGGCCACGTCGTACTCCTTCACCTGGCCGTCCAGACGCACCCGGGTCTTGGCGCCGTCCAGCTTCAGGAAGCCCTGATTCTCGCTGTTTTTGAAGTCCTCCTCACTCCAGTACAGGGTGAACTTGTCCTTGTAGGGGCGGGAGTCGTAGGGGCAGAAGGTGCCGCAGTTGCCGCACTCGTTGCACATGCCGTCCACGTGGATGATCTGGCGCTGGCGCATGCCGGGCACCGCCACCGCCACGTTGGCACGGTTGGGGCATACCTCAGTGCAGGTCTCGCACACGGTGGCGCAGCCCAGGCAGCGGATATCCTCACAGCTCTTGCAGTCGGCGCACAGGTCGCCCCGCTTGCTCAGCGGCTTCTGGTAGTCGGGGTTCACGTTCTTGTCCACGTAGGTGTCCACGTCGAAGTTCTCGATGGCCCGGGCGGCGCGGGTAGCGTCGCCAATGGCCTCCACCACGGTGCCGGGGCCCTTCATGCCGTCGCCGATGACGAACACGTTCTTCACGGAGGACTCCAGGGTATCGGCGTTCACCACGGCCTTGCCCCGCTTATCCACATCCAGGCCGTTGGCGGTGTACAGAGCGGTGTCCACCTTCTCGCCCACGGCGGTGATCACGGTGTCGGCGGGCACTTCAGCCACCTTGCCGGTGTCCACGGGGGACCGGCGGCCAGAGGCGTCGGGAGCGCCCAGCTCCATCACGTGGCAGGTGAGCACACCGTCCTTCACGCCCACGGGAGCCAGCAGCTCCTTGAACTCCACGCCGTCCTCCAGGGCGAACTCCAGCTCCTCCTGGTCGGCGGGCATATACCGCTTGGTGCGGCGGTAGACCAGGGACACGCTCTCCACGCCGGGGATGCGCTTGGCGGCCCGGGCGGCGTCCATGGCGGTGTTGCCGCCGCCGATGACCACCACGTGCTTGCCCAGGTTCAGGCTGGAGGGGTTCTTCTTGGCGGCCTCCAGGAACTCGATGACGTTCATTTCCTCGCCGTACTCCAGGCCGGCGCTGCCCTTGGTCCAGGCGCCGGTGGCCAGGATCACGTGGGTGTAGCCCTTGCCGAAGAGCTCCTGCACGTCCTTGACCTCGGTGTTCAGCTCCACCTTTACGCCCATGGCGTTCATCAGCTTGACGTCGTTGTCAATGGCCTCGTCGCTGATGCGGAAGGCGGGGATCACGTGGCGGACGATGCCGCCCAGGGAGTCCTTGCGCTCAAACACGGTGACGTCCACGCCGGAGCGGCCCAGGAAGTAGGCGGCGGACATACCGGCGGGGCCGCCGCCGATGACGGCGACCTTCTTACCGGAGACGGGGGAGCCGGGTTTCAGCTTGGGCAGCAGGGCGTCGAATCCGCCCTCGGCGGCCCGCAGCTTCTGGGTGCGGATATACACGCTCTCCTCATAGGCGTTGCGCATGCACTTGTCCTGGCAGCGGTGGGAGCAGATGGTGCCGGTGATGAAGGGCAGGGCGTTGCGGTGGGTGATGATCTCCAGGGCCTCCTCAAACTTGCCCGCGTTCACCCGCATCAGGTAGGCGGGGATGTCCTGCTCGATGGGGCAGCCGTTGCGGCAGGGGGCGGAGAAGCAGTCGATGAGGGGAACCTTCTTGTCGGTCTTGCGGCTGGGGATGGGCTTCATGGGCTTCTGGTAGTGGTTATCGGAGGCAAAGGCAGTGACCATGCCCTCCACCTTGGCGGGGTCCACCCCGGCCCAGGGGCCGTAGTCAATGTCCATCAGCAGGTTGCCGATCTGGCTGAACCGCTGGTAGCCGCCGGACTTGAGCACGGTGGTGGCCATAGTGATGGGCCAGATACCGGCGTTGAACAGGTCCTTGATGTTGTAGTAGTCGGCGCCGCCGGAGTAGGAGATACGCAGCTTACCGCCGAACTCCTTGGCCAGCTTGCCCGCCAGGGACAGGGACAGGGGATACAGGGAGCGGCCGGACATGTACATCTCCTCGCTGGGCAGCTCTCCGGCCTTCACGTCCACGGGGAAGGTGTTGGTCAGCTTCACGCCGAACTCCAGGCCCCGCTCGGCGGTCAGCTTCATCAGCCGCTGGAACATGGGTACCGCGTCGGCCCATTGCAGATCCTCCACAAAGTGGTGGTCGTCAAAGGCGATGTAGTCGAAGCCCAGGCCGTCCAGGGTCTTGCGGGCAAACTCATAGCCCAGCAGGGTGGGGTTGCACTTGACATAGGTGTTCAGGTTCTTCTCGGTGATGAGATAGGTGGCGATGCGCTCGATCTCGTCGGGGGGGCAGCCGTGGAGGGTGGACTCGGTAATGGAGTTGGACACCTTGGGGGATATGGCCTTCACATAAGCCTCGTCCACGTTCTGGAACTTGTCCAGGTTGTTCAGGGCCCAGTCCATGCACTCGGTCCACACGGCGCTGCCGGAGGCGTCCTTCATGCCCTCGATATACTTGTCGATCTTCTCGCTCTGGATGCCCTTCAGGTCGTAGCCCACGCTCATGTTGAACACGAAGCCGTCGGGGTCGCCCAGGCCCAGCTCCTTGGCCAGCAGCTTGCAGGCAAACCAGCCCTTCACGTACTCGTCAAAGGCCTGGGGCACATACAGCTCGGTGGACCACTCGCAGTTGTAGCACTCGTCCTCAGCGGTGATGCAGGGCTTGGCCACGCACTTGGAAAGCTCGTCGCCGTCCATGATCTGCACGGTCTTGAGCTCGAAGAACCGGGAACCGGCGGCGTAGGCGGCCACCAGGTTCTGGGCCAGCTGGGTGTGGGGGCCGGCGGCGGGGCCGTAGGGAGACTCGATCTTCTCCTTGAACATAGGCAGAGCCTTGCCGTTGTCATGGCGCACCAGTTTGGACACGCCGAAGATGGAGCCCTGGTTCTTGTACTCGGTCAGGATCCAGTTCATCAGGTTGGAAAAGGGAATGGGGCGCATAATGTCGCTCATATATCTCGACCTCCAAATTAAGTTCTATCAATAGGTGCGGTGGTTCAGCTCGCCCCACAGCTTCTTGGCCTGCTCCATGGTCCAGGCGTTGATGCGCTCCTCGTCGATGCCCACGAACTCCCGGTCCTTGTAGAGCACCTTGCCGTTGATGATGGTGGTGCGGCAGTTCTTGCCCATCATGCCGAAGAGCATGTGGCCGTCGATGTTCTCGGCGGAGAAGGGGGTGAAGGGCTTGTAGTCCATGACGATCACGTCGGCGGCGGCGCCGGTCTTGAGGACGCCCAGGGGTTTTTGGAAGTACCGGGCGCAGATCTTTGCGTTGTTCTGAAACAGCATGCCGGTGGCCTCGCACCAGCCCACATTGGGCTGGCAGGTGTTGTGCCGCTGCATGGGCAGGAGCACCTTCAGGCTCTCCAGCATGTCGTGGGTGTAGGCGTCGGTGCCCAGGCCGATGAGGATGCCCTTGCCGTACATCTGGAGCACCGGGGAGCAGCCCACCGCGTTGCCCATGTTGGACTCCGGGTTGTGGCACACCATGGTATTGGTCTCCTTGATGATGTCCAGCTCGGCGGGGGAGACGTGGATGCAGTGGCCCAGCATGGTCTTTTCGCCCAGAATGCCGTTGTACAGCAGCCGGTTCACCGGGCGGCAGCCGTAGTTGCGCAGGGAATCGTACACGTCGTTCATGCCCTCGGCCACGTGGATGTGGAAGCCGGTCATGCCGTCGTTGGCCTTGACCATCTCCTCAAAGGTCTTGTCGGAGATGGTAAACAGGGCGTGGCCGCCGAACATGGCCTTGATCATGTCGTCGTCCTGCTCCTTGGCCCACTTGGCAAAGTCTGCGTTCTCCTGAATGGACTGGCGGGTCTTTTCCTCGCCGTCCCGCTCGCTGACCTCATAGCACAGGTTGGCCCGGATGCCCAGCTCCTGGCACACGTCCTTGATGGCGAACAGGGAGCCGGGAATCTCGCAGAAGGAGGCGTGATGGTCAAAGATGGTGGTCACGCCGTCCCGGATGCAGTCCAGCACCGTGGCGTAGGCGGAGGCCCGGGTGCCGTCCAGGGTCAGGTGGCGGTCGATATTCCACCACATCCCCTCCAGCACCTCCAGGAAGTTGGTGGGGTTGTTGCCCTCAATGGCCAGGCCCCGGGCCAGGCCAGAGTAAATGTGGGTGTGGACGTTGATGAGGCCGGGCATGATCACGCCGCCCTTGGCGTCCACGAATTCCGCGTCGGGATACTTGGCCTTCAGATCGGCCAGAGCGCCCACTTCCTTGACAACCTCGCCGTCCAGCGCCACGGCGCCGTCCTCCAGATAGGGCAGAGCCGGGTCGCGGGTAATCAGTTTTCCGTTTCCAACCAGCAGCATGTGCAGTTCCTCCTGTTATGATATAAGATGTTCCTTTTTGCAAGAAAAAAACGCCCATTCCTCAAAGAATGGACGCCGGTTTTTGGAGCGGGGCCGCAGTGTGCCCGCAACTCCCCAGACGAAATCCAGGTCCATCCAGCCCGTGCGCGATAGCACTCCGTTGCAGCCACAACCACATGTTAAAAATTTGTGAAATATGAACAGAATATCTTGCTTTGTGGATTTATATTACCACAAAACGCCCGGGCATGCAACACCTTTATTAGAAAAACTAAAAAATTTTTAGGCCGCATAATTTTATTGCAATTATAGCCGCCTGTGGTAAAATAGAAGATAACTTCAACAAACGTACTTTACGAAAAGGAGAGAAGCCACGTGTTAGAAGCCTCAACGCTGCAATTTCTGTTCAAACTGGCCAAAGGGATCGCCAGCCAGTTTGGACCCAACTGCGAGGTGGTGGTCCACGACCTGGCCACCAACGACCCGGAGAGCTCCATCGTCGCCATTGAGAACGGCCAGGTCACCGGCCGGAAGGTGGGGGATGGCCCCTCCCATGTGGTGCTGGAGGCCCTGCGGGGGGAGAACAGCCAGCTGCAGGACCACCTGAGCTACCTGACCAAGACCCGGGACGGCAAGATCCTCAAGTCTACCACCATCTACATCCGGGACGACGATGGGGATCCCATCGGCATCTTCGGCATCAATTACGACATCACTCTCATGCTGGCCATGGAGACCGCCCTGAAGCAGTTCACCGCCACCGAGAAGGAGGAGAAGGAGCCGGAGGCCATCTCCCGCAACGTCTCCGACCTGCTGGACGAGCTCATTGAGCAGAGCGTGAAGATCGTGGGCAAGCCGGTGGCTCTGATGACCAAGGAGGATAAGGTGAAGGCGGTGCAGTTTCTCAATGAGACCGGCGCCTTCCTCATCACCAAGAGCGGCGACAAGGTGTGCAAGTTCTTCGGAATCTCCAAATACACGCTGTACAGCTACATTGACGAGGCCAAAGAGTAAATGCGGCTTGGAAAGTGCCCGGCTCCCAAAGGAGCCGGGCGCTTTTTGTGCTTATTTCTTGGTGTTCTCCTTGGGGAGCACCAGGTTGAGGATAATGGCCATCAGGGTGGCGACCACCACGGAGGAGGAGCCGAACACGGTGTTGACCCAGCTGGGGAAGCCCTCGCCGGCCAGACAGCCGGACACCTGGGTGATACCTACGCCCAGCGCCACGGACAGACCCACCACAGAGCTTTTGCGGGGGGTGAAGCCGCCCTCGGTGATCATGCGGATACCGGTCATGGTGATGGTGGCGAACACCGAGATGGTGGCGCCGCCGATGACGCTCTGGGGAATGGTGGTCAGCAGGGAGGCGAACTTGGGCATCAGGCCGGCCACCAGCAGGATCAGGGCGGCCAGGGCGAACACCGCCCGGTTGATGACCCGGTTGACGGTGACGATACCCACGTTCTGGCTGTAAGTGGCGGCGGGCAGACCGCCGAAGAAGGCGCCCAGGATGCTCATGACGCCCTGGCCCATGATGCCGCCGGCCAGCTCCTTGTCGGTGGGCATCCGGTCCATGCCGCCCATGGTGGTGGAGGACAGGTCGCCGATGGTCTGCACGGCGTTGACCACGTACACGATGCCCAGAGACACGCAGGCGGCGGGGACGAACTTGATCTCAAAGGGCATGAACTGGGGCAGGGCCACCCACTGAGAGGTGCCCACGCCGGCGAAGTCCACCAGATCCAGCGGCAGGGACACGATGTAGCCCACGATCATGCCGATGAGGATGGCGCCCAGCTTGAAGATGCCCTTGGTGAAGTTGGTGAGGATGAACACCACCGCCAGGGTGATGAGCGCCACCAGCCAGCTCTTGGGGGTGCCGAAGATGGGAGTGCCCACGCCGCCGGCCATGTACTTCACGGCGGTGGGATAGAGGGACAGGCCGATGGTGAAGATCACCGTGCCGGTGACCAGGGGGGGAAACAGGGGGCGGATCCACTTGACGAAGATGCCGAAGATGATGGCCACGCAGCCGCCCACGATCTCCGCGCCCAGGATGGTCGCCATGTCAAATTCCGTGCCGATAGCCTGCAGGGTGGGGATGTACGCGAAGCTGATGCCCATGATGACGGGCAGACCGGCGCCGATGCGCCCGAAAATGGGGAACAGCTGGAGCAGGGTAGCCAGTGCGGTCAGGAGCAGCGAGACCTGAATCATCAGTGTCTTTTCCGCCTCGGACAGTCCGCAGGTGTTGGAGACCAGAATGGCGGGGGTGATGATGCCCACCACCGCGGCCACCACGTGCTGCAGACCAAGCGGTACCAGCTGTCCCGGTTGGGGAACGCCTTTCCATTGGAAAATGGTATCAGAGCCGTTCAGTTTTGGGGTACCCATTCCTTTCACCTCACAAAAATTTTTTAGCACAAACAACATTTTTTACAACCCAAACTATAACCGATTTCCCACAAAGATGCAAGGAAAAAATCCGGGTCGCCTACCAAAAAGAATGGCAAAAATTTGTACACAACCTACAAAAGTGGAAGGAAAGGTGGCGGGGAAGGGTGGAAAACTGACAAACAGTAAACCGGTAGGTTTAAAGAAAAAACGGCCGCTCTCAGAGCGGCCGCTTTTTGCGGACAGGTGTTTACTTGACGGCGACGGCCTCGATCTCGAAGAGCGCGCCCTTGGGCAGCGCGGCCACCTGCACGCAGGAGCGGGCGGGAGCCTCGCCGGTGAAGTACTCGGCATAGATGGCGTTGATGGCGGCGAAGTCGTTGATGTCAGCCAGGAACACGGTGGTCTTGGTGACGTCGCAGAAGTCCATGCCGCCGGCCTTCAGCACGGCGCCCAGGTTGTCCAGGGCCTGACGGGCCTGGGCCTCCACACCGGCGGGCAGCTCTCCGGTGGCGGGCACCAGGCCCAGCTGTCCGGAGGTGTACAGGGTGTTGCCGGCCAGCTTGGCGTGGCAGTAGGGGCCCACGGCGGCGGGGGCGTTGGTGGCGGTAATGGTCTGATTCATAAAAGATTCCTCCTTATAAAATGTTGCATGTGTTCGCTTCCATTATAATAGGGCGCAGAAAAAAATCAAGGACTACTTAAAATTTTTCTGCGCCCATGCAAAAAAAATATGGGAAAGCCTTCACAAAAGGGTAAGAGGGACTTTGCAAAAAATTAAGAAAGTTTTGTTATCCTGAGACAAACGAAAGGGAGGATACAGCGATGGAACCGATTTTACGAGTAGAACATCTGGTGCGGGAGTACGGCGGCAAAGGCAGCCTGACCCGGGCCATTGACGACGTGAGCTTTGAAGTGGAGCAGGGGGAGTTTGTGGGCATTATGGGGGCGTCGGGCAGCGGCAAGTCCACCCTGCTCAACTGCGTGTCCACCATTGACACCCCCACCGGCGGCAGAATCTATGTGGAGGGCCGGGAGGTGACCCGGCTCAAGCCCAAGCAGATCTCCCGCTTCCGCCGGGAGCGGTTGGGCTTTGTGTTCCAGGACTGCAATCTGCTGGACACCCTCACCGCCTTTGAGAATATCGCCCTGGCCCTCACCATCCGCCGGGTGGCCCCGGGGCTGGTGGAGAAAAAGGTGCGGGAGACCGCCCAGCTGCTGGAGATCGGCGACTGCATGGACAAATACCCCTATCAGATGTCCGGCGGCCAGCGGCAGCGGACGGCGGCGGCCCGGGCCATCGTCACCGGCCCCGCCCTGGTGCTGGCCGACGAGCCCACCGGAGCTCTGGATTCCAAATCCGCCAAGCTGCTGCTGGACCGGTTTGAGGCGTTGAACCGCCAGCGGGAGGCCACCATCCTCATGGTCACCCACGACGCCTTTACCGCCAGCTATTGCCACCGGATCCTGTTCCTCCAGGACGGGGCGGTGCTCACCCAGCTGGAGCGGGGAGAGCGGAGCCGCCGGGACTTTTTCCGGCAGATCATCGGCGTGGTGACCCAGCTGGGAGGTGACCAGAGCGATGTTCTCTAAGCTGGCCTGGAAAAACGTCCGCCGCAGCGTGAAGGACTACGGGGTTTGGTTCCTCACCATCGCCTTCGGCGTGTGCCTGTTCTATGTGTTCAATGCCCTGGAAAACCAGTCGGTGCTCCGCTTTCTGGCCCAGAACCCCAAGGTCAACGTGGTGGAGGCCATCCAGCGGCTCATCGGCATCCTGTCCGCCTTTGTGTGGGTGGTGCTGGCCTTCCTGATTCTCTACGCCTCCGGTTTTCTGATCCGCCGCCGAAAAAGCGAGCTGGGCACCTACCTGCTGCTGGGTATGGAGCGGTGGCAGGTGGCCCGGCTGCTGCTGGTGGAGACGGTGTGCATCGGCGTGCTGGCCCTGGCGGCGGGGCTGGCTTTGGGCGTCCTGGCCGCCTGGGGCCTGAGCGCCTTTACCGCCACGCTGTTCGCCGTGCCCATGACCTTTTTCACCTTTGAGCTGTCCCTGCCCGCCCTGGCCAAGACCGCCCTGTCCTTTGCCGCAATCTTTCTGCTGGTGATGGTGTACCACGCCTTCGCCGTCTCCCGGTGCAGGCTCATCGACCTGATGCGGGCCAACCGGGTGAACCAGACCCTGCGGCAGCGGAGTCTGGGGGCTTCGGTGGCCCTGTTCCTGGTGGGCGTGGTCCTGCTTGTCATCGCCTACGCCATGCTGCTGACCCGGGGCCTGCTGCGGGTGGACGCCCTGTTCTGGGTGATGATCGGCCTGGGCAGCCTGGGCACCCTGCTGTTCTTCCGCTCCCTGTCCGGCTTCCTGCTGCGGGTGTGCCGGAGCCGGAAGAAGCTCTACTATAAAAACCTCAACATGTTCGTCCTGCGGCAGTTCAACGCCCGCATCAACACCACCTACCGCTCCATGACGGTGATCTGCCTCATGCTGCTGCTGGCCCTGGGCATCACCGCCAGCTCGGTGGGTTTGAACAACACCGTGGAGCAGATGACCAATGAGATGACCCCACGGGATATGCAGCTGATCTTCTGGAATGAGCCGGAGGACCCGGAGCCCGACCTGGCGGCCGTTTTAAAGGAAGGGGGCTTTGACCCGGAGACCGAGTGCTCCGCCTGGCTCTCCTTCCCCGTCTATCAGGGGGAGCGCTCCAACGTCCTGTCCCAGGCTGACTATGACGCCATGGTCCAGCGCTGGGGCAAGAAGGAGGCGGACGCCTTCCTGGAGCGGGAATGGATGGAGGTGGCCGCTGATGAAACAGCCCAGACCGCCCCGCTGAACTACTGGTACTTCCTGGCCGACTACGCCGGAGACAAGAACGCCGCCGAGGAGAAATTTGAGGAGGCGGTGTCCGGCCTGGCCCAGCTGGGAGGCTTCAGCTGGTCCAGCAAGCTGCAGAACTGGCTGGACATGATGGGCACCAAGGTGCTGGTGCTCTTTATCGGCCTCTACCTGGGGGTGCTGTTCCTGCTGGCCTCGGCGGCGGTGCTGGCCCTTCAGCAGCTGACCCAGGCCGCCGATTCCGCCGGACAGTACCGGACCCTGTCCCTGCTGGGGGCCCCGGCCGCCATGCGGGGACGGGCGGTGACCGCCCAGGTGTTCCTGGCCTTCTTCCTCCCCCTGTCCCTGGCCCTGGTTCACGCGGCGGTGGGCATGACCGCCGCCAACGCCGTCATCGCCGAGGTGGGAAAGGTGGACGCCGCCTCCTCCTCTGCCGTCACCGCCCTGCTGCTGCTGGTGGTGTACGGGGGCTACTTCCTGGCTACCTGCTGGGGAAGCCGCAGAATTTTGCGCACTTCCCGGTAAAAGAGTGAAAAAACCCTTGCAATCGGCCCCGAAATGTGCTATCATACCTCTTACGTGTGAGAGTAGGCGCGGTTTGCAAGCGCCAAACGATAGCGACATACCCCGTGCCGGGGTCGAAAGGACGATGTAGCGTGGATATTACCAAGCTGGTTCTGAGCATTATTGACGTGGCGGCCTGCCTGTTCCTCATCGCCGTGGTGCTGCTCCAGTCCGGCAAGAGCGCCGGCCTGTCCGGCGCCATCGCCGGTGTGGCGGACACCTTTATGGCCAAGAACAAGGCCAAGAGCTGGGACGCCAAGCTGGCCAAGATGACCAAGTGGGTGGCCATTGGATTTATGATCCTCACCTTTGTCATCTGCCTGCTCTGAGAAACCGAGAAAACGCCCTTCCGGCTGCGGAAGGGCGTTTTTTGTTGAGCGCGCTTCCAAACAGGGGTATAATACAGGAAAGCGCACAAGAGAAAGGAAATGCTTATGCATCAATCAAAGGAATTGATCGGAACATATCAGGCCACCGGCCGCGGCTTTGGATTTCTCATTCCGGAGGAGGGAGAGGACTGCTTCATCCCGCCCCGGGCCCAGGGGAGCGCCTGGAACGGGGACAAGGTATCCGCCGTCATTACCGAGGAGGACCCCGCCACCGGCCGCCGGACGGCCAAGGTCACCGGCGTGCTGGAGCGGGCCAACCGGACGGTCATCGGCGTGCTGGAGAAGCACGACCGGGCCCTGTGGCTCAAGCCGGACAGCCAGCGTCTGCCCGGCCTGATCCAGGTGGCCACCAAGCGGCGCAACCTGCGGGTGGGGGAGCGGGCGGCGGTGTCCATGACCAGCTTCGGCGGCGACCGCCACCCCCCGGTGGGCACCCTGCGGGAGATCTTCGGCCCCGCCGACCAGCGGGAGAGCGCCGTGGCCGCCATCCTGTACGGCAACGACATCCACCGGGACTTTCCCCCGGAGGTGATGGAGCAGACCCGGTCCATCCCCCAATTTGTCCAGACCGCCGCCCTGGAGGGGCGGCTGGACCTGCGGGACAAGACCATCATCACCATCGACGGAGCAACATCCAAGGACTTTGACGACGCGGTGAGCCTGGAGAAGGACGACCAGGGCCGCTGGGTGCTGGGAGTCCACATCGCCGACGTGAGCCACTATGTCCAGCCCGGCACCCCCCTGGACCTGGAGGCCTATGAGCGGGGCACTTCGGTGTACTTTGCCGACCAGGTGGTGCCCATGCTGCCCGAGGCCCTGTCCAACGGTATCTGCTCCCTCAACCCCCAGGTGGACCGGCTGGCCCTGTCCTGCATCCTGACCCTGGACCGGGAGGGGGCCGTGGCAGACCATCGGATTGCCAAGACCGTGCTCCGCTCCGCCGAGCGGATGACCTATGGCGACTGCAACAAGCTGCTGGCGGGGGAGGACCCGGCCCTGGCGGTGAAATACGCCCATATTCTGCCCATGCTGAAGGACATGGCCGCCCTGGCCAAGGTGCTGGAGGCTCGCCGCCGCCGCCGGGGCGGGCTGGACCTGGAGACCCAGGAGAGCCAGGTGGTGTGCGATGACCAGGGAGAGCCGGTGGCGGTTTTGCTCCGCCGTCAGGGGGAGAGCGAAAAGCTCATCGAGGCCTTTATGCTGGCTGCCAACGAGTGTGTGGCAGAGCACCTGGCCCGGGCGGGGAAGCCCTGCGTCTACCGGGTCCACGAAAAGCCCTCCACCGAAAAGACCGACGCCCTGCGTACCCTGGTGGCCCCCCTGGGTTATGATCTCAAGACCGCCGACGGCTCCGGCCTGCAGAAGCTGCTGGACTGGGCCAAGGGAAAACCGGAGGAGGGGGCGGTGTCCATGATGGTGCTCCGCTCCCTGATGAAAGCCCGGTACGACGGGGAGAACCTGGGACACTTCGGCCTGGCCGCCCCCTACTACTGCCACTTTACCTCTCCCATCCGCCGCTACCCCGACCTGATGGTCCACCGGATCCTCACCGCCCTTCTGGACGGCAAGTGGGACAAAGAGGGGAAACGGCTGACCGCTGCCGTGCCCCGGGCCGCCCTCCAGTCCTCCCAGCGGGAGCTGGCCGCCCAGCAGGCCGAGCGGGAGATTGAAAAGCGGTATCTGGCGGAGTATATGTCCCATCAGCTGGGGGAGAAGTTTACCGGCGCCATTACCGGCGTCACCCGGTTCGGCCTGTTCGTCATGGTGGCCGGCGGGGTGGAAGGCCTGCTGCCGGTGGAGGCCCTGCCCGGCGGGCCCTGGGAATACGACGAGGCCCGGCTTACCCTCCAGGGTCCGGGGGACCGGTATGCCCTGGGCATGGAGCTGGAGGTGGAGTGCGCCGCCGCCGATCCGGTGTCCGGCCAGATCGACTTCATCCTGCCCGGCGGCGTCCCCGTGCCCGCCCGGAAGCCCAAACCGGCGGAGCGGTCCAGACCGCCCCGCCGGAAGGAGGGGAAGGGCCGGGGCCGGTCCATGCATGTGCCTAAGCGCCGCAAAGGGGGGCGAAAGCGATGACAAAACGTTGGCTCATACCGATTCTATTACTGATGGTATTTGCTTTGGCGGCCTGCGGCGGTCAGCCGGAGGTTACTCCCACGCCGGAGGCCACCCCAACTGCCACGCCCGCTCCCACGCCGGAGCCCACCCCCACCCCCGACCCCATCGCGGAGCGGCTGGCAGGCATGACGGTGGAGCAGAAGGTGGGCCAGCTGCTGGTGGCGGGTATTGACGGGACCGAGCCCGGTGACGACGGCGCCCAGGCGGTGGCCGACTACCAGGTGGGGGGCGTGATCCTCTTTAGCCGCAATGTGGAGAGCGCCGGACAGCTCACCCAGCTGACCAACGGCCTGAAGGCTCTCAACGGGGACTATGTGCCCCTGTTCCTGTCGGTGGACCAGGAGGGGGGACGGGTGGACCGGATGCCCCCCGAGGTGGAGGAGCTGCCCGCCGCCTATGACTACATCCAGGCCGGCGGCGATCCCCAGGCCCGGGGGCGGGTGCTGGCGGCGGAGTGCGCCGCCTTCGGCCTCAATCTGAATTTCTCCACCTGTCTGGACGTGTGGTCCAACCCGGAGAATACCGTCATCGGGGACCGGGCCTACGGCACCGACTGGGAGAGCGTGACCCAGGCGGGTCTGGCGGTGAACCAGGGTTTGACGGAGGGGGGCGTGATCCCGGTGGTCAAGCACTTCCCCGGCCACGGGGATACTCTGGAGGACTCCCACGAGACCCTGCCGGTGGTGGACAAGCCCCTGGAGGAGCTGGAGGAGAGCGAGCTCAAGCCCTTCCAGGCCGCCGTGGACCAGGGGGTTCCGGTGGTGATGGTGGGACACATTCTGCTGCGGCAGATTGATCCGGAGAACCCGGCCTCCCTGTCCGAGCAGGTGGTCACCGGGCTGCTCCGGCAGGAGCTGGGCTTTGACGGCGTAGTGTGTACCGACGATCTCACCATGGCCGCCATTTCCGACAGCTACGGCATGGGGGAGGCGGCGGTGCTGGCGGTGGAGGCGGGCTGTGATCTGCTGCTGGTGTGCCATGAGGCCGACAACCTGACCGCCGCCCGGGACGCCCTGCTGGAGGCGGTGAACAGCGGGAGAATTTCCATGGACCGGCTGGATGAGAGCGTATACCGACTCCTCTCCCTGAAGGCGGAGTGGGGGCTCACCAATCTGCCGGTGGAGGAGCCCGACATAGAGGCGCTGAACGCCCGGATCCAGGCCATCCTGCCCTGACAGAACAAAACGGTACCCCGTCCATAACTGGACGGGGTACCGTTTTTGCTATGCGTTCAGCCGCAGCCGCCGCAGCGCTGGCAGGCGGCGGGGGTGGCGGCGCAGCCCCCCAGGGCGGTCTCCCGCAGCTCCACGGGCAGGCGGCGGCCCACGTTGTACATGGCGGAGAGCATCTCGTCAAAGGGGATCAGCTGGGGCACGCCGCTGAGGGCCAGCTCGGCGGCCACCAGGGCGTTAGCCACCCCGGCGGCGTTGCGGCTCTGGCAGGGGTACTCCACCAGCCCGCCCACCGGGTCGCACACCAGCCCCAGCATATTCATCAGCACGGTGGAGGCGGCGTCCAGACACTGGTCCGGCTCACCGCCCATCAGCTCCACCGCGGCAGAGGCCGCCATGGCGGCGGCGATGCCCACCTCCGCCTGACAGCCCCCCACCGCTCCGGCCACGGTGGCGTTGCGCATGGCCAGATAGCCCACCGCCCCGGCGTTGAACAGGCCGTCCAGCAGCCGCTGGTCGGAAATATGGTACTCCTCCTGCAGGGCCAGCAGCAGGGCGGGCACCACTCCGGAGGAGCCGGCGGTGGGGGCGGCCACAATGAGGCCCATGGAGGCATTGGTCTCCAGCACCGCCATGGCGTAGGTGATGGCCCGCTGGAGCACCGGGCCGCAGATACCCTGCTTGCTGCCGGCGTGCTGGGCCAGACGTCTGGCCTCTCCGCCGATGAGTCCCCCCATGGAGCGCTGGGGGTTTTTCAGCGGCTCCATGGCGGAGGAGCGCATGATCTCCAGAGCCCGGGTCATCCGGCGCTCCACCTGGTCCGCCGTGGTCTCGCCCAGCACACACTCCCGGCGGCGCATGACCTGGGAGATGGGCAGGCCCTCCTGATGGCACAGCTCCAGCAGCTCGTTTCCATTTTTGAAGTCCATACCTTCCCCTCCTTACGGCTGCACCAGCATAACGTCCTGAATGTTGGGGTTGCCCATGAGCTGGCCGGAGATACCGTCGGGGAGGCTGCCGTCCGACTCAATGATGCTGTACGCCGTGAGGCCCTTGGACTCCCGGAACAGACGCATGAAGGCGATGTTTACATTGTGGTCGCTGAGCACCCGGGTGATGTGGGCCACCACGCCGGGGGTATCCCGGTGGACCACGATGACGGCGCTGTACTCCCCGGTAAAGTCCACCTTTACGCCGTTGATGCGGATGATCTTCACCTTGCCGCCCCCCAGAGACACTCCCCGCACCGTCATAACCCGGCCGGCGGCGTTCTCCATGCGGATGTCCACGGTGTTGGGGTGCAGCTCGGTTTCGGTTTCGTCGGTGGTGAAGGAGAAGGCCAGCCCCCGCTCACCGGCCAGCCGGAAGGAGTCCCGGATGCGGGCGTCGTCGGTGGCAAAGCCCAGGATGCCCCCCAGCAGAGCCCGGTCGGTGCCGTGGCCCCGGTAGGTCTTGGCAAAGGAGCCGTAGAGGGTGAACGCTACCCGGGTCAGGGGCGGGGCAATCAGCTTCCGGGCCAGCCCGGCGATGACCGCCGCCCCGGCGGTGTGGGAGCTGGAGGGGCCGATCATATTGGGCCCCAGTACGTCAAACACGCTGATAAAGGACATGGCTCATGCCTCCATAACGGCGATTTATCCTGATAGGAGAAAGGGCTTGCCGTCCGCGTATGGCGGAGGGCAAGCCCTCGGAACTGTGGGTGCTATTTGGCGTAATCCACCACTTTGGTCTCCCGGATCATGTTGACCTTGATCTGACCGGGATACTCCAGCTCTTCCTCGATCTTCTTGGCGATGTCCCGGGCCAGCAGCACCATCTGGTCCTCGCTGACCTTGTCGGGAGCTACCATGATGCGGACCTCCCGGCCCGCCTGGATGGCAAAGGACTTTTCCACTCCGGGGAAGGAGGAGGTGACCTCCTCCAGCTTCTCCAGACGCTTGATATAGTTCTCCAGATTCTCCCGCCGGGCGCCGGGCCGGGCGGCGGAGATGGCGTCGGCGGCCTGGACGATGCAGGCCACGATGGTGCGGGGCTCCACATCGTTGTGGTGGGCCTCGATGGCGTGGACCACGTCCTCGTTCTCCCGGTACTTCCGGGCCAGCTCCACGCCGATCTGCACGTGGGAGCCCTCCACCTCATGGTCGATGGACTTGCCCAGGTCGTGGAGCAGGCCGGCCCGCTTGGCCTGGGTCACGTCGGCGCCGATCTCGGCGGCGATGAGCCCCGCCAGATGGGCCACCTCGATGGAGTGGTTGAGTACGTTCTGGCCGTAGCTGGTGCGGTAGCGCATCCGGCCCAGCAGCTTGATGAGCTCCGGGTGCAGGCCGTGGACGTTGGTCTCAAAGACGGCCCGCTCGCCCTCGGCCTTGATGGTGGCGTCCACCTCCCGCTTGGCCTTCTCCACCATCTCCTCGATACGGGTGGGGTGGATACGGCCGTCCTGGATGAGCTTCTCCAGGGCGATGCGGGCGATTTCCCGGCGGACCGGGTCGAAGCAGGAGACCGTGATGGCCTCCGGCGTGTCGTCGATGATCAGGTCCACCCCGGTCATGGTCTCCAGGGTGCGGATGTTGCGGCCTTCCCGGCCGATGATACGGCCCTTCATCTCGTCATTGGGCAGGGGTACCACACTGACGGTTGCTTCCGCCACATGGTCGGCGGCGCAGCGCTGGATGGCAAGGGAGAGAATCTCCTTGGCCTTCTGGTCGGCCTCCTCCTTGAACTGGGCCTCGATCTCCCGGACCTTCATGGCCGACTCGTGGGTGACCTCCTCGGCCAGCTGGTTGATGAGGTAGTTCTTGGCCTCCTCGGCGGTGAAGCCGGAGATGCGCTCCAGCACCTCCATCTGGGTCTTCTTGACGGTGGCGACCTCCTCCCGGGCCTCGTCCAGCTCGGTCAGCTTGCGCTGCAGGGTCTCCTCCTTCTTCTCCATGTTCTCGGTCTTGCGGTCCAGGTTCTCTTCCTTCTGCTGGAGCCGGCGCTCCTGCTTCTGCAGGTCGGCCCGGCGCTCCTTTACCTCGCGCTCATACTCGTTGCGGGCCTGGAGGATCTCCTCCTTGGCCTCCACCAGCGCCTCCCGCTTTTTGCTCTCGGCGCTCTTGATGGACTCGTTGATGATCCGCTTGGCCTCTTCCTCGGCGCTGGAGATCTCCTTTTCGGCCACCTTCTTGCGCCACTGAATGCCGGCGGGGAAGCCTATGGCAAGTGCGACCACAGCGGTGATCACACAGGCGATAATTGTCTGCATCAAGGCTGAAATACACCTCCCTTTCTGAAATTTTCAAAGTTCGATCTTGGTATATTTGACGTTTGCAGCCGGACAAAACTTGTCCAACCTGCACAAAAGTGGAAGAACGTACCCCTCGTTCTTCAAAATACTACACCTAGACTATTTTAAGGCCTGGGGTATCCTTCTGTCAAGGAAATTCGTGTGCGCACAAAACCCCCGGACCGGTTCCGGTCCGGGGGCAAATATAGGGCGGTCTCAGGGCCGGACGGGGAGGGAGTCGTCCTCCCGGATCCAGTCCTCCACGTGGACCACGGAGTAGTCTGTCTTTGTGTCGCGGATGACCACCCGCTGGATGCCGGCGTTGATGATGAGCCGCCGGCACATGGAGCAGGAGGTGGAGCCGGGGATCAGCTCCCCGGTGGCCGGGTTGACGCAGGCCATGTACAGGGTGGCTCCCAGGGTCTCGCTGCGGGCGGCGGAGATAATAGCGTTGGCCTCCGCGTGGACCGAGCGGCACAGCTCGTACCGCTCCCCGGAGGGGATGTTCAGAGCCTCCCGGGTGCAGTAGTTCAGATCCACGCAGTTTTTCCGGCCACGGGGGGCGCCGTTGTAGCCGGTGGCGATGATCTCGTCGCTCTTCACCAGAATGGCCCCGTAGTGCCGCCGCAGGCAGGTGGCCCGCTCCGCCACCGTCTGGGCGATATCCAGATAATAGTTCTCTTTGTCAATGCGTCCCATGGGTTCTCCTCCGCCGCTTTTTTCCCAAGTATACCGGCTTTTTTCCCCCGGCGCAAGTCATTTTTTCCGCCGCTGAATTCACATATTGTTTACGTTTCCTTCCTTGACGAAAAAAGCCTCAGGCGGTATCATACTATTTAAGAAAAATGTAAGCTTTTTGATCAAAGGAGACGACCCTTGCTCATGCTGATGAATTTTTTCAGAAAACTGATGTACGGGCGGTATGGCAGCGACCAGCTCTCCTTTTTCCTCCTCATCACCTATGTGGTTTTGATCCTGCTGTCCGGCCTGCCCCATATGGGCCTGCTCTCCTGGGTGGCCCTGGCGGTGCTGCTGTGGGATTTGTTCCGCATGTTCTCCCGGCGCATTGACCGCCGCCGGGCGGAAAACGCCCGGTTCCTCCACATGGTGGGTCCGGCCGTCCGCTGGGTGAAAATGCGTCACACCATCCACCGGGACAAGGAACACCGCTATTTCAGGTGTCCCAACTGCGGACAATACCTGCGGGTGCCCCGGGGAAAGGGAAAAATCACGGTGAGCTGCCGCAACTGCGGCGCCAGTTTTGAGGAGCGGAGCTGACTGCCCGCGCCCCGGCCGGCGCGCCCCCGGCGCGCCGGCTTTTTGCAGCCTTTTACAGGAGAGTGAGCATATGAGACAGTGTATGGACGCCGACAATCTGCACCGCCGGCTGAGAAAGGTCATCGGCCAGCTCAATGCCATCGACCGGATGGTGGACGAGGACGTGCCCTGCGAGGAGATGCTGATGCAGATCAACGCCGCCAAAAGCGCCCTCCACAAGGTGGGCCAGGTGGTGCTGGAGGGCCATCTCAACCACTGCGTCCGGGACGGCATTGAGCACGGGGACGCAGACAAGACCATTTCCGAGTTTGCCAAGGCCATCGAGCACTTTTCCCGCATGAGCTGAGCGAAAAGGGCTTTTTCCATCTTTACAGGCATGGGTTCCGGTGGTAATCTGAGGTCAGAAGGCAGATGTCTGCCAAAATCTTGGAAAAGGAGCGTGAACCCATGGCTGAGAGAATCCCCATACTTGCCCGCAGGAAGCTGTTCAGCACCACCTCTTCCCAGGAGGTGGGAAAAATCCGCGCCGCCCTCACTCAGGCGGGCGTTCCTTTCCACATCGGCCAGTCCGACCTGACCCCGCCCCTGGGGAATGGAGGACGGTTGGCCCTCCATTATGACGCGCCCCTGCCCGCCTATGAGTACACCTTCTATGTCCACAAGGACGATATGGAGCTGGCTCAATCTGCCCTGAGCGGGTTTTTCCTGGACTAAATTATAAAAAAACTGCCGCACATGGTGCGGCAGTTTTTTTATTTTCCCACGCAGAAGCGCTCAAAGATCCGGGCGGTGATATCCTCCCGCAGGTTGGCGCCGGTGAGCTCTCCCAGGGCGGACAGGGCCTCCTCCACATCGGTGAGCAGGGCGTCGGGGGTGATCCCCGCCGCCAGGCTCTCCTCCGCCCGGGTCACGCTGTCCAGTGCCCGCCGGGCGGCCTGGGCCTGCCGCAGGTTGGTAAGCAGCTCTCCCGCCGCCCCCTGTCCGCCGGTGGGGAACAGCCGCTCCACCGCCTTCGCCAGCGCCTCCAGCCCCCGGCCGGTCTTTACGCTGAGCTCCACCACCGGCGGCATGGGGTCCAGCGCCGGAAGGGGGGCGGCGGGCAGGTCTCCCTTGGTCCACACCAGGATGGTGGGGGCGTGGGCCGCGGCCTCCTCCAGCAGGGCGGCGTCCTCCGCGGTAAAGGGCACCGAGCCGTCGCACAGCAGCAGCACCAGTGCGGCCTCCTCCAGTGCGGCCCGGCTGCGCTCCACCCCGATGCGCTCCACTTCGTCGGCCGCCTCCCGGATGCCGGCGGTGTCGATCACCCGCAGGGTTACGCTGCCCAGCCGGCAGCGGGCCTCCACCGTGTCCCGGGTGGTGCCGGGCACCGGGGTGACAATGGCCCGCTCATACCCCGCCAGGGCGTTGAGCAGGGAGGACTTGCCCGCGTTGGGCCGGCCGATGAGGGCGCAGGGGATGCCCCCCGCCAGATACCGGCCCCGGTCGTAGGTGGCCAGCAGGGCGGACAGCTCCCCTTTGGCGGTTTCCAGCCCGCTCCGGATGGTTTCCGCCCGGAAGGGGTCGATGTCCTCGTCGGGGTAGTCCAGCACCGCGTGGAAGTGGGCCAGCAGGTCCACCAGAGCGTCGTAAATGCCCTGTACCCGGCGGCTCAGGGCGCCGGAGAGCTGTCCGGCGGCCTGGTGGACGGCGGCGGGGGTCTCCGCGTCGATGAGGTCAGCCACCGCCTCCGCCTGGGCCAGGTCCATCCGGCCGTTGAGCAGGGCCCGGCGGGTGAATTCCCCCGGCCCCGCCTGCCGCACGCCTTGGGCGAACAGAGCCTCCAGAGCCAGGGTCAGCACCATGGGGGAGCCGTGACACTGCAGCTCCGCTGTGTCCTCCCCGGTATAGCTGTGGGGGCCGCGGGAGATGGTGGCCAGGGCATGGTCGATGACGGCCCCATCCGCCCCCAGCAGGGAGCCGTACACCAGCTGCCGGTCCCTGGATTCCTCCAGGGGCCGTCCCCCGGCAGGGCGGAACACGGCGGCGGCGGCGGCAATGGCCCCCGGCCCGGAAAGCCGCAGAATCCCAATGGCACCGGTGGCCGGGCCGGTGGCGATGGCGGCAATGGTATCGGACATGATCATCACCTCGGAGTCAACCTTTTGTTACCTGAATTATACCAGATTTCGTCCCACTTGGGGAGGAAAAAACTTTGGCGAAAGCGACGTGTTTTTTTCTCTTGACTGAACTTATGTCAACGATTTTTGAATATCCACAGGCTGTGCAAAACTGTGGAAAACCATGTGGACAATGTGGAAAACCCTTCTCCAGTCTGGTTTTTACCAAATCTGTATGGGCGCGTTACAATGCATATTTCTCTGTATAACGACAACCAAACGGAATTTATGGTTTCCGCAGGAAGCATTTGTCAAATTGGCAAAAAAGGTACACCAAATTTAGCTAAAGTTGCCCTTGAACCGGGTGGTTTTTAGTGCTAAACTATTATTAGTACTAAAAAATAATTTTTTGGAGGCGTGTGAAATGGACCATGCACCCCTGCCCCGGCGGTATCTGATCTTTTTTGCCGGCGTGGTGAGCTCCGCGCTGGGGATCGCCCTCATTACCCTGGCGGGCATGGGGACGTCGGCGGTATCCAGTCTGGCCTATGTGCTGACCTTTGTGTTTCCCGGCGTGTCTCTGGGGTGCTTCACCTTCCTGGTAAACTGTGTCATGCTGGGGGGACAGGCGCTGCTGCTGCGCAGCAAGTTCCAGCCCATCCAGCTGCTGCAGGTCCCGGCCACCTTTGTGTTCTCCGCCTGCATCGACCTGTGGATGGATCTGCTGTCCGCCCTGGTGCCGTCGGCCTATGCCGGCCGGTGGGTGGTGCTGCTGCTGGGCTGCGGTTTCCTGGGGCTGGGGGTGGCCCTGGAGGTGGTTCCCAACGTGCTGATTCTCCCCTGTGAGGGCTTTGTGCGCACCTGCAGCCAGGTGTTTGGCTGGGAGTTTGGCAAGACCAAGACGGGATACGACCTGACCATGCTGTGCTCCGCGCTGCTGGTGTCTCTGCTGTGCCTGGGGTCGGTCCACGGCCTGCGGGAGGGCACGGTGGTGTGCGCCCTCACCGTGGGGTCCATCTCCCGCTTTTTCTGCCGCCGGATCCAGTATGTATGGGAGCGCAGACACCCGTCGCTGGCCCATACATAAGGGCGACGGCGGAAAGAAAGAAGATAAAAACTGCCGCGGGCCATGGCCCGCGGCAGTTTTTTGTATCCAGTGTCAGCCCAGACGGCTCAGGATTACCTGGGCGGCCTTGACGCCGGAGGCGCCGGCCTGGGCCAGACCCCGGGTGATGCCCGCGCCGTCGCCCACGGCGAAGAAGCCGGGCAGGGAGGTCTCCAGCTCGCCGGACAGGGCCAGCCGGGCGGAGTAGAACTTCACCTCCGCGCCGTAGAGCAGGGTGTCGTAGTTGGCGGTGCCGGGGGCCAGCTTGTCCAGCTGGTAGATCATCTCGATGATGTCGTCCAGCTGCCGCTTGGGCAGGGCCAGGGACAGGTCGCCGGGCACGGCGGCGGTGAGGGTGGGGCGGGTGAAGGACTTGCTCATGCGGTGCTCGTTGGTGCGCACGCCCTTCACCAGGTCGCCGAACCGCTGCACCAGCACGCCGCCGGCCAGCATGTTGGACAGGGAGGCGATGTGCTTGCCGTAGCGGTAGGGCTCGTTGAAGGGCTGGGTGAAGCGGTTGGACACCAGCAGGGCGAAGTTGGTGTTCTCGCTGCGCAGCTTGGGGTCGGAGTAGGAGTGGCCGTTGACGGTGTTGATGCCCTCCACGTTCTCCGCCACCACGTGGCCGTAGGGGTTCATGCAGAAGGTGCGCACCTGGTCGCCGTACTGCTTGGTGCGGTAGACCAGCTTGGACTCGTACACCACGTCGGTGATGTGCTCAAAGACCTTGGCGGGCAGCTCCACCCGCACGCCGATGTCCACCTGGTTGTTGATGAGCTGGATGCCCAGTTCCTTGCACTGGTTGGAGAACCACTCCGCGCCGGAGCGGCCGGGTCCGGCGATGAGCCAGGTGCAGTCGATTTCGTCGCCCTGCTCGGTGATCAGGCGGTAGCCCTCGCCGTTGAGGTTTTCGATTTTGGTCACCGGGGTGTGGAACCGGAACTCCACCCCCTTGCGGCACTCCTCATAGATGCTCTGGAGGATTTTCAGGTTGTTTTCGGTGCCCAGGTGCTTGCACCGGGCCTGGAGCAGGTGGAGGTCGTGCTCCAGAGCCTTTTTTTCCAGGGCCCGGGCCGCCGGGGTGTCGGTGGAAAACACCTTGTCGGTGGCCCCGTGCTTCATATTGATGGAGTCCACATAGTCAATGAGGCGCATGACCTCTTCCCGGGGCATGAAGTCGGTGAGCCAGCCGCCGAAGGCGGTGGTGAAGTTGTACTTGCCGTCGGAAAAGGCGCCGGCGCCGCCAAAGCCGCACATGGTGCCGCACACCTTGCAGTGGATGCACTCCTTCACCTTGCCCGCCACGATGGGGCAGCTGCGGGTATAGATGTCGGCCCCCTGGTCCAGGGCCACCACCTTCAGGTTGGGATTGCGGTGCATCAGCTCATATCCGGCGAAGATGCCGGCCTCTCCGCAGCCCAGAATGGCAACGTCATACCGTGTGTTCATGTGCGATCTCTCACTTTTCGTTATATTAGGCAGGCATCACACATGCCTATCCAAGTTAGTATTATACCAAAGCGGCACTTTTTTGACAACAGCAACTAAAAAATTTTAAGGCCGCCTGTTCAAAAATCATTCCCCCGGCGTATAGGGCGCCACCTCCACGCCGGTGTAGTACCACTTCAGGATCTCGTCGTAGGTCTTGCCCTGCTTGGCCAGGGCGTTGGCCCCGTACTGGCTCATGCCCACCCCGTGGCCGTAGCCGGTGACAGAGAAGGTCACCCCCTGGCTGCCGGCGGTCACGGTGAAGCTGGTGGAGCGCAGCCCCAGCAGGGTGCGCAGCGCCCCGCCGGAGACGGTGACGCCCCCCACGTCCACCTGTTCCACCCCGCCGGCGGAGTTGGGCACGGTGTTCTGAAACCAGCCGGCGGGGTCCCCGGACAGGTCGGCGTCGGGGTACTGGGCCAGCAGTTTGCTTTTGAACTCCTCCAGGGTGAAGGTGACGGTGGAGTGGTAGTTGGGCACCTCGTCCCCCTCGGGGCTGTCCACTCCGGTGAGATAGGGCACCGAATTGCCCCACACCTCCACCGCGTCCACCGTCCGCCCGGCGGCGGAGGAGAAGAACACCGCCTGAATGGGCTGGCCGCCGTATAAAACGGCCATCCCGTCGGTCTCCGACACGGCGGAGGTAATTTTGGCGGTGTATTCCGCCGCGCTGTCCCCCCAGTTGGCGGCGGCCTGGTCGGGGTCTATGTAGGCCTGGCAGCAGGTGATGTCGGTGCACACGTCGGCGTCGGGGTGCTTTTCCACCGTGCGCCCCAGCTTGGACAGGGTGTAGGTCCGGGCGGCGGCGGCCTGGGCCTTCAGCGCCTCCAGCTCAAAGGAGGCGGGCATCTCCGCCGCCACCACCCGCCACAGGTACTGGTCCAGCCCCAGGGTCAGCACGCTGCCGTCGGTCAGCGCTACCCGGATCCGGGTCTGGCTGTCCGCCGAGGGGCTGGGGGTGACCACGGTCCGGTCGATGGGCAGCTCACCGGTGGGAGCGGCCTGCTCCGCCTGCTCCAGCCCTCCCGTTCCGAAGAGCAGCAGCGGCAGCAGAAACAGAACCAGCAGCAGCGCCAGGGCCGTGGCCACCACCTGTTTCACGCCCCACCGCTGTCCATAATTTTGCAAGTTATTCTTCATCACAATTCACTTTCCAACTTGGTTGTGGGTATCCTCTTCAGGTTGTTTTGCCAAAAATCCTTGGAATAACTTGTTTTGGATTGACGGCAGGGGAAAAAGGGATTACAATGAATAGCATCAAAATTTGGGAGAAGGAGCGGGTTCGGATGCAAAATGAAGCGCACGAGGCCTTTGCGGGCTTCCTCACAAGTCTATGCGCGGAGTACCAGAAGCATAACCAGATTGATCCGGCATATTATGAGCGCTACAACGTGAAGCGGGGCCTGCGCAATGCCGACGGCACCGGCGTGATGGCCGGAGTGACCCAGATCGGCAACGTCATGGGCTATTATCTGCAGGACGGCGAGCGGGTGCCCGCCCCCGGCAAGCTGGTGTACCGGGGCATTGACGTGGAGGAGCTGGTGGACGGCTTTGTGGGGGAGGACCGGTTCGGCTTTGAGGAGACAGCCTATCTGCTGCTCTTCGGCGAGCTGCCCACCCGGGAGCAGCTGGCGGCCTTTCAGCAGCTGCTCAGTGACAACCACACCCTGCCCCACATGTTTACCGAGGACATGATCATCAAGGCCCCCAGTCCCGACGTGATGAACAAGCTGGCCCGGTCGGTGCTGGCCCTCTATTCCTATGACGACAACCCCGATGACATGTCCCTGCCCAACCAGCTGCGGCAGGCAATCCAGCTTATCGCCCGGGTGCCCGTCATCGTGGCCCACGCCTTTGCCGTGAAGCGGCACTACTACGACGACGAATCCCTCTATCTCCACCGGCCCCAGCCGGGGCTCAGCGTGGCGGAGAACTTCCTCTACTCCGTTCGCCACGACAACCAGTTCACCCAGCAGGAGGCCCGGCTGCTGGATTTGTGCCTGGTGCTCCACGCCGAGCACGGCGGCGGCAACAACTCCGCCTTTGCCTGCCGGGTGCTCTCCTCCTCCGGCACCGATACCTACTCCTCCATCGCCGCGGCGGTGGGATCCCTGAAAGGGCCCCGGCACGGCGGCGCCAACAAGAAGGTCATGGAGATGTTCGGCTATATTGAGGAGGGGGTCAGGGACTGGAAGGACGACGAGGAGGTCAAGGACTTCCTGGGCAGGCTGCTGCGGAAGGAGGCGGGGGACCGGTCCGGCCTGATCTACGGCATGGGCCACGCCATCTACACTCTGTCCGACCCCCGGGCCGTGATCCTGAAGAAGTTTGCCAGGCAGCTGGCCCAGACCAAGGGCATGGAGGACGAGTTCCAGCTCTACGAGACGGTGGAGCGGCTCACCCCCCAGGTGCTCCTGTCCGTCAAGGGGGAGAGCAAGGTGGTGTGCGCCAACGTGGACCTGTTCTCCGGCATGGTGTACAAGATGATGGGCATTCCCCAGGAGCTGTACACCCCCCTGTTTGCCGTGGCCCGCATTGTGGGCTGGTGCGCCCACCGTATCGAGGAGGTCTACCAGCCCGGCAACCGGATCATCCGCCCCGCCTACAAGGCGGTGGCTCCCATGCGCACCTTCGTACCCCTGGACCAGCGGTAAGGCTGGGAAAGAAGCAGGAAAAAGCAGGCGCTTGTTCAAGCGCCTGCTTTTTTGTGTGTGAAGGGGCTTCAGCGGTCCCATTTCTCGATGAGGGCCCGCAGCTGGTCGGCAAACTTGCCCAGGTCCTTGTTGGTACCCCCCTTGTTGTGAGCGATGACCTCCATCAGCTTGCGGCCCACATCCTCCAGCCGCTGGTAGGCGGGGGAGGCGCCGGGAGTGGCCGCCGGTTTCTTCTCCGGCGGCAGGCCGGGGGCCAGCATCTGGTTGCTCAGAAGATCGTAGACCTCCTCATAATTGGGGGCGTGGGCCTCCAGCCCCCGCTGGCGCAGGGTGGCGGCGTAGAGGTCCGCCACCTCCGCCTCCCCGTGGACCACAAAGACCTGCCTGGGCTGGGGGGTGAAGTGCTCGATCCACCGCAGCAGCCCGTCCCGGTCGGCGTGGGAGCTGAGGCCGTGGAAGTTGACAATGCGGGCCCGGACGGCGATCTCCTCCCCGAAGAGCTTCACGGAGGTGACGCCGTTGAGCAGCCGCCGGCCCAGGCTGCCCTCCGCCTGGTAGCCAACGAACACCACCGCGCACTCCGGCCGCCACAGGTTGTGCTTCAGGTGGTGGCGGATCCGGCCGGCGTCGCACATGCCGGAGGCGGAGATGATCACCCGGGGGGTCTTGTCCTCGTTGAGGGCCCGGGACTCGGCGCTGGACTCGGTGATGGTGAGCCCCGGGAACTGGAACAGGGCGCCCCCCTTCAGGGCCAGGATGGCCTCCTCGTCCAGATAGCCGTGGAGGTCGCCGGAGAAAATGCGGGTGGCCTCGCCCGCCAGGGGGGAGTCCACCACCACCTGGAAGTTGGGCGCGCTCTTCACCAGCCCCTGCTCCTTCATCTCCCGGATGAAGTACAAAAGCTCCTGGGTGCGGCCCACGGCGAAGGAGGGGATGATCACGTTGCCTCCCTTGCCCAGAGTCTCGTCAATGATGGCGGCCAGGTCGGCGGTGTAGTCCGGCTTCTGGGCCATGTCGTGGAGCCGGTCGCCGTAGGTGCTCTCGGTGAGGACGTAGTCGGCGTCCTTAATGTACTGGGGGTCCCGGATGATGGGCTGGTCCCGGTTGCCGATGTCTCCGGAAAAGACCACCTTCCGGGTCTCGTCCCCCTCGGTGAGCCACATTTCCACGCTGGCCGAGCCCAGCAGGTGGCCTGCGTCCACAAAGCGGATCTTCACCCCGTCCTCCACCTGCAGCCGGGTGCCGTACTCGCAGGTGACGATGTGCTTGATGGCGGCCTCGGCGTCGGCCACGGTGTACAGGGGCTCCACCGGCTCCTCCCCGGCCCGTCTGCCCTTCTGGTTCTGCCACTGGGCGTCGCTCTCCTGGATGTGGGCCGAGTCCCGCAGCATGATGCTCAGCAGCTGGCCGGTGAGCCGGGTGCAGTAGATGTTGCCCTCAAAGCCCTGCTTGACCAGCAGGGGAATGCGTCCGGAGTGGTCGATGTGGGCGTGGGTGACCACCACCGCGTCGATGTATCCGGCGTTGAAATCCAGGGCCTGGTTGTCCCGCTCATCCCTGCCCTGCTGCAGGCCGCAGTCCACCAGGATCTTCTTTCCGCCGCACTCCACACAGTGGCAGCTGCCGGTAACCGCGTGAGCCGCGCCGAAAAAGGTCAGTTTCATGGTGCACCTCCTTTAAGTACTTCGGTAAGTTGATTGTACCTCCAAAACCGGCCGGTGTAAATAAGCTGTGGGGAAGAAGGGCGGAAAAAGGCGGCCGGACGCATATGCGTCCGGCCGCCGGCGGAAGAGAAGAGAGGAGAAAGAGAGGAAGAAAATCTATCGTCACACGCCGGGCGTGTTGTCTCTGGTCTGCCCCCACAGCCGGGGGGCAGTCACAAAGGCCGGCCGGTGGTCTGAACACGCAACAGATGGCATTTCTCCTTCCGCGCGTTCCCGGCCTGCGCCTTTATTCATGAGCTTTGGCTGTGCGTATAGAATACCACCCTTTCCCGGGGGAGAGGTGGATAAACTTTGAAGCTTATGTAAACGAAGTGTGAATCCAAAGGGAGGGGACGGGCATGACAAAAATTTCACAATATACTTGTGTAAACTGACCAGACTAATTTTTTTGAAACCAAATTTCATCGGCATGATTGCTAAAAACCAATTGTTGAAATGGGCGATATGCACAAAACAGAAACCTTACCGAATGGAAAGCATGTACTTTTTGGTTAGTAACTTACCGATTTGTGGGGATTGAAAGGAGCCCCGGGAACCGTTACATTAGGAAACGCGATGAGGCAGGTTCCTAGGGAAGCGGGGACACGCCCTTCACTTTGACGAGAGCGAGGGAAACGAAATGGCAAAACAGAAACTCCACGATCCCGGCAATAAGAATTCCGTTGTCAACTTCGGCGCTGGCTGGGTGGTCATCCTCTACTGCCTGCTGATGTTCTTCCTGTACGTTGGCATGTGCAACGACGGCGCCAACATCACCGCCCCCAATGTGGAATACCTCCTGGGCCTGGAGACGGGCACCATTATGAACATGAACTCCCTGGCGGGCCTGGTAGGCGTGGTGTTCTTCATCATCGCCGGCCAGATCAACCGGAAAATCGGCGCCCGGCTTACCTCCGGCATCTGCTGCATCATCTCCGGCGTGGCCTACATCCTGGCCTGCAACGCCCCCAGCGTGGTGCTGTACACCGTGGCCATGTGCTTTGTGTACGGCGGCATCATGTCGGCGGGCTACGTGGCCGGCGGCACTCTGGTGGCTACCTGGTTCCCCAAGAAAAAGGGCGTGGTCATGGGCTACACCACCATGGGCCATAACCTGGCCTCCGCCTTCTATGTCCAGCTGGTGGCCATTCTCATCGCCCCCATGGTGACGGGTATGGCCGACATCGGCCAGAACTTCAAAACCGGCATTGTGCCCATCGGCGTGGGCGCCATCGTTCTGGGTATCCTGGGCATGCTCTTTATCCGCAACACGCCCCAGGAGCGGGGCATCAATCCCGACAACGTGTCCGATGAGGTGTACGCCGCCGAGTACGACACCACCGACGAGGTGGAGGGCGACGGCGGCTGGACCACCGGCAAGCTGCTGCGTACCAAGGAGCTGTGGCTGGCGGCCATCACCACCGGCTTCTTCCAGATCTGCTCCGTGGGTGTGATGAGCCAGCTGGTCAAGCGCAACGTGGAGCTGGGCTTCCAGCAGCAGCAGGCCATGAACGTCATGACCATCCTGGCCCTGGGGGGCGTGGTTGGCTCCTGGCTGGTGGGCGTTATCGACGACAAGATCGGCACCAAAAAGACCATGGTGGGCTTCGGTATCTGGTACGCGGTGGCCCTGCTGCTCAACTTCACCGCGGTGGACCAGGTGACGGTGCTGGTCTATGTCTCCCTGTTCATGATCGCCATGGGTATCGGCGGCTCCGCCAACTTCACCACCTCTCTGCCCGCCTCCATCTTCGGCCGGCACGGCTTTGACAAGGTGAACAGCGTCATCTTCCCCATCCAGGGCGCGGTGACCGCCCTGTGCTTCCTGGTCAACGGCACGGTGCAGCTCATCACCGGCGGGCAGATCCGCATGGCCTATCTGGTGTTTGCCGGCGTGGCGCTGGTCAACGTGGTGCTGGTGCTGCTGGTGAACGAGCACCGGTATAACCGGGACTTTGCCGCCCAGAACAAATAAGAACACATTTAACAGAAACGGGAGCGCGGTTATAACCGCGCTCCCGTTTTTTCAGCCTCCCAGGGTCATGCCGTCGCCCCCGGACAGGCCGTCCTTCTCCAGCATCTGCTCCAGCACCTGCACGTCGGTGGTGATGTCCATGGCGTCGTCCTGGAACAGCTTATCCAGCTGGGCCTCAAACCCGTCCACCACTTTGTCCATCATCCCCTCAATGCGGGCCTTGGCCGAGCGGATGTTTTCTCCCTCGATGCCCTGCTCCTCCATCCGGGCGTATGCCTTCAGGATCTTCAGGGTGGTGGGGAGGTAGTAGTTCAAAAAGCTGCGCAGCTGGCCCGCCCGGTTGGGGTGCTGCTTCTGGAAGGCGAAAATCTTGCCGGTGATCTCCCCGATGCGGTCGATCTTCCGGCTCATCACTTCGTCGTCGATATCCTCGTTCAGCCGCCGGATCTCTCCCAGCACCGCGTTGTCGTCGCTCATGTCCAGGGGCTCCTCCTCCTGGGGCTCCGCCGCCTGCTCCTCCGGCTGGGGCGGTTCCTGCACCCCCTCGTCGCTGAGGATGAGCCGGGCGGTGGACATGTCCAGATAACCCGTTTCTAAAATGCCGCTGTCCAGCATATCCTGGAGATCACGGCACGCCTTGCGGAAGGACACCGGCATGGCCTGGGCCAGGGTGGTGATGGACACGCTCTCCCGCCTGCCGATGAGGGCCAGATATTTGCGGAAGCGCTTGGCCTGCTTGTTGCGCTGGGTGCCCACCCAGGTCAGGGCCAGGCCGCCCAGGAAGAAGCCGATCACCGGGGACAGGATGGCCGAGGCGGTCAGAAAGCCGGCGCCCATGGACAGAATGGGAAGGGTGCTGACCAGAGCCACGCCGAAAACGGCGGCAAAGACGATCCCGACCACGGTCATGCCCTTGCCCCGGCTCAGATCCACGGGCCGTCCCTGCCGGGTCATACCCTGGGTGCCGGGGGCGGGGCGTTGCTGCTTCCGTTTTCCGCCGCCCAGCAGCTTGCGCAGCAGCAGAAACAGTCCCACCGGGAAAAAGGTGGCCAGCAGAACCACGGTGACCAGCCAGTATACCAGGTCCTCTGAATTGAGCGGATTCCAGTTTTGATTGCTTGCCATGGGCCATGCCCCTCTCGTTGATCTATGATATTGCGGTTGCTATTGTATCACAGAAGTGTTAAAGATTTGCTGGATAACTTCTTTAAAAAAGATGAAAGATGAACGTAACTTTATCATACAGCGAAAGCCACAAACTGTAAAGCGGTTTCCTGGAGGCAGGGTGTAACCGTTCTGTAATTGCATTTCCCCAAGGGAATCACTATAATATAGAACATTAAGGGCCTTTGCGCCCCTGAGTGATAGATATAACGCCGGGCCGGAGGGCCGGGCGCGCTGGAGTGATGGATCATGGGACATGTGGAAGGAAAACGGGTGGAGCCCAAGGGCAAGAAGGGGCCGGGCAAGAGCCGGACGCCCCTGATTGCCGCGGGCGTGGTGGTGGCCGCGCTGGCGGCCGGCTATGTGGGGCTGTGCGCCTATGCCGGCGGCAGCGCCTTTTGGCCCAATACCACCATCGGCGGTATGGATGTCAGCGGCCAGACCAGGGAGCAGGCGGTGAACACCCTGGAGCAGACGGCGGCCCAGCGGCTGTCCGGCCTGACGGCCCGCTTTACCTGTGAAGGCAAGGGCTATGATGTGCCCGGCGGGGAATTTACCACCTATACGGAGGATGCGGTGAGTTCCGCCACCCAGGGGCAGAATGTGAATTTCTTCCTGCGGGGCGCCCGCTATCTGTCCAGTCTGGCCGCCGGCCAGACATACGACCTCTCCGTGGGGCTGACCAATACGCCCCAGGCGGTGGAGCAGGCCATCCAGGAGTGCGCCGACGCGGAGGCCCAGACCACCTGGACCTTTACGGACAACCAGCTGGTGTTCCACAAGGGGGTTACCGGCCGCACCATTGATACCCAGGCTCTGACCACCGCCCTGGAGGAGCAGGTGAGCCAGATGCTCTCCGACGGCTCCACCAGCGCCGATCCGGTGGAGGCCCAGGTGACCACCGCGCCCCCCGCTGAGCCCGACTTTGCCGCCATTCAGAGCGAAATCTGCGTCCCGGCGGCCGACGCCTATCTGGATCAGGACAGCTATGAGATCGTTCCCTCGGTTACCGGGGTGGACTTCGACGTGGAGACCGCCCGGCAGCTGCTGAGCGACGCGGCGGAGGGTAGCGACGTCTCGGTACCGGTCACCCTTACCGAGCCCAAGGTCACCACCGCCACCCTGGAGGCCAACCTCTTCAAGGACGTGCTGGGCACCGGGAGCACCAAGTGCTCCAGCCCCGCCGCCCGGTGGCACAACATCGACCTGGCGGCCAGCCGGATCAACGGCACCATCCTCATGCCCGGCGATGTGTTCTCCTACAATGACCACTGCGGGCCCTACACCCTGGCCAGCGGCTACCAGAAGGCGGGTACCTACCAGAACGGCCAGAGCATCGACGCCACCGCCGGCGGTATCTGCCAGCTGTCCTCCACGCTGTACTGGGTGACCCTGAAGGCCAATCTGGAGACCGTGGAGCGCAAGCAGCACGCGTTCAACGGCGGCTATATGCCTGTGGTGGGCACCGACGCCACCGTGTGGAGCGATGTCATCGACTTCAAGTTCAAGAACAACACCGATTACCCCATCAAGCTCGAGGCCTATCAGGATAAGAACCACTACCTCCATGTGACCATCTATGGCACCGATACCACGGGAATCCATGGAGAGCCTTACAGCGTTACCGTCTCCACCGTGCCCTACAAGAATCTCTATAAGCCCGATGACAGCATCCCCGTGGGCAGCGAGCCCCAGCGGGACCCCAACTACAACCGCTACAACGGCATTACGGTGGACGTGTACCAGAAGCTGGTGGACGCCAACGGCAAGACGGTGGATACCATCTTCCTCTACCGCAATACCTATAAGTCCTCCGACGCGGTGTATTACTACAACCCGGCGGATGCGGCCCGGCTGGGCATCAATACCGAGACCCAGCTGAGGACCGAGACCCCCGTGACGCCCAGCCCGTCGCCCACGGCTACGCCGTCGGCCCCCCCCAGCGCCACGCCGTCTCCGTCCGCTGTGCCGTCGGCCACCCCCACTGCCACGCCCACCCCGGCTGGTACCCCGTCGGCCACGCCGTCTCCGTCTGATACGCCGGCGGCGACCCCCAGCGCGGAGCCCACGCCCACGCCGGTGACCACCGCGCCGCCGGTGTTTACCCCGGACCCCAGCCCCACCATGGGACCGGGCATGGAGCCCGCCGCATAAAGTCCATGTTCCGCCGGCCCCCCTGGAAACGGGGGGCCGGCGGTGTCGTGAAAGAGAAAGGATGTCAGTATGTTTCAAGGATTTTCCGGAGCCACCGTGGATTTTCTGTGGGGGATCCGGTTCAATAACGAGCGGAGCTGGTTTGAGGCCCACAAGGAGGAATACCGCACCCATCTGCTGGAGCCCATGAAGGCCCTCAGCGGGGAGGTGTATGAGCGCTTTTCCCAGGCCCACAAGGATCTGCCCCTGATCTGCAAGGTGTCCCGCATCTACCGGGACGCCCGGCGGCTGTTCGGCCGGGGACCTTATAAGGACCACCTGTGGATGAGCCTCCACCGCCCCCATGAGGCAGGGAGCTTTGCCCCCGTATTTTGGTTTGAGCTCACCCCGGACAGCTGGTCCTGCGGCATGGGCTTCTGGCAGGCTCCGCCCCTGACCATGGCCAAATTCCGGGCCAGAATGGACCGGGACCCCGGCCCCATGGAGACCCTGACCCGCCGCCTGGCCCGGCAGGACCGGTTTGTGCTGGAGGGTCCGGAGTACAAGCGGCCCAAGACGGCCCCCTCGCCGCTGCTGGCCCCCTGGTACGCCAAAAAGAGCTTCAGCCTCTGCCAGGAGGGGGAACACTGTGACCTGCTCTGGTCCCACGACCTGGTGGACGCGCTGGTGGAGGGCTATGAGTTTTTATTGCCATATTACCAGTATATGGAGCTTTTGGAGGGAGATCCAGACCCGCGGGGAGAATAAAAAACCGTCCGGCGCGCATACTGTGAGGGCGAAAACCTCCGGAAAGGCGGCGGACGGAAGTATGAGATACCAATGGAGGCGGCAGCGGCGGTCCGGCTGGACCCTGCTGCTGCTTTTTGCCCTGATTGGGGCGATGGCGTTGGCGTGGTATGGGCGGCTCGACCCCAGTGTGACGGCGGACGCCCCGCTGGCAGGGGAAGAAGGACTGGAGGAGCCGGAGCAGAAGCTGATCGCCCTCACCTTTGACGACGGGCCCAGGCGGTCTACCACCACCGAGCTGCTGGACGGCCTGGCCCAGCGGGGGGTAAAGGCCACCTTTTTCCTCATCGGGGCCCAGGTGGAGGCCAACCGGGACGTGGTGCGCCGGATGGACCGGGAGGGGCACCAGATCGGCATTCACACCTACGACCATGTGAAGCTCACCGACCTGAACCGGACCGACTTTGACGCCCAGGTGGAAAAGACCAGGGCGGAGCTGGTGGCTGCGCTGGACCACAACGACTTTCTGCTGCGGCCCCCCTATGGAATGCTGGACGACAGCGTGAAGGCCTGGGCGGGCTGCCCCATCATCCTGTGGTCCATCGACCCGGAAGACTGGAATGACCAGAACGCCGACCGGGTGGTGCAGGAGGTGGTGAGCCAGGCCAGGGACGGGGGGATCATCCTCATGCACGACATTTTTCCCGAGTCGGTGGACGCCGCCCTTCGGATCGTGGACGCCCTCCACGCCCAGGGATACTATTTCTGCACCATTGAAGAGCTCTTTGACGCCAGGGGTATCACCCTGGAGGCCGGGCGGTCCTACTGGAACGCCTATCCCTGAAAGGGAAAACAGCCTTGACAAATAAAGTCTACTGGAGTAAACTTTAAGTAGTCTACTGGAGTAAACTTTTAGGAGGGCTGTGCGATGTGTCAGGGCGCAGAGCAGATTCAGGACGCCGAGCTGGAGGTCATGCGGATTTTATGGCAGTCCCCGGAGCCGGTGGCGCTGGCGGAGGTCCGCCGGGAGCTGGCCGCCCGGTGCGGCTGGGAGGATTCCACGGTGAAAACCCTGCTGCGCCGGCTGTGCGTAAAAGGGGCGGTCAAGCTGGAGCGCCGGGGGATGTACCGGGCGGTGATCACCCAGGCGGAATATGGCCGGTGGTCTGCCAAGCGGTTTGTCAGCAAGGTCTTTGAGGGCAGCGCCAAGAAGCTGGTGGCCGCCCTGGTGTCCGACGGACAGCTGAGCCAGGCGGATATCGACGAGCTTTCCGCCCTGTTTCATCAGGGGGAGGAGCAAAAATGAAGGCCCTGGTGCTGACGCTGCTCTCCCTCTCCCTGTCCGGCAGCCTGCTGTGCCTGCTGCTGCTGGCGGCGCGGCCGCTGCTCCGCCGGGCGGGCGGGACCACGGCGGCCTATTACCTCTGGCTGCTGGTGCTGCTGCGTCTGGTGGTTCCGGTTGGAGTGGGGGTGACGATATCTCTGCCGGAGCGGGTGACGGAGCAGGCGGCCTCCGCCCCGCCCGCTGTTCAGCAGGAGCAAACAGGGACACCCGCCGGAACCCCAGAGGCCGGAAGTACGGCAGCTACGGCGGAGCCAGGGGGGCCGGACGGGGCGCCGGAGACCGCCCCCACCGCTCCCCGGACGTCTGCCCCCGCCCTGGAGCTGTGGGACGTGCTGGGCGCGGTGTGGCTGGTGGGTGCGGCGGGATATCTGGGCTGGCATGGGGCCGCCGGGGCGGTCTTTACCCGCCGGGTGCGGCGGTCCCTGCTGCCGCCGGAACCCCGGGAGCAGGCCCTGCTGGACGCTCTGGCAAAGGGCGGGAGGGTCCGGCTGACCCACAGCGGCCTGGTGGATACCCCCATGCTCATGGGGCTGCTGTCGCCGGTGATCGTGCTCCCCACCGGCGGGCCTGCCCTGGATAATCTGCCCGCTGTGCTCCGCCACGAGCTGACCCATTACCGGCGGCGGGACCTGTGGTACAAGGCTCTGCTGGCGCTGGTCACCGGCATCCACTGGTTCAATCCCTTGGTACATAGCATGGGGCGGGCCGTCAGCCTGGACTGTGAGCGCTCCTGCGACCGGGCGGTGGTGAAGGGGCTGGACGCCGGGGAGCGGCGGGCCTATGGGGATATGCTGCTGGCCCTAGCCGCCCGGCGCAGGCTGCCCCCGGGGGTGACGGCCACCACCCTGTGGGAGGGGAAAGGCCAGCTGAAGGCCCGGCTGCTGGAGATTAAGGACTGCAAGCGGGTGACAGGGGCCGGAGTGTGCGTGATGGCGGCGGTCATTCTGGTTCTGGGCTGCTGTGCCTGCGGGCTGCCGGAGTGGCGGGAAGCGGAGACCGCCCCTGTTTCCCACGCCGTCCCCGAGAGCAGGGAGGACCCCTACGCCGGCCTGCTGGCCCGGTATGAGCGAGCCATCCACACCCAGCAGCTGGACGAGGGCCAGCCCGCCCTGGTGGCCGCTGTGGTGAACCCCGACTGGATCTGGGGGAAGCTGGCCGGCCTCCGCTGCGGGATCGGCTGCGCCCGGATGGATCTGAACGGAGACGGGGTGGAGGAGCTGGTACTGGGCTGGCTGGACGCCCCCCTGTGGAACATGGACGAGGGATATGTGTTTGCCATCTATACCCTGGTGGATGGCCAGCCCGTGCTGGCGGTGGAGGGCTGGGAGCGGAACCGCTACGTGGTAGGTGAGGACGGATATCTCTACAACGCCGGCTCCAGCGGCGCGGATCAGCACCAGGGCAGTAAATACCGCTTTGACCCCAGCCGGACGGATTTTCTGGAGCTGGTGGAGCAGACCCATGACGCGGAGACCGAGGACAGCTGGATGGCCTCCGGCACAGCCATCGCCGCCACCCCCTTGTGGGAGGAGAGCCTCCCCGCCGGCTTTGAGGGGGTGCTGCTGGGGGAGGAGCCTATCCTCTATGTTGCCGGCGGCGCGGCGGAGTCGCGGCAGGTGTACATGAGGGAAGTGCCCGCCCTCTTCAGCCCGGACAGCCCCTACGCCGCCGTGGGGGGCTGGGCGGCGGTGGACCTGGACGGGGACGGAGAGCAGGAGACAGTACTCCAGATCACCGATATGGCCAACGACATGGGGGGCTACCTGGTGCTCCGGCGGCAGGGGGGCCGGGTGTATGGCTTCCCCAGCGGCTGGCGCACCTTCTGGGATCTGAAAACCGACGGCACTTTCCACTGCTCGGAATGGGCGGGGACAAAGGAATCCGTCGTCTCCCTCCGGTTCACGGACAGGGGCTATGAGCAGGTGGAACACCTGGCAGCGGAGGGAGAGCAGTTTACCTTCACCTCCTTTACGGTGGAGGGGGAGCCGGTGACCGAGGCGGAGTGGCAGGCCGCCTGGGATGCCCAGGACCAGAAGCCGGATGCCTGGTGGTACGCGCTGCCTGAGGAGACGGAATAACAAGATGCGCGGAGGGGCAGGCCAAAAGGCCTGCCCCTCCGCATATGAAAAATAGATGAGAGAAAGGAAGCTTATTTGTTGCGGTTGAACAGCTTGCGCATGTACTCCACGCCGCTGCCGCCGTTGCCGGACTCGTCAGCGTAGCCGGTGCCGCCATAGGTATAGGTGCGCTCGGGCACATCCTTGTTGAGCAGCTCCTCGTCGATCTGCGCCACGCAGCGGGCCATGGAGCCGTCGCCCATGTACCAGCGCAGGGGGAAGCAGAAGAAGTTGAACACAGTGCCGGCGGGGATCTTGTCCAGATCGCCGCCCAGGTTCTCCACGCCCACGATGCCGTGGCCCAGCATCTCCTTGTGGCAGGGCTCCCAGGTGCCCCACACGCCGATGTCCTCCAGCTCGCCGAACTTCTCGTCATAGGCGGCCTGGCCGTGGATGCGGATGTACTCGAACTTGTCGAACTCGGCATAGGCCTCCTCGCCGAAGAGCTCCTTGTACTCCTCGGTGATGGGCTTGCCGGTGGCGCCCAGCAGATTCATGCGGGTCATGCCGTTGTTGCCCATGGCGGTGTGCAGGGGGTGGTCCAGAGCCTGGCTGTCCATGGCCACGCACTTCACGCCCTGCTTCACAAACCACTTGCCGGCGTCGATGCCGGTGCCGATGGAGTAGTGATAGTAGGCCTTGGAGTCGTCGAACAGCCGGTGCATGCCGGTGTTCAGGCACAGTACCTTGCCCTTCAGGTCGGCGGGGTTCACGCCGCACTTCTGGCAGGCCTCCTCCAGGTGCTTGTCGGTGATCAGGGTCCAGGGCTCCACGTCCAGCTTGAGCACGATGGCCTCGCCGGTGTAGGCGTCAATGGGCATCTCGTGGGTGTAGCGGGCCCGGCGGCCGTCAAACTCGTACTCCATCACGTGACGGGGGGCGTCGCAGTGGGTGCCGGTGTGCATGGTGCAGGAGATCTTGGAGGTGAGCACGCCGCCCTTGGCCATGGTGTGGGCGTTGTCGATCACCGGCTTGTCAAAGTAGGGCCAGCGGGGAATCTCCGCGCAGAAAGGGTGGGTCAAATCCACAAAAATCTTACCCATGATGATATTCCTCCTAACAATACGTTTGATTGGGTGGGGCTCAGCAGGCCCAGTAGCCGCCGGTGGCGTCGTAGTTGCCGCCGGTGAGGAAGTCGGAAGCGGGGGAGGCCAGCATGATGGCCAGGCCCACGAAGTCGTAGGGCTCGCCCAGCCGCCCGATGGGCAGCCGCTTCAGGAAGTTCTGGTACACCGCGGACTCGGGGTCGAACATCCACTCGGTCAGGTCGGAGCGGAACACGGTGGGGTTGATGGTGTTCACGTTGATGTGGTGCTTGGCGCTGAGATCGCAGGCCATGGACTGGATCATCAGGTCGCAGGCGCCCTTGGAGGCGCAGTAGCCGGTGTAGCCGGCCATGCCCATCTTGGACCGGGCGGAGGACACCACCACAATCTTGCCGCCCTTGCCCTGAGCCACCATCTGCTCGGACACGGCCTTGCAGACGATGTACACGCTCTTCAGGTCGGCGTCCATGATGTACTGCCAGTCCTCGGCGGACTGCTCCAGAATGTTCTGGGGCTTGTTGTAGCCGTGGGCCACCGCCAGGATGTCCACCTGACCATAGGTATCCACCGCGCACTTCACCAGCCGGGCCATGTCCTCGGTCTTGCTGGGGTCGGCCACGCAGGCGGTAACCTGGCCGCCGTTGGCTTTGATCTGGTCCACGACCTCCTGCAGCTTCTTCTCGTTGCGGGCGGTGGCCACCACCTTGGCCCCGGCATAGGCGTAGGCCACGGCGATGGCGCCGCCCAGCGCGCCGGTGGCGCCGGTGACGATGGCTACCTTATCCTTGATGGAGAACAGGTTCTCCACAAACTCCTTCTGCACATTAACGGACATTTCCTGTTCCTCCTTTTCTTACTTTGCCTCGGGATAGTTGATGATGACCAGCATCCGGGCGGGCAGATTGCTCTCGTTCATCAGGCCGCGGCCCTCGTTGGGGGGGAAGGAGATGGACTCATCCTTGTGGATGACGTACTTCTTGCCGTCCTTGTCGGTGACGGTCATCTCGCCCTCCAGAACGTAGTAGACCTTCTCCAGCGGGTTATCCTCATAGGCCCACTCGGCGCCGCCGCCGGGCAGGAAGGTGGAAACGCCCATCCAGAACTTCTCGGCGCCGGTCTCCTCCTTGCCGTGAATGCGCATGGCCACCATATTGAAGTGGCCCGCCGCCTCATAGGGTTTCAGTTCCGCTACTGTACGCTTGACCATTGAAAATCCGCTCCTTCAATCAAAATAAAATGAGCTGGGTAATGTGTGGGGGGACGGTGGGAAGCGCCCGTCCTTTTTCTGAAACCAGTGTAGTCAAAATGAATTTTTTGTGCAATACATACAATTGTGTAAGTAGATAACCCAAAAGTCTCCACCCACCAAATGGTAAGTATCCGGAATTTGTGGAAAACAGATAAAGGGTAAAATGCGCTTTTGTACACAATGTAAAGTGAACTGGATGGTCAAAAGAGAAATTGTAGAGAGTGCACAAAAATATTGTTAAAATTTTGGCAGATTGGGGAGGGCGAACCCCTGCCCCCACTTGTGAGGGCAGGGGCAGGTGTGGTATGATGGTATGCGCAGGGTACACCCCTTTGCCATCAAGTTGAGACGAGGTGAAGCATCGTGCGTGGCGATCAGCTGGACAGCCCCACCAACCCCTATCATTACATCCTGCACTGCATTGGCGGGAAGTGGAAAATGACCATCCTCCATGAGATCCACACCTATGGCAGCATCCGATTCAATCAGACCCTGAAATCCCTGCCTATTTCGGAGAAGGTGTTCAGTCAGCAGCTGAAAGAGCTGGTACAGGCCGGCCTGATCCGGCGGATTTCTTATGATACCATTCCGCCCAAGGTGGAATATGTGCTCACCCCCAGCGGAGAGCAGTTGATTCCCGCCCTGGATATTCTGTATATCTGGAGTATCCGGCGGATGGACGAGCTGGGGATTCCCATTGACGCGGACGCGTTCGTGGTCCATAAGACCAGCAAGTATGTGGACGAGCTGCGGGAGATCATGGAAGCCAACGATTTTACCCCCGACCGCACCCGTCAGGGTGCGGACCGGTCGAAAAACGGGCTTTGAGCAAAAAGTAAGCTCCGCCGTTCCCAACGGGGAACGGCGGAGCTTATTTTTGTCAGTCCAGAGCCAGATGGGACCGCTTGAGCCCCTGGCGGATGGCCAGGCACAGAGGCGGCGCGGCGGCGATGGCGATAATGCCGTTGAACAGGGAGGCGGGGATCTTCAGAGGCAGCAGCACCGCCGCCGCTTCAAAGGGCAGTCCGCCCATCAGCATGCCGTCGTAGAACAGGCTTTTGGTGAAGTAGAGGGCGTAGTAGATCACGCAGCCCAGAATGGCTCCTGTGAGACAGCGGGCATAGCCCCCCTCGCTGCGCTTCTGGGCGGAGTACATCACCAGCCCGGCCCCCAGGCCCATGGCCCCCTTGGTCAGGAAGGTGAGCCAGCACTCCGGCGCATACATCGGGTTGGTCAAATCGTACAGGGCGGAGCCCAGTCCGGCGGCCAGCCCGCCCACCGGCCCCAGCAGCAGCCCGGACAGGCAGCACAGGATGTTGGCCAGCGTAAAGGCGGTCTGTCCGGTGGACAGCGGGACGATGATGCGGAAATAATTGCTGGCAAACACCAGGGCGGTCATCATGGCCAGCACCGCCAGCCGGACCACGGATATGGACGAACTTTTTTTCATGGGAACCACTTCCGATCTTCTCTTGATGGGGCTATTATAGGACAATACTGACCCTATTTAAATGTTCAGTTTTAGAAAAAACGATAAGGTCAGAAACAAGAAAAATCCTGCCGCAGCCTGAGCTGCGGCAGGATGGCTCAATGGTCAAAAAAGCGGGTGATTCTTGCCCGGGCGGGGGGCCAGGAGGCCAGAAAGAGGATGATACCTCCGGCCAGCAGCAGAAAGCACAGGGCGGTAAGCAGCTCCAGGTCATAAGTCTGGATGAAATACCTCCAGCTGTGGTCTGTGTGGCTGCTGTCCCAGTGATACCATGTGACGCCCTGCTCATAGGTGATGGTGGGGACCATGACGGCCACCGCACGGGACAGGATATAGGTGGTCAGAATGCCCAGCAGACCGGCGGCGGCCAGCACGATTCCGGCCAGACGGCGCTTTCCCAGGGGGTCTGCCGCCGGAGGGGCGGCGGGCTGGGGCGGCTGATCAAGGCTGTCGTCCAGCAGGTAGTCGGCGGACACCCGGAACAGGCGGCTGAGCTGGAACAGGTTGCCCGCGTCGGGTTGGGCGGAGCCTCCCTCCCAGCGGGAGACCGCCTGCCGGGATACCCCCAGCTGTTCGGCCAGGGCCTCCTGGGACAGGCCCCGGCTCTTGCGCAGGGCTACAATCTTTTCGGGCAGTTTCATAGGCGCACCTCCTGGTTTTCTGGCTTTAGCTTACCAGAAGGCCGGGAGCAAAGCCACCGCAACAGGCTGTCACTTCCGCAACAAGTCTTTACATCGGGCTTAATACCGGCCGAAATCGCCGGAGCGGCCCTCGGTGACGTCGGCGCCGAACTCATAGTCCTTGCCGGGCAGGACGGCGTTGAGGGCGATGCCGGCAATGGCGGCAATGGCCAGGTTGGTGAGGGTCACGTGGACCTCGCCGACGCTGAAGGTGATGCCGTTGGAGAAGCCAAGGCCGCACACCAGGATGATGGCGGCGATGATCAGGTTGCGGGAGTTGGTGAAGTCCACCCGGTTTTCCACCACGTTGCGCACGCCGATGGCGGAGATCATGCCGTAGAGGATGAAGGACACCCCGCCGATGATGGCGGTGGGGATGGAGTTGACGATGGCCGCGAAGGCGGGGGAGAAGGAGAGCACCACCGCGTAGATGGCGGCCAGCCGGACCACGTTGGGGTCGTACACCCGGGAGAGCACCAGCACGCCGGTGTTTTCGCCGTAGGTGGTGTTGGCGGGGCCGCCGAACAGGCCGGCCAGGGAGGTGGCGATGCCGTCGCCCATCAGGGTGCGGTGGAGGCCGGGGTCCTGGATGAAGCTGCGGCCCACCGTGGCGGAGATGGCGGACATGTCGCCGATGTGCTCCATCATGGCGGCAATGGCGATGGGGGCCATGACAAAGATGGAGGTCAGGTCAAATTTGGCCAGGAAGAAGGGCTGGATGCCCACCGGGGCGGCGGAGGCCAGGCCGGAGAAGTCGATGAGGGGCACCACGTTGCCGGCGGCGTCCAGGGCGGTGGCGCCCATGGCGTTGGCGATCAGGGCCACCACGTAGGAGCCCACCACCCCCAGCAGGATGGGGATGATCTTCACCATGCCCTTGCCCCAGATGTTGGCCGCCACAATGATGGCCATGGCCACGATGGCCAGCCACCAGCAGGTGGAGGCGTTGGACACGGCGGAGGGGGCCAGGTTCAGGCCGATGAGGATGATGATGGGGCCGGTGACCACCGGGGGCAGAAAGCGCATGACCTTTTTCACCCCCACCGCCTTGATGACGGCGGCCAGAATCACGTACAGAAGGCCGGCCACCACAATGCCGCCGCAGGCGTATTGCAGCTTCACGGCTGGGTCCATACCGGCGTACTTGCCCGCGTCCAGCTTGGCCATGGCCTCAAAGCCGCCCAGATAGGCGAAGGAGGAGCCCAGGAAAGCGGGTACCTTCAGCTTGGTGCAGATATGGAAGAACAGCGTGCCGATTCCGGCGAAGAACAGGGTGGTCTGGATGGACAGGGGCAGGCCGTAGCCCTGGACCAGGATGGGCACCAGCACCGTGGCCCCGAACATGGCGAACATGTGCTGCAGGCCCAGAATCAGCATCTTGGGGACGCCCAGCACCCGGGCGTCCCGGATGGGCTCGCCTCCCGGCGTTTTGTTTTCGTTCATAGTGATCTCCTCTCCTACCTCAATTCAATTCGAATCATTATACCAGAGGCCGCCGTCCATAGCAAGGAAAAAGCATGGCGGGCGGGGAATTTGGGAATCCTTCTCAAGGCGGGGAGAAAAAAGGGGATGGCTGTCGTAGATCTGCGCATTGACAAACGGCTCCGGCTTCATTATAGTAAAACGAAAAAGAAAAGAAGGTGATCCCATGAAACGACCCTTTGTGACAAAGGAGCAGCTGGAGGAGCTCACCCAACGGTTCCCCACGCCCTTCCACCTGTATGACGAGAACGGCATCCGCCAGACCGCCCGGAAGCTGAAGGAAGCCTTTGCCTGGAACCCCGGCTTCCGGGAGTATTTCGCGGTAAAGGCCACCCCCAATCCGGCCATCTTGAAGATCCTCCGGGAGGAGGGCTGCGGCACGGACTGCTCCTCCCTCACCGAGCTGATGCTGGCCGACCGATGCGGCTTTTCCGGCCAGGAGATCATGTTCTCCTCCAACGATACCCCGGCGGAGGACTTCAGGCTGGCCCACAAGCTGGGCGCCATCATCAACCTGGACGACTTCACCCACATCGACTTTCTGAAGGAGACCATCGGCACGATCCCGGAGACCATCTCCTGCCGCTTCAACCCCGGCGGGGTGTTCACCCTGGGGGAATCGGCGGAGGGCTTCCAGGTGATGGACACCCCCGGCGACTCCAAGTACGGCTTCACCCGGGAGCAGCTGTTTGAGGGCTTCAAAAAGCTGAAGGCTATGGGGGCCAAGCGGTTCGGCATCCACGCCTTCCTGGCCTCCAACACCCTTTCCAATGAATACTATCCCACTCTGGCGGGGATCTTATTCCGCCTGGCGGTGGAGCTGGAGCAGGAGACCGGCTGCGATATCTGCTTCATCAACCTCTCCGGCGGCGTGGGCATCCCCTACAAGCCCGACCAGCCCGCCAACGACATCGCCGCCATCGGCGAGGGGGTGCGCAAGCAATTTGAGGAGATCCTGGTGCCCGCCGGCATGGGGGACGTGGCCCTGTGTACCGAGTTGGGCCGGTTCCTGCTGGGGCCCAACGGCTGCCTGGTGACAAAGGTGCTCCACTTCAAGCACACCTACAAGGAGTATGTTGGGGTGGATGCCTGCGCCGCCAACCTGATGCGCCCCGCCATGTACGGGGCCTACCACCACATCACCGTGGCGGGCAAGGAGGACGCCCCCTGCGACCACAAGTACGATGTCACCGGCGGCCTGTGCGAGAACAACGACAAGTTTGCCGTGGACCGGATGCTGCCGGAGGTGGCGCTTGGGGATCTGCTGGTGATCCACGACACCGGGGCCCACGGCTTCTCCATGGGCTACAACTACAACGGCAAGCTGCGCTCAGCGGAGGTGCTCCTCCAGAGCGACGGCACCGCCAGGCTGATCCGCCGGGCCGAGACCCCGGAGGACTACTTCGCCACCCTGACCTTTGAGGAGTAAAACAATACGCCGCGGAACGGCTGTTCCGCGGCGTATGTTTTTATCTGCTTAGTTGGAGGCCAGCATCAGCCGGGTCCACTCGCTGTCGTACAGGGCCAGGGTGTCGGCAGGCAGGTTCTTGAAGCTCTCACACTGGGCCAGGATGGACTCGTCGGGGTAGGCGTAGGGATCGCCGGACACCTCGGGGTCCAGCTCCTCCCGGACGGAGAGCAGGGGGGAGGAGTACCAGATCTCCTCGCAGTTCTTCAGACCGGCCTGGGTGGAGCACATATAG
>NHCFR00700__coassemble_964_pt1 | contig 45121 bp, 43 predicted proteins | sample NHCFR00700__metabat2_low_PE_032 | metagenome-assembled genome bin NHCFR00700
GAGGGGTGTGTAACCGCTTCAACCGGGCTCCCAGCTGAGCTATACCCCCAACTCTCGCCGCCCATGCTCACTTGCCGGACGACGAATGTTATTTTATCACCTCCCTCCGCAGTTGTCAACTACTTTTTTCAATTGGACAGAAATTTTTAAGACAGGGTCATACGCAGAAAAACGGCCGGCCGGGATGCCACTTGAATCTGGTGGGCAGGTGTTGTAAAATGAAAAAGAATGCGCCCCAGCGTGGGGAAAAAGGAGTGACGGCGCCATGCCGGAGGAACGGAATCAGAGCTGGCCGGAGGGCGACGGGCAGAATGTGGTATTTGTCAACACTGCCCTGATCTGGCGGGCCATGGAGAAGGTCCAGCAGTCCCAGGCAGATTTTCAGGCTCTGCTGGAACAGGCAGACGACCCCGCCGTAAGCTATGATCTTGGCATGCGCTACGCACAGGGGGACGGTGTGGACGCCGACGCTGTCCAGGCGGTCCACTGGTTTTCCCAGGCCGCAGAGGCGGGAGATCTGCGGGCCGTAGACGCTCTGGGCCGCTGCTACCTCTCCGGCGAGGGGGTGGAGCTCGACCCGCCCCGGGGCGTCGAGCTGTTTCGGCAGGCCGCGGAAGAGGGCTACCTGCCCGCCGTCTGCGATCTGGGCCTGTGTTACGAGGGAGGCGACGGCGTGGAGGCGGATCCAGCCCGGGCGGCGGAGCTCTACCGCCAGGCAGCAGAGGAGCACTATGCCCCCGCTCAGTGCAATCTGGCCGTATGCTACCTCAACGGCATTGGCGTGGAGGAGGACGAGGCCCAGGCGGTGGAGTGGCTGAAGCAGGCGGCGGAGCAGGAATTCCCCCGGGCCCAAAGCCTGCTGGGGGTCTGCCTGGAAAACGGCATGGGGGTAGAGGCCGACCCCGTTCAGGCGGTAAGCTATTACCGGAAATCGGCGGAAAAGGGCTATGCACCCGCCCAGTGCAACCTGGCGGTGTGCTACCTCAGCGGCGTGGGGCTGGAGCAGGATGAGGCGCTGGCCATTCAGTGGCTTGAGAGGGCCGTCGCCCAGGAGTTTCCCCGGGCTCAGAGCATCCTGGCGGACTGCCTCCAGATCGGCCGGGGCATGGAGCAGAATAAGGAACGGGCCGCCGCTCTCTACCAGCAGGCCGCAGAGCACAATTACCTGCCTGCTGTCTGCGATCTGGGGCTGTGCTATGAGTGCGGCGACGGCGTGGAAGAGGACAAGGCCCGGGCGGTGGAGCTCTACCGCCAGGCGGCGGAGGGCGGTTACGCCCGCGCCCAGTGCAATCTGGGCTTCTGTCTGCTCAACGGCATCGGAACCGAGGTGGACGAGGCCCAGGCAGTGGAGTGGCTGAAACGGGCGGCGGAACAGGAATTCCCCCGGGCCCTGGATCTGCTGGGCAGCTGCGCCGCCGACGGTACCGGCATGGAAACCGACCCGGTTCAGGCTTTTTCCTATTACCAGCAGGGGGCGGACCTGGGCTACCCCCCCGCCATGGTCAGCCTGGGGCTGTGCTACGAGCGGGGCCAGGGTGTGGAGGCTGACCCGGCTCAGGCGCTGGCGCTCTACTGTCAGGCCGGAGAGCGAGGCGAACCGGCAGGCGCCTGCAACGCCGGATACTGCTACTTGGTCGGCATCGGCACCCCGGTTGACCCGGCCCAGGCGGTGCCCTGGCTGGAGCGCTCCGCCGCCCAGGGGTTCCCCCGGGCCCAGAGCCTGCTGGGGGACTGCCTCCAGGCCGGACGGGGTACGGAGCAGGATCAGGCCCGGGCGGTTGCGCTCTATCAACAGGCGGCGGAGCAGGGCTACCTCCCCGCTGTCTGCGATCTGGGGCTGTGTTATGAGTGCGGCGACGGTGTGGAGATGGACAAACCCAAGGCGGTGGAGCTCTATCGCCGGGCGGCGGAAAGCGGCTATGCCCGCGCCCAGTGTAACCTGGGCTTCTGCCTGCTGCACGGCCTGGGAACAGAGGCAGACGCAGCGCAGGCGCTAAAATGGCTGAAACAGGCAGCAGAACGGAAGTACCCCCGGGCTCTGGACCTGCTGGGGGACTGCTATTGGAACGGCGATGTGGTCCAGCGGGACGACCAGGCCGCCGCCGCGTACTACCGGCAGGGAGCGGAGGAGGACTATCCCCCCTGTCTGGCCAGCCTGGGCCTGTGCTATGAGCTGGGCCGGGGCGTGCCGGAGGATGCCGCAAAGGCGGTGGAGCTTTACCGGCAGGCGGCGGAACAGGGCTATGCCTATGCCCAATGCAACCTGGGCTACTGCTATCTCTCCGGTATTGGCACCCAGGCCGATTCCAAGGAGGCGGTGATCTGGTTCCAGAAGGCCGCGGACCAGGGACACGCCAGGGGACAGCGGCTGCTGGGTCGGTGCCTGCTCCGTGGCGATGGGCTGCCGAAGGACCAGGAGCGGGGCCTATCCCTGCTACGCTCTGCAGCAGACCAGGGCTACAGCTACGCCCAGTGCGACCTGGGCATCTATTACTTAGAGGGCCGCTACGGTCTGCCCCAGGACGACCAAAAGGCTTTTTCCCTGTTCTCCCAGACAGAACAGCAGGAAATTCCGGCGGGGCTTTACTATCTGGCCCAGTGCTACGAGCAGGGTCGCGGCACGGCCCCCGACGCCGCCAGGGCCCTGTCCCTCTACCGAAAATCCGCTCAACTGGGGGATGAGGATGCACAAGAAGCCCTGAAACGCCTGGAGAGTTCCCCCACTCCCCCAAAACGCACAGGCGGTTTGCTGGGCTGGTTCAGACGCCGCCGGGGACAGTCGGAATAAAAGAAAAGGAACGCCAGCACGCTGGCGTTCCTTTTTATGTTATTTATTGCTGGTGGGCAGGAAGGGCGCCAGCGCGCCGGCCACGCTGCTGACCGGCATGGTCTGCAGCACGATCCGGCCGGGACCGGTCACCACGGTATTGAACAGGCCTTCGCCGCCAAAGAGCACGTTTTTCACGCCCTTTACCATCTGGATATCCATAGTGCAGGTGGCGTCCATCATGGCCAGGTTGCCGCTGTCCACCACCATGCTCTGACCCGCCTGGAGCTCATATTCCACCACGGAGCCGTCCAGCTCCACAAAGGCCATGCCGTTGCCGGACAACTTCTGCATAATAAAGCCCTCGCCGCCAAAGAACCCGGAGCCCAGCTTTTTCTGGAAGAAGATGGACAGCTCCACTCCCTGCTCAGAGGCCAGGAAGCCGCTCTTCTGTACCACGACCGGATGGGCCGGATCAATGCGGATTGCCCGGATCGCGCCGGGGAAGCTGGACGCAAAGGCGATCATGCCCGGTCCGCCCTGGGCGGTGTATGTATTCTGGAAAATAGAATCTCCGGAGAACATCCGGCCAAAAGCCTTGCCCAGGCCTCCCGCGCCGGTCTCCATCTTCATATTGGGGGTCATCCAGACCATGGAACCCCGCTCGGTAATCATGGCTTCTCCGCTGTCCAGCTGGCAGACCACCACCGGCATGGGCTCGCCCTTGATCTCGTACTGCACAAAACCGACCTCCTTATTATTTGGGGTATTTGTAGTATATTACGGCTTTCGTATCTTTTCAAGAGATTCCTGCTTGACTTTACAAATTCTTTCCCAACGTGGTATGATAAGAAAAATAAAATTGGGAGGTATGCCGACTATGACGCAGCTGACACGGGAGCAGGCCGTCGCCCTGCTGAAGGAATACAACCACGAGCCCTTTCACCTCCGCCACGCCTTTACGGTGGAGGCGGTGATGGACTGGTACGCCAGGGAGCTGGGCTACGGAGATCAGGCGGAGTTCTGGGCCATGGCCGGGCTGCTCCACGACCTGGACTTTGAGCAGTACCCCGACGAGCACTGCGTCAAGGTGCGGGAGCTCATGGACGCCCGGGATCTGGACCCCGCCCTGATCCACACCGTGGTGAGCCACGGCTGGGGCATGACCGGCGGGGACGCCCAGCCGGAGCATGAGATGGAGAAGGTGCTCTTTGCCGCCGACGAGCTCACCGGACTCATTGGGGCGGCCGCTCTGATGCGTCCCTCCAAAAGCGTGCAGGACATGGAGCTGTCCAGCCTGAAGAAGAAGTACAAGGACAAGCGCTTCGCCGCCGGCTGCTCCCGGGAGACCATCGCCCAGGGCGCCCAGCTGCTGGGCTGGGAACTGAACGACCTGCTGGAGCGCACCCTTCAGGCCATGAAGGCCAAGGAGGCCGATATTGAGGCCCAGTGCGCCGGGCTGTAATCCGCTATATGAAAACGGGCGGTCCGCCGGAATTCCGGCGGACCGCCCGTTTCTTTTGTGTTCCTTATCCGTTGGTGGCAGCCTCCGCATCAATGCCAGCCCGCTCCTGGGCGATATTCAGGGCGTGGTCGCCGATACGCTCGAAGTCGGTAAGCAGCTCGGAAAAGATGATGCAGGCCTCATCGGAACAGGTTCCCTGCTTCATCCGCTCCATCTGGTGGCGGCGATAGCTCTCCGTCATGTCATCCATCCGCTGCTCCAGAGCGGAGACCTTGGTGAGCCACTCCGTCGTCTGGATCTCCTCCTGCTCCAGCAGGTCCATGGCCTCCAGACAAACCGTCTCCATGGTCTTGAGCTCCTTCTGAGCCTCCTCGGAAAAGTGGATATTCTTCTCCGCCATCATCTGGGTATACTCACAGATGTTCATGGCGTGGTCACCGATGCGCTCAATATTGCCGGTGATTTTAAAGTAGGCGCTTACCGCGGTGGAATCCTTCTCGTTGGTCTCAAACACGATGACCTTGGAGATGTACTGGGAGATCTCCTTGTTCAGGTAGTCGATATACTCCTCGGTAGCCTCCGCCTGGGGTACCATCTTGGGGTCCCGGTCCAGCACTGCCTGGAAGCCCAGAATGATATTGTCCTTGGCCATGGCCAGCATCCGGTTCAGCTCCTGCCGCAGCTGGGTGACATACATGGCAGAAAAGCCGATGGGGTGCTCCTGCTTGGTGTGAACAGGGCCGGGCACCAGGTAGGCCAGATGCATCCCCTCTTCCCCGCTCTCGCTGCGGTCGGGCAGGAGCTTCATGGCGATCTTCACCAGCCAGGTCCCCAGCGGCAGCAGCAGCAGCGTGGTCACCACATTGAACAGGGTGTGCATATTGGCGATCTGGGCCGCCGGATTGGCCGGGGTCAGCTCCTGCATCCACTGGGTCAGGGGGGTGAGGATGCAGATTGTGGTAAAGAGCGCGGTACCGATCAGGTTGAACATGAGGTGGATCACCGTGGCCCGCTTGGCGTTGGGGCTGGTGCCCACCGAGGCCAGCACGGCGGTGATACAGGTGCCGATATTCTGGCCGAACAGGACGAACACCGCATTATCCAACCCGATGACCCCGCTGACCGCCAGGGCCTGCAGGATACCCACCGAGGCGGAGGAGGACTGGATCAGCGCGGTGAAGGCCGCGCCGGCCACAATGCCCACCAGGGGGTTGGAAAAGGTACTGACCAGATTGACGAAGGCGGGCCACTCCCGCAGGGGGGACATGGAGGAACTCATCATCTCCATGCCGATAAACAGCACGCCCAGACCGGCCAGAATGTTGCCGTAGTGGTGAATCTGGGGCTTCTTCAGAAAGACCACCATGGCCACACCCACGAAGGCAAACAGGGGTGCCAGGACCCCCACATCCAGGGCAATAAGCTGGCCGGTGATGGTGGTGCCGATGTTGGCGCCCATGATGATCCACACCGCCTGGCGCAGGGTCATCATACCGGAGTTGACGAAGCCCACCACCATGACGGTGGTGGCGGAGGAGGACTGGATGACAGCGGTGATGCCCGCGCCCACCAGCACGCCCAAAAACCGGTTGGAGGTGAGCCGCTCCAGAATTCCCTTCATCCGGTTGCCGGCGGCGGCCTCCAGACCGGAGCTCATCATCTGCATGCCGTAGAGAAACAGCGCCAGGCCGCCCAGCAGCCCCAGAACAATGCTCATAGCTTCCAATTTATTCCCCTCATTTTACACACTTTTTTCTACCCTTTTACATTTTCCAGCAGTAGTATACCCAATGTAAAGGTGTGCGTCAATGGCTTTTACGAGAACTTTACAAATCATTTCCTCCCGTTTCTTTGTGCACCTTATCCATTCCCTCCGTCCCGGTTTTCCTTGTTGCCTTTTCCTCGGTTTTGGGCTATACTACCCTATAATCAGCCGCAAGGCAAAAAAAGGAGAGCATATATGGAACATCCATCCCCCAAACGGCCCAAAGCTCCCAAGAGCAAGGCGGGTAAGCTGCTGGTCAACCTGGCGGTCACCGCCGTGGTCGGCTTTTTGTACTTTTATATCGTTCTGCCCCCGCTCAACTTCCAGTCGGGAGAATTTTACTCCTTCATCGGCGTGCTGTGCGTGGTGTACGTGCTGTGCGCCCTGGTCACCTCCGGGATGCAGGCCGTCACCTCCGGCGGCGGGCCGGCGGAATATCTGCGCTTCATCAAATCCCAATGCCTTCCGGTGGGCATCCTGTTTCTGGCAGTGATCCTGGTGGCCCTGGTGGGCTCCGTCATTTCCATGCCCATCTTCCGGGCGGGGGCCTACCGGGACCTGCTGACGGTGGAGGACGGCCAGTTCGCCCAGGACATCAGCCAGATCTCCTTCGACAAGATCCCCACCCTGGACCAGGCCAGCGCCGAGTACCTGGGCGACCGGCAGATGGGCACCCTCAGCGACATGGTCAGCCAGTTTGAGTACTCCTTTGACTCCACCCAGATCAACTACCAGGGCCGGCCCGTCCGGGTGGCCCCCATCGCTTACGCCGACCTCATCAAGTGGTTCACCAACCGGGGTCAGGGCCTGCCCGCCTACGTCATTGTGGACATGGTCACCCAGGAGGCCACCGTGGTGCGCCTCGACGAGGGAATGAAGTACTCCTTCTCCGAACCCCTCAACCGCAACATCGCCCGGCATCTGCGCTTCTCCTATCCCACCTACCTGTTCGGCACCCCCCAGTTTGAGATCGACGAGGAGGGCCGCCCCTGGTGGATCGCCCCCCGGATCGTCAAGACCATCGGCCTGTTCGGCGGCACCGACATCCAGGGCGCGGTGCTGGTGGACGCCATCACCGGAGAGAGCACCTACTACGAGCTGGCCGACATCCCCACTTGGGTGGACAACGTGTTCACCCCCGAGCTCATCATGGAGCAGTACGACTACCACGGCACCCTGGTCAACGGCTTCATCAACTCCATCTTCGGCCAGCGGGATGTGACGGTGACCACCGACGGGTCCAATTATATTGCCCTCAACGACGACGTGTATATGTACACCGGCGTCACCTCCGCCAACGCCGACCAGTCCAACCTGGGCTTTTTGCTGTCCAACCAGCGCACCAAGGAGACCAGGTTCTACTCCGCCCCCGGCGCCACCGAGCGCTCCGCCCAGGGCTCCGCCCAGGGCGAGGTGCAGGACCTGGGGTATACCGCTACCTTCCCCCTGCTGCTCAACATTGACGGCCAGCCCACCTATTTTATCCCCCTGAAGGATCAGAGCAACCTGGTAAAGATGTACGCCATGGTCAACGTGTCCCAGTATCAGATCGTGGCCACCGGCACCACCGTGGCTCAGTGTGAGCAGGAGTACGTGCGCATGCTGCGGGAAGGCGGCGTCACCCAGACCGAGGACGTCCCTCAGACCGAGGCCAAGGGCGTGATCGCCGACATCCGCTCCACCGTTATGAGCGGCAACTCTTACTACTTCATCCGCCTGGAGGGGGAGGACACCTATTATAGCCTGTCCGCCGCCCAGAATCCCATCGCGGTGATCCTCAACGTGGGCGACCGGGTGACCATCCAGCACACCGCCCCGGTGGAAGGCGAGGACAACGCCATTCTGGACGGCTCCTCCGTCACACTGGACGAAGCCGCCCCGGCCTCCGTACCGGAACCCCAGCCCACAGCCGCAGCCAGTCCCGCAATCCCGGAAACCGAATAAAGCCAACGGCCCTGCCGCGCTGCGCGGCAGGGCCGTTTTATTGTTTCAGCAGGGCAAAGGCCTGGGGGGAGAGCAGCAGCAGGGCGCACAGATTGGGCAGGGCCATCAGGCCGTTGAACAGATCGGTCAGCTGCCACACCACCGCCACGTCGGCGGTGCTGCTCCACACGATGGCGCACAGAAAAACCGCCCGGTACGCCCCCCGCCAGCGGTCGGTGCCGGTGAGGGCGAACAGCCCCCGCTCCCCGTAGTAGCTGCACCCCAACAGGGAGGTAAAGGCGAAGAGCAGCAGGCACACCGCCAGCAGAATCTCCCCAAAGGGCCCCAGGACGGTGGCGAAGGCGGCGGCGGAGAGGGGCGCGCCCAGCATGCTGTCGGTCACTGTCCCGGCCCGGAGGGCGGCCAGGGCGGCCTCCTCCTGGTAGACCCCGGAGGTAAGGATCACCAGCGCGGTGACGGTACACACCACCATGGTGGCGAAAAACACCTCGAACATCCCCCACAGCCCCTCCTCGGCGGGGTTCTCTACGTCGGAGGCGGCGTGGGCCATGGCGGAGGTGCCCATACCCGCCTCGTTGGTAAACACACCCCGTGCCACCCCGTAGCGGAGAGCGGCGGCCACGGAGTACCCCGCCCCACCCCCCAGGACAGCCTGGGGACAGAGGGCGCCGGTCACGATCCGCGCCAGCGCCCCGGGCAAAGCCGCCCGGTGGCAGAACAGCACCAGCCCCCCGCCCCCCAGAAACAGCAGAGCCATACAGGGCACCAGCTTTTCGCTGACCTTGCCGATGCGGCCAATGCCCCCCAGGATCACCGCCCCGGTGAGCAGGGCGGTGACGATGCCCACTGCCAACCGGTCCCAGCCGAAAGCCGCCTCCAGAGAGGCGGCGATGGAGTTGGACTGGACCAGATTGCCCCCTGCCAGGGAGGCGGCCACGCAGCTCAGGGAGAACCAGGCCGCCAGAAAGGGGCTGCCCAGGCCGCGGGCGATATAGCACATGGGCCCTCCCTGCCACAGCCCATCCGGCCCCCGCTCCCGCCAGCGCACCGCCAGGGTCTTTTCCACAAAGCTGGTCATCATGCCCAGAAAGGCGGACACCCACATCCAGAACACCGCCCCCGGCCCGCCGAAAAAGATGGCGGTGGCCACCCCGGCGATGGAGCCGGTGCCGATGGTGGAGGCCAGAGCGGTGGACATGGCCTGAAACCGGGTCAGTCCCCGGCCGGTGCCCTTCTGCTTTCCTCCCAGCAGCTGACCGACGGTGCCTCCCAGCCATTTTTTGACACCAAAAATTTGAAAAAATCCGCTTCTAATAGAAAAATACAGGCCGCTGAGTAAAAACAGCCCCAGCAGCCAGGGATTCCACAGCCAGTTTCCCAGCCGCTCCAGCGCGGTCATGTCCCCACCCCCTCTCCACAGTGGTATGCGGGCCGGGGACAGGTCATGCCTGAAAAACCAAAGGACCCCCAGACGGCTGGATGGAAAAAGCCGTCTGGGGGTTTTTATATTAACGTCATATAGACGGTAATGTCCGCCTGGAACCATCTATGTCAACGGCAGACGGGCGGTAAAGACCACCAGGCCGTCCTCGCTTTTGGCCGTCAGCCTGCCCCGGTGCCGCTGCACAATGGCCCGGGCAGTGGACAGGCCGATGCCGTAGCCCCCGGTATCCCGGGACCGGGAGGCGTCCGCCCGGTAAAAGCAGTCAAAGAGCCGGGGCAGCTGGGCCGGATCCAGGCCAGCACAGGGGTTAGAGATGGAGAGCACCGCCCACCGCCCCCGCTGGGCCAGGGTCAGCCGGATGGTCCCGCCGCTGTCGCAATATTTTACTGCGTTGTCCAATAAGAGGGTACAAAGCCGCTTCAGGTTGTCCGCCGCCCCCCGGACGGTCACGCCGGGGGCCACGTCGCTCTCCAGCTCCTTGCCGGAGGTCTGGGCCAGCAGGCGGTAGTCCTCCATCTGCCCGGCCACCACCCCGCTCAGGTCCACCGGCTGGATCTCCTCCTCGGTAAGGGTCTCCTCGGTGCGGGCCAGCTCCACCAGATGGCCGATAAGCCGGTCCAGCCGGCTCACCTGCACCTGGGTGCTGGCCAGCCAGCGGTTCTCCCCCAGGGAGGCCTCCAGCAGGCCGGTGTTGGCAGAGATGATGGCCAGGGGGGTCTTGAGCTCGTGAGAGGCGTCGGTGACAAACCGCCGCTGCTTTTCCAGGTTTTCCGCAAAGGGCCGCACCACCCGCCGGGAGAGAAAGACCAGCAGCAGAAAGACGATGGCGATACAGGCCAGGGAGGCCAGCAGAGTCAGACGCAGCACGTTGTTGGCCGCCTGGAGCTGGAGGAAGCAGTCCAGCACCACAATGGTCTGGCCCTCCTCCCCGTCGTCAAAGACCTGGTAGCGGTAGTAGCCGCTGTATCCGGAGTTTTTGCCCCCGTCCAGAATCTGCTCCACCTGCTGGATCACCTTTTCCCGGTCCAGAGCGGCGATGTGCTCCATATCCACCTCGGCCACCTCCCGCTGCCCGGTGAGGCGCACCACCACATAGCGGGTCTCAAAGGGGGTCTCCAGGGTGACCTGGAAGCCGGGAAAGGCCCCCGGGTCGGCCTGGGCCTCCGGCTCGGGAAACTGGCCGGCGTTCTGGTGGAGCATCTGGAGCACCTGGTCCGCCCGGCGGGTGGTGATGGTGTGGTAGCCCAGGTTGATAACCAGGCAGAGCACCGCCAGGGTGCCGGTGAGGGAGGCCAGGGCGATGAGGAGAAACCGACGCCGCAGGGTGCGGATCATGTCCCGGCCTCCAGCATGTACCCCCGCCCCCGGCTGGCGGCGATGCGGACGTGGGCGTTGAGTCCCTCCAGCTTGCGCCGCAGATAGGAGATGTATGCCCATACTACACTCAGCTCCGCCTTGCTTTCATAGCCCCAGATCCGCTCCATCAGCTCCTCAGTGGACAAAAACCGGCCCTGCTGCCGCATCAGCAGCTCCAGCAGCTGGTACTCCCGGTTGCCCAGCCGCACCGAGCTGCCGTTGGCCGACAGCTCGAAGGTGGTCCGGTCCAGGGTCAGGTCTCCCACCGTCAGCTGGTCGGGGGTAAAGGCGCCGCTCCGCCGGGTGAGGGCCCGCACACGGGCCACAAACTCCCCCATGGCAAAGGGCTTGGAGAGGTAGTCGTCGGCGCCGGCGTTCAGGCCCTTGATGCGGTCGGACACCTCCCCCTTGGCGGTGAGCAGCAGCACGGGAGTGGCCACCCCCTTCTCCCGCAGCTGCCGCAGCACCTCCAGCCCGTCCCGGCGGGGCATCATGATGTCCAGCACCAGGCAGTCATAGTTTTCCGCCAGGCCGTAGTCCAGGGCGTCCTGGCCGTCATATACCACATCCACGGAAAAGTGCTCCCGCTTCAGCATGGCCTCCAGGGCCTCCGCCAGGTCCCGCTCGTCGTCGGCCACCAAGATCCGCATGTACACCAGTTCCTTTCCTTGGAAATCTGGTGACAGTTTAGCCCGATGATGTGCCCTGGATATGGCTGGTTTTTAAACAATCTGCAAATTTTCTCAGGCCGTCTCGTCCAGGTCGAGGGCGCAGGTCAGCACCCCGTCGTCGGTCTGGACGAAATCCAGGGACAGGGCATCCCCGTCAGCCAGCAGGGTGACCAGCCAGACGCCGTCCTCCCCCTCCGTCACGTCGGTTACAGAGCCCTGGGCGAGCTCCAGAGTGGCTGTGGCGGTCTCGGCCCCCTCGTCATCCAGCAAGGCCACCTCCACTGTGCCGGTCAGGGGCAGACTGGCCACCGTCAGGACCCCGTCCTCCCCCGTCAGATACTCCGCTTCGGTCTCCCCCACGGTAAAGCGGACGGTGGCCCCCGCCAGAGCGGCCCCCGCCTCATCCTGGAAAGAGGCGGTGAGGGTCAGGGTCTCCTGCTCCGCCGACGCCGACGGGCTCTCCACCACCTCCTGCACCGGGGTTGCGGTGGGGTCCGGGGTGGGACTGGCGGTCTCCTCCGCCTCCTGCTGGGAGCAGGCCGCCAGACTCAGCATCAGGGCCATGCCCAGGCCCAGGGTCATCCATTTATATCGTTTCATCACAGATACCTCCAAATCAGGATTGCGGGCTCTCGCCCCTGGGCCTATGATACCGCTCCAACTCAAAAGCTGCTTGAAACCGTTCTTTTAAGTTGCTTTTAAGTCCGGTCCCTATAATACTGCTGAATCAATCGCAAGGAGGGACTTGATTTGATTGAGATCGACCATCTCACCAAGCGCTACGGCAGCCACACCACGGTGTCTGACCTGTGCCTGACGGTGGAGCCGGGGCAGATCTACGGTTTCCTGGGACCCAACGGCGCCGGGAAGTCCACCACCATGAATATCATGACCGGCTGCCTGGCCGCCACGGAGGGCACCGTGCGCATTGACGGCCACGACATCTTTGACGAGCCCGCCCAGGCCAAAGCCCTCATCGGCTAACTGCCGGAGCAGCCTCCGCTGTACCTGGACATGACCCCGCTGGAGTATCTGGGGTTTGTGGCCCAGGCCAAGGGGGTGAGCCGGGAGGCGCGCAGGCGCCAGCTGAGCCGGGCCATGGAGGTCACCCAGATTGAGGGGGTGAAGGACCGGCTGATCAAAAACCTGTCCAAGGGCTACAAGCAGCGGGTGGGCATCGCCCAGGCCCTGCTGGGAGACCCCAAGGTGGTGATCCTGGACGAGCCCACTGTGGGCCTGGACCCCATCCAGATCATTGAGATCCGGGACCTGATCCGGGAGCTGGGCAAGGAGCACACCGTGATTCTCAGCAGCCACATTCTCTCGGAGGTGCGGGCGGTGTGCCAGCGCATCATGATCATTTCCCGGGGCAAGCTGGTGGCCAGCGACACGCCGGACAATCTGGAAAAGCTGTTCGCCGGTACCGCCACCCTGGAGCTCACCGTCAAGGGCAGCGAGGAGCAGGCCCGGGCGGTGCTGGGCGCTCTGCCGGGAGTCAGCTCCCTGACCTGCCTCCCTGGGGAGGAGGAGGGCCGCACCGCAATCTCCCTGGAGACAGACCCTCCGGCGGACCTGAGCGAGGCCGCCTTCCACGCCTGCGCCGGGGCTGGCCTGCCCATCCTGCGGATGGATATGCGCCGGGCCAGCCTGGAGGACGTGTTCCTGGAGCTCACCGCCGCCGACCAGCCGGAGCTCTCCTCCCAGGAGGAGGAACCCCTGGATGAACCTGAGGACGAGGAGGATGAGGAGTCTTGACCGCCATCTATCAACGGGAGCTGCGCTCCTACTTCCACGGCATGACCGGGTATGTGTTCATCGCCTTTCTGCTGGTGTTCGCCGGGATCTACACCATGTTCTACAACCTAAGCAGCGGGTACCCCAACTTTGAATACGTGCTCCAGGCCATGACCATCATCTTTCTCATCGCCATCCCCGTCCTCACCATGCGGGTGATCGCCGAGGAGCGGCGGCAGAAAACCGACCAGCTGCTCTACACCCTGCCCCTGGGCATGACCCGGGTGGTGCTGGGCAAATACCTGGCTATGATCACGGTGGTGGCCGTCCCCTGTGTGGTCATGGCCTTCTATCCCCTGCTGCTGTCCACCTTCGGCACGGTGTCCTTCCCCACCGCCTACGGCGCGCTGGTGGGCTTTTTCCTGCTGTCCGCCGCCCTGTCCGCCATCGGGCTGCTCATCTCCTCCCTGACGGAAAACCAGGCGGTGGCGGCGGGCGTGTGCTTTGGCGTCATGCTGCTGCTCTATTTCATGTCCTCCCTGTCCTCCTTCGTGCCCAGCTCCGCCGGGGCCTCCCTGGGAGCCCTGCTGGTCACCGTTCTGGTGCTCGCCGTGCTGGTGCGGGTGTTCACCAAGTCCTCCCCCGCCGCCCTGCTGGTGGGCGTACTGGGCGAGGGCTGCCTGCTGGGCGCCTATTTTGCCGCGTCGGACGCCTTCGCCGGCCTGTTCGGCCGGGTGGTGGACGGTCTGTCCGTCTTTACCCGGTTCGACACCTTCGCCGAAGGTATGTTTGACTGGACGGCGGTCATTTACTATCTCTCCATCATCGCTGTGGCCCTCTTCCTGGCGGTGCAGACCATGGAGAAGCGGAGGTGGAGCTGATGAAGTGGAACAAACCCAATCTGGCCGCCATCAAGGGCTCCTTCCGTACCCGGACCTTCCGGGCAGGAGGTTACAGCCTGGCGGCAGCGGCGGTGGTCATTGCCATTGCCGTGGCGGTCAACCTGGTGGTGGGGGCCCTCCCCGCCGACTGGACCAAGACCGACCTGACCAGCACCGGGCTCTACTCCCTCTCCTCCCAGACTCAGCAGATGGTGTCCGCCCTGGAGGATGAGGTCACGGTGTACTGGCTCGTCCAGAGCGACACCGAGGACAACACCATCGGAGAGCTGCTGGAGCGCTACCAGGACCTGTCCAAAAATCTGAAGGTGGAGCACATAGACCCGGTTGTCTCCCCCAACTTCGCCCAGCAGTATACCACCTCCACCCTGTACAACAACTCCCTGATTGTGACCTGTGGGGACCGGAGCCGGTATATCAGCTACTACGACATCTACGTCACCGACTACAATTCCTACTACACCACAGGCACCACCTCCACCCAGTTTGACGGAGAGAGCCAGCTCACCTCCGCCATCGACTACGTGACCAACGAGGACCTGCCGACGGTATACACCCTCACCGGCCACGGGGAGAGCCAGCTTCCTTCCACCCTGTCCGACGGCGCGGCGGAGGAAAACGTCCTGCTCAGCGAGCTGAGCCTGCTCACCCAGGAGAGCGTACCCGAGGACGCCGACGCCCTCATCATCTACGCCCCCCAGAGCGATATCTCCGCCGATGAAAAGGAGATGCTCCTCACCTACCTCCAGGGCGGCGGCAAGCTGCTGCTGGTCACCGACTACACAGATACCGCCATGCCCAACCTGGCGGAGGTGATGGCATACTACGGCGCCTCTCTGGCGGACGGCATCGTGATGGAGGGGGACAGCAGCCACCATATGCGGGGCTCCAGCTACTACCTGCTGCCCGACATCGGCAGCCATGATATCACCTCTCCCCTGGCCGACGGCGGCTACTACGTGCTGATGCCGGTGGCCCAGGGCATCTCGGTGTCCGACGAGCTGCGGGAGGGTCTCACCGTCACCCAGCTGCTCACCACCACGTCGGCCTCCTACGCCAAGGCCGACGCCTACAACCTGACCACCTACGACAAGGAGGAGGGGGATCTGGACGGTCCCTTCGCCCTGGGGGTTGCCATCTCCGAGGAGGTGGAGGGCGGCTCCACCGGCATCGTGTGGCTCACCACCAGCTATATGTTCAACAGCGACGTTGACATGCTGGTGTCGGGGGCCAACACCGACCTGTTTCTCAACGCCCTGGACTGGATGTGCCAGCGGGAGAGCTCCATCTCCATCCGGGCCAAGGACCTGTCCACCGAGTATCTGACGGTGCCCTCCTCCGATGTGTCCACCTGGAGCCTGATCCTGGTGGTCACCCTGCCCCTGGCCTTTATCCTCGCGGGGGCCTATATTACCGTGACAAGGAGGAAGCGCTGATGAAACGGGGAAGCAAACTGCTGCTTCTGTGCGGAGTCCTGGTGGTGCTGGGGGCGGGCTATGTGGCGGTGCGTCAGCTGGCCGCCGACCCGGACGAGTTGGAGGAGACCATTGCCCTGGCCGGGCCCGCCTCTCCCCAGTCCCTGACCTGGACCGACGACAGCGGCACCCTCACCCTGAATAACGGAGAAAGCGGCTGGAGCTATGCCGACGATTCCGCCTTTCCCCTGGACCAGACGGTGCCGGAGGACATGACCGCCGCCCTGTCGGCGGCGGCGGCCACCCGGCAGATCGACACGCCGGAGTCTCTGGAGGACTACGGCCTGGACGCCCCCGTGCTCACCATCACCGCCCAGGATGAGGACGGGACGGAATACAGCTATGCCTTCGGCGATGTGAACGAGCTGACGGGGGAGTATTACCTGCTGTACAACGGGGAGGAGGACACCGTCTATCTGGTGGGCTCCGACCTCCACGACGCCTTCAACTATGACCTGTACGACATGGTGGAGATGGAGACCCTGCCCGAGTTCGGCTCGGTCACCGGCTTGTCGGTAGCCCAGCCGCAGGGCAGCCTCACCCTGCGGTACGAGGAGGACGGCTCCAGCCTGAGCTATGACCCGGACAACCACTGGTTCCTGGAGAAGGGGGACTCCCTGCTGGCTCTGGACGCCGGCAAGGTCAGCTCCCTCACCGGCGCCGTCACCGGCCTGTACTGGAAATCCTGCGTCACCTATGACGTGGACGACCAGGAGCTGGCCGCCTGGGGGCTGGACGACAACGCCGCCGTAGTCACCGCCACCTATACCGCCGCCATCGACGAGGGGGAGGAGACGGCGGAGGAGGAGACCTTTGTGCTGCGGCTGGGCAACACCAGCGATGAGGGCACCTATGCCATGCTGGAGGGCTCCTCCATGGTGTACCTCATCGACAGCGAAACCGCAGACAGCCTGCGCTACGCCTCCTACTCCTCCCTGCGCTCCGACACCATCTGCTCCATGGACTGGGATACGGTGGACCGGCTGGACATCACTCTGGACGGCACAACGTATACCATTTCCTTTGATGTGACGGAAACCGAAGAGGATGGCGAGACCGTCACCGACACGCTGTATACCTGGGACGGCCAGGAGCTGGACAGTTCCGCCGTGGAGAGCCTGCTCTCCGCCGTCAACGGCCTCACCGCCACGGGAGACGCCTCCGGCTCCGGCGGAGAAGCGCAGCTGGTCTCCTTCACCTTCCACCGGAATACGGAGGACCAGTTTGCCCAGCTGCCCCTGACTCTGTCCGCCTGGGACACCGGTTCCTGTCTGGCCTCCCTCACCGGGGAGAGCAGCCGCCTGGTGGACCGCAGCGCGGTCACCGACCTGACGGAACAAATCCAGACCCTGTTCGCCAAATAACCACTGAAAAAACATCCGCCCCGGGCCTTTGGCTCGGAGCGGATGTTTTTGGTATGTTATATGTGGCTCAGTTGCCGCCAAACTCATGGAAAAAGCGGTCGTGGATCACCTGCACCGCCCGGTCGGCCTCGCTCAGGTCCACCAGAACGGAGACCTTGATCTCGCTGGTGGAGATCATGTTGATGTTGATGCCGGCATTGTACAGGGCCTCAAACATCTTGGCGGCCACGCCGGGGTTGTGGACCATGCCGGCGCCCACGATGGACACCTTGGCGATGGCGTCGTTCACGTCGATGTGGTCGAAGCCCAGAGCGGACTTGTGGGCCTCCAGGGCCTCCTTGGCCCGCTCCAGATCCTGCTTGCTCACGGTGAAGCTGATGTCCTTGGTGTCATTGCGGCCGATGGACTGCAGGATGATGTCCACGTTTATGTTCTCCTTGGCCAGCAGGGAGAAGATCTTGAAGGCGATGCCCGGCTCATCGGCCAGGCCCACCACCGCCAGACGGGCCACCTTCTTGTCGCAGGCCACCCCGCTGATGTGCATTTTTTCCATGGTTTTCGCAACCTCCTTGACTTTGGTACCCGGTCTGCCGGTAAAGCTGGAGAGCACCTCCAGGCTGATGCCGTACCGCTTGGCCATCTCCACCGAGCGGTTGTGGAGCACCTGAGCGCCCAGGGTGGCCAGCTCCAGCATTTCGTCGTAGGTGATCTCCTCCAGCTGGAATGCCTCGGGCACCACCCGGGGATCGGCGGTAAAGACGCCGTCCACGTCGGTGTAGATCTGGCACAGGTCCGCGTGGAGCACCGCCGCCAGCGCCACCGCCGAGGTATCCGAGCCGCCCCGGCCCAGGGTGGTGATGTCCTCATACTTGTTGATGCCCTGGAAGCCGGTGACAATGACGATGGCCTTCTTATCCAGCTCGGCCAGCACCCGCTCGGTGTTCACCCGCTTGATCCGGGCGTCTCCGTAGGCGGAGTTGGTGCGGAAGCCCGCCTGCCAGCCGGTGAGGGAGACCACCGGATAGCCCATGGCCTCAATGGCCATAGCGCACAGGGAGCAGGAAATCTGCTCGCCGGTGGACAGGAGCATATCCATCTCCCGCTTGGAGGCGTTGGGATTGATCTCCGCGGCCTTAGCAATCAAATCGTCGGTGGTGTCCCCCTGGGCGGAGAGCACCGCCACCACGCTGTGGCCCCGGCGATAGGTCTCGGTGATGATGCGGGCTACGTTACGGATGCGGTCCGCGTCCGCGACGGAGCTGCCGCCGAATTTCTGCACAATGAGTCCCATTGGTGTTTGTACCCCCTAAATCGTAGGAAAATCTAGCCTGCCGCCCGCTGTGTCATCCTATGCGGCGGCGGCGGAACCGGTCAATCCAGCACCCGGAAAACCGAGCAGGCCTTGAGTCCGGCCAGCCGCCCGTCCAGGGCGGCGCGGGTCATGGGCTCGGTAATCAGGGCAAACTCCCCCTCCGGGGCCCCCGCCCGGGCCAGCAGCGTCCGGTCGGGGAAGGCGGCGCGCACCTGTTCTCCCGTTCCCTCCACCCGGACATACCAGGCGCTCTCCAGGTCCGCCGGGGAGATCGTCACGTCCTCCCCGCCTTCCGCCCAGAACATCCGTTTCTTCTCGTCCCTGTGCCTGGCCGCGTCGATCACGTCGGCCACCACCGCCGAAGCGGTGGGCAGCTTGCCGGCGCCCCGGCCGTAGAACATCACGTCGCCGATGGCGTTGCCCTTCACCGCAATGGCGTTGAACACGTCCTCCACCCCGGCCAGCGGGTTCTCCTGGTCCACCAGGTGGGGGGCCACATAGGCGCATACCTTGCCGTCGGAACGGCGCATGGCCCGGCCCAACAGCTTGATCTTCCTGCCGCAGGACTCGGCGTAGGCCACGTCGGACAGGGTCACGCCGGTGATACCCTCGGTGGGCACCTGCCGGGGATAGACATGCCGCCCAAAGGCCAGGGAAGCCAGAATACAGATCTTCCGGCAGGCGTCGTGGCCCTCGATGTCGGCGGTGGGGTCCTGCTCGGCGTAGCCGTTCTGCTGGGCCTCCTTCAGGGCGGCGTCAAAACTCAGCCCCGCCCGGATCATCCGGGTGAGAATATAGTTGGTGGTGCCGTTGAGGATGCCGCACAGCTCCTCAATCTCATTGGCCGCCAGACACTGGTTCAGGGGCCGGATGATGGGAATGCCGCCCCCCACGCTGGCCTCGAACAGGTAGCTGACCCCCTTCTCCTGGGCCAGCCGCAGCAGCTCGCAGCCGTGCTCGGCCACCAGCTCCTTGTTGGAGGTGACCACGCTCTTGCCCGCCATCAGGGCCCGGCGGGTGAAGTCCAGAGCCACCTCGGCCCCGCCGATGGTCTCCACCACGATGCTGACCTCCGGATCGTTCTCAATGACGCTGAAGTCGTGCACCACCTTATCGGCAAAGGGACTGTCGGGGAAGTCCCGCACATCCAAAATATACTTCAGGCGGAGCAGATCGTCCACCTTCCGGTCGATGTGGGCCCCGTTGGTGGCCAGCACTTCCGCCACGCCGGACCCCACCACGCCGAAGCCCAGGATCGCCACGTTCACCATGGTATCGTTCTCCTTTCTATCCCACGGGCGTCAGCCCGCCAAAATCTCACAGCGCAGGACGGCCTGCTGGCTCTGCACCTGCTCCAGCAGCTCCTCCAGGGAGGTCTGCAGCCCCGAGGTCTCCGCCCCGATGGTCACCGCCGCGCAGCCGTTCACCGGAATGGCCTGGTTGATGGTGAGAATATTCCCGCCGCTCTGGGCAAAAATACGCAGGACGGAGGATAATCCCCCCGGTTCGTCCTTCAGCAGGATCTGGAAGGTGACGATCCGCCCGTGCAGCATGTCGTTAAAGGGCTGCACCGCGTCCTTGTACTTGTAAAACGCGCTGCGGCTGATCCCCACCCGGCGGGCCGCCAGATTCACCGTATCCACCTCGCCGGTCTCCAGCAGCCGCTTGGCCTCCGCCACCTTGAGGAACACCTCCGGCAGCGCACTGGCCTCCACAATAAAATAGTTGGGTGTCTTTCCCATGGATAACCTCCAGACTGTCTTTAGAGGAAAGTCATTTGTCTGTGTCTTGTGGTCTATTGTAACACACCAGCCAGCCCGCCGCAAGGCCTCCCTCACCCCTACCCTGCCGATTTCCGCCCTGTCCCCTCCTCCATTTTTCGTCAATTTATACATATCCAGTAGAGGGGGGACCGGCATGCCGGAAAACAGGCACCTGCGCTTTCTGCTCCGGCTGGGGTACGCCGCCCTGGCGGCGGGGGGGCTGTGGCTGGCCTGGCGGGTGGTGCTGCCCTGTCTGCTCCCCTTTCTGGCCGCCCTGGGGCTGGCCGCCCTGCTGGAGCCGGCGGTGGGCTTTCTCACCCGGCGGCTCCGCATGGGGCGGCGGTGGGCCGCCGGGCTGTGCACCGGCGCGCTTGCCGGAGGTCTGCTGGGGGGGCTGGGACTGCTGATCTGGCGGGCCTGGTATGAGCTGAACCTGCTGCTGGACCGGCTGCCGGCGCTGATAGCCGGCCTGCCCGATCTGGCGGGGCAGGTGGAAAGCCGGGTCTACCGCTTTCTCATCGCCCTCCCCCTCCCCGCCCAGGAGCCGGCCCGGCAGCTGCTGAAAGGCTGGCTGGAGCAGGGCGCGGCTCTGCCCCAGCGGCTGTATGAGTGGCTGACCCAGGCGCTGGCCTCCGCGGCTTCCACCCTGCCCGCCTTCCTGCTGTTTCTCACCACCACCCTGCTGGCCCTCTATCTGTTCAGCGCCGGAGGCCCCCAGCTGCTGGAGGCCCTCCGCAGGCGGACGCCCGCTCCCTGGCAGGAGCGGGCCCGGCGGCTGGGGACCGGGTTGAAAACGGCGTTGGGCGGATGGCTCCGGGCCCAGCTGCTGCTGATGCTCCTCACCTTTGGGGAGCTCACCGCCGGGCTGCTGGTGCTGCGGGTGGAGCTGGCCCTCCTGCTGGCCGGGCTGATCGCGCTGCTGGACGCCCTGCCGGTGTTTGGCGCGGGGGCGGTGCTGATCCCCTGGGGGGCAGCTGCCCTGCTGGGAGGAGACCTTTTTCTTGGCGTAGGCCTGCTGGTACTGTGCGCTGTGGTGATGCTGGTCCGCAGCCTGCTGGAACCCCGGCTGGTGGGCAAACGGGTGGGGCTCCACCCTCTGGCCGCCCTGATCAGCATGTACGCGGGCTTTCAGCTGCTGGGGGTGGCCGGGATGGTGCTGGCCCCTCTGTTGACGGTGGTGGGCAGGCAGCTCTGGACCAGCGGCGTATTTTCTCTACGCCACCCTTCGGCGTAAAATGGGACCCCCCGGAACATCCGGGGGGTCCCATTCATTTGTCTGTGCGTTCCTCACCCGCCGGCCGGTATATAAGGCTCCTCCGGCGGCGTGGCCGTCGGGGTAGGCGTGGGCGACGGGGTGGGCTCGATCACCGGCGGCGTGGTCTCCCCTCCAGGGGTGGGGGTGGTCACCGGCGGCAGATTGTAGTCGGGATAGGTGGTCTCATCCGCCGGGTCGAAGCCGGGCCACTGCTCCTGAGTGGGCCAGGTGGACGGGTCGTTCCGGTTAAAGGAATAGGGGTCGTACTCCGCCGGCGGAGCCACCGGTGCGGAGGTGTGGGTAGTACAGGTCCCCTGGGCCTCCAGGAAGCTGTAAAGATAGCTGGCGTCCCGTGCGGCGGCGCCGCCCACGCTCTCTCTGGTATAGTCCAGGATACCGATGGTCTTGACCGTACCTTCGGTGATGCCCAGGGCCTCGTTGGCCTCCCGGGGGCAGAACTCCCCGGCCAGATGGTACAGCCCGGAGATAGCCGCCCCGTCAGAACCCATCACCGGACAGGCGGTACATACCTCCACCTCCTTGTGGAGGGCGCAGGACTCGGCGGGCACATCATCGGCAAACATGGTGACGCTGATGACCCGGCTGCCCCGGGGATCGGCGGCGCAGGCCTCCGTGGCCCGCAGGCCGCTGTCCTGACAGATCTGCACCGTGGTGGTGCCGCTGGGTTTGGTGAAGCCCTTATTCTCCAGCCCCTCATGGATGGGGGCCATTACCTTCTGCCACATACCCACAGCGGGGTTGCCTCCGCTGCTCTGGATCCGCTCAGGGGTCTTGTAGCCCACCCATACGGCGGCGGTATAGTAGGGGGTGTAGCCCACAAACCAGCGGTCGTTGTTGCTGTTGGTGGAACCGGTTTTGCCCGCCACCGTCATGCCGGAGATCTGAGCCTTGGTACCGGTGGCGCCGCTGTACTTGCCGTTGACCACGCCCTTGAGCAGCTCGTTCATATACCAGCTGGTCTTGGTGGACAGGGCCACCTCGGGCTCGCTGGTGGTATTGTCCAGCAGCACTTCCTCCACGCCGTCCACCTCGCGGGTAACCTTGGTATAGGTTTTGGGCTCGATATACAGCCCGTCCCGGGGGAAGACCGAGTAGGCCGCCGCCATATCCATGACGCTGACACCCTTGGTCAGGCCGCCCAGAGCCAGCTGACTGGCGCCGTAGTCGTTTTTCGTCTCGCCATTGCTGACCAGCTCCTCCACCAGGTCGATGTGGAGGTTCTCCTGCATAAACTGGAAGGAGGTTTCCACTCCCAGCTGCTGCAGGGTACGCACCGCCACGGGGTTGGAAGAGACCGCGATGGCGGGGGCCAGATTCATCAGGCCCTTATAGTGCAGGTACGAGTTGGCGGGCCAGGCGCTGCTCCCCAGCACCTGCACCGGATAATCGTCAAAAGAGGACGCCGGGGTGATGAGCCCATATTCCAGAGCCGGTGCATACACCGACAGGGGCTTGATGGAGGAGCCGGGCTGCCGGTAGGTGCCGCTGGCCATGTTGAGCAGACGGTTGCCCTCCTTCTCGCCCAGGGCGCCCGCCAGGCCCACCACGTTGCCCTCCGGGTCCAGTACCACAATGGCCGACTGAATTTCCTGGCCACTCTTGGACACCAGGTTCAGATTGCTCCGGTCATAGTACACCGCCTCCACAGCGGACTGGACCTTCTGGTCCACGCAGGCGTAAATCTTCAACCCGCCGGAGAGCACCATATCCTCGGCAATCTGATCGGAATAGCCGTACTTTTCCTTCAAATCGTCAATAACGTCGCTGATGACCTGTTCATCATACCAGTTGTAGATGATGCTGGGCTTCTTCTCGTCCTGCTCCCGGACAAAATCCAGCTCCTCGGCCACAGCGGACCGATACTCTGCCTCGCTGATCATGCCCAGGTCCCACATCTTCCACAGCACCAGCTCCTGACGCTGCTTGTTCCGCTCCCGGCCGGTGGTGACCACGCCGTCCGCATTGGTCATGCGCACGGTGGAGTTGGGACCGTAGATGGTGGGGTTGTTGGTAATGCTGATCAGGCTGGCGCTCTCCGCCAGGCTCAGCTCGGACACGTCCTTGCCGAAGTAGTTTTCCGCGGCGGTGGCCACACCGTAGCAGCCGTCGCCCAGATAGATATAGTTGAGATACCACTCCAGGATCTGATCCTTGGAATAGGTGGCGTCAAAATCCAGGGCGGTGAAAATCTCCAGAATCTTGCGCTTCACCGTCACGTCGTCATACTGGGTGACATTTTTGATGAGCTGCTGGGTGATGGTGGAACCGCCCTGGATATCCCCGCCGGTAAACATGAGCAGCACGCCCTTCAGGGTGCGCTTCCAGCTGACGCCGTTGTGCTTGTAGAAGTTCTCATCCTCAATGGCGACAGTGGCCTGCTGCAGGGATTTGGGGATCTGGGACAGCTCCACCAGCTTCCGGTTTTCGCTGCCGTGGAGGGCCAGATGCTCCACATACTGTCCTGTGGCGGAGTCCTTATAATAGATGGTGCTGGTCTGGTTCATGACAAAGTTGGCCTCCAGATGGGCCTGGGGAATAATGACCGTACGGATATAATTGGCCGCAAAGCAGCACAGAATCACCGAGGTGATGATTCCGATAAGCAGGAGCGTACCAAACACCTTTCCTATGGTTGCAAATACCGTTACCGCCGGGGAACGGCCTTTCCGCCGCCGCTCCGGGCGTGGGTTTTGATTGCTGGTTGACGCCAAGATGACACCTCCGTTTATCAGGTGGAACAGCCAATGGGTAGAATTCAATAGAGTATATTATAGCACATTCTCCTGCTTTGTCCACCCTATGCCCTGCTAAAAATTCCATATTTTGTATTCCCGAAAAATTTGGCTTGTCTGACTCTTGCATTTTTCCGCCGCGCAGGATACAATAAGAGGCGAAGAAAAGGAAGGTATGGTGCCCGACATGAGCGAAGAATTTGGCCCTGATTTCATCACCGTCACCGATGAGGACGGCAATGAATTTGAGCTGGAACATCTGGACACACTGGAGTACAACGGTCAGACCTACATGGCCTTCTTCCCCGCCGTTCCCGGCGAGGATGGCGAGGGCGTTCAGGATGTGGACCTGGACGACGAGGAGTACGGCCTGATCATTCTCAAGGCAGTCACGGTGGACGGAGAAGAACAGCTCTCCACCCTGGACAGCGAGGAGGAGCTGGAACTGGTTTATCAGCAGTTCATGGAATCCCTCTTCGCCGACGAGGAAGAAACCTGATTGAATTCCTGCTCGGTGCGTGACGGGTTTTATTTAAACCCACATTTCTGAAACGGGATGCCCCACTCATGACGTGGACTGCAGGCCTCCCGGTCGCTCCTTCGGGGGCGGCTGGAAGTTGGAAGCAACGAAGCGTCATGGAGGCGACCCACCTGCCATTCGTGCAGGTTTTAAATGGATCCGCACGGCCAGAGCGGGGTCCCCCACGAAACGGTTGTTTCGTGGGGTTTTTCTTTTATAAACTCTGTACAAAGTGTAAAAACTGTTTTTGTACTTGAAAGCAGGGACGTTTTCCGATATAATACTTCATTGTCTATTGGTTTCCCTGCTTCGGCAGGAACTTTTATCGAGAGGACTGAAGCTATCAATGAGCGCATCCAGAGAAAAAAAGCAGCGCCAGGGCGACCTTGCTCAGGGTCTGACCCAGAAGCAGCGCCAGGAGCTGAAGGAACAGCAGGCCGCCAAACGCAAGGCTGTTCTCTACACGGTCATCGGTGTGGTCATCGCCGTGCTGGTGGTCATTCTGCTGGTCTGGCACTCCGGCATTTTCCAGCGCCGCGCCACCGCCGTCAGCGTGGGAGGCCGGAACTACAACGTCAACGATGTGGAATACTACTTCCGCTCCGCCCTGGCCGAGGAGTACTATATGGGCTATTACACCGGCGGCGCCACCTTTGATCCCTCCGCGGATCTGCACACCCAGTATGTGGACGAGGGGCAGACCCAAAGCTACTACGACTACTTTATGGAGCAGGCCATGACCCGGCTGACCGAGGTAGCCGCCCTGGAGAACGCCGCCTCTGAGGAGGGCTTCACCCTGTCGGAGGAGGACAAGGCCGCCGTGGAGGAGAGCATCAACTCCACCAAGACCTCCGCCGAGGAAAACGGCTATCCCAACCTGGAGAGCTACCTCAGGGCCAACTACGGCAGATATATGACCGTCAGCGACTACCGCGCCTGCGTGGAGCGGGACACCCTGGTCAACAACTACAAGACCGCCTACTCCGACAAACAGGAGGTCACCGAGGAGGACCTGGAGACCTATTACCAGGAGAACGCCGCCTCCCTGGACAGCTTTGACTATCGCTATATCACCATTGACGGCTCCGCCCCCAGCACCACCGACGAGGAGGGCAACACCGTGGAGGCCACCGAAGAGGAGCAGCAGGCCGCCATGGACGCCGCCAAGGCCAAGGCCGACGAGTTTGCCGCCGCGGTGGAGGCCGCTGAGGACAAGAGCGCTGCCTTTGGCGAGCTGGCCCCCGACTATGTGGTGGAAAGCTCCAAGGAGACTTACGCCAATGACCCCGATTACTCCCTGCAGACCGGCACCGTGGGCAGCAGCCTGAACTCCAATTTCAGCGAGTGGCTCCAGGATGAGAGCCGCGTGGCCGGCGACGTGACCGTGATCGAGGGCTCCAGCAGCTACTATGTAGTGCTGTTCCTGGACCGCTACCGCAACGAGGACCCCACCGTGGACATCCGCCACATTCTGGTCAAGGCGGAGCTGACCCAGGAGGACGACCCTGCCACCGAGGACGTGGACGAGTCCACCGTGCCCACCCAGGAGGCCCTGGACGCCGCCAAGGCGGAGGCCGAGCGGCTGCTGAGCGAGTGGGAGTCCGGCGACAAGACCGCCGATTCCTTCGGCGCTCTGGCCCAGGAGTATTCTGACGACACCGGCTCCAACACCAACGGCGGCCTGTATGAGCAGGTCTCCCGCGGAAGGATGTTCGACGCCTTTGACGCCTGGATTTTTGATGAGAGCCGTCAGCCCGGCGACACCACGCTGGTGGAGAATCCCCAGGATGGCCAGCAGGGCTGGCACGTGATCTACTTCCAGGACTGGGACAACCCGGTCTGGAAGAACACCGCCGACAGCTCCATCCGCAGCCAGCGGCTCAACGACTGGGTGACCGGCCTGACCGACGGTCTGGAGGCCGTCCAGGGCAGCGGCGCCAAGTACGTGGGCGAATAATCAATACAGGAGCAGGGCCTGCCGCAAGCTGCGGCAGGCCCTTTTCAAAAGGAGTAGGTATGGACGAGCGATTTTTACGGACGGAAATGCTGCTGGGAGCCGCCGCTATGGAAAAACTGGCCGCCAGCCACGTGGCGGTATTCGGCCTGGGGGGCGTGGGCAGCTGGTGCGCCGAAGCTCTGGCCCGCTCCGGGGTGGGGACCCTCACTCTGGTGGACCACGACCAGGTGGGGCTTACCAACCTGAACCGGCAGGTGGAGGCCACCCTGTCCACCCTGGGAAAGCCCAAGGCTCAGGCCATGGCGGATCGGATCGCCGACATCAACCCCGACTGCTCCGTCACGGTGCGGGCGGAAAAGTATGAGGCGGACAACCGGGAATCCTTTTTTTCCGTGCGGTACGACTATGTGGTGGACTGCATCGACCTGGTCTCCTGCAAGCTGGACCTGATCCAGACCTGCCTGGAGCGGGGCATCCCCATTCTCTCCGCCCTGGGTACCGGCAACAAGCTGGACCCCTCCCAGTTCCGCATCGGGGACATCTCCCAGACCGAGGGCTGCCCCCTGGCCCGGGTGGTGCGCAAGGAGCTGCGCAACCGGGGCATCAGGCGCCACCGGGTGCTGTGGTCCCCGGAGCTGCCCAGACAGGCGGAGCAGCGGGAGGCTCCCCCTCCCGGCCGCCGGTCGGTCCCCGGCAGCGTGGCCTGGGTCCCCCCGGTAGCGGGGCTGATGATGGCAGGAGACGTAATATGCGCCCTCACCGGCACACAGTTGTAAAGGTATAAAAACATCCCTCCGCTGGCAGACTAAGGCCATCGGAGGGATGCTTTTTGAAACGACCAGAACACGGCTGGCTCCGCCCCGCCTTGGCGGGGGCGGCGGCGGGACTCATCAACGGCTTTTTCGGCGGTGGAGGCGGCATGGTGCTGGTCCCCCTGCTGGCGGGATGGTGCGGACTGGGCCAGCGGAAGGCCTTTGCCACCTCAGTGGCTGTGATCCTCCCACTGTGCGCCCTCTCCGCCGCCATCTACCTGTTCCGGGGCGGGCTGGAGCTTATGCCTGCCCTCCCCTATCTGGCGGGGGGACTGGCGGGGGGACTGCTGGGAGGCAGGCTGTTCAAGGGGCTGAACATGACCTGGCTCCGCCGGGGCTTCGCCCTGCTCATCCTCTACGGCGGCGTGAGGTCCCTGCTGGGATGAGCGGCTGGCTGCTTCCTTTTCTGGCCGGGGCGGCCACCGGAATCCTCTCCGGCTTCGGCGTAGGGGGCGGCACCCTGCTGCTCATCTATATGACCGCTTTTGCCGGTCTGCCCCAGGAGCAGGCCCAGGGGATCAATCTGCTCTACTTTCTACCCGCCGCTGCGGCCTCCCTGCCCGCCCACGCAAAAAACGGGTTTCTGGAAAAGCCGGTGCTGCTGCCGGCCATCGCCGCCGGGCTGCTGTGCGCCGCCCTGGGGGCCTGGACCGCCACCGGCATGGACACCGCCCTGCTCCGCCGCCTGTTCGGCGTCTTTCTCCTTTTCATAGGCGTCCGGGAGCTCTTCGCCGCCCGGACGCGGAGAGATCAATAGCGCTCGATGCGGGTATCCTCAATATACTCCGCCTTGATCTGACGCAGCAGCGCCATGTGCTCCGAGTTCTGGTGGCCCGTCATGGCCTCCTCATCGGCCCAGATCTCCAGCAGGAAGAGCAGGTCCGGATTCTCCCGGGCGTCAAAGTACTCATAGCGGCGGCAGCCGGGCTCGGCCAGGGTCTTGTCCAGCACCCCCTGCTTCTTGACCTCCTCCACGAACTTGTCCCGCATACCGGGCTTGGCCTTGTAAAAGACGTTGAGTACAATTTCCTTCATTTCATTTCCTCCTTTTTTCTGGTGAGGTATCCCTCCAGAATCAACGTGGCGGCTACCGCATCCACATTGGCCTTATGCTGTTTCATCCGCTTTCCCGAGGCGTGGAGAATCCCGTGGGCCTCCACCGTGGTGCGCCGCTCATCCCACAAAACCGGTCTGAGGCCGCAGGTCTCCTCCACCCGGGCGGCAAAGGCCCGGTACAGCTCGGCCCGGGGACCCTCGGTCCCGTCCATGTTCCGGGGAAAGCCCATCACCAGTTTCTCCACCCCGCGCTCCTTCGCCAGCCGCGCCAGCTCCGCCGCCACGATCTCGGGCTTGCGGCTGTGAATCACCGTGGTGTACCCCGCCAGCAGGCCGGTGGGGTCGGAAATGGCCACGCCCGTCCGGGCGTCGCCGTAGTCTATGGCCATAATCCGCAAATACAACCCTCCTTTCCCTACACTATACAGAAAAAAACCGAAAAAAACAAGGGGAGAGCGCTTGACTTCTCCCATCCGCTGTGGTATATTTCAATCACCTATGAAAAAGGGCTCTTTTTTTGTGCGCATTTTTACGGTGTGATGACGTGCAAAACCCTTCCCCTCCCGCGTGAGGACATAGGGAGGCAAGCGTGCCGAATCCGCACCGTAACGTGATGACAGGGCGCAGTATGCGCCTGTACGTTGCTGGATTCGGCCCAAAGGCCGGGTCCAGCTTTTTGCTGTTCCGGTCAAACAATGAAGGAGGTGCCGAACATGGCGAAAGCCGGCAACCGGGTGAAGATCACCCTGCGCTGCTCCGAGTGCAAGCAGCGTAACTACAACACCAACAAGAACAAGAAGAACACTCCCGATCGTCTTGAGCTGAACAAGTACTGCCCCTTCTGCAGGAAGCACACGGTTCATAACGAAACCAAGTAATGAGTGCTGCATATGGCTCAGAAGAAAGAAGGGTTAAACGGAATGTCTGAAAACGAGAAGCTCGAGCAGGCCGCTGAGAAGGCTGCCCCCGCTCCCGCGAAACCCGCCAAGGCGGACAAGAAGAAGGACGCCAAGACTGAGAAAAAGTCCAAGCCCGGCTTCTTCGCCCGGATCGGCAAGTGGTTCAAGGAGATGAAGAGCGAGCTGAAGAAGGTCCAGTGGCCCACCAAGAAGCAGACCATCAACAACACCGTCATCGTCATCGTCTGCTGCATCATCGTGGGTATCTGCATCTGGCTGTTCGACTGGCTCGCCGGCTCCGTGATCCGCGCCCTGCTTGATCTGTTCGGTAAGGGTTAAGGTGCTGCAATGGCTGATAACGCGAAGTGGTATGTAGTTCATACCTATTCCGGTTATGAAAACACGGTGGCCGCCAGCATTGAAAAGGCCGTGGAGAACCGCGGCCTGCGGGACCTGATCCAGGAGGTGAGCATCCCCCTGGAGACCGTGACCGAAATCACGGACAACGGCCCCAAAACGGTGGAGCGCAAGGTGTTCCCCGGTTACGTGCTGGTCAAGATGGTCATGACGGACGACACCTGGCATCTGGTGCGCAACATCCGCGGCGCCACCGGCTTCGTGGGCTCCGGCAACAAGGCCATTCCCCTCACCGAGGATGAAATCGCCGCCCTTGGCGTGGAAAAGCGCGAAGTGGTGGTGGGCTACCAGGTGGGCGACAACGTCAAGATCACCGATGGCGCTCTGGAGTCCTTCCTGGGCACCGTGGAGGAGATCGATCTGGACCGCAGCAAGGTCCGGGTGGTGGTCTCCATGTTCGGCCGGGAGACGCCCGTGGAGCTGGAGCTGGACCAGGTGGAACCTGTTCAGGACTGACGCTCCGGGCCTCGGCCCTTTTCCCCCGCACGTGGGAGGGACTGCTCCGCAGTTCCGCTTCCAACCACATTTATCGTAGGAGGTGCTGTTTCAAATGGCACAGAAAATTACTGGTTATGTGAAACTTCAGATTCCCGCGGGCAAGGCGACTCCCGCGCCCCCCGTCGGCCCCGCCCTTGGTCAGCACGGCATCAACATCGCCGCCTTCACCAAGGAGTTTAACGAGCGTACCAAGAACGACGCCGGCCTGATCATCCCCGTGGTGATCACCGTCTACGCCGACCGCTCCTTTACCTTCATCACCAAGACTCCCCCCGCCGCCGTCCTCATCAAGAAGGCCTGCAACATCGAGTCCGGCTCCGGTGTGCCCAACAAGACCAAGGTGGCCACCATCAGCAAGGAAGATGTGCGCAAGATCGCCGAGACCAAGATGCCCGACCTGAACGCGGCCAGCATCGAGGCGGCTATGAGCATGATCGCCGGCACTGCCCGCTCCATGGGCATCGTGGTGGGCGACTAAGCCGAAGGAGGGAATAGAGCATGTTTAGAGGCAAGAAATATCAGGAGAGCGCCAAGCTCATCGACAAGGGCGCTCTGTACGATACCGCTGAGGCCATGGAGCTGGTGGTCAAGACCGCTCCCGCCAAGTTCGACGAGACCGTGGAGCTCCACGTGAAGCTGGGCGTTGACTCCCGTCACGCCGACCAGCAGGTCCGCGGCGCCATCGTGCTGCCCCACGGCACCGGCAAGACCCAGCGGGTGCTGGTCTTCGCCAAGGGCGACAAGGCTGAGGCCGCCAAGGCAGCCGGCGCCGATTTCGTGGGCGAGATGGACATGGTGGAGAAGATCCAGAAGGAGAACTGGTTCGACTACGACGTGGTCGTGGCCTCCCCCGACATGATGGGCGTTGTGGGCCGTCTGGGTAAGGTTCTGGGCCCCAAGGGCCTGATGCCCTCCCCCAAGGCCGGCACCGTCACCCCCGACGTGGCCAAGGCCGTCACCGAGATCAAGGCCGGTAAGGTGGAGTACCGTCTGGACAAGACCAATATCATCCACTGCCCCATCGGCAAGGTCTCCTTCGGCGCTGAGAAGCTCACCGAGAACTTCAACGCCCTGATGGGCGCCATCATCAAGGCCAAGCCCTCCGCCGCCAAGGGTCAGTACATTCGCTCCTGCGTGTGTGCTTCCACCATGGGCCCCGGCGTGAAGATCAACGGCGCCAAGCTCATGTGAGTATTTCGGAGCTTATCTGCCCCGAACCTAAAAAAGTTGTCATTTTCGGACAGGTCATGCTTGACATGGCCTGTCCGGAATGATATACTATTAGCCGTGTTCAAAGACAGCAGGCGGCGTAAGCCATAAGTCCTGCCGAGAATGCAGCCACAACGGAATGACTTTCTTTGTGCTGTTTTCGCTGCTTTGAATGCGGAAACAGCTTTTTTGCTGCGTGACTGCATCGGAAAAGTTGAACTCAAATTCAACGGAGGTGAATTCCAAATGCCTAACGCAAAGGTTCTCAGTGAGAAGCAGGCCATCGTGGCTGAGCTGACCGAGAAGTTCAAGACCGCCAGCAGCGGCGTGCTCGTGGACTACAAGGGCATCACCGTGGCCGAGGACACCGCTCTGCGCGCCGAGTGCCGCAAGAACGAGCTGGACTACGCCGTGGTGAAGAACACCCTGGTGCGTTTCGCCATCAACAACGTGGGCCTGAACGAGATGGACGAGGTGCTCAACGGCACCACCTCTCTGGCTCTGTCCCACGGCGACCCCATCGCCCCCATGCGGGTGATCAACAAGTTCGCCAAGCAGTTCAACGGCGAGAAGTTTACCATCAAGGCCGGCTTCATGGACGGCAAAGTACTGTCCATGGACGAGATCATGGCTCTGGCCGAGCTGCCCTCCAAGGAGGTTCTCCAGGCTCAGGTCCTGGGCACCATGCTGGCCCCCATCACCAGCCTGGCCATCGTCATCAAGGCCATCTGCGAGCAGAAGGGCGGCTCCGTGGAGAGCGCCGAGGCTGCCGCCGAGTAAGATCAACGATTCAAACATTATTTATTTAGGAGGTTACCTATCATGGCTTCTGAGAAAATCACTGCCCTCATTGAAGAGGTTAAGGGTCTGACCGTTCTGGAGCTCTCCGAGCTCGTTCACGCTCTGGAGGAGGAGTTCGGCGTTTCCGCCGCTGCTATGGCCGCTCCCGCCGCTGGCGGCGCTGCCGCTCCCGCTGCTGAGGAGAAGACCGAGTTCGACGTGGTGCTGGCTGACGTGGGCGCCGAGAAGATCAAGGTCATCAAGGCTGTCCGCGAGATCACCGGCCTGGGCCTGGCCGAGGCCAAGGCTGCCGTCGAGGCCGCTCCCAAGGCTATCAAGGAGGGCGTGTCCAAGGACGAGGCCGAGGAGCTGAAGAAGAAGCTGGAGGAAGTCGGCGCCAAGGTGGAGCTGAAGTAATCCAAGCGATCCTCGCTGAGCAAAGAGGGCGATTGTCTTTCGACAATCGCCCTCTTTTTATTTATGCTTCGTCCTGGCCGGTCTGGGCTCAGCTCAATTCAAACATGCCGTGATAGAGCTGGTAGTATTCCCCTTTCTGGACCAGCAGATCATCGTGGCTCCCCCGCTCCACCACCTGGCCGTGCTCCAGCACCAGAATGGCGTCGGCGTTGCGGACAGTGGAGAGACGGTGGGCGATGACAAACACCGTCCGTCCCTCCATCAGCTGATCCATCCCCTGCTCGACCAGAGCCTCCGTGCGGGTGTCGATGGAGGAGGTGGCCTCGTCCAAAATGAGCACCGGCGGGTCGGCCACCGCCGCCCGGGCAATGGCCAGCAACTGCCGCTGGCCCTGGGACAGATTGGCCCCGTCGGCGGTCACCATGGTATCGTATCCCTGGGGCAGCCGACGGATAAAGGAGTCGGCGTTAGCCAACCGGGCGGCCCGCTCCACCTCCTCTTGGGTGGCGTCCAGCTTGCCGAAGCGGATGTTGTCGGTAATGGTACCAGTAAACAGATGGGTGTCCTGGAGCACCATCCCCAGAGAGCGGCGGAGGGCACTCTTTTTGATGTCCTTTACGTCAATGCCGTCATAGGTCACCCGGCCCTGCTGCACATCGTAGAAACGGTTGATCAGGTTGGTAATGGTGGTTTTGCCCGCGCCGGTAGACCCCACAAAGGCAATCTTCTGCCCCGGCTTGGCATAGAGGTCGATGTCCTTCAGAATGGGCTGGTCTGAATCGTAGCCGAAGCTCACCCCTTCAAAGCGCACGTCCCCCCGCAAAGGCGTCCGGCTGCCGTCCGGCTTCTGCCAGGCCCAGCCGCCCCCCTCCAGGGCCACCAGGTCCACCGTCCCCTGGTCCACCTCGGCAGGCTGATCCAGCACCTCAAAGACCCGCTCGGCTCCCGCCAGGGCGGCCAGCATGAAGTTGCTCAGCTGGGTAAACTGGTTGATGGGCATGGCACATTGCCGGACAAACACCAGATAGCTGGCCAGGCTGCCCACGTCGGTCATCCCCTTCATGGCCATAATGCCCCCCAGGACGGCCACCACCGCATAGTTCACATAGGACAGGCTGACCACGGCGGGGATCATGGTAGCTGCATAACCCTGGGCGCCGGTACCCGCCTTCCGCAAAGCCTCGTTCTTCTGCCGGAATGCATCCAGCGCGGCCGCCTCATGATTGAATACCTGTACCACCTTCTGCCCGGCCATCATCTCCTCAATATAGCCGTCCAGCTCCCCCAGACTGGCCTGCTGCCTGTTGTAGTAGGCCTTGCTCCGCTTGCCGCTGAAGCGGATGTAGAGAAACATCACCACGTAACAGACCACCATCACCAGGGTGAGGGGCGGATTGAGGATAAACAGCAGCGTCAGAGTACCCGCCACCTGAATAAAGCTCTGGATCATCATGGCAAAGCTGTTGTTCAGGGCGTCGGAGATGGTGTCCACATCGTTGGTGAAATAGCTCATCACCTCGCCGTGGCGGTGGGTATCAAAAAATTGCAGGGGCAGGGTCTGGAGGTGGGCGAACAGATCCCGCCGGATGTCGTAGAGCACCTTCTGGGCCGCTTTCACCATGGTCTGGGTATAGCCGAAGGAGGCAAGCACGCCCAGAAGATAGATGCCCGCAGTGAGCGCCACGCCGGACACCAAATCATTCCAGTCCCCGGCCGCCAGGCTGTTTACCACCGGGCGGATCATATAGGTGCCCAGCAGATTGGCCATGGCGCTGACGCTCACCAGCACCGCCACTGCCAGCAGCAGAAACTTGTGCCGCCCCAGGTAGGACAGGAAGGTACGCAGGGTATACCGCAGATGTTTAGGCTTTTTCGCGCTGAGCTGCCGGGCCGCCATGGTCCTCCCCTCCTTTCATCTGGGATGTGTAGATCTCCTGGTAGATAGGATCGGAGGCCAGCAGCTGGTCGTGGGTGCCGGCGGCGTGGATCCGTCCGTCCTCCAGAATTACGATAAGGTCGGCGTGCATCACCGAGGTGACACGCTGGGCGATGATGAGTTTGGTCACACCGGTGAGCCCCTCCAGGGCAGAGCGGATTTTGGCCTCCGTAGCGGTATCCACCGCCGAGGTGGAGTCGTCAAAGATCAGGATTTTGGGCTTTTTCAGCAGCGCCCGGGCAATGCACAGCCGCTGCTTCTGCCCGCCGGAGACATTGACGCCCCCCTGTCCCAGATCGGTGTCCAGCCCCTTGGGCATCCGGGTCAGAAATTCGTCGGCGCAGGCCGCCCGGCAGGCCGACCACAGCTCCTGCTCTCCGGCGGATGGGTCGCCCCACCGGAGATTTTCCCCCACGGTGCCGGAAAAGAGCACATTCTTCTGCAGCACGATGGAAACCGCGTCCCGCAGGGCGGTGAGGTCGTAGTCCCGTACGTCCACACCCCCCACCTTTACGCTGCCCTCGGTGACATCGTACAGCCGGGGGATAAGCTGCACCAGGGTGGTCTTGGCCGAGCCGGTACCCCCCAGAATACCCACCGTCTGCCCGGAGCCTATGTGGAGATTCACCCCGGAGAGGGCGTACTCCCTGGCGCCGGCGTGGTATTTGAAGCAGACCCCCTCAAAGTCCACGCTGCCGTCGGCCACCTCTGTCACCGGCTCAGAGGGAGCGGTCAGGGCGGGCTCCTCCTCCAGCACCTCCACAATGCGATGGGCGCTGGCCAGAGACCGGGTGAGCAGCAGAAACACATTGGAGATCAGCATCATGGAGTTCATCACCTGGAGCACGTAGCTGAGAAAGCCGGTCAGCTCCCCCACCAGCAGCTCCCCACGCAGGATCATCTGCCCGCCGAACCAGAAGATGAGCACAATGCTGGTGTACATCACCAGTTGGAAGGCAGGCTGGTTGAGCACCGCCAGGTGGAAGGTGCGCTGGCTGGTGGCACGCAGCTCCTCATTCACGCTCCGGAACTTCTCCTCCTCGTACTCCCCCCGGACAAAGGCCTTCACCGCCCGGATGGCGGTCAGCCCCTCCTGCACCACGTTGTTCAGTCTATCCATGGCCTTCTGGAGGCGGCCGTACATGGGTGCTACCTTCCGCACCACCAGAAACAGGATCACCGCCAGCGCGGGGGCGCACACCACAAACACCAGGGCCAGCCTGGGATTCATCCAGAAGGACAGCCCCAGGCCCATGGCCAGCATGATGGGACTGCGGACCAGGGGACGCAGCCCGCCGTTGACGGCGTTCTGGAGCACCGTCACATCGGTGGTCATGCGGGTGACCAGGGAGGAGGATTCAAACCGGTCCAGGTTGGAAAAGGCGTAGCGCTGAACCCGCTCAAATTCCGCCTCCCGCACCCGGGCGCCCCAGCCATAGGCGGCCCGGGCGGCAAAGCGGGCGTACAGCAGCCCGGTAACCAGCGCCAGCCCCGCGCAGATCCCCATCTGTACCCCTTTATAGACAATATAGGAAATATCCCCGTTGGTAACCCCCACGTCAATCAGGTCGGCCATAAACACCGGGATCACCAGCTCAAACACCGTCTCCACAATGATCAGCAAAGCGGCTGCCAGCATATCCCGCCGATAGGGACCCAGATAGCCAAACAGGCATTTCAGGTCCTTCATGCCTCCTCCTCCCTGCCCTTCAGGTTGCGGTAGGCCCGGCCCAGGTAGTCGGCAAACCGGGTCCGCTCCTCCTGGGAAAATCCGGCCAGCATCTGCTCCTCCATCTCCCGGCAGTAGCCCTGCCACACCTCATAGGCCTCCCGGCCCCGGTCGGTGACCACAATTTCCTCGTACCGGAGGTTGCCCTTGCCGGGCTGCCGCTCCACAAAGCCTCCCCGCTGCAGGGAATCCAGCATCCGGGAGATGGCCGCGGGGTCAATCTCGCAGTACTCCGCCAGCTGCCGCTGACGGCTGGCTCCGTTACGGACCAGATAGCCCAGCACCTTGGGCTGGCCCGCTCCCAGACCCAGCTCCCCCAGATGGGGCCGCAGGGCATTGCGCTGGGCGTGAAACGTCCGATAAAGCAGCATATGGAAGGTGCGCTCCATATCCGTTCCTCCTTTGATATGTCAATATTGACATGTCAATTATAGCCCCTTCTCCCCTCTTGTCAAGTACCTTCCCCCCTTTTCCCCTTGCCAGCGGAGGCAGAACGTGGGATAATGGAAAAAAGCCACAGGAGAAAGGGAGGTCCCCGCCATGGAGCTCACAAAAGCCTATCAGCCGGAAAACCTGCACTACCTGAAAATGCTGGCCAGGCAGTACCCCAACGTCCAGGCCGCCAGCACCGAGATCATCAACCTCCACGCCATCCGCAACCTGCCCAAGGGCACGGAGCACTTTATCTCTGACGTCCACGGGGAGTACGAGGCCTTTTTACATATCCTCAACTCCGCCTCCGGGGTCGTGCGGGAGAAGCTGGACGACCTGTTCGCCACCACCGTGTCCAAGGCCGATCTGGATCAGCTGGCCACCCTCATCTACTACCCCCAGGAGAAGCTGGAGGAGATCGAGCGGGAGACTGCTGACATGCGGGAGTGGTACCGCATCACCTTCCATCGTCTCATTGAGGTGTGCCGTCTGGTAAGTTCCAAGTACACCCGCTCCAAGGTCCGCAAGGCCATGCCGCCGGAGTACGCCTACATCATCGACGAAATGATCCACACCCACTACGAGGACAACGACAAGCGGGACTACTACGAAAACATCATCTCCACCATCATCGACATCGACCGGGCCGCCAACTTCCTGGTGGAGCTGTGCGAGCTCATCAAGCGTCTGGCTGTGGACCACCTCCATCTGGTGGGAGACATCTTCGACCGCGGTCCCCGGGCGGATATCATCCTGGACTCCCTGATGGACTACCACAGCGTGGATATCCAGTGGGGCAATCACGACGTACTGTGGATGGGGGCGGCCTCCGGCTCCCGCACCCTGGTGGCTACGGTGCTGGCCAACTCCCTGCGGTACAACAACCTGGAGGTCATCGAGACGGGCTACGGCATCTCCCTGCGGCCCCTGTCGGTGTTCGCCAACGAGGTCTATAAGGACTGCGACATCCACCGCTTCCAGGTAAAGCTCAACAGCGAGGACGAGGCCCACTACACCGAGAAGGACAAGCTGCTCTCCGCCCGGATGCACAAGGCCATCACCATCATCCTCTTCAAGCTGGAGGGGCAGAAGATCCTGCGCAACCCCTGCTTCAGCATGTCCGACCGGCTGCTGCTGGACAAGATCGACTATGAGCACAAGTGCATCACCATCGGCGGCACCACCTACCCCCTGGAGGACACCGACTTCCCCACCCTGGACCGGGACAACCCCTACGCCCTCACCGAGGAGGAGGACGCCCTCATCAACCAGCTTACCCGCTCCTTCCTCCACAGCGAGAAGCTCCAGCGGCATGTCCGGTTCCTCTACTCCAAGGGCAGCCTGTACAAGGTCTATAACGGCAACCTGCTGTTCCATGGCTGCATCCCCATGACGGAGGAGGGCAAGCTGACCACCTTCTCCATCGGTGGGCAGGAGCTCTCCGGCAAGGCCTTCCTGGACTACGCCGACCTCACCGCCCGGCGGGCCTATTACAGCAAGCCGGGCTCGGAGGAGCGGGAGTTCGGCATGGACTTTCTGTGGTTTTTGTGGGCGGGCCGGAACAGCCCCATTTTCGGCCGGGACCGGATGACCACCTTCGAGCGGCGGCTGATCGCCGACGAGTCCACCTGGACCGAACCCAAAAATGCCTACTATCAGTTTTACAACGACCCGGCGGTGTGCGACAAGCTGCTGAAGGAGTTCGGTCTGGAGGGTCCCCACTGCCACATTGTCAACGGCCACGTGCCGGTGAAGTCCAAAAAGGGAGAGAGCCCCATGAAGGCCGGGGGCAAGCTGCTGGTCATCGACGGAGGATTCTGCAAGGCCTACCAAAAGACCACCGGCATCGCTGGCTACACCCTGATCTACAACTCCGCCTGCTTCCGGCTGGTATCCCACGAGCCCTTTGTGGGCCGGGCCAACGCCATCCGGGAAAACCAGGATATCGCCTCCACCTCGGTGGTGTTCGAGCGGCTGGAGTCCCGGATGAAGATTGCCGGCACCGACGTGGGCCGGCAGCTGCAGGAGCAGATTGAAGATCTGACGGCCCTGCTCCAGGCCTTCCGCAACGGTGAGATTGTGGAGGACCACAAGGAATAGGTCCCCCGCATCCCATATCCCAATCAAATGAAAAAGCGAGGTCCCCATGAATCAACGTGAAATCGGCGAGCTGCGCCGCCGGCTGAAGCCGGAGAAGAATGCCATTACCAAAATCTACGGCTGTTACGTCAACTCCAACAAGCAGGTCATCTCCTATCTGGACGGCTCTCTGGGACTGATGCCCCAGGACGAGGCGGAGAAGTACCTCACCCTCCTGCGCCGCACCCTCACCGGTCAGCTGCAGAAAAATCTCATCGACATCGTATTCTCCACCCGGCAGGTGGCGGACAGTGAGGAGCACCGTCTGCTCTCCGCCCTCCGCCAGACCGAGCTGAAGGACGAGCAGGTGCGCCGTCAGTTTTACGATCAGGTCATCCAGTCCCTGGATATGGACGAGCGCAACTACCTGATCCTGCTGGCCCACGACACCTACGACGTGCCCTACCGGGGCAGGGACGATCAGGACCAGGCCGACGCCTCCGACCAGGTGTTCTCCTACATCCTGTGCGCCATCTGTCCGGTGAAGGACAGCAAGGCGGAGCTGGGCTACTTCCCCGGGGAGAACGAGTTCCACAGCCGCTCCGCCGGGCAGGTGGTGGCCCCGCCGGAGCTGGGTTTCCTGTTTCCCGCCTTCGACAACCGGGCCGCCAACCTCTACAACGCCCTGTACTACACCAAGCAGACCGACCTGATCCATCAGGAGTTTATCGACGCTATCTTCCGCACCGAGCCCCCCATGTCCGCCGACGAGCAGAAGGAGACCTTCCACACCGCCCTGGCGGAGGCTCTGGAGGGGGAATGCTCCATGGAGGTGGTGCGCTCGGTCCACCAGCAGCTGCGGGACAAGCTGCTCCAGCACAAGGAGGAGCACAACCCGGAGGCTCCCTCTATCTCCCCCCGGGAGGTAGACACCATCCTGCACAACTGCGGCGTGGAGGAGGATAAGGTGCAGGCCTTCCACAAGAGCTGCGCCGCCCAGTTCGGGGAGGGGGTGCCCCTCAACCCCGCCAACCTGATCAACAGCAGCCGCTTCGAGATCAAAACCGAAAACGCCACCATTCTGATAGACCCGGATTACAGCTATCTGGTAGAGACCAGGAAAATCAACGGCCGCACCTACCTGCTCCTGCCGGCGGACGGCATGGAGGTCAACGGCCTGGCAGTGGACCTGGGGGACGGCCAGCCCGGATAACACACAAATCGGAAAAAGTCCGGCTTCCGCCGGACTTTTTCCACAGTTTGGGCCCGTCCCGGAGCGGTTCGCTCCGGGACGGGCCCTGTATATTTCCTTATATTCTGGGGGTCAGACCGGCCAGGCGGCACAGGATGGCCGCCGTCTCGGCCCGGGTAATGCTGCTGCGGCCATTGAAACGGTGGTCGCTGTCACCCTCCAGGATCCCCGCTTTGTACCACTTGTAGATCTCCGTTCCGCCGGGATCGGTGGGAGCCACGTCGGGTATTGTCACCTCGCTGTGGATGGGCTGTTTCTGTCCCTCAGGAACAGCCTTGTCCAGCCAGGCCACCATCTGGAGGCGGCTGGCGGGATTGTTGGCCAGAGTGGAGGACAGCTGACTGCGGTTAAAGAGGCCCTTCTCCAGACCGTACTGGTAGGCCCCCTGATACCACGGGCCGTCGACGGTCTCGGGCACAGTGTTGCCGTAGTACTGAGCGTGGAGCCGGACACAGAGAGCGACCACCTGACTGATGCTGAGGGTTTCTTCGGGGCTGAACCGGCCGTCGCCGGTGCCCCCCATCAAACCAGCCTGGGCGGCCTTTTCCACGTACTGGGCATACCACGCCCCCTCGGGCACATCAGTGAAAGAGGGAGCAGTCTGGTCCCCCGGGTTGTCAGGGAGCTCCTGGCCGGAGTCTGACGTGGGGTGGGCGGTAACGCCGTTTTCGTCCAGGACGTAGAAAACAGGATCGTCGTAGTCGGTGACATACCAGATCACCTTGCCGTCCCGGCAGATGGGCTGGCCGTTGAACAGGGGGGCGTTCTCCACCGTCTGGATCTGGGAGATCGTGCCGTCTGCGTGATACCGGGCGTACTGCAGCGTGCCGTTGTTGTAGAAGTAGCCGTTGTCACTCTTTTCCGCTACGGCCCACAGGATATATCCCCCGTCCAGCCCGGTGGGCACCAGCCGGGGCTGGGAACCGTACTGGGAGGAGCTGGCGTTGGAGTCGGTCAGCGGGCGGACAGTAGTGCCGCTCTCGGTGAAGTTGTCCTTGGCGGTGTAGGCCAGGTAGATATTGCTCACATCTTTGCCGATGTTGGTGGCGGCGCCCTTGCCAGTGTCGCTGAAGGCCACCAGATAGCCGGTGCTGGTCTCCGCCAGACCGGTGACCTGGGCGCCGGTGGTGTTATCCCCGATGCTGCCGGACCAATTCCGGAGCATTACTTCCTCCGACACCGCATTCCAGTGGGAACCGTTGGCGGTGATGAATTTATCGCTGCCCGCCTTGGCGCTATATCGCATGAGCACCGCCCCACGGGGATAGGCGTCGCCGTGGTCCAGAGTGACGATATTGGCGCCCTGATCCACCAGGATAAACTGGTTGAAGGAGTGAGATACATAGCCCGCAGAGGAATTGGCCACGCCGGAGAAGGAGTCGGTGATCTCCATGTCCGACTCCCGGACAGAGAAAGTCAGGTTGGCCTGGTGGTGCAGGCCGTCGCTGCCGGCGTACATCTCATGGCTGGTGCGGATGTACAGATATCCGCCGCACTCATCCATCCGCAGCGAGCCGGCCTCAAAGGGGATATAGGTATTGGCGCCGTACAGGCTGGCCTGGCCCAGGCGGTTCCACTGCTTGTCATACTTCACCACCCGAATGACCTCGGTGCTGTCGCTCTCCGACGGGTTCTCCTGGCCAAAGACACAGAAGTTATAGCTCTCCCCGGCGAAAAAGCCGCCCCAGATAGGCAGTTCCATCGCCACAATGCGGGAGTCCAGCAGACGGAACTGAGGGCTGTAAGTCTGCACAATGAGCTGCTCCGGCCGCATCACCGTGACTTCGCCGGTGTTGGAATTGATCATATTCCAGCCCTGATCGTGCTCTACCCGCACCAGGTTCTCCCCATCCTGATAGAGGTAGGAGTTGACGGGAACAGCCCAGTTGCCGTTGTAGGTGCTGTCGATATTTTTGGTCTCATCCATAGGAGACCCCGCCGCCATCGCCGCCCCGGACAGCAGGGACAGGCCCATCACCAGAGCCAGGAACAAAGACAATATGCGCTGTTTCATGTTTTTCCTCCTTCTTTTTAAGGGTATTCGGCGGAAAGAACAGGGCGGCGGTCCACTGTGTTTCACCGCCCATCCGCTGTTCTTCTATTGTATCCCCTTGCCAGGACAAAAGCAAGAGCCCATAGCTTACAGGGCTTTTTAAACAAATAAAACGCCCCCGGCCAAGGCCGGGGGCGCGTCTGTGTCATTTTGCCTCCTGCTCCACCGGAGCGGGGGTACAAGTCAGCAGGGTCTGCACCCTGGGATTGATCCAGCGGTGCACCGTGCGGGCGATGGCCCCCACCAGCAGGGCGGAGACAAAGGTCCCCTCCCGCACGCCGGTGAGCTCCTGGTAGAGAACCAGACCCAGCACCGCCGCCGAGGCCGCCATGGTCACATCCACCGCCACCTTGGTCTTACCAAAGTCCGTGTTCCAGGTGGTGGAGATGGCCTTTACGGTACACTCCCCCGGCAGCATGACCACGTTGGCCGCCATCTCCATGAACACCCCGATGCCCAGCACCGCGCAGCCCACCAGCAGCAGGGCCGCTTTGGCGGGATAGCTCTGGGGGTTCAAAAAGCCCAGCAGGGCCATGGACAGGTCAATGAAATAGGAAAAGCCCAGAGAGACCGGCACCTGAAGCCAGAACTGCCTGGGAAAGCGCCTGCGCAGGATCACCAGCTGCAACACGATGAGCAGCAGGCTGTAATACAGGGTAAACATGCCCAGAGAGGGGATAAAGCCGATACTCAGCGTATAGGGGATGCTGGAGATGGGAGAGGTTCCCAGGTCTCCCTTGGTGATAAGGGCGATCCCCAGGGAGTTGACGAACAGCCCCACAATAAAAAAGACATACCGGCGCAGCAGTTCTCCTTTGCTCATTGCAGCGCCTCCTTGTCCTCCGCCAGCCGGAAGCAGATCCCCAGCAGGCCCTCTACCAGCGCCTCGCCCTGCACCGGACCCAGGGAGGCCAAAACCTCCTCCTCCAGCCGCTCCAGGGTGGCGCGCACCAGCTTCTGCTTTTCCCAGCCTTCCTCCGTCAGATAGACGCACAGGGACCGCCGGTCCCCATTCTGACTGCGGCGCTCAATGAGCCCCTTCTCCTCCATCCGCCCCAGCAGGCCGGTGAGGGTGGCCGGGTCGATCTGACACCCCGCCGCGATCCGCTTCTGGATGCTGCCGTCGTGCTGGCCCAGATAGTCCAGCACCTTGGGCTGGCCCGCTGTCAGCCCCGCACGGCTCAGCTCCGCCATCACTGCCCGCTGAAACAGCCCCTGGGCAGCCATGAGGAGATAGTGAAAACTTTGATCCATAGGTTCCTCCCGCTTATAATTGATATACAAACTATTTGTATCCCAATTATTTTATAAAAGGATTTCCCATTTGTCAAGACCTGTCACAGGGGTTGGATTCTGGTACACAGCCGCTCCAGCAGGGCTGAGTCGTGGCTGACGATGAGCAGGCCCAGCCGCCGGGCCTGGGCGGCCTCCAGCAGCACGTTCCAGATCTGGGCCTGGGTGATGGGGTCCAGCATGGCGGTAACCTCGTCGCACAGCAGGTATTTCACCCCGGGGGCCAGAGCCCGGGCGATGCAGAACCGCTGAAGCTCCCCGCCGGACAGCTCGGCCGGGTACCGCTCCAGCCAGCCGGGCTGAATGTGGAGGGCGTCCAGCAGGCTCTGGTCCACCGGCCCGGCCTCATGCACCGAATCCTTCAGCCGCAGCAGGGGGTCCACCGCCGTCTCCGGGTGCTGCCAGATCATCTGCACCGGGCACAGGCCCCGGTACTCCCCCAGGGGCCGCCCGTCCAGCAGCACCTGCCCTCTGGCGGGCCGCTGGTAGCCCGCCAGCAGCTTGCACAGGGTGGTCTTGCCCCGCCCGCTGGGACCGGCCAGCCCCACCCGCTCGCCGGGCTCCACGGTGAGGCTGATATCCTCCAGCACCGTCCCCTTTTTCCGGTAGCGGAAGCTGATGTGTTTGGCCTCCAGACTCATGGCTTCTCCCCTCCTTCCGGGTACAGACAGCGCACCTGCCCGCCGTTGACTATCCGCCAGGGGATGTCCCCGGCGCAGGTGGCGCTCCGGCGGGGGCAGCGGGGCGCAAAGGGACAGCCGCCCCCCTCCTCCCCCGGCCAGGGCTGGGAACCGGGGATGGGGGTAAAGCCGTTCTGGGGCAGGGCGTTCCACAGGGCGTTGGTATAGGGGTGGCGGAGCCGCCCGGCGGCAAAATCCTCCGCCGCAGCCTCCTCCACCGTCTCCCCGGCGTAAAATACCGCCACCTTTTGGGCGATGGTGAGGGCCAGCTCCAGATCGTGGGTGATGAGGAGCACCCCCGCCCCCTGCTGGGCGATCTCTTGAAAGTGGCCCAAAATCCGCCCGGCGGCCCGGGCGTCCAGGCCGGGGGTGGGCTCGTCGGCAATGAGCAGCCTGGGGGACTGGGCGGCGGCGGTGGCGATAAGCACCCGGCGGGCCATGCCGCCGGAGAGCTCAAAGGGGTAGCGCTCCTCGGTCTCCGGCCCCAGGCCATAGCGCGCCAGCACTTCTCGACTCTGGGCCCTGGCCTGGACATCCCGACGGCCTCCACGGAGCTGAGGCCCCACTTTCATCAGCGGGTCCAGGTAGGTCACCCCCTGGGGCACCAGCACAATCTCCCGCCCCCGGAGCCGCTCCGCCCGGCGGGGGGTGAGGGGCTCTCCCCGGTAACGGAGCTCCCCCTCCATGCGGCTGTTGTAGGGCAGGATGCCCAGGATGCCGTGGGCCAGCAGGCTCTTGCCCGAGCCGCTGGAGCCAACCACCGCCACCACCTGGCCGGCCTCGATGGTGAGGGAGAGCCGGCGGATCACCGGCAGCACCCGGCGGCGGGTACCGCCCTGATACTGGGTAAAGGAGATGGACAAATCCTTTACCTCCAACACTGGTTCCATAACGCTCCCTCCTATTCGTGAACGCTGGCCGGGTCCAGCAGGCGGCGCAGCTGGTCCCCCAGCAGGGCGAAGAGCAGCACTACTCCTACCAAAGCCAGGCCGGGAAAGACCGCCAGCCACCACTTGCCGGTGGTGAGGTAGCCCATGCTCTCCGACAGGATCACCCCGATGGCGGGCTGTTCCGGCGGCAGGCCGAAGCCCAGAAAGGTGACGCTGGCCTCGTGGAGGATGGCGTGGGGAAAGAG
>NHCFR00700__coassemble_975_pt1 | contig 43691 bp, 35 predicted proteins | sample NHCFR00700__metabat2_low_PE_032 | metagenome-assembled genome bin NHCFR00700
TGATTTTCTAACTTTTGCTTTGTATAGTTCTCTTCCTGTTCAGTCGTTGGAATATAATATGTGGTACGATATGTAATAGCATAATTGTCAGGGGCAGCAACAGCAGCAGCAGCAATAGCGGTAGTGCTCGTTTCCACTTTTACAATACAGCTCTGCTCAACCCCATCTTTCATATAGCTGCCCACAGTATATTTTATTTCCTCATTAGGTACAGCAGCCCGTCGGAGCCCACCGTGAAAACGGCGGCGGGAACCAGCTCGTCGGTGTAGAGCTCCAGCTGGATGGGTGCGTTCTCCCCGTCCGCCATAGGGATGGAGTTGGAGACCCCCCACCAGAGCACCCAGGTATCCCCCAGCGCCGCCCGCAGCTCCTCCACCCCGGTTTCGGTGGGCGTATACCCCCCGCCGCCGGAGAACAGCTCATATTTCACATAGCCCGTTACCGCTTTGTCCGGTCCCGGCACCAGCCAGCCCAGCTTTTTGGGGCCAAGCGCCAGCAGCAGCCCCACAAGTACCGCCAGAAGGATCAGCCGTTTCTTTTTCATCAGCCTGCCTCCCCTCTATGCCCCAGCCTCACGCCTACATTATATATAATATCTACAAATTGCGCAAGCATTTTCCCGCCTGCATTGTGTTTTTTGTCATCCCGGTTTTCGGGGGGCCGCCTTCTTCCGTCTTGCTTTCCAGGGAATTTATGATATACTATTTGGGCTTATTCTTTCACTTTTATGTTATAAGGAGTTCTACATGATCACTGTTTCCGACCTGACGCTGGCTTACAGCGGCCAGCCCCTCTTTTCCCACGTGGATTTGCAGTTCACCAAGGGCAACTGCTACGGCATTATCGGCGCCAACGGGGCCGGTAAGTCCACCTTCCTGAAAATCCTCTCCGGCGATCTGGAGCCCACCTCCGGCGAGGTGTCCATCCTGCCCAAAACCCGCATGTCGGTGCTCAAGCAGGACCAGAACGCCTACAACGCCTATTCCGTGATGGACACCGTCATCATGGGCAACAAGCGGCTGTACGACATCGGCAAGGAGAAGGACGCCCTCTATGAGAAAGAGGAGATGACCGAGGAAGACGGCATCCGGGCCTGCGAGCTGGAGGAGGAGTTTGCCGAGCTGGGCGGCTGGGAGGCCGAGAGCGACGCCTCCCGCATTCTCCAGGGTCTGGGTGTGGGCACCGAGTTCCACCAGACCACCATGGAGAACCTGGACCCCCGGCTGAAGGTGAAGGTGCTGCTGGCCCAGGCCCTGTTCGGCAACCCCGACATCCTGATGATGGACGAGCCCACCAACAACCTGGACATCAACGCCGTCAACTGGCTGGAGGACTTCCTGCTGGACTTTGAGGGCACCGTGATCGTGGTGAGCCACGACCGGCACTTCCTCAACACCATCTGCACCCACATCGTGGACATCGACTACAACAAGATCAAGATGTATGTGGGCAACTACGACTTCTGGTACGAGTCCTCCCAGCTGGTGCAGAACCTCATCAAGAACCAGAACAAGAAGAACGAGGAGAAGACCAAGGAGCTCCAGGAGTTCATCTCCCGCTTCTCCGCCAACAAGTCCAAGTCCAAGCAGGCCACCGCCCGGCGCAAGCTGCTGGAGAAGATCACGCTGGAGGAGATCCCCGCCTCCTCCCGCCGCTACCCCTGGGTGGCCTTCTCCCCCGACCGGGAGGTGGGCAAGGACATCCTCTTCGTCACCGACGTCAGCAAGACCATCGACGGGGTGAAGGTGCTGGACAAGGTGAGCTTCATCGTGGGCCACGGGGACAAGATCGCCTTCGTGGGCGACAACGAAAACGCCCAGACCGCCCTGTTCAAGATCCTCACCGGGGAGCTGGAGCCCGACGAGGGCACCGTGAAGTGGGGCCAGACCGCCACCTTCTCCTACTTCCCCAAGGACAACACCGAGTTCTTCAAGGACTGCGACGACAACCTGGTGGAGTGGCTGCGCCAGTGGTCCTCCGACCCCCACGAGGCCTACCTCCGGGGTTTCCTTGGCCGGATGCTCTTCTCCGGGGACGAGGTGTACAAGCCCGTAAAGGTGCTCTCCGGCGGCGAGAAGGTGCGGTGCATGCTCTCCCGGATGATGCTCTCCGGGGCCAACGTGCTGCTGCTGGACCAGCCCACCAACCACCTGGATCTGGAGTCCATCGCCGCGCTGAACAACGGCCTGGAGGCGGTGAAGTGCAACGTGCTGGTGGCCTGCCACGACCATCAGCTGGTGCAGACGGTGTGCAACCGGATCTTCGACTTCACCGCCGACGGCCAGCTTATCGACCGCAAGATGACCTACGACGAGTATCTGGAGAGCATGAAGGAGGCCTGAGGCTCTCTCACACCGGCTTTCTGCGGTAAAAGGCCAGTCCGGCCAGGTCGGCCAGGACCCAGCCGATGGGCACCGCCCACCAGATGCCCTTCAGCCCGATGGCGGGGATGGGGGAGAGCAGATAGGCCAGGGCCACCCGGGTACCCAGGGAGATCACCGTCAGCACCACCGACACCCCCGGCCGCCCCAGTCCCCGGAACAGGCCGTAGAGCAAAAACAGGATGCCGATGCCGCAGTAGCACATGCCCTCAATGCGCAGGTACTCCACCCCCACGGCTACAATTTCGGTCTCCGCCGGGTCCACGAACAGCCCCATCAGCGGGGCGGCGAAGAGGCAGACCAGCAGGGAGCTGACCATACAAAAGCATACCGACACCCACAGGGCGGAGCGGCACCCGCGGCGGATGCGCTCCGCCTTCTGCGCGCCGGTGTTCTGGGCCACAAAGGTGGAGAAGGCGTTGCCGAAGTCCTGCACCGGCAGATAGGCGAAGGCGTCGATCTTCACCGCCGCGGCAAAGGCCGCCATCACGTGGACCCCGAAGGAGTTCACCAGGCCCTGGACCATCAGGATGCCGAAATTCATCACCGACTGCTGCACGCAGGTGAGGGCGGAATAGCTGACAATCCGCCTCAGCTCTCCCCGGCTGGCGGTCATATGCCGCCGCTCCAGCCGGAGCAGGTCCACCGTCCGCCAGCAGTAGAGGGCAATGCCGGCGGCGGACACCCCCTGAGCCAGCACCGTGGCCCCGGCGGCCCCCGCCACCCCCCAGCCCAGACCCAGCACGAACCACAGGTCCAGGCCGATGTTCAGCACGGTGGACGCCGCCAGAAAGACCAGCGGGGCGGCGGAATTGCCCACCGAGCGCAGCAGGCAGGCGAAATAGTTGTACAAAAAGGTGAAGCACACCCCGAACAGCACCACCCGCAGATAGTCCCAGGTGTCCGCCCAGGCCTCCGGCGGGATGCGCAGCAGGGTCATGATGGGCTCCAGAAAGACCAGTACCCCCACGTTGAGGACCACCGCCGCTCCGCCGATGAGGAGGAAGGAGGCGAACAGGCACCGCTTGAGGCCGTCGATCTCCTCCGCCCCGTGGAGCATGGACCACAGCGCCCCGCTGCCCATGCACAGCCCCAGCAGCACCGAGGTGAGAAAGGTCATCAGGGTGAAGGAAAAGCCCACCGCCGCCAGGGCGGTGGGGCCCAGGGCCCGGCCCACGATGAGGGTGTCGGCAATATTGTAGCACTGCTGGAGCAGGTCGCCGGCGATCATGGGCCCGGCAAAGAGCAGCATGGGGCGGGTAATGCCGCCCCGGGTCAGGTCAATGCGCATGGTCATTCCACATCCTTTTCCAAGGCATGATAACAGGCCAGGGGAAAAAATACAAGAGCGCCCTTGCCTTTTGACCCGGGAAACGGTAAGATAAAGGATAACAGAAAATCCGTGCGCTTTTTACCAAATCGTGCTATAATATAAATTCGAACTCATTTCATACCATCCGGAAAGGATGCTGACTATGCGGAAAGAAATTGTGGCCCCGGCCGTGGCCGTGGCGGGCGGCGGCGTGGGCTTCGCCCTGCGGCGGTGGGGGCTGAGCGCGGGGTTTGAGGCCGACACCGGCCTGCCCATCTCCGGCGCCCCCTCCCATCTGGCCCTCATCGCCCTGTCGGTGGCGGTGGCGGCGGTCCTGGCCCTGCTGTGCTGGGGCAAAAAGCCCGCCTTTACCGGCTATGGCCAGGCCTTTCATGCCAAGGGCAGCACGCTGTACGCCGCCGCGGGCACCCTGTCCGCCTTTCTGATGCTCCTGGGAGGCGCGATGATGCTGGCCCAGCCCCTTCTGGGGGGCGAGCTGGTGTTCACCCGACTCATTACCGGGGCGCTGGCCCTGGCCGCCGGGCTGTGCGTGGCGGCCACGGTGCGGGACAACTACCGTGGCGCGGGCACGGGCAAGTACAGCTTCAAGCTGCTGATGCCGGCCTACGCCTTCTGCGTGTGGCTCATTGCCGCCTATCAGGTGCGGGCGGGGGACCCGGTGCGGCTGGACTATGTGTACGAGCTGTTCGCCATCATTGCCGGCCTGCTGGGTCTGTATGGCGCGGCCAGCTTCTCCTTTGAGCGGGGCCGCACCTTCTTCACCGGCCTTTTCTCCCTGCTGGGGGTGTACTTCTCCCTGGTGACGCTGGCCGACGGCCATCAGCCGGCCGATCTGCTGCTGTACGCCTTCACCATTCTCTATCTGCTGACCAATACCGTTACGCTGCTGCACAACGCCGCCCGGCCCCTCCCGGTTGAGCCGGACGAGAACGATACGGAGGGATCCTCTGATGCCTGAGAACAAGAAATTCTATATCACCACCCCCATCTACTACCCCTCGGACAAGCTCCACATCGGCCACGCCTACTGCACCGTAGCCACCGACGCCATGGCCCGGTACAAGCGGCTCACCGGCTGCGACGTGATGTTCCTCACCGGCACCGACGAGCACGGCCAGAAGATCGAGGACAAGGCCAAGGCCGCCGGGGTCACCCCCCAGCAGTACGTGGACAACATCGTGGACGGCCCCCGGGGCGTGCGGGACCTGTGGAAGCTGATGAACATTTCCAACGACCGGTTCATCCGCACCACCGACGACTACCACGTCTCCGCCATCCAGAAGATTTTCAAGGCCATGTACGACAAGGGGGACATCTACAAGGGCACCTACAAGGGCAAGTACTGCAAGGACTGCGAGGCCTTCTGGACCGAGACCCAGCTGGTGGACGGCAAGTGCCCCGACTGCGGCCGTCCGGTGCAGGACGCGGAGGAGGAGGCCTACTTCTTCCGCCTGAGCAAGTACGCCGAGCGCATCCAGCACCTGCTGGAGGACACCGACTTCCTGGAGCCCCGCTCCCGTGTCCACGAGATGGTGAACAACTTCATCAAGCCCGGCCTGGAGGATCTGTGCGTGTCCCGCACCTCCTTCAAGTGGGGCGTGCCGGTGGACTTCGACCCCGGCCACGTGGTGTATGTGTGGATCGACGCGCTGTTCAACTACACCACTGCCCTGGGCTTCATGAACGACAAGTACAACGACTTTGACAAGTACTGGCCCGCCGACGTCCACTTCGTGGGCAAGGAGATCGTGCGCTTCCACTCCATCATCTGGCCCGCCATGCTGATGAGCATGGATATGCCCCTGCCCAAGAAGGTGTTCGGCCACGGCTGGCTGCTGCTGGACGGCGGCAAGATGAGCAAGTCCAAGGGCAACGTGGTGGATCCCTACGTGCTGGCCGGGCGCTTCGGCGTGGACGCCCTGCGCTTCTTCCTGCTGCGCACCTTCCCCTTCGGCACCGACGGCAACTTCTCCAACGAGCTGCTCATCCAGACCATCAACACCGATCTGGCCAACGACCTGGGCAACCTGGTGAGCCGCACCACCGCCATGGTGGGCAAGTACTTCGGCGACCATCTGCCGGCGGTGGAGGCCGCCGACCCCGCCATGGACGACGAGCTCATCGCCATGGCCAGGGGCCTGCGGGACGCCTATGAGGGCCACATGGAGGGCTACGCCTTCCAGAACGCCCTGATGGAGGTGTTCAGGCTCATCGGCCGGGCCAACAAGTATATCGACGAGAACAAGCCCTGGCTGCTGGCCAAGGATGAGAGCCAGAAAAACCGTCTGGCCCAGGTGCTGTACAACCTGCTGGAGTGCGTGCGCCTGGCCGCCGTGCTGCTGACCCCCTTCATGCCCGACACCTGCGGGAAGATCTTTGGTCAGATCGGCGCCGGAGCCAACCTGCGGACCTGGGAGTCCGCCAAGACCTGGGGCCTGCTGCCCATGGACGCCGCTGTGAACAAGGGGGAGAACCTCTTCCCCCGCATTGATATGGAAAAGGAGCTGAAAGAGTTGGAGGAGCTGGAGAAGAAGCCCGTGGAGGCCGAGGCCCCCAAAGCCGACGAGCCCAAGGAGCCTGAGTATATCACCATTGACGACTTTAACAAGGTGAAGTTCGTTACCGCCAAGATCCTGGCCTGCGAGGCGGTGCCCAAGTCCTCCAAGCTGCTGCGCTTCACCCTGGACTGCGGCGAGGCCTTCCCCCGCCAGATCCTCTCCGGCATCCACGAGTACTATGAGCCCGAGGAGCTGGTGGGCAAGACGGTGGTGGCCTGCACCAACCTGAAGCCCCGGAAGATGATGGGCATTATATCCAACGGCATGCTGATCTCCGCGGTGAAGGAGGAGCCCGACGGCTCTGAGAAGCTGCACCTCATCATGCTGGACGACAAGGTTCCCGCCGGCTACGGCCTGTGCTGAATCCAATCAGAAAAGAGGCGCTGCATGGCAGCGCCTCTTTTGATTGACTTCCGGCAGGGGTTGGGATACTATGGAATTGAATTACAGAAAACGCGCGGCCCCATGCCAGGGCGTTGATTTGCCCCCATGGCCGGCCGCCATTTGGGAGGGGAGCTTTTGAAAAAGGCTGTATTTTTCTGGATGATATCCGTCGTTTTGGTAGTGGCCGCTGTTTTTGGTCTGCTGCTCAGCGGCGGAGACGGCATTTTGGGCATACTCTTCCTGGTTCTGCTGTTTTTGGCCCTGTTCGGCGGCGGCGCCGCCGCCACAGTTACCACGCTCCGGGCCTCGGGCGGCGAGGACGGCTCGGAAAAATGGCTGAAGGCAAACCAGTGGGACAAGCCCCTTTCGCTCAAGCATGACAGCCTGAGCCTGTACTTCAACAACCAGGCCGGGGAACTGGCTATTTTCGACCGGCGGGAGAGCAAAAAGGCGCCCGCCCGCATTCTGGCCTACCAGGAGATCACAAACTCCGGCGTATACCAGGAGAACGCCAAGGGGAAAAGCTCCGTCCAGCTGGTCATTCAGCTGGTGTCCGGTGAGCCTTACGTCATCGCGGTGACCGACGGGCCCCTTTCCTCAGCCTCGCCGGAGCTGCAGGCGGCGCTGGCCTTTGCCAAAAAGGTCAATGAGCTGCTGTCCATGATGGCCTTTGAAAACGCCGCGGGCGTGGAGCCCGGCAAGCGCTACCTCATCGCAAAATGCCACAACTGCGGGCAACTGCTCCACGGCGAGGCGGGAAAGAGCGGCTGGTGTCCCAAGTGCAAGGCGGACGTCCGGATGCCTGAGCTATAACAGCACATACGCAAAGGCGGCGCTGCATGGGCAGCGCCGCCTTTTTTCTATTCCGCCGCCCGCTCCAGCAGCTTTTTGTAGCTGGCGTCGATGGCCAGGGCCCCCAGGGGGGCGGTGACCAGAATGGCGATCACCGCCACGGTGAGCACCACCTGTCCGCAGGCGAGGCCCATGGCCAGGGGCACCCCGCCGATGGCGGCCTGGACGGTGGCCTTGGGCAGATAGGCCAGCACGGCAAACAGCCGTTCCTTTTTGGTGAGTTTGCTCCCCGCCACGCACAGGAGCACCCCCAGGGCCCGGAAGCACAGCACCCCCAGCACCGTGGCCACGGCGGCCAGGCCGGCGGCGGCGGCGTAGTTCAGGTCCACCTCCGCCCCTACCAGCACAAAGAGCATGACCTCCGCCCACACCCACAGCTTGCCGAACTTGGCGGTGAGCCGCTCGGCCACCGGCAGCCGCCACCGGCGCAGGCCCAGGCCCATACCCAGCACCGCCAGCAGGCCGGAGAAGGGCACCCAGGCCTCCACCGCATCCTCCAGGGCCACCAGCAAAAAGGCCACCGACAGCAGGATGACCACCTTCACCGAGTCCCGCATGTGGAGCGCTTCAAAGAACTTTGCCAATAGAAAGCCCACCGCCAGGCCCAGGACGGCCCCCAGCACGATGGATACCGGCACCCCCGCCAGGGCGGACACCGAGAAGGAGCCCCCCTGGGCCATGGCGGTAAAGGAGGTAAACAGGACGATGACGAACACATCGTCCACCGAGGCCCCCGCCAGCACCATCTGGGGGATGCCCTTTTCGGTGCCATACCCCTCGCTCATCAGCCTGAGCATCCGGGGCACGATGACAGCGGGAGACACCGCTCCCACCACCGCCCCCATAATGGCGGCGTCCAGCAGGCTCACCCCCAGCAGCCGGGGGGCCAGCACCACCATGCCCAGCACCTCGAAGCTGGCGGGCACAAAGCACATCAGCACCGCCGGCCGCCCCGCCCGGCGCAGGTCGTCGGCCTCCAGACTCAGCCCCGCCCGGGCCAGGATGATGATGAGGGCCAGCTGCCGCAGGTCGGCGGAGATGCCCAGCAGCTGGGGGGAGAGCAGGTTGAGCACGCAGGGCCCCAGCAGGATCCCCGCCGCCAGCATCCCCACCAGGGGGGGCAGACGGACCAGCCGGGCCAGGGCCCCCAGCCCCAGACCCAGCAGCAGCACATAGGCGATACTTGTTAACATAAAACCATCCTCTCCGGGGGCTGAGCGCAAAAAAATACTGATGCCCCCTGCAAAGTTGCAGAAGTCATCAGCCAAGCGGCGGTTCGGGCAAACGCCCCGGGAGGACCTCATCCCCGTATTACTGGGGCAGTATACCACAGCCCCGCCCCCTTGTCAACGGGGCAAAAAGGGAGTATGATGGAAAAAACCAATTTGCGGGAGGCCTTTATGATCTTCGACACCCACGCCCACTACTATGATGACGCCTTTGACGCCGACCGGGACGCCCTGCTGTCCGCCCTGCCGGAGCGGGGGGTGGACCTGGTGGTCTGCCCCGGCTGCGATCTGGAGAGCTCCCGGCAGAGCCGGGACCTGGCGGAGCGGTACGGCTATCTCTACTTCGCCGCCGGATTCCACCCGGAGAACCTGGAGGGGGCCAGCCTGTCCGACCTGGAGCAGGTACGCGCTCTGTGCGCCCATCCCAAATGCGTGGCGGTGGGCGAGGTGGGCCTGGACTACTACTGGGTGAAAACCCCGGAGGCCCGGGCCGGCTCCCGGGACTTTTTCGACGCCCAGCTCTCCCTGGCAGAGGAGCTGGATCTCCCCGTCATCGTCCACGACCGGGACGCCCACAAGGACTGCCTGGACATCGTCAAAGCCCACCCCAGGGTCCGTGGGGTGTTCCACTGCTGCGCCCTGGCTGTGGAGGATGTGAAGCGGGCGGCGGAGTGGGGCTGGATGTTCTCCTTCACCGGCAACATCACCTTCCACAACGCCAAAAGAGCCCCGGAGGTGCTACGCTGGCTGCCCATGGACCGGCTCATGCTGGAAACCGACGCCCCCTACATGGCCCCCGAGCCCCATCGGGGCCGCCGGTGCGACTCCACCCTGATCCCCCTGACAGCCCAGACGGTGGCACAGCTGAAGGGCCTGACCACGGAAGAGGTATTGTCCGTCACCCTGGAAAACGGCAAGCGGCTTTTCGGTATCCAATAGAGGAGGCATTGCGATGGAGACCATTTCCTACGAGTACGAGGGTTCCCTCTACGTCAACCTGACCAACAAGTGCGACTGCAGCTGCGTGTTCTGCCTGCGGCACAACGGCCACAAGGGGTCCATCTACGCCGACGATCTGTGGCTGGAGCATGAGCCCACCCGGCAGGAGGCCCTGGAGGACCTGCTCTCCCGGGACTATGCCAACTACCGGGAGCTGGTGTTCTGCGGCTTTGGGGAGCCCATGTTCCGCACCGACGACATCCTGTGGCTGGTGGACCAGCTGAAGGCAAAGGTCCCCAATCTGCCCCCGGTGCGCATCAACACCAACGGCCACGCCAACGCCATTCTGGGCCGGGACGTGACGCCGGAGCTGAAGGGCCGCATCGACACCATCTCCATCTCCCTCAACGGCTCCACCCCGGAGGAGTACTGCGCCGTCACCCGGCCCAGGAGCGGAGCCAGGGCCTGGGACGACATGCTGGACTTCGCCCGGAAGTGCCGGGACTATGTGCCAAACGTGGTGATGACCATTGTGGACAAGGACAAGACCCAGGCGGAGATCGACCGCTGCCGGGCCATTACGGAGGAGCTGGGGGTAACCCTGCGGATCCGGGCCTACATTCCCGACTGAACAGCACAAAAATCCGCCGTCTGCCCAACAGGCAGACGGCGGATTTTTTCACGCTTTCTTTCCCTCCAGCTCCTGTCTCCGGCGCTCCAGAATCCGGGGGAACCGCCAGAGAAACATGCTGCCGGTGGTGACGGCGGCCAGGATATCCGCCGCCGGTTCGGCCAGAAACACGGCGAACACCTTGTCGCTCAGAACATGGGGCAGCAGCAGAATCAGGGGCAGCAACAGGATGATCTTCCGCAGCAGGGCCAGGAAGAGGGACACCTTGGCCTGGCCCAGGGCCACGAAGCTCTGCTGGCAGGCGGTCTGGATGCCCAGCATGAACATGCCCGCGGCGTACACCCGCAGGGCCCACACCGCCAGCTCCACCAGCTCCGGCTTGTCGTTGAACAGGGCCACAAACACCTGGGGGAACAGCTCCAGGGCGGCGCAGGCGGTACAGCTGAAGGTGAGGGCGCAGATCACCAGCAGCCGGCAGGTCTTTTTCACCCGGTCCAGCTGGCCGGAACCGTAGTTGAAGCCGATAATGGGCTGGGCGCCCTGAGCGATGCCCTGGAGAAGCAGGAAGAACACCTGCATGACCGAGGAGCAGATGGTCATGGCCCCCACGGCGGGGTTGCCGCCGTAGGCCTTCAGGGAGGAGTTGAAGGCGATATTCACCAGGCTCTCGGTGGAGTTCATGATGAAGGGGGACACGCCCAGGGCCAGCACGGGGGCCAGCACCTTGAAGTCAATGCGGAAAAACCGCCGCTGGAGCTTCAGCTTGGTGCGCTTGCCGGTGAGGAAGCAGAGCACCCACACCGCCGACACCGCCTGGGCGGTGATGGTGGCCAGGGCGGCCCCCTTGACCCCCATATTAAAGCCGAAGATGAGGATGGGGTCCAGCACAATGTTGGTCACCGCGCCGATGAGCACCGTGGCCATGGACATGGTGGAAAAGCCCTGGGCGGTGATAAAGAAGTTGAGGCCCATGGAGATCTCCACAAAAATGCTGCCCCACAGGTAGATGGTCAGATAGTCGCTGGCGTAGCCCAGGGTCTCCGGCGTGGCGCCGAAGAGCAGAAGCATGGGCTCCTTCACCAGCTGGAAAAACACGGTGGCCGCCACCGCCAGCACAACCAGCAGCGCGGTGGCGTTGCCCAGGATGGCGTTGGCCTGGTCCTCCTTCCCCTCTCCCATACGCACCACCGCCCGGGAGCCGCCTCCCATACCCACCAGGGAGGAGATGGCGGAGACGAACATGAGCACCGGGAAGCACACCCCCAGGCCGGTGAGGGCCAGATCCCCCACCTCCGGGATGTGGCCGATGTACATGCGGTCCACAATGTTGTACAGGGCGTTGACCAGCTGGGCGGTCACCGACGGCAGCGCCAGCCGCAGCAGCAGCTTGCCGATTGGGTCCCGGCCCAGGTCGTTTTCCCGCTTTGCCATCGCTTACCCCTCCTTCTCCAAAAAGTACGTGGCCTCCATGTCCGCCACGCTGAGGGCGAAGGCAAGGGGGTACTGCTGCATGGCCTGGCCCACCAGGCGTTTGTCCTCGTCGCCGGAAAAGCCCATGTGCCAGCGGATGGCCATGGCCTCCTCCCGGGTGAGGCGGAGAAAGCCCGAGAGGATGTACACGCTCTTTTCCCCGTGGCCGTAGGGCAGCTTATCCTCGTAGTAGAAGGTGGGCACGCTCTGCCACTTGCCGTCCGGCCCCTTGATGTTGCGGGTGCCCGCCTGGTAGCAGCCGATCTTGCACACGTCATGGAGCAGAGCCACCAGAGCCACGCTCTCCGGGGCGTACTCCAGGCCGTAGAGCTCCCGCACCCGTTCCCGCTCCAGGTAGGCGTTCAGACACTGGTAGACATTGACGCTGTGCTGGCACAGCCCGCCGGCATAGGCCCCGTGGAACCGGGCCGAGGCGGGGGCGGTAAAGAAGTCGCTCTTGTGCTCCAGATAATCCAGCAGGGCGTCGGCCCCCTCCCGGTGGATGTTGTCCTGATAAATCTGCAGAAAGGTCTCTCTCCCGTCCATAGCGGTTCTCCTTTTTTGTTCAATTAAACTAGAGTATAGCACACTCCGCCGGCAAAAGCCACCCCATGCACCCCTGCTTCGCAATCCGAATAGAATGGCCGGAACAGGAGGTGCGGTATGCAGTGGCTTTCTACATTGGGCACGGCGGCGGTATTTGCCGCCGCCTGTAATCTGGATACGGTCATTCTGGCCATGGGCTGGGCCACCCGGGGGGTGCGGCCCGGCCGGGAGCAGCGGTGGGTGATCGCGGGGCTTACCACCCTTATCACCTGGCTGTCCCTGGCCCTGGGCTCTCAGGCCGCGGCGGCGGGGGTGGTGGCCCCCCTGGGCGGGCTGGTGCTGGTGGGCATGGGGCTGTGGTGCGTGCTGGACTGGCTGCGGGCCGCCGGAGGCCCGGAGGACGCCCCCAGAGCCGGGGGCTCCAGCCTGTGGGACTGGGTGGCCCTGGCCGCCGCCCTGGCGGTAAACAACGCAGGCATGGGGGTGGCCGCAGGGGTGTCCGGGGTCAGCCCCGGCTGGGCCGCCGGGGCCAATCTGGTGTGTACCCTGGCCGCCCTTCCTCTGGGCCGTGCCCTGGGGGACGGGGTGGCGGGGCGGCTGCTGGGCCGGTTCGCCCTCCCCCTCTCCGGCGGGCTTCTGGTGGCTCTGGGGGTATGGGAGGTGCTGGGCCCGTAGCAAAGGGCGGCTCTTTGTGGTACAATGGGGCCAAAGGATGTGATACCTATGACATTGCTGGACCGTCTGGGTGGCCGGCAGGCCATCCGGCAGGGGGTGGAGGACACCTTCCGCCTGCTCTCCCGCCATCCCCACCCCTCCCATGGGGAGGCCCTCACCAGCGGGGATTACGCCGCCTTCCTCCGGGAAAAGCTGGGAGGAAATCCGGTGGAGGACCACGTACATAATCTGCTCTGTCCCCTGCCCGCCACCCCCGGCCGGGAGGGGCGGCCCCGGCTGATCCTCCAGGGCCACATGGATATGGTATGCGCCGCCGCCGGGGACTTTCAGCCCGAGCGCGACCCGGTGACCATCCTGGCAAAGGACGGCTTTCTCCGCAGCGACGGCCGCTCCTCCCTGGGGGCGGACAACGGTCTGGGCAACGCGGCGGCGCTGTGGCTGCTGTCCACCGGCCAGGTGGCCCACGGGCCGCTGACGCTGCTGTTCACCACCGCGGAGGAGGTGGGCCTGGCGGGGGCCAAGGAGGTGGACCCGGCCTGGCTGGCGGGGAGCGATTATCTGCTGAACACCGACGGCTTCCACCTGGGCCGGGCCATTGTGGGCTCGGCCAGCGGACGGCGGGAGACCTGGAGCCGCCCCCTGGAGCTGGAGCCCGCCCCTCCCCTGCCCGCCTGGCGGCTCACCCTCTCCGGCGGACTGGGAGGCCACTCGGGGGACGACATCCACCGGGGCCGGGGCAACCCCATCAAGCTGCTCTCCGGCTATCTGGCGGGGCTGCCCGGCGGGCGGATCGCCGCCCTATCCGGCGGTCTCACCCACAACGCCATACCCGCCTGGGCGGAGGCGGTGGTGTTTGCCCCCGAGGAGCCCGACCTGACCCTGCTGCAAAACGCCCTGGCGCTGTACCGGCAGGCCGACCCCGGCCTGAAAGTGACCTGCGCCCCGGCGGAGAGGCCGGAGGAAGTGTGGACGGCCTCCTTCCAGGCCCACGCGCTGGCCTTTCTCAACGGGCTGTACCACGGGGTGTACACCATGGACCCCGCCTTCCCCGGTGTGGTGGGGGCCTCCGCCAACCTGGGCAAAGCCGGGGCGGCAGAGGGCGCTTTTCAGGTGTGTTCCTTCCTCCGCTCCGCCCGGCGGGAGGAGGAGCGGGAGCTGGCCCACCGGCATGAATCTCTGGCGGCGACCCACGGCTTTACCGGCACGGTCACCGGCTACCCCGGCTGGCCTGGGGACCGAAACAACCCTCTGGCGGCGATGCTGGACCGGGTATGGCGGGAGCAGACCGGCCGTGGGCTGGACATCGGCGCCGTCCATGTGGGGCTGGAGCCCTCGGTATTCCAGGACAAATGCCCCGCTCTGGTGATGGCCAGCACCGGGCCGGACATACTGGACGCCCACTCGGTGGATGAGCGGGCCCCGCTGGACACCCTTCCCGACTACGTGCTGCTGCTGGCAGGCACGCTGGAGGCCCTCTGATCCCATTCCAAACGGCAACAAAAGCCGGGGCAGCGTATCGCTGCCCCGGCTTTTCTGTCAGGGGATCTTATTCCGCGTCAGCGGTGAGGAGGGCGCTGGCCCGCACCATGAGGGCGGCCAGCTCGGCCCGGGAGGCGGAGCCCTGGGGATTCAGGACCCCGGCGTTGCCCTTGAGCAGGCCGTTGGACACAGCCCAGCTCACGGCGTCCTGGGCGAAGGGGGAGACAGAGCTGCTGTCGGTGTAGGCGGACAGGTCTCCGGCGGCAGTCACGTCCACACCCTGGAACTGAGCGTAGCGGTACAGCATGGTCACCGCCTGCTCCCGGGTGAGGGTGTTGTCGGGGGCGAAGGTGCGGTTGCCCACGCCGGAGGCCACCCCCGCCTCGCTGGCCCAATCCACGGCGGCAGCACAGTAGGAGATATCGGCCACGTCGGTAAACTGGGCGTCGGCAGCGGCGGCGGGCTCACCGGCCATACGGTGCAGGATGGTGACCATCATGCCCCGGGTGGTGGCCACGTCGGGGGCGAAGGTGGTGCCGGTGACGCCGGTCATCAGGCCCTGCTCGGTGACGGCGGCCACAGAGTCGGCGTACCAGGCGTTGGCGGCCACATCGGCATAGCCGGTGGTCTCGGCGGTCTCCTGGCCCATCACGCTGGCAAAGGCAAAGTTGGAGATGAAGTTGAACTCATCCCGCTGGTGGACCTTGTTGGTCAGGGTGTTGGCAAAGAGCACCACGTCCAGCTGGGCGCCGCCCACCCCCTGGCCCTCATAGGAGATGGCCTGGATGGAGTCATTCAAAAAGTCGTTGTAGTGCTCGCCGGTGCTGGGCAGGAAGCCCTCCAGCAGCTCCCTGGAGCTGTCCAGCTGCACCAGCACCTGGGCATTCTGGGGAATGGCGGCGAAGTAGCCCGCGCCGTAGCCATAGAGGAGGTCGTCTCCCTCGGCCACGTAGCTGGCGGTGACCAGGCTCTCGGTGGGATAAGTTACATAAGCCAGGGCATCCATGGCGTTGCTGCCGGCGGTCTCATACACCAGCTGGCCCTCGGCAAAGAGGTCAACGGCAGAGCTCATGGCGTCATAGCCGTAACCGATGTAGGGGGTGCCGCTCTTGACGGCGGCCAGCGCCTGCTCGTCCAGGGCGGCGGCGCCGATGATCACGTCGGCCTTGGAGGCGTCGCCGGTGACGGTGAAGCCCAGCAGCTCCATAGCCTGGCGGTCATAGTTGTACTCGTAGGCGCCGCTGACCAGGGAGGTCTTGACAAAGCCCTTGTCGTTGTCGGCGGGCTTGCCGGAGATGTAGACCACAGGGGCCTTGGAGAGGGCGGTGGCGGCGGGGGCGTCCGTCACGCCGATGCCGGTGAGCAGGTAGTCGCCGGCCACGCTCTGCCAGTCGGCGTAGGCGCACAGGAAGCTGCCCTGATACTGGCCCTCGGTGATGAGGGAGACCGTCTTGCCCGCCTTCAGCAGGGCGTTGACGGCGGCGGTGGAGTCCTCGGAGGCATTCATCAGAATGACCTGGGCGTTCTCCACCCCGGTGAAGGAGGAGGTCAGGCCGGACACATAGGTCTGGGCAGCGGCGTAATCCATGGCCTCGCCGCAGACGGCGGCGATGGTCTCATAGGCGGCGGGCTGGGCGCACACCGCCATATCGAAGCCCCGGGTCTTGTCGAAGGCGGTGATGCCCTCGGAGTAGAGCACGGGCCACTCGGTAATGACGGTACCGTCATACAGCACGCCGTTGGCCACGCTCCGCTTGGCCTGGTACATGGACACGATCAGGGTGCCGGCGGGGTACTCCACCCCGTCATAGGTGAAGGGCTGCTGGGTCACATTGACCTTGACGCCGTTGCGGGTCAGGTACACCACCATCTCGGCGGCGTCCTGCAGGTTGGACTGGTTGGTCCCATCCATGGGGATGATGTAGCACTCGGGGTAGAAGTTGCCGTTCTCCCCCTCGCCGTCGTACTCGGGCCGGAACAGGTCGGCCTCGGCGCCCTCCACGTCGTACTGGTCGCAGAACCACTGGCCCACCAGCTCATAGGCGTCGGAGTTGGCGTTGGTCACGCCCCGCTGGAAGATCTTGGTCTGGTTAAGCAGGTAGCTGTCCTTGTTGGCGGCGATGTAGGCGCTCTGGCCCAGCTGGCCGTAGGCCAGGGCCTCCACCATGAACTGGTCGTAGGCAGGCACCTCAACGGTGTAGGCCAGGGTGCCGTGGAGCATGGCGTACTGGGGGGTGTAGCTGGTGGACATGTCGTCCCAGGGGTCCAGCCACTGGGTCTGCTCCTCCCCGTCGGCGGTGGTCTCGCCGGTGTAGGTCAGATAGTCCCGCTGAGGAATGACGTAGCTGTTGTGGCCGTCGTTGTTGGCCACGGCGGCAATGCCCAGGGCCTCGCCGCCGGTCATCAGGTGCTCGGCCAGCAGGTCGTACTCAAAATTGGGCTCGTGGGGGGGATCGCAGGGCTCGCACTGGAAGGCGGACACCCGGCCGTGGAACTCGGTAAAGCTGACGGGATTCCACTGGGCAATGAGCTGAGTCATGTTCTGAGTCTCGGCCTGGGTCTGGAAGGAGTTGTCCCGGTTCAGGTCGAAGCCGCCGGAGGAGGTACGGGTCATGTAGGTGCGGCCCTCCACGTTCTCCTCGGGGACGAGGATGAAGAACACATCGCTCAGCAGCTCGTCCACAACCACCGTCTCGGTCTCCATGGTGTAGTACTTCTCCAGGTCCACGGGGACAGACTTGGTAGAGGTGGTGCCGTCGGCATTCTCACCCTTGATGTAGCCCAGGTAGGTAGCGCTGTCGGCCACCAGGTCGGGGACGGCCACGGAGCCCTCCTGGCCCACAGGGCCCATCTGGCGGGCCAGCTCGGCCTCGCCCTCGGCGGTAAAGCCGGTGAGCTTGTTGTAGTCAATGGCGCCGGTCTCGGAGGCGGCGGCCTCCACCAGCATCCAGGCAAAGGTCAGCACGCCGTCGGCGGCGGCCACCTCGTTGGCGTGCACGTTGGAGTAGAGCACGGGCACCTGGTAATCTCCCAGGGTGCCGTTTTCGATCTTCTGGATCAGGGCGGTGGGGTCGCTCTCGGCCTGGGCCTTGAGCTGCTGCCACTTGTCCACCGCGGCCTTGTCCTTGGCCACGATCAGGTAGGGCATGTCCAGACTCTCCATGCCGTTGTCCCCCTGGCTCTGACCCATGGAGAACTGCTCCACATAGAGGTCGGTGTTCTCCTGGGCATATGACACAAGCTCGTCCATCTGGGCATAGAGCTCGGCCATGGTGTGGAAGCTGTCATAGGGAGCCACCTTCAGGGTGACGGAGCCCAGCTCCTCCCCCTCCAGGCTGGCGGACAGGTCGAAGTAGCCGCACACGTCCAGATAATAACCGCCGTTGGTGTGGGGGGCGCTGAGATCCTCCCCGAAGTAGCCGCAGTTTTCAAAGGTAACGGTCAGATAGACCTGGCCGTCCACCGTCTCGGCCCCGGAAACAATGTTCTGGAAGAAGGGGGTCTCCCCATCCGCACACACCCAGCTGTCCAGCGCTCCGCCCTGGGACTGGTTGGGGAACAGAGTGTCGTCCAGATATTCCTGGCCGGGGTCACGGTCCAGGGACCAGACGACCTGCTCCGCGGCGGCCTGGGCCTCTTCCTGGGTCAGCTCCACCGGGATGCTGGCCTTGAAGGTCCGCTCGTTTGTAAGGGAGACCATATTCTGTCCGCCGTCGCCTGTGGTGTTGGCGAACTGGGCGGCGGGGGCGGTATCTTCCGCGGCGGCAGCCGGGAAAATACACAGGGACAGAAGGAGGGCGCATGCCGTCACCAGAGACAGCGCCTTCCCAACGGACTTGTGTTTCCTCATGCGTATCACCATTCTCTTTCCTTCCGGTCTGGAGTGAATCATATTCGTATATCACGAATATGATTGATTTAAAAATACCACCAATGGTAAAAAGCGTCAAGTATAAAAATACATAAAATGCATCCTAATATGAATATATATTTATACGCCTGCTGTAAAGAGCCCTCGGCCCCAGCACATAGGCGCTGGGGCCAAGGGCTCCTTTTTGCATATTCAGCAGGGGCACTGACGGCCGGTGTGGTCGATGGTGTAGTCCGTACCGCACTCGCCGGGCAGAATAATCTGGGAGATGGGCACGAAGGTATAGCCCTCCTGGAGCAGGGTCTCGATAATGCCGGGCAGGGCTTCCGGGGTGTGGAGGGCGGCGTTGTGGAACAGAACGATGGAGCCGGGCTGCACCTTGTTCACCACCCGCTGGGTGATCTCCGAGGCGGACAGATCCTTCCAGTCCAGGCTGTCCACGTCCCACTGGATGGGCTCCATGCCCATGGAGCGCACGGCGTTGATCACATGGTCGTCATACTCCCCGTAGGGCGGGCGGACCAGGGTGGGCCGCACGCCGGTAACCGCCTCAATCTTGTCGTTGCAGGCGTTGAGATCGGCCACGATCTCCTGGGTGCTCAGCTGGGACATGTGGGCGTGGGAGTCGGAGTGGTTCATCACCTCATGGCCCGCGTCGGACAGGGCCTTCACCGACTCGGGATATTTGTCCACCCAGGAGCCCACTACGAAAAAGGTGGCGGTGACATCGTAGCGGTCCATGATGTCGATGAGCTCCTGGGTATCCTCATTGCCCCAGGCGGCATCGAAGGAGATGGCCACCATTTTCTGGTCCCGCTGGACGCAGTAGATGGGCAGCTGGCGGTTGGTGGCCGCGGCGGTGGCGGCATAGGGGTAATTCACCACATAGAAGATCAGCGCCGCCGCCAGGGCACAGGCCAGGGCCGTCAGCCTCTTTTTCCGAAGCAGCAAGATTTTTCCCATAGAAAACCCTCCTTTGTGTCATTCTATGCCGCCGACCGGCCGGACAGAAGGGCGCAAAAAGGCCCCCGGAGCACGGCGGCGCTCCGGGGGCCTTCGGTCTGGCTGTCAGCCCTGGTTCAGGTAGTTCAGGATCTCCTCGGCGGTGGGGGGACAGCCGGGCACCTGGCGGGAGGCACAGTTGCAGCAGGCCCCCACGCCCAAGCCCTCAAAGGGCACCCCCCGCCAGCCCTGACCGATGGCAATGGGCTCGCCGGTGGGCCGGCTGTTGTACAGGGCCCGCACCAGACTGGCATAGCAGGCCGAGCAGGCGCTTTTGGCCCGGACATTGCGGGTAAGGGCGGCCACCTTGCCGGAGGGGGCGGGGTAGGCCGAGGCTGCGGTGGGCTGGTTGAGCTGCACCACATCCTCCGGGGATACTTTGGTAGTACCGGCCCCCCAGCCCTCCGCCAGGCCGATATAGGGCACCTGGTCCAGGTCCAGCCCCATCAGACGGCAGCCGTAGGCGTCCAGCTGCACCGGGTCGGCGCCCAGCAGCATCCGGCCGGTGGGGACGGGGTTGCCCCCCTCCTCAAAGTTCAAATCGCCGCAGATGCTGTCCACAATGGTCAGGTCTGGCTTCAGGGTGGCGGCCAGGGCGGCGATGGGCTTCATCAGCCCCTCGGCGTGAAACTTCCGCTTCTCCTTGTCGGGCAGGCAGCCCTTGCAGTTCTTCAGGGCGCAGGTCATCACAGTCTGACAATGGCCCTTGAGCACCGGCAGGTTAATGAGATAGCCTGCGTCCAGCGCCCGGCAGCAGATCTCCATGGGCCGCAGGGGGGTGTTCACCCGCCGGGTCTTGTCGTGTTTGAGGTCATAGAGGGGAACGTTGTACCGCTTGCTCACCCCGTCATAGCCAGCGACCCGGAAGGCCCGGCCGGTGTCGTCCCCCACCCAGGAGCCCTCAATGATACTGATGTCGCTTACGCCGTGGTCCTTCAGGTACTCGATGGCGCCGGACAGCACGCCGGCGTGGGTGGTGGCGCCGTCCTCGGGGGAGGCGGCCACCACCAGGTTGGGCTTGAGGGCCACGCTGGCTCCGGCGGGGATCTGCCGGGCCACGTCGGCCTTCTCCATCAGGGCCCGGGTCATCTCGTGGGCGTCGGAACCGAAGATTTCATAGATAACAGGCATGGGAATCCTTCCTTTTCTCATGTCAGATGGGACCTGCCTTCTCCCGGCGGAAATAGTCCGCCGCCAGGTCGATAAAATGCCGGGCCGCCTTGGAGAGGTAGCGGTTGCGCCGGCAGCATGCCGCCACCCTCCAGGCCGGGCGGCCCGCCAGGCGGAAGCAGGCCACGTTCCGCTGGTCCTTGGCGTAGTAGTAGGGCAGGATGGAACAGCTCAGTCCGTTTTCCACCATGGTCACATTGGCCCGGTTGCTGGCGGTCTCCAGAAAGATGTCCGGCTTGATACCCGCCCCCTCGAAGATGGGGTCAATGATCTCCCGCTGGGTGGACTGCCGGTAGATCAGGCAGAAGGTCAGCTCCCGCAGCCGCTCCGGCTCCAGCACGGTAAGGGGCTCCCCCGGCGGAGCGGCCAGCGCCGCCAGGGGGTGGTCCCTGGGGGTGATGAGGACAAACTCCTCCTCCAGCAGGGTGGTGCTGGTCAGGCCGGGCACGTCCAGCCCCTTCATGGAGATGAAGCCCAGGTCCAGCTCGTCGTTCTGGAGCATCTCCAGCTGCCGCCGGACGCTGATCTCCCGGGGGATGACGTTGATTTTGGGGTAGCTCTGGTAAAACAGGGGGTAGACTGCCATAAACATCTCCATGCCCCGCTCGGGGGCAAAGGCCAGGGAGAGGGTCCCCCGCTGCCGGTCGGCCAGGTCGTGGATGATGCGGTAGGCTTCATCCTTCAGGGCCACCATCTGTTTGGCGTAGTCCACATACACCTTGCCCGCGGCAGTCAGGGCAAAGCTGGTGCGGGAGCGGTAGAACAGCTGGGTGCCCAGCTCCTTTTCCAGCTTGAGCAGCTGCTGGTCCAGGGCGGACTGGGTGATAAACAGCTTGGCGGCAGCCTTGCTGATCCCCCCCTCCTGGGCGATGGTCAGAATATAGGTCATCTGCTTGACATCCAGAGCCCTCACCTCCTTGCGCTTCTGGAGAAAAAAGCCGCCCCCGGCCCCGCCAGGGGCGCTTGGGGGCGGTGAGCTCCCGGTCCTCAGCGGCGGATCAGGAGCACAGCTACGTCGTTTACATTGGTGCCGGTGGCCCCGGTGACGATCAGCCCGTCGCAGGCCTTCAGGGCGGTGTAGGCGTCGTTCTGGCGCAGCACGTCGTAGATGCGCACGCCCTGCCGGGCCAAAGTGTCCCGGGTGCCGCCGTCCACATAGCCGCCGGCGGCGTCGGTGGGGCCGTCGGTGCCGTCGCTGCCCACGGAAAAGACGGCGGTGCCGGCAAGACCCGCGATGCCCTCGGCGGCGGACAGGGCCAGCTCCTGGTTGCGGCCGCCCTTGCCCTTACCCGTCAGGTGGACCACCGTCTCCCCGCCCGCCAGGAAGGCCAGGGAGCGGCCGGTACTCTGGTGGGAACGGGCCACAGCGGCCAAAAAAGCCCCCGCCTCCCGGGCCTCGCAGTCCAGGCTGTCGGTCAGGGTCATGGGCTCATAGCCCAGCTCCCGGCAGGCGGCGGCGGCGGCGGAGCACAGCTCCCGGACGCTGCCGGTGATGACGGTATGGACGTTGTTCAGCTCCTTGGGGGTCACCTTGTCCAGGCAGCCCGCCGCCTCCGCGGAGAGGGGCAGGGCGTACTTGTCCACGATGCGCCGGGCGTCGGCGCAGGTGGAGGAGTCGGGATAGGCCGGACCGGAGGCGATCATGTCTAGGGGGTCGCCGATGATGTCGGACAGGACGATGGAGCACACCCGGGCGGGGGCGCAGTGCTGGGCAAAGCGCCCCCCCTTCACGGCGGACAGCCGCTTGCGGATGGTGTTCATCTCCACAATGTCCGCCCCGCAGGACAGCAGGCTCTGGGTGATCCGCTGCAGCTCGTCCTGGGGGACCAGGGGTGCCTCAAAGAGGGCGGAGCCGCCGCCGGAGAGCAGAAACAGCACGGTGTCCTCCGCCGTCAGGTCCTGAGTCAGGGCCAGGGCCTCCTCGGTGGCCGAGAAGGTGTCCTGGTCGGGGACGGGGTGGCCTGCCTCCCGGATGAGCAGCTGGCCGATGGGGCCCTGGGCGTGGCCGTGCTTGGTGATCACGATGCCACCGCTCAGTTTGTCCCCCACGCAGTCATAGGCGGCTCGGGCCATGGACCAGGCCGCCTTGCCCACCGATACCAGCACCAGCCGCCCCTGGGGGAGCGGAATGTCCTTCAGGGCCCGGCGCACCGCCGCGTCGGGCTGCACCGCGGCGATGGCCTGGCGGACGATCTGGTCGCAGTCGTTTCTCAGTTTCATACGTACCTCCATGGGAGCCTCGGCGGAGGCTCAGATCAGGCCCGCCTCGCGCATGGTACGGCGGAAACCCTCTTTGGCCGCGCCTTCCGGAGTGGGCAGGTTGGGCAGATAGGGCGCCCCCACGTCCCGCCCCCGGAGGGTGGCCATGTCCTTGGCCGCCACGGGGAAGCTGGCCGGGTCCATGGCCAGGCGGACAGGGTTGAGCTTGAACTGGGCCTCCAGGCTGCCCTTCAGATCGCCGGCTACGTACTTATTATACACCATTGTGATCAGTTCGGGCATAAAATTTGCGGCGGTACACACGCCGCCCACGGCGCCGTGGCACAGGCTGGCGTACAGCAGGGTATCCTTGCCGCCGAACACCTTGAAGTCCACGTCCCGGGTGCGGCGGATAAACTCACTGGTGAGGGTGATGTCGCCGCTGGTGTCCTTCATGCCCACGATGTTGGGCACCTTGTGGGCCAGCTCGTCAATCAGGTCGGCGGTGAGGGTGTAGCCCACCCGGCCGGGGTTGTTGTAGAGCAGCATGGGGGTGTCGGGCACGCTCTCGGCGATGGTCTTGAAGTGCCGGAACAGCTCGGCATAGGTGGGCTTGAGGAACATGGGCTGGAGCACGCTGACGCCGGCGGCCCCGTTGGCCACCGCCATCCTGGCCAGGCGGCAGCACTTCTTGGTGCTGATGGCGCCGATGCCGAAGTACACGGGGACGCGGCCCTTGGCCTGGTCCACCATGATCTTCAGGCCCCGCTCCATCTCGTCCTCTTCCACCATGTAGAACTCGCCGTTGCTGCCGAAGGCCAGGATGCCGGACACGCCGCCGTCGATGACGTAGTCCACCTGGGCGCGCAGCTTGGCCTCGTCGATGAGCTCATTTTCGTCAATGGGGGTCAGAATGGGCACTACCACGCCCTTGATAAAGTCCGTATTCATGACAGGTTCTCTCCCCTTCTCCCGGACCGGGTCCCGTTACAGGGACTCGATGCCGGTGAGCTTCTTGTAGTACTTGATGATGGAGCTGTGGTCGTCCTGGCCGCAGCCGTTGTTGTGCAGCCACTGGAAGATCTCCTGCACCGCGGCGGTCATGGGCAGGGGGGAGCCCACGGTGTGGGCGCAGTCCAGGGCGTTGTTCAGATCCTTGATGTGCAGGTCGATCTTGAAGCCGGGCTTGTCGTTGCCCTCGATCATCATGGGGGCCTTGGCGTTCATGACGGTGGAGCCGGCCAGGCCGCCCTTGATGGCCTGGAAGACCAGCTCGGGCTCCACGCCCGCCATCTTGGCCAGGGTCAGGGCCTCGGACAGGGCCTGGATGTTGCAGGCCACGATGATCTGGTTGGCCAGCTTGGTGGTGTTGCCGGCGCCCACGTCGCCGCAGCGCACCACGGAGGCGCCCATGGCGCCCAGCAGATCCTTGTACTTGTCAAAGACCTCCTGCTTGCCGCCCACCATGAAGGACAGGGTGCCGTCGATGGCCTTGGGCTCGCCGCCGGACACGGGGGCGTCCAGCATCTCGATGCCCTTCTTGGCCAGCTCGGCGGCGATCTCCTTGGAGGCCACGGGGTTGATGGAGCTCATGTCGATGAACACGCTGCCCGGCTTCATGTGGGCGGCCACGCCGTCCTCACCCAGCATCACGGCCTTCACCTGGGGGCTGTTGGGCACCATGGTCAGCACCACATCGCAGCTCTCGCCGATCTCGGCGTTGGTGGCGGACTTGGCGCCGGCGGCCACGATCTCCTCCACAGCGGCCTTGTTCAGGTCGCTGACCGTCAGGTCATAGCCCGCCTTCAGTAGATTCTTCGCCATAGGCTTACCCATAATACCGAGACCAATCAGTCCGACTTTCATGTTAAATTCCTCCTAAAAGTTATGAAATGGTTTATTCCAAAGGGGTCGCTCACCGAGCGGCCACGTGTTTGGTGATGATGACGTTGGCGCCCAGGCCGCACACGTCGGCCAGGACCACCGTTCCGATGGTAGTGGGCGCTTTCACATGGAGCCTGTTGATGGCCTCCATGACCGCAAAGATGTCCTTTTTAGGGATGGGCCGGTCCAGCCGGACGCTGACCAGGGGCAGCTCACCGCCCTCCACGGGAATGCTGGTGGCGATGTTCCGGCGGGGATCGGTGAGCTCCTGACGGACGTAGTCCTGCCCCTTGGGGCAGGTGGCGCCTTCCATGGAGCGGATCTCTCTCCCCTCGTTCTCGGCGGTGATCTCACAGCCGTTGGGGCAGATGATGCAGGTAAAGGTCCGTTTCATTGTACGCTCACCTCCAGGTCTCCCGTGGTCTCCAGCTTCTCCGCCGGAACGGTGAGCTGGAGCATCTCGGCGGGCAGGGCCTTGGGCAGTTTCCGCCGCAGCACCTCCCGGCCGTTCTGGGTGATGGTGAGAGTGACCCCCTTCATTGGCCTGCGCACCCGCAGAGACAGGGTGAAACTCCGCTTGCCGCTGACGGCCTGTGGAATCACGTGGCCAACGTTGGCTCCCGCCCTTACCTCCAGGGAACAGTCTGGCAGGGAGCCCTCCCGCAGATACTCGGCCGCCGACGCCGCCAGGGCCTCCGCCTCCAGGGAGACGAAGTCCACCAGGTCGTGGACGTGGAGCACGTTGCCGGCGGAGAATACGCCGGGTATGCTGGTCTGATAGTGCTCATCCACAAAGGCGCCCTTGGTGCGCCCGTCCACCGCCAGGCCGGAGCCGTTGGCGATGTCCCCGGCGGGGATCAGGCCCACCGAGAGGATCAGGGTGTCGCAGTCCACCCGCTCCTCCGTGCCGGGGATGGGGCGGAAGTGCTCATCCACCCGGGAGATGGTGACCCCCTCCAGCCGCGCCCGGCCGTGGATGTCGGTGACGGTGTGGCTGAGGTGCAGGGGGATGTTGTAGTCGTTGAGGCACTGCTCGATGTTGCGGGGCAGGCCGCTGGGATAGGGCTGGACCTCGTAGACCCCCTTCACATGGGCCCCTTCCAGGGTCATGCGCCGGGCCATGATGAGGCCGATGTCGCCGCTGCCCAGAATCACCACCTCCCGGCCCACCATCAGGTTGCGCAGGTTGATGTACTCCTGTGCCACGCCGGCGGTGTAGATACCGGCGGGGCGGCTGCCGGGGATGGCCAGGGCTCCCCGGGTCCGCTCCCGGCAGCCCATGGTGAGGATCACCGCGTCGCCCTGGAGCTTCTTCAGCCCGGCGGGGCCGGAAGCGGTAATGGTGCGGTTGGCGTCCAGGGAGAGCGCCGTGGTGTCAGTGAGGCAGGTGACCCCCAGCTCCTCCGCCCGGTCCACAAACCGCTGGGCGTACTCCGGGCCGGAGAGGGTCTCCCCGAACCGGGTGAGGCCGAAGCCGTCGTGGATACACTGGCGCAGGATGCCGCCGGTGCGGTGTTCCCGCTCCAGCACCACCACGTCGTCAATGCCCTTCTGTTTGAGCTGGATGGCGGCGGCCAGGCCGGCGGGACCGCCGCCGATAATCACCGCCTGATGGCGTTCCACATTCATGCCCGGTCCCCTCCTTTCACCGCGCCGGTAAACATCCAGGAGCCCGCGGGCCCCAGGTGGATCTCCTTAAAATCCTCCCCCAGCTCCTGGTGGAGGGCCTCGGTGATGCGGGTCTCGCAGTAGCCCCCCTGACAGCGGCCCATGGTGGCCCGGGTGCGCACCTTCACACCGTTGACAGTGTGCACCCCCAGGGGGTTGTGGATGGCCTGGAGGATCTCCGCGCGGGTGACCTTCTCACAGCGGCAGTAGATCTCGCCGTAGTCGGGGTTCTCCGCAATGGCGGCCGAGCGCTCCTCGTCGGTCATGTCGGCAAACCGGCGGATGCCGTGGCGGATGGGGTCGAAATCGGGGTTGGGGACCAGCTCCTCCCGGGCGGCGATCAGGGCCACCGCCCGGCGGGCCAGGGGGAGGGCGGAGGTCAGGCCGGGGGACTCGATGCCCACCAGGTTGACCACCCCCGGCGCCTCGTCCCGGCACTCCAGCACGAAGTCCTGCACCGCCCCCGTCTCCGGGTCGATGCGCTTGGGCCGGATGCCGGCAAAGTTGCGGATGAAGTAGCCCCGGTCCATGTGCTTGAACATACGGGAGCCGCTCTCAATGAGGCCGTCCATGGCGGCCTGGGTGGACTCGTAGTCCTGGAAGTCCCGGGCCAGCTGGCTGTCGGGCCCCACCAGCACGTTGCCGTCCACCGTGGGGGTGGCGTGGGTGTCGAAGGTGTTGTCCGGATTGGGGGCGGGATAGACGGGGATCTTGGCGTACTGCCCCGCCAGCTTATCCAGCACGAAGTACTCCCCTTTCACCGGCTTGATAACGTAGCCGGGGATACCCAGCTGTTCACTGACCACGGCGGAGTTGAGCCCCGCGCTGTTCACCACCCACCGGGTGAGGAAATCTCCTTTGGTGGTGTGGAGCAGGTGGCTGCCGTCGGTCTGCCGGGTCTCGCCGGTAAAGGCGCAGTTCAGGTGGTACTCCACGCCGTTGTGGACGGCGTTTTCCGCCAGGGCGATGGTGTAGAGGAAGGGGTCCAGGATGCCGCTGGCCGGGCACCACATGGCGAAATTGCCGCCGGCGCTGGGGTCCAGCTCATCCATCCGGGCCCGGTCGATGATCTCCAGGCCCTTCACGCCGTTGGCCTCTCCCCGGGCCTTGAAGTTTTCCAGGCGCTGCCGGTCCTCGTCGGTAAAGCCCACGATGAGCTTGCCGGTGCGCTTGAAGGGTACGTCCAGCTCAGCGGCCACCCGGTCAAACTCCTGATTGCCCTCCACGGCGCAGATGGCCTTGAGGGTGCCGGTCTTGTAGAGGAAGCCGGCGTGGAGCATACCGGTGTTCCGGCCGCTGGTCTGGGTGCAGACGTCGCTCTCCTGCTCCAGCACGGCGATGCGCAGCTTATACCGGGAGAGCTCCCGGGCGATGGCGCTGCCCACCACGCCGCCGCCGATGATCACGACGTCATAGGACTGCTGCATAGCGATCTTCCTTTCTGTTTAAAGGAACAGCGTCAGAATAGGAACGGTGACCAGACTGGTCAGGGTGGAAATAAACACACACTTGGAGGCGAACTGGGCGTCCGCCCCATACTTTTGCGCCAGAATGGCGGTGGTTGAGCCGATGGGCATACCGGTGAGGGCCACGCTGACGCCGATGGTCAGGGGATCCACCGCCAGCAGCTTGAGGGCCGCCAGGCAGAGGAAGGGCAGAAACAACTGCCGCACCGCCACCAGATAGAAGCTCTTTGGGTCAAAGACCGACTTTAAGGGCACGTCGGCCAGGATAGCCCCCACCAGGGCCATGGCCATGGGAGAGGTGCAGGCTCCCAGATTGTCCACCGCGCTGTCCACAAAGTGGGGCAGGGGAACTTGCAGGACCATGCGGAGGATGCCCACTTCCACAGCGATGATGGCCGGGTTGAGCATCACCTTTTTGAAGGCGTCCTTGGCGTCCGCCCGGGTAAACAGAGAGATGCCGGCGCTCCACATGAGAATGCGGGTGGGGATGATGAACAGGGAGCCCAGGAACAGCCCCTCGTCCCCGTAGGCCCCGCTGACCACTGGCAGTCCGGCAAAGCCGGAGTTACTCACCAGGGTGCCGTACTGGAGGATGCATTTCTCCTCCGGCTTGAAGCGGTTGTAAAGGACCTTGCCCAGCAGCAGGGCCGCCATCGCCATAACCACGGCGATGAGAATGGCCAGTCCCCCCTGCTTCAGGGTGTCCAGGCTGAAGGGCATATTGAAGGATTCAAAGATCATGCAGGGCAAAGTGATCTTGATCACCAGGTCGGTGAGCTTATCCCGGGCCACGTCGTTGAAGATGCCCGACTTGCGGCAGTAAAAGCCCACCACCATGTAGATAAAGAGCACCGACTGCACGTCTACCATTTTGAAGAAGCTTTCCATCTTACCCCCGGATCGGGGTGAGCAGAGCTCCCTCCGGGTCAAAGCGCAGCTCTTCCGGCTCGGAGACCGCCTCCAGGCCGGACCACTTCCCCGCCTTCACGTCCTCATAGTAGGCCCGGCTCAGCATGATCTGGCCAATGTGCAGGCTGTTAGGGATACGGATGACACGGGGATTATTTTGCTCGATGCCGTTGCAGGTGCGAATGCACATCTGGATGGCCTCCTTGTCGGTGGCCACCACACAGGGGATGCGGGCGGAGGTGAGGACGGTGGAGGTAATGCAGTTGGGATACATCATCTCCGGGTCGATCTTGTCAAAGAACCGCCTGGTGATCACGTTGGCCAGTCCCACCCCCAGGGCGTTGCCGTGGCTGGCCTGGCTCAGGTCCAGAAAGCAGGTGCGCTGGACTTTGACTCCGCCGTGGGCGTATTCGGTGGAAAAGGTGCCGGTGATGTTGGGGTCCACCCCGGTGCCCGAGTAATTCTTGCCGGTTTCATCCACAATGAGCACATCGCACTCCCCTACCAGCAAAGAGGGCATGTGGGCGAAGGCCTCCTTCAGAAGCTCCGGCTCCCGGGTCAGGATGTCGTCCCTGTCGATGGCCTCCAGCTTCCAGGTCTGGTCGTAGGCGTTCTCCAGGCAGGGGATGGCAAAGAGGATGGGAGCCTTCTCCAGGGCCACCCGGGCCATGGAGGGGATGTTTGCCCCAATCTTGCCCATGCCCTCGGCATGGACCCGCTCGGCCCCCTTCTGCTTGCCCAGGCCCACCGTCATCATCTTGCAGGGTCCGCTCTCGTAGGGGCCCCGGAAGGCGTTGTGGGGTTTCAGGCGGCAGGAGAGAATGATGCCGTCGGCCTGGTAGGCGTTTTTGTCCATGTATACCGGCATGCCGGTGTCGGAGACGCCCAGCTCCACCACCTCCATGCTGCTGCGGATCTGGCAGCCCATGGTGTCCGGTGTGATGCCGTAGCCCGCCAGGATCTCCAGCTGGCCCTCCGCCGTGGCGCCGCCGTGGCTGCCCATGGCGGGGACGATGAAGGGGGTGGCCCCCCGGGACTTGACAAAGTCCACCACGGCGCGGGTGATGATATCCACGTTGGCAATGCCCCGGCTGCCGGCGGTAATGGCGATCTCCATGCCGGGCTGCACTTTGGAGCGGAAGGGCTCCCGGTTCAGCTGCTCCATCACCGCCGCGGGGATATCCGCCGGCTCAATGTGCTCTTGGGGAAAAAGCTGCCGGGCCCGGAACATGGGGGGGATGGGCACCCCCGCCAGCAGCTGGGAGACCACGCCGCCCTGTTTGATTTCCATTGGTTTTCGCCTCCTCAATCGTCAGGTGCGCCTGCGGCCCCCGCCGGAGCCTTCCCGGCGGGAGCCTGGTGCAAACCTATTTAGGTAATGGGCGCGGGATTGAAGATGCACACGTCGTTGTGGAAGCCGTACTGGTCGGAGTAGGGCTTCTTCACGCCGCTGGCCACGTCCAGAATGAGCTCAAAAAGCTCGGTGCCCACGTCGGCAATGGTCTTTTCCCCGGTGGCGATGGGACCGGCGTTGACGTCAATGAGGTCAAACCAGTGTTCCTTCATCTCGTTGCGGGAACAGACCTTGATCACCGGGGCGGCGGCCAGGCCGTAGGGGGTGCCCCGGCCGGTCATAAAGACCTGCAGGCCGATGCCACTGGCCAGCTGGCAGGGTCCGCAGACGATGTCGCTGGCGGGGGTGGCGGCGTAAATGAGGCCGTGCCTGGTGGGCTTCTCCGCCGGGGAGAGAACCTGCTCAATGGGGGCGGTGCCCGACTTGGCGATGGAGCCCATGGCCTTTTCCACAATGTTGGCCAGACCGCCCTTCTTGTTGCCGGGGGTGGGGTTGGCGTCCCGGTCCACGCCGCCGGCCTCCAGGTAGTCGTCGTACCACTTCATCTCGGCGGCCAGCTTGTCCCGGGTGGCCCCGTCCCGGCAGCGGGCGGCCAGCAGATGCACGCCGTCCCGCACCTCGGTGACCTCGCTGAACATTACGGTGGCCCCGCCCTTTACCAGCATATCGGCGGCATAGCCGGCGCTGGGGTTGGCGGTGAGGCCGGAGAAGGCGTCCGATCCGCCGCACTGCATGCCGATGAGCAGCTCGCTGAGAGGCAGCTCCTCCCGGCGGCGCTGGTTGAGCTTTTTCAGCTTCTGCTCGGCCATCTCCATCAGGGCGTTCATCATGGCGTCGTGGCCCTTGTAGTCCTGGAGGGTGAGGGTGTTCTCCGGGGTGATATCCTCAGGGGGAAGCACCATGTCGTAGGTGAGCTTTTCACAGCCCAGGCCCACCACCATCAGCTCCCCGCCGAAGTTGGGGTGGCGGATGAGGTTGGTCACCGCCCGGATGGGGATGTGGGCCTCCCGGGCCTTGATGGCCACGCCGCAGCCGTAGGGGTGGTTGATGTCCACCACGTCGTCCACGTTGGGGTACTTGGGAAGCAGCTCCTTCCTGATGCGCTCCACCGCCACGTTGACCACGCCGGCGGCACACTGTACGGTGGTGACGATGCCCAGCAGGTTGCGGGTGCCGGCAGGGCCGGTCTGGTTGCGGTAGCCCATCCAGGTGGTGCGGGTGGGATCGGGCAGGTCCTGCTTATCCACCAGGTTGGTGCCGAAGGGCATATCCTCCAGGGAGGGGGACTGGGGCAGGTCCAGCATGTGCTCGTTGATCCACGCGCCCACGGGGATGGGGTCCTTGGCGTAGCCGAGCACCACACCGTAGCGGACCACCTCTCCCCCCTTGGGGATGTCGGTCAACGCAATCTTGTGGGCCTGGGGAATCTCCTCCCGGGTGACCACGCCCGGCATCACCTGGGTGCCTTTGGCGATATCCTCCACGGCGATGGCCACATTGTCCGCGTCTTTTACCTTGATATACAGCGGTGCGCTCATAGTTTCCATACTCCCTTTGGATTACTTCTTGTCGGCCATTTCCTTCTCCTGCCGCTTGGCCTTGCGGTTGTCCAGGATGGCGTACACAATGGAGAGGATGATAAGGGCCCAGATCACCCAGGCCATAGGACGGACGAACAGGCCGGTGAGATAGCCGTTGTAGGCGGTAAGCACCTGGATGAAGTAGTCCTCCAGGTCGCCGCCCAGGATGAAGCCGATGAGGAAGCAGGACACGGGGAAGTGGAACTTCTTGATGAGCAGGCCGATGATGCCGAAGAGCAGCAGGCACCACACGTCGAACATCCGGCCGTTCAGGGTGGCGTAGGCGCCCACGGTACACATCATGAGCACCACGGGGTACAGCCGCTCCTGGGGAATGAGGATGATCTTGGCCAGCAGCTTGATGGGGAAGAACATGACCACATACATCAGGATGTTGCACACCAGCAGGGCCACCAGGATGGTGTTCCAGATGTCGGGGTTGCTGGAGATGAACAGGGGCCCCACCTGAATACCCTGGAGCATGAAGGCGCCGATGAGCACGGCGGTGGTGGAGTCGCCGGGGATGCCCAGGCTCAGCAGGGGCACCAGAGCGCCGCCGGTGAGGCCGTTGTTGGAGGTCTCGGAAGCGATCAGGCCCTCAGGCACGCCGGTACCCAGCAGCTCGGGGTGCTTGGACCAGCTCTTGGCCTGGGAGTAGGCGATCAGGGAAGCGGCGGAGCCGCCCACACCGGGGAGGATGCCCATGAAGGTGCCCAGCAGGGCGGAGCGGAACACGTTGACGATCTGGCCCTTGAAGTCACGGGTGAACTTGAATTTCACCACGTTGCTGATACCCTTGGTATCCTCCTTGGAATAGGAGGCGTGCATGCCCGTCTCACACTGCTGGAGCATCTCGGAGATGGCGAACAGGCCGATGAGCACGGGGAAGAGCTGGAAGCCGCTCTGCATCTCGCTCTTGAGGAACTCGGGCACCATGCGGTACTCGTTGTTGACGGAGAACTGGTTCATCATGGCCACCAGCACGCCCAGCATGCCGATCCACAGGCCCCGGAGCATCTGGCCCCGGGAGAGGGCGGCGATGACGGTGAGGGCGAAGAGGATGATGAGGAACTTCTCCACGGCGGAGAACTTGATGGCCCAGGCGGCCAGCACGGGGGTGAACAGGGCCAGCACCACCAGGGAGATCATGCCGCCGATGAAGGAGGAGGTGATGCCGACCTTCAGGGCCCGCTCGCCCTGGCCCTTCAGGGCCATTGGGTGTCCGTCAAAGGTGGTGCACACCGACGAGGGGGTGCCGGGGATGTTGATGAGAATGGCGGGAACCAGGCCGCCGGAGATGCCGCCCACGTAGAGGCCCAGCAGCAGGTAGAGGGCCATCTCCATGGAGTAGGCGTAGGTCAGGGGGAGAAACACGGCCACCGCCATGGTGGCGGTCATACCGGGGATGGCGCCGAAGATGATGCCGATGACCACGCCGAACAGGGCCACGGCGATGTATTCCGGGCCGATGACAAACGGAAGCTCAAATCCCATGAATCACACCAGCCTTTCTTAGTAGAGGATAAAGCCCAGGGCCGGGATCTCGATGGTGCAGAGGCCGGAGGGCAGGGTGATGGCAAACAGGGTACCGAACACCAGGCTGATAACCACGCAGGCCACCACGGAGATGATCAGGCTGGTGATGTGATACCTGGGATTTTTCATCTGCTGCTTGTTGGCGAACAGGGTGTTGAACAGGAACAGGCAGACGATGGACCAGATGGTAAAGCCGATCTTGTCCAGGAAAAAGAAATAGACAAACATCAGCGCCAGACAGCCCCAGAACTTTACCTTGTCATAGTTCTCCTCAAAGAAGCGGCCGGGCTTGGCAAAAAAGCCCTTGCCCGCCTTGACGCGGGCCCGGCCCTCCAGAACGATGAGGAGCACGCCCAGGATCACCAGGATGCCGATGGTGATGGTGGGAAAGATCCAATGCTGGGTGGAATAGACCACATTGATGTGCATCTTGTTACCTCTCTTTCACGATGGTCACGCAGGCGCCCCGCCGAAACGCCAACCACCGGTCGGGTTTCAGCGGGGCGCGGTATCATGTTCGATTAGGTCAGCTCGTCCAGGCTGGGGGCCACGTCGATGATCTGCTGGGCAATGGCGCTCTTGTCCGTGATGAACTGGCGGGAAGCCTCCAGATCGGCGTCCTCAGCGGTGACGTTGCTGTACATCAGGTTGGCCATCTCGGCCTGGAAGTCGGGGTTCTCGCACACCTTCTGCATGGCGGCGGTGATCTCGTTCAGGATGCCCTCGTCCATATCCTGGGGGAAGAGCATGAAGAAGTCCTTGTCGAACACGAAGGGCTCGCCGTTGAAGGTGATGCCGTCCTCCTCCATGGAGATGACGCCGGAGCCCTCCAGGTTGCCGCAGGTGTCAAACAGCTTCATGGCCAGCTGGGCGTCCACGCCCTCGCGGGTGAACTCCACGCAGGAGGAGTAGTCGGCGTAGATGATGTCGGCGTTGCCGTCCCACAGGCGCTGCTTCTTCTCGTCGGTGGTGCCGCCCACCAGAGCCTTGATCCGGCTGGCCACGTCGTCGCCGTACTGCTCCTTGACCCACATGTACCACACCACGAAGTCCAGGTGAGAGGCGGAGCCGGACTCAATGTTCACCCGCAGGGTCTGGTCCGGATTGTCCTTCAGCCACTGGGCGGCCTCGCTCAGGTTGTTGTAGGGGGCGTCGGCATGGGCCACAAAGCAGCCGCCGGGGTTCACGCCGATACGGGGACCCACGGTCAGGTTCTCCAGGGAGTACTCCTCGCCCACGGCGCCGAACAGCACGCTCAGGTAGGCCATGTCGTGGAACATCATGATGGTGGTGCCGTCGCCGTCGGCCTTGCTGACGGCGTCCAGAGCCTGGGCGTTGCCCACGGCGTCAACCTTGCCGTTGAAGCCCATCTCCTCGCCCAGATAACGGGTGACCATGTCGGCGATCATGTAGGAGTCGCCGCCGGTGGAGGTGGAGCCGATCACCACACGGACCCGCTTGCCTTTCAGGCTGCTCTCGCCGGAGGCGTTATTCACCTCGCCGGTCTGTTCGCTGTTGGCGTCGCCGGTATTGCCGGCGCCCTGGTCATTGCTGGCGGTGTTGCCGCAGCCGGCCAGCAGGCCCGCGACCATGGATGCAGAGAGAAGCAATGCGGCCAATTTTCTCAGTTTCATTGTGCAATTCCTTCCTTTCATTCACATTCACACTACATTTGGGCGTCCGCCCGGGGGAAAGGGTTCTGCTTCACTACCGTGCCCCTATGATAGCAAAACCCTGTCCCCCTTTCTATTCGCAAATAGCCTTGAATCCCGCCCTAAAAATTAGAATTTCTGTTCTCGTTTCAAATGTCTGCACATTTCGTTTCATATGCTCCCAGAATTCGTTTCATTTCTGAAATGTATTTTTCATGTCAATTTTCTGTATCTTTAATTTTACAGATCTTTTCGCCACTTTTTAAAAAATATGCTGGCTAAAATCGTAGATATTGCACAATATCGCACCTTTTCGGGAAGCATGTCCAGCCACTTGTACACGGACCGGGAATTTGATACACTGAACCTGACCCAAAGGATTTTGGAATAACAGAAAAGGAGTCGGTCCAAATGAACGAGAGGAAGCAGGACCTGCTGGAACGCCTCACCGCCCAGTACAAGGGGCTGCGCAGACTCTATCTGGTCTATCTGGCCGCGGCGGTTCTGGCGCTGGTCTTCTTTTTTGTGGATAAGCGCATCACGCTGGCGCTGCTGGCCGCCAGCCTGATCTTTCACCTGACGGTGGTGCGGGGCCGGTCCAGAGCCTACGCCGGGGCGTTTGTCCACGCCTGCCTCCAGAGCACCCTGGAGCGCACCCTCCAGAGCGCCAGGCACACCCCCCAGTCCCCTCTGGACCCGGAGGAGCTGCGCCAGGTGCGGCTGGTGGCCGCCAACCCGGCCAATGGCTCGGTGCTCACCCAGGAGGGGGGCACCGGCACCTATCGGGGCCGGCCGGTCCGGCTCAGCGACGCCGGCTTCACCCACACCTTTGACATGGCGGGCAAGCGGCACCACGAGTTTGTCATCGGCGCCTGGGTGACGGTGGAGCTGGACCACGACACCGGGCTGGACTGCCGGCTGATCCACCCCAAGGTGATGATGAAGCAGTCCCGGGACCCCTATTTCGGCGGAGAGCGGGACCTGCAGCAGGTGGTAAGCGGCCTGCCCGACTGGATGGAGGCGGAGGGCTGGCTGGTGCTCCGGCCCCGGGAAACTCCCCTGCTGCCGGAGCAGCCTTTCCTCAGCGCGGTGCGCCGCCTGGCCGGCAGCACCCAGCTCCCCCTGGCCCTCTGCGTCCAGGGCAGCAGGCTCCATGTCTACGTGACCAACCGGATCCTGGGGCAGAAGGTGAGCAGCCGGGTATCCCCCGGCCCCGCCGTGGTGGAGACCGACTTCTTCCCCGAGCTGGGCGGCATCCTCAAACTGTCCGACACGCTGTAAGCTTCCCCCCAAAAAGGACCTGGAGCAGACCCACAGGCGGTCTGCTCCAGGTCCTTTTTATGGCTCGTACCGGTCCCGGATGCCGTACTGCTTCATCCGGCGCCAGAGAGTGGTCTTGCTCAGGCCCAGCTGGGCGGCCGCCTCCGCCCGGCTGCCGCTGCACCGGGAGAGGGCGGCGATGATCCGGGCGGCCTCCTCCGAGGGAGGCTGCTCCTCCGACCGGGGCAGCGGCAGGTCGTTGGGGTAAAGCTGCTCCAGCAGGTCCCGCACATAGCCGTCCTTGACGGTGCGGGAGGGAGCGGTGAGGGCCATCCGCTCCAGGAAGGTGTGCAGCTGGATGTAGTTACCCGGCCAGGGATAGCTCATCAGCACCTTCCTGGCCTCCTTGGTGAGCACCACATAGCGGTTGAGTTTGGTCACACAGTCGTCCAGGCACATGGTAATGGCCTGCTCCAGATCGTCCGGCCTGCTGCGCAGCGGGGGCAGGTCCAGCTGATTGGGAGCCAGAAGGTAGGCCAGCTCCGGCAGGAAGCTGCGGTCCTTCAGCCGGGGCACCTCTCTGTCGGCGGTGGAGACGATGACCCGCACCGACACCAGCTCGGGGGTCCGCTCCCCCACCAGATGGATCACATTCTCCCGAAGCAGGCGGCACAGGGCATGCTGTCCCCCTTGCTCCAGATATTCCAGGTGGTCCAGATAGAGGGTGCCGTTGTCCGCGTCCTTGGCCGCCCGCACCAGGGACTCCTGCTGGTCCTTCCACTTAGCCCCGCAGTCAAAGGTGACAAAGGGACCCTTGGAGCAGGGGCTGGCGTTGTGGATACTCTGGGCAAAGAGGGATTTGCCGCTGCCCACCTCCCCCCGCAGAAAGATGGGCTGGATGGTACCGGCAAAGGCTCTGGCCAGGCGTACCACCCGGGCCATCTCCCGGCTGGTATGGCTCACATCCTCAAAGCGGCCATAGGCCAGATAGCGCTGGAGGCGGTAGCGCTCCCGCAGGGCCCGCTCCCCCTGGCTCTCCATCTTGTGCATCTCATAGAAGGAGAAGATCATCCCCTCCTCCGCGTCCCAGCCGGTCACCGGAGCGGCGTTGGCCACCACATGGACCCCCGCCACGTTGAGCACGGAAAAATACAGCTCCTGGTGGCGGGCCAGCGCGTCGGTCCACAGCTCCTGATCCTCCGGCGGCATCAGGGCGGACAGGGGCTGGCCCACCAGCCGCTCCCGGTCCCGGCCCAGAATTTTGCAGGCCATGTCGTTGCTGCGGGCCACCACGCCCCTGGCGTCCAGCTCGATAATGCCGTTGAAGGAGTAGTCCAGCAGCACCTGGAGGTGGGCGGTGTTCCGCCGCTCGGCGTCGGAGGCGTAGCCCACGCTGCGGGCGTTGCGCAGACTGGAGCGGAGGGAGTCCTCGGTGCTCTCCATAAACAGGGTGCGCTTGCCCAGCCTGCGGCAGCAGGCGTTGGCAAAATCGCCCCCCAGAATCACGTCCATCCCGTCGGCCACTGCCTGCTCCACGCCCCGCTCGGTCTCGTCCACTCCCGCCACGAAATAGGTGTGCAGCTCGATGCCCACCACGTCCTCAAAACCCTGGATCTCCCCCACCATGTTGGGGATGGTGACCACCCCCACCTTGGGCTTTTCCACCCGGGGCACCATGGCCCTGGCCCGGTGGAGCAGCAGGGCGATCTCCAGGCCGGTGAGGCGGATCTCCACCACCGGCAGGTCGGTGTGCTCCTTGAGGATGGAGGCCTGCCGCCCCCGGGCCACCAGAATGTCCGCCCCCAGAGCCCGGCAGACCTCCGCCTGCTCCAGCACGTGCTCGGTGCTCACCGACTTGTTCAGCACCACCTCCATGCCCAGCTCCCGGGCAATGCGTCCCGCCGGCTCCACCAGCTCCTCGCGGGGCAGAATCAACGCGAATTTTGCCATAGCGCCCCCTCCTTTTTTGCCTGTTCTATGATAGCGGATTGCCCCACCCTTGTAAAGCGCCGGTATGCAGACGCGGCGCGGCCGGGGCAGATCACTCCGCTCCGGCCGCGCCGCAGTCTCAAGGAAAGGTTGGAAAAGAAGTATGGAAAGAAGATACCTTCTGTCTCAGCGCACCAGGCAGGGCCGCTTGGGATCAAACTTCCAGCCGGGGATCAGGTACTGCATCCCCATGGCGTCGTCCCGGCCGCCCAGGCAGTTGTCCAGATACAGCTTGTGGGCCTTCATCAGCTGCTCCCGGTCCAGCTCGATGCCCAGGCCGGGCCGCTGGGGCAGGTCGATGCAGCCGCCCTTGATCTGCAGAGGCTGCTTGGTCAGCCGCTCGAGGCCCTCCTGCCAGATCCAGTGGGTGTCGATGCCGTTGAGCTTGCCGGGTACGGCGGCAGCGCACTGGGTCATCATGGCCAGGGAGATGTCAAAGTGGTTGTTGGAGTGGCAGCCCCACATCAGGCCGAAGTCGTTGCACATCTGGCCCACCCGGACGGAGCCGGCCATGGTCCAGAAGTGGGGATCGGCCAGGGGGATATCCACGCTGCGCAGGGCGATGCAGTGGCGCATCTCCCGCCAGTCGGTGTCGATCATGTTGGTGGCGGTGGGCATGCCGCTCTCCTGCTTGAACTCGGCCATGATCTCACGGCCGGAGAAGCGTCCCTCGGCGCCGCAGGGGTCCTCGCAGTAGGCCAGCACCTTTTTCAGCTCGGGGGCCAGGGCCAGGGCGTCCTTCAGCAGCCAGCCGCCGTTGGGGTCCAGAGTGATGCGGGCCTCGGGGAAAGCCTCCTTCAGGGCCTGGACGGCCTTCAGCTCCTCCTTGCCCTCCAGCACGCCGCCCTTGAGCTTGAAGTCCTCAAAGCCGTACTTCTCATAGGTAGCTTTGGCCAGGGCCACAATGGCGTCGGGGGTCAGGGCCTCCTCATGGCGCAGGCGGTACCAGTCGCAGTCGGCGTCAGGCTCGGAGTAGTAGGGCAGATCGGTTTTCTTCCGGTCGCCCACATAGAACAGATAGCTCAAAAAGCGCACCTTGTTGCGCTGGATGCCGTCGCCCAGCAGCGCGGCGGCGGGGACCTCCAGATACTGGCCCAGCAGATCCAGCAGCGGGGCCTCGATGGCGGTGACCACGTGGACGCCGGTACGCAGATCAAAGGTCTGCTGGCCCCGGACGTCGTCCTTGATGTGGGCCGCCAGCCAGTCGTTGACCTTTTTCAGGGTGTTCTTGTAATCGCCCAGGGCGGTGCCCTCCACCAGATGCTTCACATCCTCCAGGGCCTTGGTGATCTTCTGACCGCCGGGCACCTCGCCCACGCCGGTGTTGCCCCGGTCGTCGGTGAGCACCACCACATTGCGGGTGAAGTAGGGGGCGTGGGCGCCGGAGAGGTTGAGCTCCATGCAGTCCTTGCCGGCCACAGGGAAAACTTCCATGGCGGCTACCTTGGGGGTATTGCCCATTGAAATGCACTCCTTTTTTATTCAGACAAAGTCCGGTTTCCTCGTGTCGGTAGTGAGCAGACCAGATTTCTCCGTTTGAAAAGGGACGGCGCTCCTCATTTCGACCGCATTGTATCACGGCGGATACAAGAAATCAAACTTAATAAACTTATCGCAAGATTAGTTTTTCTAATTTTACTTTACCCACCTCCGCTATCTCCCCTGGGGCAGAATAAGTTTTATGTGTAAAACAACCACTTTTTCTAATTTGCCTTTTCTCCCCTCTCCGGGGTATGATGAGGGGGAGCTTTCATTTTAAAGGAGAACCGCCATGGAAGAGATTTTGAATCTGCTTGTCCTCACGCCGGAGGAGCAGAGGCGCTTTCAGGATGCCGCTCCCGGTCTGTCCCAGCGCTTCGCGCCGGGGGGCCGCCCCCTGCCCGGCCAGCCGGAGCTGACGGCGGAGGACTACGCCCGGGCCGCCGTGATCCTGGGCAATCCCCCCGCCGCCCTGCTGGGGGAGGGGTGCGCCCTGCGCTGGCTCCACACCCGCAGCGCCGGGGTGGACGCCTACACCGTCCCCGGCGTGCTGCCTGCGGGGGCCATGCTCAGCTGCTCCACCGGGGCTTATGGCCACTCGGTATCCGAGCATCTGCTGGCCATGCTGCTGGCCCTGATGAAGCACCTGCCGGAATACCGGGACCAGCAGAATCAGGGGCAGTGGCGCGACCTGGGCCAGGCCCGTACCCTGGAGGGGAGCCAGGTACTGGTGGTGGGGGCCGGGGATCTGGGGGGCTCCTTCGCCCGCCTGTGTACCGCCCTGGGGGCGGATACCATAGGCATTCGCCGGGACACCGCCCAGCCTGTGACCGGCATCTCCGCCCTCTACCCCATGGAGGCGCTGGACCGGCTGCTGCCCGCCGCCGACGTGGTGGGCCTCACCCTGCCTCAGAGTCCCCAGACCGTCGGACTCTTTGACCGGGAGCGGCTGCTGCGGATGAAGCCGGACGCCATCCTGCTCAACGGCGGCCGGGGCAGCGTGCTGGACTGCCAGGCCCTGGCGGAGGTACTGGCGGAGGGCCATCTGTGGGGAGCCGGTCTGGACGTCACCGACCCGGAGCCCCTCCCCCCGGAGCACCCCCTGTGGCGGCAGCCCAGGGCCCTCATCACCCCCCACGCCGCCGGCGGGGACCACCTGCCCGACACCGCCCGCGCCATCGCCCGCATCGCCCTGCTGGCTCTGAAATGCTACGTCAGCGGCCGTCCTCTGCCCAACCGGGTCCTGTAACAAAAAACACCATCGCCCAGGCGATGGTGTTTTTTTCGTGCCGTTTATTCTTCCGCCGTCATGTTGCCGTTGACCACATTGAAGTGGTGGTTCACCGCCAGCATCAGGTGGGTCTTGTCCCGCCGGCGCAGGGCGTCCACCATCTGCTCATGGGCGTACTGGAGCTGATTGCCGGTGCGGGGATTCTGGAGGATCCGGCGGCGCATGTCGCTGATGAACCGGTCGATGGTGGAGGACAGAGCCCGGAGGATCTGGATGATAAGCTGGTTGCCCGAAATGGCGGCAATCTCGTCGTGGAGCTGCTTGTCCAGCTGGGCTCCCATCTCCGGCGGGCAGGCCGTCATCTGCCGCACCAGGCTGTCCAGCCGGTCCACCTGGCTGTCGGTGATCCGGTCGGCCGCCAGCAGCGCCGCCTGCATCTCCAGCCCCGACCGCAGCTCGGCCAGCTGGTGGTAGTCGATCTGCTGGAGCAGAATGAGCATGTCAAAGGAATCCTGCAAATTGCGCTGGATGTTGCAGCTGATGAAATTGCCCGCCCCCTGGCTGCTCACCAGAAAGCCCATGTGCTCCAGCAGGCGGACGGCCTCCCGCACGGAATTGCGGCTGATGCCCAGCTGCTCGGCCAGCTCCCGCTCGGGGGGCAGGGACTGGCCCAGGGTGAGCTGTCCATCCCGGAGGGCGTCCTCCAAATAGGTCAGCACGTGCTCGTAGGATTTCTGCTGTTCCGCCATATGCTCAGCCTCCCTTTCCAAACGATATCCGTGGACTTGTCAGATTGTAACCATTATACCACATCAGTCAACAAGTTGTAAAGGTAGTGCCAATTTGTAAAACTGGTAGGTCCAAAATTGCACAAAAATGGCACTAGCAAACTTATGCACCCATACAAATTTAGCTTAAACGCCAATTTTAGCCGGATATTCCCTTGACATTTTGCCATTACGCGCCTAATATTGCTTTTGAAAAAAGCAAACGGGTGCGTATAGACTTTCTTTTGGTTCTACCATAAGCGTGACGGTGTAAGGGAGTGTCTGGCTGTGTTTGTGCGGTTTGTGCTTGCTCTGCTTCCCATCCTCTGGCTGGCTGTGGCCCTCAGCGTCTGGAAACGCCCCGCCTATCAGGTCTGCCCCCTGGCGCTGGCGCTTACGGTGCTGCTGGCGCTGTTTTACTGGAAGAGTCCGGGAGCGGAGGTTTTGACCGGCGGCCTGGAGGGGGCCGTCATGGCTCTGTGGCCCATCTCGCTGGTGATCGTGGCGGCGGTGTTCACCTATAACCTGACGGTGCGCACCGGGGCCATGGAGCGCATCAAGGGAATGCTCACCGCGGTGACCCGGGACAAACGGGTGCTGGTGCTCCTCATCGCCTGGGGCTTTGGGGGCTTTATGGAGGGCATGGCGGGCTTCGGCACCGCGGTGGCCATCCCCGCCGGCATCCTGTGCGGCCTGGGCTTTGACCCCATCTTCTCCGCCCTGGTGTGTCTGGTGGCCAACGCCACCCCCACCGCCTTCGGCTCCATCGGCATCCCCACCATCACCGCCGCCTCGGTGGCGGGACTGGAGGCCGGCCCCACCGCGGTGGTGGTGGTGCTCCAGCTGGCCCTGATGGTGGTGCTCACCCCCCTGCTGATGGTGATGATGACCGGCGGCGGGGTCAGGGCCCTGAAGGGGGTGTGGCCGGTGGCCCTGGGTTCCGGAGTGGCCTTCGTGATCCCGGAGTTTCTCACCGCCAAGTATGTGGGAGCGGAGCTGCCGGCAGTCACCGGCTCGGTGGTGTGCATGGTGGTGACCATCCTGCTCTCCAAGCTGCTCAAGGGCGAGCCCCCCGCCCAATACGCCCTGCCCAGGGCCCAGGAGCAGAGCGGCCTCACCGTCAAGGACGGGGCGCTGGCCTGGTCCCCCTTCATCCTGATCTTCGTGCTGCTGCTGGCCACCTCCAGCCTGGTTCCCCCCATCCATAACCTGCTGGCGGCCGTCAAAAGCGACGTGGTGATCTATTCCGGCCAGGGGGCCAGCCCCTACACCTTCTCCTGGGTCAACACCCCCGGCGCACTTATCTTTATCGCCGCCTTTGTGGGCGGAGCTTTGCAGAAAGCCAGTGTGTCGGTCATGGGCCAGGTGCTGTGGGCCACTCTGAAGCAGATGTCCAAGACCATCATCACCCTGGTATCCATCCTGGCGGCGGCCAAGATCATGGGCTACTGCGGCATGACCAGCGACATCGCCGCCTTCCTGGTGGCGGTCACCGGGTCGGCCTACCCCATTGTGGCTCCCCTCATCGGCTCCATCGGCACCTTCGTCACCGGCAGCGCCACCTCCGCCTCGGTACTGTTCAGCGGCCTGCAGGCGGAGACCGCCTCCGCCCTGGGGATGGACGCCGTCTGGCTGGTGGCCGCCAACACCATCGGCGCCACGGCGGGCAAGATTATTTCCCCCCAGAGCATCTCCATCGCCACCGCCGCCACCGATACAGTGGGACAGGAGAGCATTATCTTGCGGAAATCCATCGGATATTATATCCTATTTGTAGTGGTGTTCGGTCTCATCGCGCTGCTGGCCCACCCGCTGGCGGCCCTGGTCCTGTGACCGGCGCACCGGAAGGAGGAACGGCATATGGCGCAACTCAAACTGCCCTTCGGCCGGGGGTACGTCATGGCGGACATCCCCGACGGCCGTCTGGCCGGGGTACTCCAGTCCAGAGCCCACAGCTATCAGGCCAAGGCCGGCCAGCCGGAGCTGGTGCGTCAGGCTCTGGAACACCCCATCGGCTCCCCCCGCCTGCGGGAGCTGGCGGCGGGCAAGGACAAGGTGGTCATCCTCAGCAGCGACCACACCCGCCCGGTGCCCAGCAAGGTGATTCTGCCCCAGCTGGTGGAAGAGCTCCGGGCGGGGAACCCCGACGCGGAGATCACCGTACTGGTGGCCACCGGCTTCCACCGGCCCACCACCG